>Ga0208900_1000349_pt1 | contig 29544 bp, 22 predicted proteins | sample AntAceMetag02UKK_FD_184763 | JGI IMG/M metagenome (GOLD analysis project Ga0208900, IMG submission 184763) | Saline lake microbial communities from Ace Lake, Antarctica - Antarctic Ace Lake Metagenome 02UKK (SPAdes) (version 2) | ecosystem: Environmental > Aquatic > Non-marine Saline and... | reverse complement strand
TGTGGACTGAAGACTGCGGACTGCCTACTGTGGACTGCCTACTGTGGACTGAAGACTGCGAACTGAAGACTGCGGACTGCTGGCTGTGGACTGCTGGCTGCGGACTGAAGACTGCGGACTGCCTACTGCGAACTGCTGGCTGTGGACTGAAGACTGTGGACTGAAGACTGTGGACTGCCTACTGTGGACTGCTGGCTGTGGACTGAAGACTGTGGACTGCCGTAACTAATCAGTGGATTCAATTTTAATATATATGTTTTATTGAAAAAGAATCAATAGCCCTGTCCTTTAGGGCAGGGTATGAATTGGACAAAAGGATAAGCCCCCCTGATTTCGCTAAAAATGCCACAGGCATTTTTAGCGAAATCAGGGGGGCTGGGTATTTTTAAATTCATTATCCCCCGATCCGCCAGCTGGCGGATCGGGGCTATTGATTGTCATAATATTTACGAGTTTTTTATCAGACTGATTAGTTGCACAAAAACATTTATTTTGAAGAAAGTTCCACCTGAATGATAGCAGATTGTAAGACTATTGTCTTTTTGTATGATAAGCAACTTTTTCAAGTGAAGTAATCATATCGTATTCCTCAAGGTAAACATGATCGGGCAGATTTAAGGGCTTAGAGGAGAAATTCAAAATCCCTTTAATGCCAGCCTGTGCCAGGTGCTCGGCAGTTTCACCGGCTTTATCAAAAGGCACGGTAATTACGCCAATTGAAATATTTAATTCAGCTACTTTGGTTTCGAGTTCATTTAAATGAAAAACAGGGATGCCAGCATAAAGCTGCCCGGTTTTTTCGCTATTGGTATCGAATGAGGCCACCATTTTTAGCTTCGGGCGCTTTCCACTCAAATATTTAATGATGGCTTTGCCCAGGTTTCCCAGGCCCATAATACAAACATTTTGTCCTTCTTCGGTGTCGATAATTTTTCCAATAAGTTCAATCAATTCCTTAACATCATAACCTTTTCTAAGCGTGCCGTTGTATCCGATAAGCATGATGTCGCGGCGTACCTGCACCGGCGTAATGTGTAAAAGCTGGGCTATTTCGTGCGAAAAAATAAACTCCTTCCCTTTGCCCAGAGAGATTAAAAGATTACGTCGGTATTGGCTGAGGCGTTCTATTGTTTTATCCGGTAAGTTCATAAACCATCTTTTTTATGGGGCGCAATATTACAATTTATTGTTAAAAAGATAACAATGATTCGCATCTAAAATAATTGGATTTAAATTGATTTACCTCAAGTAAAATTTTTCTATTTCCAATATTTCATCAGAAAAAAAATAGTAGTAGAATCTTTTTTATAAAGTATATTAATCACGAAAACCTGTTCAAATCTGCGCCGCAAAATGCTACATTCTAAATTACTTATGCACCTTCTTAATAAATTCTTCAACCTCGGGTATGCCACCCTGGTAAACCAGGTAGCCGTTGTAGGGTTCCCTTTCGGTGATGTCGTCGTTGATGGGCGTAAGCATAAGTTTTTTCACTTCTTCAGGATCATCGGTTTGCCCCAGAACCCAGCCTAATTTTATAAAAGCAACTTCAGGAAGCATATTTCCGGTAGGAATAATTCCCCTGGCCATCATGTCGCGGCCTGTATCATAAACAAACATGTGTACATAACCCCAAATGGTTTGCAGTGTCATAAACATGTGGACACCTTTAGCATGTGCCCGTTCTATGGCCGGGTAAAGCTCCTTATTAACATGCCCTAATCCGGTTCCAACGATAATAATTCCTTTGTAACCTTTGTCAACCATCGCATCCAATATGTCGGGGCTCATGCCTGGATAATAATAAAGCATGGTTACCTTGTCGTTAAAATAAGGCTTGATGGTTACATCGCGGTCTTTACGCCTGGGATGATAAGTTTTTTTAATGGGAACTATCCCTTTTCTACTCACCATGGCAACTGGTGTATCGCCGATGGTGCGAAAAGTAGAACGGTATGATGAGTGCATTTTTCTTACCCGTGTTCCTTTGTGCAGCAGGCCATATTCATCGGAGGTAGGCCCAAACATACAAACCAAAACTTCGGCAATATCGCTGTGCCCGGCAGCTGTTGTGGCATGCATCAGGTTGAGTGCCGCATCGGAGCTTGGCCTGTCGGAAGAGCGCTGCGACCCCACCAAAACAATGGGCACGGGCGGATTCTGAACCATGTAGGTCAAAGCTGCTCCGGTATGGTGCAAAGTATCGGTGCCATGCCCGATTACAATTCCATCCACACCATTTTCAATTTCGCGGCCAATGGCTTTCGCCAACGAAATATATTGTTTCGGCCCCATGTTTTCACTAAAAACAGCAAAAACCTTTTCGGTGGTAAGGTTGCAGATGTCGGCCAGCTCGGGCACAGCGCCATAAAGCTCGCCCGGAGAAAAAGCCGGAATAACAGCACCAGTCCGGTAATCAAGCCTGGAGGCAATAGTACCCCCGGTTCCGAAAAGCTTTACCGCCGGGAGATTTTCGGTGTAAGGAAATTCCTTTTCAGGGATTTTGTAGTTGGCTTTTTTATATCCCGTCTCCTCCATTTCGATGATGGTTTTGATGTCGATGCCCACATTGTAACCTGTTGGTATTTTCATCACGATGTGCTGGTCATCATCATTTTCGGAGCGGGGCAAAATAGTTCCGTTAAAAGGCCCGCGGGTTGTGTTAACATTGGCAGTTCCCCAAACACGTACATTATATTTTTTAAGGGTTCCGAGTGCTTCGCCTTTGTATCCCTGGAAGATGTCTTCGTTCATTTTATTTTGTTTTTTTTATGTAGAGACAAGGCATGCCTTGTCTGTACAGCAAATCATGCCTTGTCTGTACTGCATGATTATTAAATGAGAAAATTTTGGATATTTTTTTCGATCCTGGTTATCACGTTGGAGATGTCGGCTTTTTGAAATTTTTCCCCGGTAATCTTTTCATAAAGCTCGATGTATCTTTCCGATACTGAATTTACAAATTCATCGCTCATTTCAGGCACCTGCTGCCCTGCCTGCCCCTGAAATCCTTTTGCCATCAGCCATTCGCGCACAAATTCTTTCGAAAGTTGCTTTTGTGGCTCACCCTTGTCCTGGCGTTGCTGGTAGCCATCCAAATAAAAATACCTCGACGAATCGGGTGTGTGGATTTCATCGATGAGGTAAATTTGCCCGTCTTTTTTACCAAACTCATATTTTGTATCCACCAAAATCAGCCCCATTTTTTTGGCCATTTCGGTTCCCCGCTCGAAAAGCGCGATGGTATATTTTTCCAGCATCTTATAATCATCTTCACTAACTAAGCCCTGTTCAATAATTTCTTCGCGCGAAATATCTTCATCGTGGCCTTCGGTAGCTTTTGTGGTGGGCGTAAGGATGGGTTCCGCAAAACGCTGGTGTTCTTTCATCCCATCAGGAATGGGAACGCCACAAATTTCGCGGGCACCTTTTTTATAGGTTCTCCACGAGCTGCCAGTCAGGTAACCGCGGATTATCATCTCCACAGGAAATGGCTCGCACAATAAACCGGCTGTTACCATCGGATCGGGAACGGCTATTTTCCAGTTGGGCACGATATCGGCGGTAGCATCCAAAAATTTGGCGGCAATCTGGTTCAATACCTGCCCTTTGTAAGGAATACCTTCGGGCAGCACCACATCAAAAGCTGAAATGCGATCGCTCACCACCATCACCAAAAGTTCATCGTTGATGTTGTAAACGTCCCTTACCTTGCCTTTGTAAAGGTTTTTTTGTTTGGGGAAATTAAAATCAGTCCTGGTTACCGCGTTCTTCATTGTTATGTTTTTTATCGTTGCTAATTTCTGATAATTTACTGTATGCCTGCACAATTTTAGTTACAAGTTTGTGCCTGATAATATCTCTTTCGTTGAGGTAGATAAAATCGATGCCGGGAATGTTATTGAGGATTTTCGAAACCTGTATAAGTCCTGATGACTGGTTTCGGGGCAGGTCAACCTGGGTTATATCGCCAGTAACGACAAATTTTGCCGAGCGACCCATCCTGGTCAAAAACATCTTGAGCTGGTTTTGTGTGGCATTTTGTGCTTCGTCGAGTATGGCAAAAACGTTGTCGAGGGTACGGCCACGCATAAAAGCAAGCGGGGCAATTTCGATGGTGCCGTCTTCGAGGTAGCCCAACAATTTTTGCGGGGGAAGCATATCGCGTAAAGCATCATAGAGTGGTTGAAGGTAGGGATCGAGTTTATCTTTGAGGTCGCCGGGCAAAAAGCCAAGATTTTCGCCTGCCTCCACAGCCGGACGTGTCAGGATAATCCGTTTGATCTCTTTATTGCGAAGTGCCTGTACCGCAAGCGCAACTGCGGTGTAAGTTTTTCCGGTGCCGGCAGGGCCGATGGCAAAAACCAGGTCACTCTTCTTACAACTGTCAACCATGCGCTGCTGGTTGGGGGTTCGGGCTTTTATCAACTTGCCGTGACGGCCATGTACCAGAACGTCAGCATTATCAAACGATCCGGGCAATTCGTTTTCATTTTCTCCATCCAGCAAATCTTTAACATCGTGTTCACTGATTTTTCCAAATCGCTCGAAGTGCATCATCATCAGCGAAAATTTCCGCTCAAAGTCGAGGATATCTTCCTCGGTGCCAATTAGTTTTATTTCGCTGCCACGTGCTGCCACCCGAAGTTTTGGGTAGTGATCTTTGAGCAATTGGAGGTTGGCTTCGTTTACGCCAAATATTTCCAGAGGATTTACCAGTTCAAGCGTTATGTTTTTTTCCGTCATTCAGTATTTTAATATGGTCAGTTGATGTATGGATTTATCACAATTCCAACGCCCAAAATTATAGAAAAAACTTACGCATCATAGAAGAATTACTAATTTTGACCAAAATTTAAAAACCGAAGAAGCAAGGTTCATCTATGGCGATTATCACTCTGTTGAGCGACTGGGGGCAAAAAGATCATTACACCGCGATGGTGAAAGGGAAAATTATTTCGCAAATCCCCAATGCCAACATCGTGGACATCTCCCACGATACCCCGCCTTTCAACCTTAACAGCGCTTCTTTCGTACTCAAAAATTCCTATTACCATTTTCCGGCAGGCACTTTTCATATTGTGGATATCCACGCCGATGCCACCATCGAAATGCCCCATGTTGTAGTGCTTTACGATGGCCATTATTTTATTGGTGCCGACAATGGTTTGTTTTCACTGATTTTTGATAGAGCCCCCGAAAAAGTGATCGAGATCGACATGATCCAGGACACCGATACCTTCACTTTCCCGACCTTCGACATTTTTATTAAAGTGGTAAAACATATTGTTGAAGGAAAAGATTTGGAAGGAATTGGCCCGGTAAAGCAGAAAATTACCGAACGCATTGCACTCAAGCCGGTTACTTCCAATGAGCTTATAAAAGGCCATGTGATCTTTATAGATAATTACGAAAATGTGATCACCAACATTTCGAAAGCATTGTTTAATGATGTTGGCAGGAAACGGCCGTTTAAAATATTTTTTGGTGCTTCACGCTACAGCGTTTCAAAAATCAGCCAATCGTACAAAGATTTACCCCCCGGCGAAATCCTCGCCTTTTTCAATGTTACCGGCCACCTCGAAATATCCATAAGCATGGGCAACGCCGCCGGGCTGCTCGGCCTGAAAGTGGATGATTCGGTAAGGGTGGAGTTTAGAGGGGAGACGGGAGAGGTTAGAGGTTAGAGGGGAGAGATGGAGTATTGGAGAGATGGAGTATTGGAATGGTGGAGTATTGGAGTGGTGGAGTGATGTGGAAAGATCAAACATCGGACTTCACACATCGGACATCTTATATCAGATGTCCGATGTTTGATCTTTGATCTAAGATTGTACATTTTCAAATTGACTTTTCCTGGTTACCGGATTTCAGTCATCCGATGAATTACTCCCGAAAGCAGTCCCTGTACTAATCGCAAAATGTCAGTTGCTTAAAACACTATTCATCGGATGACTTTTGCTCATCACCCGATATGAGTCGCCCCAGTAATCTGCCAATATCTATTAACCAATAACGATTAACATTTTACCATTAACAATTAACAATTAACGGATAACGATTAACCAATCATCTCACCACCTCAACCCATTCCCCTTTCTCACGGGCGTAGGTTTTATTGTCGTACATGGCGTGGCAGGCCGTGCCGGGCATGTAAAACCTTCCGGTGTAGGCGGCATTGAGCGAAACTTTGAAAGTTACCGACTTGTGTACGTCAAGGTTGAAAAATGGAAGCATACATAACAAAAAAACCTTCCTGCAAGTGTGAGGCTGAGAGCCATATTTGCGGAACGTTGTTGCGTCAGCAGACCAACATTAACGCAAAATAAATGAACATAATTTGAAAATATTTTATCTATTTTTGTGAAATGAGAACACCGAGATTATATTTTGATACTTCTGTTTTTGGTGGGATTTATGACATTGAATTCCAACACGAAACCGAGATGCTTTTTGAAATGGTAAAAAATGAATAAAAATAACAAAACTGAAAAAACATTTGACACTGTTAAATTTTTTCGTGAAGTAAAAGAAAAAATAGCGAAAGAAACAAAAGGAATGACTTTTACTGAATTTAAAGAATACTTAAATAGAAGAAAAGTTAAACTTGCGAGATAAGAATGCCGAACCCACAACAAAGGCTCATAAATCATGGCGGGCGCATTGGTGAATTGAAGTTTTGTGCTTCAAATTATCTTTATCACAATTTGAAAAAAACTTGCTCCGAACCCCGCCACGCTTCATAGCCTCGACCGTTATGTGCAAGGCTAAAAACCGCATGAGATGATAAAATGATATGCTTGAAACTATTGAACCAACAGGGATTCTAAAAAAGTACATTAAAAACTATTACATTGTTGAAGCCAACAATTCAATGGACTTTATACCTTTTGAACGAGTTTTCCCTCATGGGAATGTAACTTTAGTTTTCCACTATAGTTCACCTTCAAAATTCAAGGGGAAAAATTCAAGTGAATATATTGAATCGAACCTGGTAATTTGTGGGCAACAATCCAGTTATTATGACCTGTCATTATCTGGAAAGACAGGAATGATTCTTATAGTTTTTAAGCCACATGGAGCTGAACCTTTCTTTAATTTTCCAATTAATGAGTTGCTAAACAAAAATCTTTCGGTGAGTGATTTGATTAAAAACGAAGCTACTGTTTTAGAAGACAAATTGTTTAATTCTCAAAATAACAAACAACGAATCGCACATTTAGAAAACGTTTTACTAAAGAGAATGGTTATTAATAAGGATTTTGAAAGAGTTGAACATGCCATAAAAATAATTGAGAACTCTAAAGGGCAGATAAAAACTCAAGTCTTAGCAGAAGAAGTATGCTTAGGAATAAAACAATTTGAAAGAATTTTTTCCAAACATGTTGGCTTAAACCCTAAGAAATTTACAAGCATTGTTAGGTTTCAGAATGTATTACAAATGAAAATGAATGACAAAAATGCCAATATGTATCAATTAGCATTTGACAATGGTTATTATGACCAGTCGCATTTTATCTATGACTTTAAAAACTTAACAGGTCTGTCACCACGTGATTTCTTTCATGACAAGAAATAAAGACCAATTTTTACAATTTTTTTAACTTAGTGCATAGTACTTTTGTCTTATAAATATTAGAATATTATGAAAAAAATTGAATTAAAACATAAAGAAATAATTGAGTTTTGCCATGCAAACTCAGATGAATCGGTAATTAAAAAATATTCGAGATATATCAAACAAGGTTATGATGCTTATGGTATAGATTCAAAAATGCTTGTAAGTCAGAAAACAAAATGGGTGAATTCTTGGGAAGACGAAATGACGATTTATGACTACTTGAATCTTGGCGACACACTCGTATCCACAGGGAAATTTGAAGAAGCTGACTTTGCGTTCCAGTTTATTTTGTCAAAAAAAGATGAATTTTCCCCTGAGATATTTGAAAGAACTGGAAAATGGTTAGAGAATGGAATTCAGAACTGGGCAAATACAGATGTATTATGCATGTTGGTTTTGTCTGAGTTTATTTTCAATGAGATTGTTCAAGTTAAGAACTTTACTAATTGGACAGAATCAAAATCAAAATGGAAAAGAAGAGCAGTACCAGTTACATTTGTTGAAGCAATAAAAAAGGGACACAAGGCAGGGCCTATTTTATCAGTAATAGAAAAATTAATGTTGGATGAAGAAGAAGATGTTCAAAAAGGTCTGGGTACGCTTCTAAGAGAAATTTGGAAAAAACATCCCGATTTAGCGGAAATATTTTTACTAAAATGGAAAGACAAGTGCGGCAGAAAGATAATTCAATATGCCACCGAAAAAATGGACAAAAACAATAAAGCAAAATTTAAAAAAGTCAAAAAATGAAAACCACGGAGGAAATAAATACCAACTTAGTTTCATATTGTGGATTTTATTGTGGAGCATGTCCAACATTTACAAAAGGAAAATGCAAAGGATGTAAAGGAGATGATGCCAATTGTGCTGTAGGTTACAAGTCATGTAAGGTTAAACCTTGTTGTATTGAAAATGAATATGCGAATTGTGCAGATTGTAAAAAATATGATTCCGTAAAAGATTGTTCAATATATAATCCATTTATGATTAAATTTGGTCAATTCATTACTCAAGCCAACCGAAGAAAAGGAATCGAAATGATTAAAGAAAAAGGAGAAGCTGAATTTGTAAGTTTTATGTCTGACAAGAATTGGGTAACGATAAAAAACAAAAATAAATAATGTTCAGCACGTAACAAGCGGTATAAAACATTGGGGTTTTAGTGGTTATTCAAGTATTTTGCCACGCATCAAGTTTGGTATAACTTGACAGGAAAGTACTCCGAAATCGCCTACATTTCATATACTAAACGTTGTAGGGCATTAAAAAAAATATTAATATAAAAGATTAAAAATGAAAAAAATAATACTATTATTGATAACAACCCTGCTATTGACCAGCGTTATGTTAAATGCTCAAAATCCAGATACTTTAGCAGTAAATGGCCCTGGTACTTATAAAATATTAATAGATGAGAAGGATACAATTAAGATACCATTTAAAATGCATAATGGTAAACCTTTGATGGAATTAGAAATAAATGGCAAAAAAGCAACTATGATGATAGATAATGGTGTTTTGTGGGACGAGATATGGTTGTTCGGCTCACCACTAGTTGAGAAACTTCAATTGAAACCTATTGCTGCTGTAACAGTTGGAGGGTCTGGCGAGGGTGATCCTACACAAGCATATATATCAACAAACCTTACTCTAAAATTTGATGATATAATATTTCATGAGCAACCTGTTTTGGTTTCTCCTCCAGCAGCTGGGTTTTTCGATATGTTTCCTGATGCTGATGGGCAACTCTGTAATACATTTTTCAAACACTTTATTGTTGAATTTGATTTTATTAATAACGAAGTAATATTACATCGCCCAGAACAATTTAAATATTCAGGAAACGGTTGTTTACTAAATATGTCTTCAGGCGGAACCGGCACATATTCAGTACCTTTTGCTATTGAAACCTTGGATGGTAAGGTTTATAACGATCGTGTTGATATTGATTTAGGAGGAACCTCTCCACTGAAAATAGCACTAAACACCAAACATGCAATTAGTTTACCCTTTGGTGCAAAAAAGACACATGATGGCTATGGTGCTCAAGGGAAGATTCTCGAATATGAAGGTAAAATTAAGAGCATGACAATTGGTGATTACAGGCTTGATAGTCTCACAGTAAAATTTGAAGATGAAGAAACGGATAATCTTGGTGTTATAGGACTATCCTTGTTTGTAAAATTTAATATCATCTTTGATTACTTTAATAATAAAATCTACCTGGAACCCAATGATAATTTTCATAAACCATTTAAATAAAAACGCCCTACAACAAATAGGCATGATTATTCGGCAAAGCCGCATTAATCCTGAGCAGACATAGCTTATGCAGATTCCTTATGTTGGGAGACCTGGGTAATGAAAGATTTACTTCAGTGCTACACTACATGTGGGTTATAGGGTTTGATAAATGATTGTACATTTTCAACGGGACTATTTTTGAAGTATCTATTTGATTTAATATTCAAAAAGGACTACAGACGAAAGTCATTCGATGAATTACTTTAGGGAGCAAAGCAGCTTTCTTATTTTTCCCCCTTGCGCCAAAGCTTATTCATCGGATGACTGTGAAACCTTTTGAAAGGTTTTGGCTTCCATAAATAAACAATCACCATTTCCAAATATTTCGCCAGTGGGCGGACAATAACTGTAAACCAATATCGATTAATGCCGGGCTTTGCCCGTGCACCCTACCAATGACATGTTTGTGTAAGAAGTTTGAGTGCAGGTTGCCGGAGAGACCTCTCAATCGCCCCGATAGCTATCGGGGCTCTTTCGAGGTGACCGGGCTTTGGGAGAAGGTGGGGTGGGAGAAAGTGGGCGCTTCGCGCCCACTTTCTCCCACCCCAAATAAATCTCCGGGCTTTGTCATTTCGACTGAAAAACGCAGCGTAGCAAGTTTTGAAAGGAGAAATCTATTCCCTAATGTCATCTCCTCATTATGCCCAAAAATTTTGGGTTAACTCTCGAAAAGAAACAAAAATTAAAAAATTTTGACTTTTCGGGACGATCGTCCGAAGGACTCCTACGGAGGAGATTTTAGATTGTGCTGAATATCACCAACACCTTATATCTATGCCATAGGCATCCCAACGGGAAAATCTGCCTGCCCCGAAGTGAACCGTATCGGGGTTAATCTGAAATCGTATATTTTTCTAATAAAATCAGATGTCCGATTTATGATCTTTGATTTAGGATCGCACTAAAAACAATATTTGAGTCAACAACAATTCTCATTACAGCTTCCGTTGTGCTTTGAATTTTGCCCAAATATTTTTGTTCACGATTTCGGCAAGTTCATCAGCATCTTCTTGTAAAGCTTTACTGTTGGCCGTCTGTTCTTTATAATTCAGGTAGTCGAGCATATCCTGAAGCTCAGTCATGTCAACACTAACAGGCATTCTTATCAATATCTCGGATTCTGTTCTTTCAAGTATCATAGTTCTAACAATTTAAAAAAATGAAAATTCAAACATAAGATGAATTTTATTCCTGACAAGGAATAATGAATAAACGAATTGGTCAACAGAATTAGCTGGAGAAAACATCGTATGTCCGGCAAAACCGGAGATGCCCAAATCAACATGCCAGCCGAAAAACATTACGCCCTCAACATAAATTTGGGTGGCAATGATGAAATTGATGCTGTGGTATTACAAAATGTGATACATTCAAAAAACACTATTTTTTAAAGTATCCACTATTTTCTTATTCCAAAATAATTATATTTGCTAATATTTTAAAACATCATTAATGGAATACCAAAAAATATTAACTATCGAAAGTGGAAAAAGAGGAGGCAAACCTTGCATAAGGGGCATGCGAATTTCGGTGTATGATATTTTGGAATATTTGGCATCGGGGATGACTAGTGAAGAAATTCTTGCCGATTTTCCTTATCTCACCCGGAACGATATTCTTGCTTGTCTAAGTTATGCTGCTGATCGCGAACGCTTACAATTAGTGGGATAAATGCGCCTGTTATTCGACCATAATCTCTCACCCAAACTGGTGCTAATGGTTAAGGATATTTTTCCTGATTCATCGCATGTATATGATCTTGGTATGTCGAAGAAGTCAGATTTGGAAATATGGAATTTTGCGTGAAAAAATGACTATACCATCGTAACAAAAGATTCTGATTTTCACGAATTGGCCATCTTTTATGGGTTTCCGCCAAAAGTAATTTGGATAAGGCGTGGCAACTGTTCAACTGTTCAGATCAAAGAAATTCTCCGTCTAAATTATGACCTGATTTTAAATATTAATTCAAAGGATTTTAGGTATTTGGTATTGCGATAGTTATCAGATCGGTTTTTACAAGAAAATTTCAAATCGACGAAGAGAAGATCGTTTTCCTGGTGATTTTCTGTTTGAACTTACGGATGATGAAATTGATGCTGTGGTATCACAAAATATGATGCCTTCTAAAAAATATCTTGGAGGTGCTATTTGAACTCTTCTTTTTACCAGGGTTGCGATCCCCTGCGGGGCTGCGAACCCAAGCCCAGGTTTGCAGCCCCGTAGGGGATCGCAACCTTGAAACCAAAAAACCCTACGCCCTCAGCATCAATATTTCCTAAAAAAATTGCTAATTTTGCCTAAAACATTTTTCTATGGAAAGCGCAATTTTACATACCGAATCCAGCCACGATTTAAAGTTAATATTACAATTGGCCAAAAAACTTGGCATTTCAAACCGAAAATTATCCAAAGAAGAAATAGAAGATTTTGGTTTATCAATGGCAATAACAGCGGGGCGCACAGGTGAATTTATCGATACAGATTCGTTTCTAAAGGAATTGCAAAACCCGTCAAAAATTCTTATTCCTGAATACTTTCACGAATAAGCCCCATAGCTTCATTCGCCGACATCCTACCTTCAATCACATCCAAGTAATATAATGGTGTATTTTCATGGGCATCATCCAACACCCACGAACTGCTTTCGAAGTATCGGTAAGTATTGGTGCCGAACTGGGTTTGAACGTACTGCGAAAAGCGCTCGAACTGGTCGCCACCAAAAGCAACATTCGATAAATTGCCTCTGATGCCGGTGGGGCACTTGGTAAGCCGTGTCCAGGTTTCGGCCACGACTGGCTTGTTCATCGCCAGCAGGAATTTCACTGCTTCATCGCGGTTGGGTGCATTTTTTGGCACACCCCAGGTTATCTGGTATGCACCGGGATAAGTTATATTATTTCCAAACGAAGGAAGTTCGGCAGGCATACAGTTCATGGTTTTCTGTTCGTTAATGGCCATCCAGATATTGTACATCCACGAGCCGTTTACGTAAAACAAACATTCTTCGTTAAGCAATGCACCGGTTGTAGTGCTCCATTCCGTTTTTTTCCATTGCCGATTTATAGGTTGGAATTTTGAAATTTGCTCCAAAGCTTTCAATGTTTTTTCCCAGGCAAGCAGCCGTTTTTCCGTAATTTGTTTTAAAAGAAATTCTTCCCGGCTATCCAGCAACGATGCATACATATTTATTGCAAAAACCATTGTTGTTTGCCAAACATACGACTCGAAAATTGGCATGATATATTCATCAGGATGGCTGAGGTTAAAGGTATGGACGGCTTCCAGATAAGCAGAAAAATCATCGAAAGTCATCCCAAATTGTTTCACCTCGATGCCAAGCTTTTCGGCTACTTTATTATTACACCACAACGCCCAGTACTGGCCTTCGAGCCAGGGACCCGGAATAATTCCATTCCACCGGGCTTTGGCTTCATCGGTGAGTAACTCGGGCAAGGTACCATCCCGAAATTCCTTGATTTCGCTAAAATCGACAAGGTATTTCTTTGCCCAGTCGGGGTCGCCACAAATTCCGGTTATTTCGCCGTATTCACCGTTTATCCGCAGGATGTCCCAATCGGTATTACCTTCCATAATGGTCTTGGCAACAAACTTCTGGTTGCTGGTACGGTCGAGGTTATCGTAATATATTTCTTCGGGAAATTTCAGGTTTACCTGCACATCCTGGTTTTGAAAACTATATTCCCGCACAAAGTCGCGAACAAAGGTTTCTCGCTTACCTTCATGGAGCCAATGCCCAATCACATTTATTGTGGCATGTTGCCGGGTATTCCCGAGGTTTCTACCACTCGTGTCCGCATCACTTTTGTGTGTGCAGCGCCCAAACAATAAAACCAACATCGGAATTACCAGGGCAATAATCCGTATTTTAAAAAATAAGCATCGTGTGATCTTTAAAAATCCAATCATAATCTTATTCTATTATTCAAACCCTAAATTTTATCGTAAGAAATATTACTATTCTGTTACATCTGGTCGAGGTTAAAAAACCGGATACTTTCATCCAGCTCTACCGCTTCGTTTTTGATATGTTCAGAATTTCTTGACAAATCATCGGCAGTATCGGTGTAGGCCTGAATCAGGGAGTTCAATTCCTGGATGGAGGTATTAATTTGTGTAGCACCGTTGCTCAATTCGTTACTCGAATGTAAAATCTCCTGCATCAGGTTTGATGTTTTTTCGATTTCGGGGGCAATTTCCAACATAAAATCGTGGGCATCCATCGACAAAGTAACCGATTGTTCTGAAAGTTTGGTAATCTCCTCTGCTGCTACACGGCTGTGTTCAGCGAGGCGCTGCACTTCGCCGGCAACCACGGCAAAACCCTTCCCCTTTTCGCCCGCCCTTGCAGCTTCGATGGCTGCGTTCAGCGCCAAAATTTTTGTTTTAAATGCAATAACATTTACAACCGATATTTTCGTAGATATTTCCTTAATATATTTTATGCTATCCTTTTCTTTTTGGATAAGTTCCTTGATGCCTTTGGCCGCATTATCCGAAATTACGGTTGTTTGCCTGGCATTTTGGTTGCTGTCCTCGATTATTGATGCCATTTCTTCGATTGAAGCCGACACCTCTTCAACCGAAGATGCCTGCTGCATAGAGGCGGCGGCAACTTTTTCGGAAGCTTCCTGCAACTGTTCGCTACTGTCATTTACCCTACTTGCACCACTTGCTATGCGGCCAACAATTTCGTATAGCCTAATACTTAATTCGTTGATGGCATGGCTCAACATGCCAAGTTCATCCTGCGAATCAATAATTAGCTCCTCCTTCGACAGTTTACCATTTCTAAGATCAGTTATTTTTTTAAGGATTAGTGTAATTTTCCTGGAGAACTTATGGTTGAAATAAAAAATTATTACAGCAGAAGTAACTATCAAACATAGCAAGGAGCCAATTATAAACATTAGAATTAGTGAGGTTTTCTGCTGCTGAACCTTATCCATTTTAGATAGAATAAACAGGTGTCCAAGAAATTTTCCATCATCGAGGTTCAAAGGGCTGATGGCAACATAATACTTTTCTCCACCATCATCGACATTTAAAAATACGGCCTCTGATATTTCGCGGGTCAGTTCCGTGTATCCGCTAAGCAAAGGGATTTCATTACGATTTTTATTCAAATAGGTTTTATTTAGTGAATAATAAATATTCCCATCCGCGCCAATTACGATGCAGTCTTCAATGGTTTCGCCCACAAGATTTTCCATCGTAGTCTTATCTTCGGCGGTTTCGTAGCGCAACAAACCCTTCGACATCAAATAAGCCGGGGTTTTAAATTTTTGTTCCAGGGCATCATCAATTTGATTGGTGAAACGGTTTATGTAAAAAAAACCTAAAGCCAAAAGCGCAAGCGTTTCCGTTAAGATTATTATCATATTGATCCGATAGGATAGCTTCTTAAACTTCATACTCATCAATGCTGCCATACTTTCTTTTTTTTATTGTAAGATTTCTTCAACATAAAATCTCACATTAAACACTATTATTTTCACTAAAAAACCCAAGCGAATAAAATTAATTGTAAAAGTAGAATTTCAATCCATACCTGAATTAATATTTTTTTCTTTAATTTACAATCTTGGAAATTTTAACAGTAAAGATATGAAAAACCAGCTCATCATTGGCATCTTAATATTATTCGGCAGCACATTATTTGGACAGGATAAGGTTCAAACCTATTTGCAAGGATATGCTGAAGAGCTTGCAGGCAAGCGTTTCGGCTACCACTCCCCTTTTCCTGAAGTAAACACATCCTTGCTTTTGCGAGGGCAGGCAGATTTCGATCCCATAGCATGGAAAACAGAAAAAATCCCTGCTGACTACCACGATGAATTCATCCGATTTATTTGGTTGTTTGGAATGGATGTAACATCCGACCCTGTAGAATTTAATTTGAGTGTAAATGGACAGGACTTGCTTTCGTTCAGTAGTTCCAAAACAAGCGATTTAGGGCCGAGAGTAATAAAAGGTGATGAAGGTGCTGAACTCACCCTTAACATTACAATGCTCGACAAATATGCCGACCAGATGGGTTTTGCAATTCTGAAGCTGCCTGCCTCAGCAATTAATCCAGGAGAGCCGGCGACCCTGAAAATTTCAACTGAAACCACCGACAACAATGCCTGGTTTATGACATACAAGGCAAGCATTGAGGAGCAAATCAATATCTATCAAAACAAAGTAGTTGTAAAAAGTAAGGGCAAATTGTTTCACTCGGTAAGCGCGGATTTTATTCATATCGGAAGTAACACCAAAGCCACAGTTAAGATTGGAGATATTGAATCAGAAACTTTGCTCAAAGCCGGATTCAATAAGCTGGAGATAAATGTTCCGAAAGTTGTAGATTCAATTGTATTGGTTGCCGGGATTCAAATTGGCAATCAGAAACCCTTTTCAAAAAATATCACAGTTTCCCCCATCAAGGAATGGGAAATTTTCCTGGTGCAGCACACCCACACAGATATCGGTTATACCCGCCCACAAACTGAAATATTACCCGAACACCTCCGCTATATCGACAATGCCCTGGATTTCTGCGACCAGACCGATGACTATCCGGATGCCTCAAAATTCAGGTGGACCTGCGAAACTTCATGGTCGGTGAGGGAATATTTGAAAAGCCGGCCACAGGCGCAGATCGACAGGCTTTTGCAGCGCTTGGAAGAAGGAAGAATTGAAGCCACGGGCATGTTTCTCAACTTTTCTGAAATTGCAGATGAATCGGCATTAGCAGCACAAACCAAAACATTGAGGATGCTTAAAAACAAAGGCATTAATATTACAACCGCCATGCAAAACGATGTAAACGGCATTGGCTGGTGCATGATTGACTACTACCACAATACCGATGTAAAATACCTGACCATGGGCATCCATGCCCATCGTGCCCGGTTGCCTTTCGATAAACCAACAAGTTTTTGGTGGCAATCACCTGCCGGCAACCGCCTGCTGGCCTATCGAAGTGAGCATTACCAGCACGGAAATTCACTGGGACTGACAAGCGGGCAGCAGGACGATTTCAGAAATAATCTATCGCAGTATCTGAGCAAATTAGAAAATAAGGGCTACCCCTACAACAAAATCTCCTTGCAGTTTTCGGGCTATGTTACTGATAATTCCCCGCCATCAGTGGGAGTTTCCGACATCATCAGGGCATGGAATGATAAATACGAGTGGCCTAAACTGAGAAGTACCCTGGCAAGAGAATTTATGATTTTTCTGGATGAGCAACATGCAGATGATATCCCTGAACAAGAAGTTGCCTGGCCCGATTGGTGGACTGACGGCGTGGCCTCAGCGGCTAACGAAACAAAAGTGATTAGAAATACTCAAGCAGAAATGCCCGCCATTACCTCAGTGTTTTCTATGGCAAAAATGCTGGGTTTGGAACTCCCCCCAAATATTCAAAGCGAAATAGACGAGGTTTACGATAACATTTTATTTTATGATGAACACACCCATGGTGCTGCCGAAAGTGTGAGCGACCCGCTGGCACAAAATACCATCAATCAGTGGGGGATGAAATCGGCCTATGCCTGGGAAGCCGCTAAAAAATCCCAAGCTCTGGCCGAAAAAGCCATGGCATTTATCGAACCTGCAATTGGCAAATCGAGCCTGCCAACCATTGCAATTTTCAATACCCTCAACTGGATGCGTTCGGGCATGGTTGATTTGTTTATCCAAAATGCCATAATTCCGGCAGGTTCAGAATTTACAATTACCGATGCTGAAGGCAATAAAATTCCATACCAGCAGCACGAGCAACGCATGGAAGGGAGCTATTACAGTTTGTGGGTTGAGGATATCCCGCCTTATGGCTACAAAACCCTGCAAGTAAATGTTGGGCAAAAACCTGCCACAATTCCTGCTGTTGATGATGGTGTTTTTGAAAACGATTTTTATAAACTAACCATCCTTAAAAATAAAGGGGTGGTAAGCCAAATTTATGATAAAGATCTTCAGGAAAATCTTATTGATGAAAACGACACGCTTACTTTGGGGCAGTTTCTCTACGAACAGCTCGCCAACCGCCAGGACCTGGAGCGGTTAACGAATAACACAAGAGACACCATTTACCGGCCACTTGAATTATCCCGGGCAGCAATGCAAAACATCAGGGTTTTAAGAAAAGAAAACGGGGAAATTTATCAAAGTATTTTTCTAAACGGCGACATGCCAATATGTGCCGATGACAGAGGTGTAAGCATCGAAATCAGATTATATCATCACCAAAAGAAAATCGAGTTCCTGTATTCCATGTTTAAGTTAGCGGTTACAACTCCCGAAAGTGTTTATGTGGCTTTTCCTTTTAGCCTGGAAGATGGAAAACTTGCCTTCGAAGCCCAGGGCGGAGTGGTTTATCCCGGAATAAACCAACTGGCAGGCACCTCCTCCGACTGGAATACCATCCAAAACTTTGCAGTAGTCAGGAATGATAAATCTCAAATTACTTTTGTCAGCCCCGAAGCGCCTTTGGTTCAATTTGGAGAAATCAATACCGGACGATATTATTACCGCCTGCATCCCAAGACCAATCATATTTTTTCGTGGGTGCTCAACAATTATTGGGTTACGAACTTTAAAGCGAGTCAGCAGGGAGAGCTACGCTGGACATACAACATTACATCTTCAAAAGATAACTCTGATATATTTGCAACAAAGTTTGGATGGAGCAACAGGGTGCCGCTACTTTCAAGAGTTATTATGCCGGGCATGACTTCGGAAGGGCCTGAACTTGTTTCGCGTTCCTTAATTGATTTGGGAACATCGAATATTTTACTTGTAAATACCACGCTTTCCGCAGATGGTGCAGGTATTATTCTTCATCTGCGTGAAGTGGAAGGCGACCATGCCATCCTCGACATCCGACGATTACTTGAAGAAACAGGAGCTACATCAATACATGAAGTGAATATATTGGAAGAAGAGATGGCAGCACTCATTAGCCCTTTGCTGATCGAACATTTTGAGACGAAATTTTTGAAATTGGAATTTGATTAAAAGAAATTATCTTTGATACTACTGCGAATTTAGTGGAAAGAAAATTATATCAGGCCTTCAGCCTGAATTTATTATTCCTTTTGTGTTAAAGAGGAGCGTTGCTCCTCTTTATGATATTAAAGGCTTTCAGCCTTTTTTGCAGAATTCACTTACTCAAAAATCACAATTATTTCCTTAGCCTGACGGTTATGCGCACGTGCGGGACTGCATTTCTTACTACTAATGACAACTTTTTGTAAAACGTTGAAAACCTTACTATTAAAGAGACCTCTCAGTCGCAAGCTCCTTCGAGGTGACACCGATAGCGTTGTGGTTGTGGGAGGAGGTGAACCGGGGAGACAAAATCAGTACCGCTCCAAAGTTCCGGTTTCATTATTATACCGGGCAACCCTTTCCCAATTGAATTGGTTACCCAGATTCTGGATTCCCCAAAAATCATAAGTTGCATAAGCACGATCGCCGACAACGTTTAATGAAGTATTCCCCGAAACCCCATCCATTGAGTTAGCAATATTTGTAAACGTACTTTTTACGCTCTCTATGCCAGCAGAATCATTTAAGGCCAATATGGTTTCGGCTGCGAGCCATACCGCATCGTAGGTTGTGAAAGCGTATATTTCAGGGGTTCTCCCCAAAATATTATTCAATCGCGCCAGCAAGGGCTGCCATTTATCCGCAGCAGATTCATCATAACCAAAAGTAGGACAAGCCAAATCCTGGTTCATGGCAAAAGAAGCCGCATCATTATCATCGGGAAGCGTGCTTAGGTTGGCAAACCCGGAACTCCCATACCATTTTACCGCATTGAAAATTGAATCCTGTGAAGCCATTCTAAGGATCTCAACAGACTCACCAAACGACAAAAGCGATATCCCGACTTCCCCGGCAGGATGATATATTAAGGCTTCGGTCAGCTTGGTTTTTAAATCATCGATATAGTTGGTGAAATCATCAGCAGTTGTAGGATATTTTACAGCCTCTCCCACATGGGTTGAACTATTGGAAAAAAATTGAGTTATGGCTACAAGCAACTCGTTGCCCCATAAATCATCGCGAATAATTGGCAACAGAAGTTCGATACCATCATCCTCAAGTAAAGCTGCCATTGCCTCGCCCTGACTAAAATCGCTTGGCACCAACCTGAAAATATTATCGCCGTGTATAGCCAGCGATGTAGAAACGCTGGCCGGGCTTACTATCAACAAATCATTATTATCAGCATAAGCCTTAACAGCACTCACATTGGAACTCGAGTAAGGCCCGATACAAATATTAACACCCAGGTTTGTAAACGAGGATATTTTTTGAGCAGCCACATCAGGGTTTGTTTCAGTATCTTCGATAAATACAGCCACATTTGCTTTGATGCCCCTTGCAGTAAGCGAAGCCTGAATGTCTTCAACGGCAAGCTGAATAGCCGCGTAGGCACTTTCACCCACCGAGGCTCCTGCTCCTGTCAAAGGTAGCATTGCCCCGATGTAAATATTTGTCCGTTCAACTTCCTCATCTTTATTACAACCCGAAAAAACTCCGAGAAAAACAATGAATACAAGCGATATTTTTTTTACAAATAATTTCATTATGATTAAACTTTAATTGATAAAAAACTTACTTCTTTTTCTGCTTACCCACGTTTGTAACTAAAAACACGATAGGCAAAAAAGTCATCAAAACTATAAAGGCCGGCAGAAACCAAACCCCAAGCCCTTCGGCTTCCCCCAGCGAAACCCTGATGGTTTGCCATAAAATGTATGCAAATGCTACACTTAGCATCAACTTGATGATTTGCATCAACCGCAAAATGTTTTTCCGGGCAAGAGGCTCACCATATTCTGGTAAAAACCTAACAGGTTTACCAGTTTAAGCATCGGATTCCTTTTCATAGTTCAGGATAAACTCAGAGGAGTAAACCTGTTAGGTTTCCCCATATATCATGCGAAAAAAACTTTTAAAGCACTATTCATTGGATGACTTTTCCTCTCCCCGGTCAGTCATCCAATGAATTACTTTCGGGAGTAGTCATATTCCCATTTACAAGGTTTCATGCTTAAGCATTATTCATCGGATGACTTTTCCCACGTTTGTTATTTTGTGTAAATCACTTTTATTGTAGCCGAACCGTGGGTGGAAGTCCAGGTTAGGAAATAAACCCCCGGCTGAAGTCTGTTGGCCGGAACATTCCAGTTAAAACGACCTCCGGCGTACAAGTGGCCGCTATAAACATCGGCAACTTTTTTGCCCGAAACATCCATTAGCTGGAAATGATAAAACCCATTTTTATTTACCGTAACCTTAAACTCTTCCGAGAATGGGTTTGGGGAGGCTTTAACATTGCTTTCTAAATCAATATTATTTGGCAACCCGGTGGGTAAAGTATAGAATGTTAGCGTTTTTAAGTTTGAAATGCGATTGTAATCTGTAACCTTAAAGGGTATGTCCCACGACCAGCCAATTTCTGTTGGTGTGCCATGGAATAATCCTTCGGTGGTAATTTCCATACCTATTGGGAAGGGCGTACTGCCAATCTCCGCAACAAAACCCCCGGGAGGATTCACCAGCCCCGACACGGAAGTTATCAGGTAATTGTTGCCATCGCCCACCGAAACACCCGAACCCCAATCGGTAGAAGCGGAAATATTATCTCCATAAAAGAATTGAATAGTTCCATCGGGGAATAGTTTTATGGCCACATCCAAATTAAAAGATGGCTCATCAAATTTGGAAGTCTTCCAACGGATGGTCATCGAATTTTCGTCGCCTTCATAAAAAATGCCATCGCCAACTGCCGGATAGATCATCAGGTCGGAGCAATAGGCGGCTATACACTTGTTGCCCATAATTGCGCCATCATCCCTGACGTAGCCAAAGTTACCATCGAAAGTTATGGCTCCATCGGTAAGGATGGTCAATTCGTTGTAGGTTTCTCCATAAAAGAAGAAATCGAAATCTAACGGAAGCATTGCAAAACCATCGTCTTCGTTGGTGGGCTCCAAAGTATTTGTTTCGATTGCCGGATAATCCTCCACAATCTCTTCTTCGGTATAATCAATTTTAAACGACCATTCGTAGGGAGGAGTTCCCTGCATAGCTTCCAGTTGCTGACTGTATGGTTCGCCGCCAACACCGGACTCAAGCTCTTGTGTTTCAATATTTACTTTTTCAAAGTCGATGGATTTATTCACCCAAATCAACGAAGTGTCGTTGTTGCTGATTGATATGTTTGATATTTCACTGATGGTTTCTTCGGTGCCATTGGTATAATCCATCAACGACAGGCTGTTAATTTGCCCGTTGCCCTGGCTGTAGGAATCCTGCTCAACGATTTGCAAAAAATACCTTGCCTCTGCACCTGGTTCCACGTAGGTTAAAAGATCAGTTATATCCAGCCCAATTTCGATGGTTTTATCGGAAGTGGATGAACCGCCCTGCATATAAAAATCGCCTCCCTGGTAGTTAAACAATGGGAAAGACCTTGTGTATTCCGGTTTTTCGGCGGCAGGGTCGGTGGCAACACCTGCCTGAATCTTTATTTTATTTCTTGAGTTGTAGGTAATTGAAGTTTTGAGGGTGAGTAATGGCTCGGCATCGGGTTTGGCTCGCACAATATGTACAGCATTTGCCCAGATGCCACCTTCCTCGATGGGGTCGGCCAGTAATTTATACATCACATAAGCCTTGCCCTGGAATCCAAAACCGGTACCCCATGAATTGGCCATAATCAACCCTCCTTTTTCGCAGTCGCGGAGGTTAACTTCGCCATCACCATTTATGTCGATATCATCGGTATATTGGCCATCGTTGTTATAGTCGAAAACTATTTCATCGTCGTAGCCCACAAAAGTCATGGCATGGTCGGAGCTAGTGCCCCACTCGATAATTACGGCCTTCCCGGCATTGGGCGTTCCGGCGGGTAAATACGATGTGGTGGATTCGCCGATTCCGGCACCAAAGTTTACCAGTCCGCCAGGCAGTGTTCCGCCATCGCGCGAATAGAGCCATTGTTTCATTGTTTCCAAGCCTTCGTAGGTGCTTACATCGATGGCATAAAAATCGAGTGTGCGGTTAAACATGGAATTATAATATAAATCGTAGCCACTCATCCAGCGCGACTGGCCACCGTAGGCAAGCCCGCCATAATCATAAACGCTGGGGCAACCGGCTTCGCGGATAATTGCCCACCCATCGAAATACCAAGAACCATTGCCTACACCACCGTTGAGGAAGTTCCAGGTAAAGTGGGTTGGATATTGATTTTGTGGTGTATTGGCCGAAACCTGGCGTTCGTAATCAATCTCGTAAGTAAAATTATACCCAACGCCACTGGCCTGTCCGCAGGAGCCACCGCTTTGGTTGAAAATTGGCCTGAACCACGGATTTACTGTATTATCAACCTGGAGGGGCAAATCTTTAGCGTCCTTAGGATTTGGAGATTTCCATTGAGGAACCTGCGAAAGCATTTGGTAATCGGCAGGAGTGAGCTCCCTTAAGCCACCCACAATCCACGGTTCGCCATTGGGGTCGGGGTTCATGTTTTGGTTTTGAGCTGATGAGCATAGCACCGTAAAAAGTGCAAGGAGTAAAAATAAGTAACTTTTCATACTTTAAGTATTTAGTTGTGTGAGATAAAAATGTGCCAACAAAAGTACTAAAGTATTTTAAGAGGAAGTTGCAATTTGTAAACCGGGATGGGCAATAGGTCGATTTTACTTTGATGTTGGATAAGGAAAAAAACAAGCTGGAACCAAGAAATTTTATCTTTTCTCTGCCCAACCCTGACAGAGTTTTAAACTCTGTCAGGGTTCAACCAGGAAAATATATCAAGATAGATGAAAATGAATTTCAATTTATTTGCAAAAAATCCCGGCAGATTCCGGTAGCGGGAAAATATTATTCATTTTAAAATTGTTCTAATTTTTCAGGGTTTCGTCTGGTATCAAAAACCGAAACTAAACGAATAACATTTTTGTCAACCCAATAGATAATCTTATAATTTCCTTCAACTAAATACCTGAACTCTTTCTTGTGATGTATAAGTAATTCATCTATTTGTCCGAGTTTTGGATGATTTAATAGAATAATTGGTTTGTTAACAATGCTATTGATAATTTTTCGGGCAACATCTGAATTTGCCCGGAAGGAATAATAATCAAAAATGTCTCTTAGCTGAAGTTGGGAAAGTTCAGACCATTCGATTTTCATTTCCAGGTTTTTATTTTTTCGACCAATGTTTCGTGAGAAATTACATTTCCATTTTCATGATCATCAACAGCTCTATCAATCATTTTATAAAATTCCTCCATGGTCATGGGCTTTAAATAACTTTCATAGTTTTTGATCTTTTCAGTATTAATCATTAGTTCTAATCTTTTGATCAGATCTTCATCATTAATATTTAAAAATCTTTCAACAAAAGCCATTTTTCGTGTTCGAATATCCATTTTAATTAAGCTTTGATGCTACAAATTTAACAAGATTGATGGTATTATATTTTAATCGTTTTATAAAACAATAAAAAAAATCCCGGCAACTTGCGCTACCGGGGATATTCTCATCCTAAAAATTAACCCATCTTTCACGTATTTTCCTTTAGCTGAAGACTTGAACCCTGGCAGGGTTTCCCCTAAAATCTTGAACTCTGACAGGATTACCCCGAAAGCTTTAGGGGCTGTCAGAGTTTACTAACCGATCGAATAACTGTTTTAATTTCCGGGTTTCTGATGCTCAGTACCTTCAAATGTAAGCCAGAAAACCCGCTCAACTTTAAACCCCCTCAACCTTAAACCTCCTCAACCATAAACCATCTCAATGACAAGCCATAAAAGTAAGGGTTGTAATTTATTGAGAAAAGTTCTTATTTTTGTCATCAATTAAAATAAAGCATCAGCAATGATAGGTTTTATCAGGCAATTAAGTATTCAAAGCAGGCGTGTCTTCCTGAATATCAAAAACAGGGACGCTTTTCATTACTGCTAACCTCCATCGATTTGGCCGTCCGGCCATAATTATCATTACAATTTATTTCATTACAATTTTTAAAATTTAAAATCATGGATTTACCATTTGCAGAATCTTTTAAAATAAAGATGGTTGAAACCATCAAAAAAAGTACCCGCGAAGAACGTGAACAATGGCTCAAAGAAGCCAAATATAATTTGTTTAACCTGAGGAGCAGCCAGGTTTTTATCGACCTGCTTACCGACTCGGGAACCGGAGCCATGAGCGACAAACAGTGGTCGGAAATGATGTTGGGCGACGAAAGTTACGCAGGCGCATCATCCTATTACAAAATGAAAAATGCCATAACCGAAATTCTGGGTTTTCCCTTTTTCCTCCCTACCCACCAGGGGCGTGCTGCCGAAAACGTGCTTTTCTCGGCACTTGTAAAAGAAGGCGATGTTGTTCCCGGAAACTCACATTTCGATACTACCAAAGGCCATATTGAATTCCGCAAAGCTACCGCCATCGACTGCACCATCGACGAAGCCTTCGATACCCAGGTTCAACATCCATTTAAAGGAAATCTGGATCTTGAAAAATTGGAGACAGTTCTCAAAAAGTATCCCCGCGAGCAGATTCCAATGATCATCGTTACGGTAACCTGCAACTCGTCGGGTGGGCAGCCCGTTTCAATGCAAAATATGAAGGACGTTTACGACCTTGCTCAGACTTATGGAATTCGTGTGGTATTTGATTCGGCGCGCTTTGCCGAAAACGCATACTTTATCAAGATGCGCGAACCGGGCTACGAAAGCAAAACCGTGAAGGAAATCGTGAAAGAAATGTTTACTTATGCCGATGCCATGACCATGAGTAGCAAAAAAGATGCGATTGTAAACATGGGCGGATTTATTGGATTTAGGGATGAAGAGCTGTGGAAAAAGTCGCAGACTTTCAACATCATGTTCGAGGGATACATTACTTATGGAGGTATGTCGGGGCGCGATATGAATGCCCTGGCTCAAGGCCTGGACGAGGGCACCGAGTTCGACTATTTAGATACCCGCATCAAGCAGGTAGCTTATCTGGGCCAAAAGCTGAAGGAATATGGCGTGCCTGTGCAGGAACCTTTTGGCGGCCATGCCATTTTTGTGGATGCCAAGCGTTTTTTACCCAACTTCCCAAAGGAGCAGTTTGCAGCACAAACACTGGCTGTTGAGGCATATCTTGAAGGTGGGGTGCGTGGTGTGGAAATCGGCGCCATCCTGGCCGACCGCGACCCGATAACCCGCGAAAACCGTTATCCCGATTTGGAATTGCTCAGGCTGGCCATCCCCCGCCGGGTTTACACCAACAACCATATCGACTACATTGCCGCTACTTTAGCCAATGTTTACGAACGCAGAAACACCATAAAAGCCGGAGTAAAAATTATTAAAGAGGCACCCATCATGCGACATTTTACCGTGGAACTTGAACGGGTGGAAGCTGAGGTGATGACAGAGCAGGCATAGCTACTTTTAAATATTGATAAAAATAATAATCCGGGGAATTTCATTACAAAGTGAAATTCCCCGGATTTTTTTTGTCAGGGTATGACTTAAAGTCATGCCCTGACTTATAAACTTCCAGAAAATTATGTCGCTGAATCTTAAAAATTCACGCTAATTTTTCGATCATACCTTAAAAATTCATGCTAATTTTTCAAGTCATGGTTTTGTTTAGAAACCCAGGCTTAATAGCCTGCCCATATTTTAGTAAAGGATTTTGAATAAACTTCGTCAACTTTATTAGTTAAAAAAAACTATTTAACAGTTTGATAACATTTCGGTACTTAAATTCGCATTTATTTTATCAACTCATTTTTTATAAACGAAAATCCTAAATATTATGAAAATTTGTACCTTTTTAGTTTCCATCATTTTGTCGTGCGTTATTTCCGCACAGGCTCAAAATGTAAATGAGCATAGCTCTAAGCAGGAGCTTTTGCAATATCATCTAAACCAAATAAAAAATAACGGGCATCAGCCCAACCGGCTTATCGTGAAATTCAACGAAAAAGTATTGATTACCGAAAATGGCAAAGCCACCGGTTCAAGTAGGGTTAACAGTGTTCTGTCCGAAATTAAGATTGAAAATATAAAACCCTTATTTGAAAAAAACCGGGACAAAAACGCTGCCCTGAAAGCACAGTTTGAATTGCAGTGCTATTACACCCTCGACCTGGAACGCAAGACCGACTTGAATTCCGCCTTGCGCAAACTAACTGCATTGGATGAAATTGAGATGGTGGAACCTGATTATCTGGCCACCATCACCACTATTCCCAACGATCCTTATTATGCAGAGCAATGGGCCTTGAACAATACCGGCCAGGCTGTTCAATATGAAACCAATGATCAGGTGGGTACAGTGGGTGTTGATATTAATATGCAAGATGCCTGGGATATACAAACCGGCAGTGAAGATGTGGTGGTTTGTATTCTGGATACCGGTGTTGACACCGATCACCCCGAGTTTACCGGAAGAATTGTGCCGGGTTACGACTTTCAGTTTGATGATGACGACCCCAATCCCATTCCCGGCGAAACCTCGGGAGCGCACGGAACCGCTTGTGCGGGTATTGTAGGCGCTTCGGGAAACAATGGAATAGGTGTGGCCGGGATTGCGTGGCACACCAAAATTATGCCTGTAAAAGTATTGTATTATGGCTCGGGTGCCTGGAGCATCATTGCCAATGGCATCACCTGGGCGGCCGATAATGGTGCCGATATTATCAGCATGAGCATTGGGGGAACTTCGTATTCGAGTACCCTCGAAGATGCGGTGAATTATGCTTTTAGCCTCGGGTGTACCCTCTTTGCTTCATCGGGCAACAGCAACAACGATATTGGAATAACTCCATCCTATCCAGCGGTATTTGCAAACACAATTTGCGTAGGTGCGTTAAGCCCTTGCGAAGAACGCAAAAATCCAAATAGCTGCGATGGGGAATTTTGGTGGGGCAGCAACTATGGCAGTGCCATGGATTTTCTGGCCCCCGGAACCCGAAATTACACAACCGATATTTCAGGTTCGGATGGTTATGAAACAGGTGATTACTATCCATATTTTAATGGAACTTCATCCGCCTGTCCTCACGCTGCCGGCATAGCCGCGCTGATGCTGGCCGAAAATCCTTCGTTGAGTAATCTGCAAATACGCTCAAAAATGCAAATTTCATGTGTGGATATGGACGCAGCTGGAAAAGATGACAATTCAGGTTATGGACGCATTGATGCCTATCAAGCCGTGGTAAATGCAAGTAGCGATCAAGCTTTTGTTCGGATTACCCCCCCAAACCAGATAGCTGCTCCCGGTGAATTTTTCGCTATCGATTTTATGATCGAAAATGTGAGCAATCTTGCCTCCTACGATTTTACCTTTAGCTTCGAATCGGCTTATATGGATTTTGTGGATGTGGAATTTAGCGATTTTCTTAGCTCTACCGGCCGGACTTCGGTTCCTTCGGTTGTTACTCCTGACCCAAATGGCTCAGTTTATATTTTTAATGGAACCACCGGCCTTTTGCCTGCCGGACCCGATGGAGACGCACGTATGTTCACAGTAAATTTTCAGGCCAATGAAAATCCGCCCGACTTTTCTACCTTAACATTCAATATCACCGCGTCTAACATATTGCAGCCCGATGGCACACCAATTATCCCAATCATTTTTAACAACAATGTAACCATCGCTCTTGAGTATTGCAAAACCGAGCTTTATATCTCAGGTTGTATCGATGGAAATGCCTTGGAGTATGTGGCGATAGCAAACCTCGAAAATAAGAATTCAGGATGTAGTGAAAACGGATATGGCGATTTTTCGTATATGACTGCTAATGTAATACAGGGGCAGGAATATACGCTCACACTTCAGATTACGGCCAATTATCATTATGTTTCGGCCTGGATAGACTACAACGACAACATGGAATTTGAACCCGAGGAAAAAATACTGGATGACTTTTATTATCCTGACTTTTTTGAAATTGAAGAAGTGGACCTTACCATTGCCGGCGATGCCCCTCTTGGTGAGCACCGTTTGCGTTTGCGAACGGTTTTTAACACACCGGGAGCCGATGCCTGTAGCCTCGAGGACTGGGGCGAAATGGAGGATTACACCATTAATATACTTCCGCAAGACCAATTTTGCAGAATTGAAGGTTACATTTATAACGAAAATACTTCTCAGCCCATTTCCGGGGCCTTTATTCAACTCCAACCGGCAGGGCTATACACCTTTTCAAATTCTTTGGGCTACTACAGCATAAATGTCGAAGAAGGAACCACCAGCATTTTTTGTACGGCCAGTGGCTATGCTGATAATTTTTATGGAAATATTGATGTTTTTGCCGGCGAAACCTATTTGGTAGATTTCTTCATGGAATCATCGGGTCTTTGCACACAAAACCTTTATGGATCCGGGTGCTGGGATGGTGATGGCATCGAAGACTTTTTCTTCAACGATATTTATCACCCCGAATCAGGATGCAGCCCGGACGGCTATGGCGATTTTACCTACATGTCAACCAACCTCACCTGTGGCGAGTATTATTATGTGGAGGTTTCTTCCCCTTATGGTAACAATTTCCTGAATATCTGGATTGATTTTAA
>Ga0208900_1000347_pt1 | contig 29661 bp, 21 predicted proteins | sample AntAceMetag02UKK_FD_184763 | JGI IMG/M metagenome (GOLD analysis project Ga0208900, IMG submission 184763) | Saline lake microbial communities from Ace Lake, Antarctica - Antarctic Ace Lake Metagenome 02UKK (SPAdes) (version 2) | ecosystem: Environmental > Aquatic > Non-marine Saline and... | reverse complement strand
AAAAAAAAGAAACCCACAGTATGTATTGATTATGTAGCTGTTACAAATACAAATACCCGCCACAAGCAATCCAAGTACGTGTTATTTATTCCGTGATTATCAATGATCTTTAATCTGATCGAGAATAGAATTATGCACTACACTGATGATGGTAATTTTGTAAAGGATGTAGAGATAGGTTTTAATGAGAATAAAAAAATTCTTGCCATTGAATCTGACGAATTCACAAACAGCGTTTATTCATTATGGAAAAAAAGCGGGGTTATTCAAATTGATGAAATCGATATATATGATGGCACAATTAAGGAGAGCTTTCAGATAAAAAATTACAGAAATCCCGAAAAAATTCGCATCAGCGATGATAATGTGTACTTTTTGTACAACGATATTAATTCCAATAAAAAGTTAGTAAAAATACCATTGCAACAATTAATTGCTTTGTAAATAGTCAATGATGGTCATTGGTAGTCATTAATGGTCATTTGTTGTGGTCAATATTTCACAAACAACAAATGATGCGAAGCAAATGACGGCGAAGCCAATTACGCCCGAAGGGCAAATTACACCGAGCGCAGCGAGGTAAATTACGCGTAGCAAATTACGCCCGAAGGGCAAATCACGGCGCAGCAATTAATTACTCTTTTTAATTTGAAAGCAGTAAAGGTTTCAATCCTTATCATCATCCTTTGATTTTTATACTATGTCGTTTACAAAAAACAAAAACTACCAATTGCCATCGCTTGTAACGACAATTGGTAGTTTGCTAATTGTTGAATGAATCAGAAGATCAGCTGTCTAATTCCGAATAATTTTGTCAATCTTAGATACTTCTCCGGATTCTGTTTTAATAAAATAAATGCCCGTGGGAAAGCCTTTAACGTCTATTGTCAATTCGTTCTGATTCGTAATAGATTGATACATCAAAACTCCCATGTTATTATAAACTTCAACTTTGGAAATATCTTGATACCTCACGTGTAATACATCATTGACAGGATTTGGGAACACACCGATAGTACCAGCTTCCAAGTCATTTAATTTGCTAAGCACATCCAGCGAAACCTCTACGGTGTGATTGCCGATGGCCGGTTGAGGAGTGAATACGATTGATCCTTTGAGATTTTCTCCTGCATAATTTTCCGGAGCAAAAATCGTAATCAGCAGGTCGATGGTCTCTCCTGCTTCTATAACAGCCTCGAAGGTTTCAGGGCTTATCCAATTATTCATCACACCTGCGTTTATTCCAAACAAAATATCCGGGTTCGATTGGGCAATACCTCCTATTGTTATGGTATTTGGGATAAGGTTGGGAGCAAGAAAAAGACCGCCTGGATCGGTCGAGCCTATAATATTACTGATCTCGTAATTGATGCCTGTAGGACTTCCGGTGGCAATTTCGTACTGTTCCAGATGACATTCGTTACCCTCGTTGGTAACAAACAGCCATAGGTAAGGTCCACCTTCGCTCATGTTGTCGTAAGCGGTTCCGTAATGCGCATTAAAACCAGCAGGCAAAGTAATGGAATCTAATATTGCACCCTGTCTGTTGTAGAGTTTAAGAGCCGTATTCCAGTTGTTCACCCAAAAGCCATCCGCCTCAACATCGTAGGCCATTGAGCGGGTATTGGAAGTTATGGTAATGGTTTCGACAAGTGTATGATTATTAAAATCCATTTGATAAATGCTTGGCCCGCCTGATCCTCCATAAAAATAAGTTCCATCATAAGCAAGGTCGCGAAGCTTTGGAACGCCAGGCACAGTAAATGTTTCGATAAGCTCGCCTTCAAGCGTAAATTTGTACATGGCTTCTTTATTAAAGTTTGTACAGTAAAAATATTCCCCATCTGTTTCCGCACCAACAATGGAAGTCGATCCTGTTGGCGTTGTAACATCATACGAAAACTGAATTTCTGTGTCGAGGAATTCCAACGATTCTTTTTTGAAGTTATGGTTTACGGCTATCACATCATTACTGCCGTCGTTACCCTTGCCTTTTGCCAATGCAGCATCTTTAAAAAAATCATCATAAAAAAGACGCGCTCTCCATTGAGCAGAGCCATCACCGTTGTTTGTTATCGAAAGCGTAACATCCTCGTGCTGTCCGGCCAGCAGTTGCAACTGAATATCATCCAGGCTGTATTCCAAATCCGGTGCTGTCATTTCTATTTCGAGCGTAATGGTTTCGCCCGGCTGCAAAGTTATCGTCTCAAGATAAGTATTATAGCCGCTTGCAACAACACTTAACTCTTTTACCCCGGGTTCGATTTGATAAATACCAAAGGTGCCATCAGGTTCGGTGGTGTACGATTGGTATCCAATGCTTACAACTGCACCTTGCAGGCCGTTGCCGCTTGCTAAAACCGAAACGGTGCCTTCAATATTTGCCACCAACTCTTTTACTGATATAAAGTCATAAAAGCTTGCATCCGATTCGCCCTGATCATAAACTGCGGTAACGTAATAATGATAGTCCTCAAGCGTGTTTTCATCGTAGTTGTAAAAAAGATTAGTGATGACAGACCCATTGATTATGTTTCCATTTTTGTAAACATTATACCCTTGCAAATTATGAGTATTCGGGTTGGACGCAGCCCAGCTTAACGACACGGCATTGGTGTTTACATCAATACTAGCTAAAAAATTATTTGGAGGGAACAGAATTGCCGACTGGTCGGTTTGGTAGGCAACGGCTTTTGTGGGCGATGTAAGAACCATGATTCCGTCGGGGCCGGGTACTGCATTGGCGTAATAAGCTCCCGTGCCTAATGGAATTTGATACAGCATATTAAGTTCTTCGTCGAGGCAGGTAGCAGTAGAAGGTTCACCGTGAACAATGTATATTTTCCCACTTAGGTCAACTCCCATAAATCGTGTCATGGAATATCCCTGGCTGGACTCATCCAGGATTTCGCCTGTTTCAAAATCTATTTTTATAATTTTATTGTCTTTTTGAGCCAGTATCGAATTGTCTTTATTCAGGACCATGTTCAAGCCAAAATTAATTATCACATCAGGTGTACACCATAAGGAGTCGATTCCATAGCCGGTATCCTTGTAACGGGTTAATCCGGGAAAATCGCGGGGTTGGACAAAAATCGAATTGTCGGGACCTGTAAGAATGTCATTCTGCTGTACTGCATTATTTGGAAGTGTTCGGCGGTAAAGCTCCTCGCCGGTAGCCACATCAAAGGCCACCAAATCCTGGTACTGCCCAAAGAAGCCATACCAGGTGTATCCGGTTTTATAATATTTATTTAATGTTACAAAAGCATTTCCTGTTACGCCCCACATCGATGGGAGCTGCCACATAATTTCGCCGGTCTCATTATTTATCCGGGAGGTATTGCTGCCAGGGCCGGGCAAAATAAAATCCCCATTGGTTTCATTAGTAAAGGCAATTCCCTGCATAGTGCTACTTTCGGTTAAAAAGGGCAACTGCGACGAAATAGAACCATCGGTAATATCCAGGACATATACTTGCTGCGAACCGACACCACCGGAATATTCCATGGTAATAATTAAGCCATTCTGAATACCGAGAATAACTAGATTTAAGCCATGATTTGTTTCCCAAATCAGTGCTCCGGTATGTATGTCCAAACAAATCAGTTCCTGAATTCCATCCGAACCTTTCAGCAAATCCTCAGCTTCCTGCAGGGTGTTTACAGAATAATCTTTAGCACTATCATCAAAGCTATAAATCCGCGAATAAATAGCCATGTTTTCGTAGTACCATGTTGGCATCGAAAGAAAGGCTGAAGTCAACTCTGTTTCCCATAATTGAGTTGCGGCTTCAGGGCCGTACTGAGCATAGCGACTATGCCGCTGGGAGTTTCCTAAATGAGTTACCTGCTGCGCAAATCCTGCGTACATACTAGCAATGAGCAATACGATAAGGAGCGTTTTAATTTTGTTTTTCATGTTCGATGTATTTTTAATTATTTAAAAAAATATCTTCTGACAAAGAAAAGTCAAAACGCCCGATTACAAAAACCGAGTTAGCGATTGCTACATTTAAATTGCCAGGAAGTACATTTCATTTAGAATTAACACTTCGCGTGAAGGACACTAAATACTGGTGAGTTTTGACATGCGGCTTAAAAATTCATCCTTTTTATTTGCCGAAAGGCCAATGGTTGTTCCATCGCTTAACACTATCCGCCCACGTTTCGATTTTTCAAAACGAACCACTTTGTAGAGGTTTATCAGGTAAGATTGATGTACCCGCATAAAATTGAAGTCTCCGAGCGTTTCTTCTAAATATTTGAGGGTTTTGCTAATCATCTGCTTCGGCATGTCGTCGTAATGGATGATCGAATAATTGCTGTCCGCCTCACAATAAATAATTTTGTTTACCATCACATAACCTGTGCCTCCCATTGTAGGCAATGCAATCCTAAAAGCCTGGCTATTGAATTTTCGATAATTTTCGGTCAGGTCTTTAATTCTTTGCTGGTCTCCGTTTTTATTAAAATCGGATCTAAACTTTTTAATAGCTTCTACAAGATCATCTTCATCAATGGGTTTTAGAATATAGTCGAGGGCACTCATTTTGATGGCCTGCAAGGCGTATTGGCTGTGCGCCGTTACAAATATTATTTTAAAGTCGATGGTATCAAATCTTTCAAGTAAAGTGAAAGCATTTCCGTTGGGCATTTCAATATCAAGAAAAACAAGATCAGGTTTAAACTTGTCGATAGCTTCTTTGCCCTCCTTAGCCGATCGTGCCGTTGCAACAACTTTAATATCATCAAAAAGCCGTTCGATTCTTATCTTCAGCGACTTAATCGATTTTATTTCATCATCAATAATAATTGCTTTTACCATCATAATTTATTTGTAAGGAATATTAATGACGACTCTGGTTCCGGCAGGTTTCCCGTTTTTCACCAAGTCTTCGATTGTAATAGATTGTCGCTTGAAAAGCCTGTTGGTCTGAGACATCCCCAGTCTTTTTTCTGCCAGCCTGAGCCCCATGCTTACATGCCCCGGCAGTTTTGGGTTTTCTGAAACGAAGCTCCTTCCTACACCGTCATCTTCAATAATACAGCGCAAACACTTTTTGCTGCCCCCGATACTTATCAATAATTTGCCTTTTCCGGCCCTGGGCGACAAGCCATGCCAGATCGCATTTTCAACAAAGGTTTGTAATAGCAACGAGGGTATCCTGATTTCTTTGGGGTCAAGATGAGGTTCAACATGAACAAGCTTTTCAAACTGATTTTCGAAACGCATCTTTTCGATGTCAATGTATAGATTTAGCAGATTCAATTCATCTTCCAGCAGAATGGTCATACTTTTTGTCGATTCCAGAATCATCCGTATGAGCTTGGCAAATTTTGACAAATAGCGATCAGCATTTTCCAAATCATTTTCCAAAATAAAAGTCTGTATCGAAGACAGCACATTAAAAATAAAATGTGGCTTCATCTGAGCATAAAGAGCTATCCGTTCCAACTCTGCCATTTTTTTAGCATTCTTCGAGTTCTTTATCGAGAAGAATGCAAATATGAGCGCCAATACGAAAACCAGGCTGATAATTACGAAGTTACGCAATTGCTCGCTTTTATGTTTTTCGAGCACTTGTATTTCATTCTCCTGCCTAAGCAGGTTTATTGTCTTCTCTTTTTGTTCAGTTTCGTATTTGGTCTGCATTTCGCTAAGCTGGCGATCACTTTTTGCACGCATAATCGAATCGCTATAGTTTTTGTACATCGTTTGCCATACAAATGCGTTTTTAAAGTCATCTGCTGAAACAAATAATTCCATCATGTTTTTTGCATTTAGTTCTAATATTTTAATGTAACCCTTGTCTTCTCCAATTTCTTGCGAAAGATTAAGGTAGTATAAGGAAGAATCGTAGTTACCAAGCTGCTTGTACAAAGCACCAATGTTCGACAGTGTTTCGGCAATACCAATATCGCTGCTTAGTGCCATTTGTTGTTGTAGTGATTTTTGGAGAAAACCTAGTGCTTTCAAGGGCAAACCCTGCTGCTGATAAAAGGATCCGATATTGTTAAGCACAAGCGAAATACCTCGCTTGTCGTCAAGGGTATCGTATAACTTTTGCGCCTTATCGTAATAAACTATAGCAGTATCGAATTGCTTTAACTTCAGCCATGCTTCGCCCAAATTATTATTGTTAATGGCCATGCCTTTGGTGTAATTGATGGGACGAAAAATAGAAATGGCTGCCTGATAGGATTCAATTGCTCTTTCATAATCCCCGATGCCGGTAAACAGGTTACCCATGTTACCTAAGACAATACCCAGATTTCGTTTGTCATCGCCCGTTTCGAATTGTTCAAGCGCAATAAGAAAATACTCCAACGCTTTTGTATGATTGCCAATTTGCAGATAAACGTTTGCAAGGTTGCTATAAACAAGTGCCTTTTTTGTTAAGTACAAATCGCCTGTTTGTTCATAGTGTTTCAAAGCCATATTTCCATAGTCGAGTGCCTCGTCAAGATCGCCATTCAGATAGCTGATTCGTCCCAACAAATCCAAAATTGTGGCCTCCGACAAGGCATCTCCCTCATGCCTTGCTTTGTTTAGTAAACGCAAAGCATCATTTTTTGCCTTTTCAGGAAACGATCGGATATTAAAGTTAACAGAATCTATCTGTCGTTCGAAGGCAGAATTGTGGTTTTGCAGGCTGTCGGCAAAGCTGTCTTCATTTAGCACGCCATGCCAGCTAAGACTTGCATTCAAAATCAGAAATAAATAGAAGACCTTCATGCTATTGTAAAAACTTTAAAAAGCACCTAATAAATATTTGTTACCACTTTGCCGTCCGGCTTTGTTAAGGCTAATAAAAAATTAGAAATAATACCTAATGATGCTCTATTTCAGACATTCGTTTGGTGATGGTTTCGCAAAAATACCGCTTTTGCTTCATAAAGCCGGCAATCTTTTTTTAACAACAAATTACGCGTAGCGCAAATTACACCGAGCGCAGCGAGGTAAATTACGCGAAGCCAATTACGTTGAGCGAAGCGAAACAATTATTAAACTATTTTAAACCAAACTACTGCACTTTTCCAAATGGGCATATCTTTATGGCTTTATTTTATTGATATGAAAACACTGAAAATCTCAATCCTTATTCTAATCCTTTTGCAAGGAGTAATGCTCAATGCACAGTTGAAACTAATCCCACAGCCTAAGAAAATCGAGCTTCGGGATGCTGCTTTCAGGATTCATAAAAACTTAACAATTGTAAGCCACTCACCGGATTCGTTCCACGCCGATGAACTAAGGGATTGTATTCAGCAGGAATTGAACATCAATTTAGAAACATCAAAAAAGACAACAAGTAATTGCATTGAATTTTTTATAGTTGATTCAGCAAAAAGATGGACGGAGATTTTAAAAGATAATGCCTTAGATGCCACTTTCGAGCCGGGTAATGAGGGCTATGTTTTGGTGGTTTCTGCCCGGGGAATTAAAATAATTTCAAAAACCGATGCAGGAATTTTCTATGGCATCCAAACATTGAAACAAGTCATTCAGGCCAACCGAAGCGGGATCACGATTCCCTGTGCCACCATTTACGACTACCCCGACATTGCGGTGCGCGGCTGGCAGGATGACATCAGCCGGGGTCCTATCCCAAGCATGGAAACACTAAAAGAGCAAATCCGTAAAATGGCTGCTTTCAAACTGAATTATTTTACCCTCTACATCGAGCATGTTTTCCAGTTCGACAGCCACCCGGGAATTGCTCCCGCCGATGGAATCACCAAAGCCCAGCTTGAAGAACTTGGTGCTTTTGCCCGGCAATATCATGTGCATCTTATCGGGAATTACCAGTCGTTTGGCCACATGGAAAAAACACTTTCCCTCCCACAATATCAGCACCTGGCCGAAGCCGGGCACATTATTTCGCCGGCATTGGACGAATCCTACCAGTTTCTTGCCGATGCTTACAGCGAAATTGTTCCTGCCTTTGAAGGCGAATATTTCAATATTAATTGTGATGAAACCCATGGTTTGGGCGATGGAAAATCCTTAGCAATGGTCGAAAGCCTGGGTGTTGGTGGCGTGTATGTAAGTCATATCACCAAACTCGACAGCCTGCTAAAACCTTACGGGAAAAAAATATTGATGTGGGGCGACATCGTGGGTAACCATCCCGAGATCATTGACCAGCTGCCCAAAGATATTACCGTGATGTCCTGGGGTTACCATGCCGCCGATAATTTTGAATATGCCATTACGCCGCTCTCCGAATCGGGACTTAATTTTTGGGTGGCTCCGGGAATTAACTGTTGGTCAAACATTTTCCCTGATTTTTATTCTACCAAAATTAATGTCTATAATTTTATCAGAGATGCTTACAAACACGGGGCTACCGGCGTGCTCAACACGAGCTGGGACGATGACGGAATGAATTTTTTCCAAAACAACTGGCACGGCTTTGCCTGGGGTGCCGAGAATAGCTGGAATGTACCCGCGTCAAACTTGTCGATGGAAGCTTCCGATGTGGAAAGGGAGATAATATATCACGCCTTCAACCGGAATTTTGATGCCATTTTTTATGGACTACGCCAGGGTTCTTTAACGGATGCTATGATTATTTTTTCCGGCTTCCATCAATCGGGCGTACGGGATATTTTAAACAATAGTCGCTTTTTTGAACCTGTGTTCCCAATCTATTTCGATTATGTTAGAGATGGAAGAAGGGATGAAAACCTAAATATGCTGGAACAAACCAGAGAGTTAAACCAAAACATCGAAGCCCTTGCCCCGCAAATCAGGCACAACAAGAGCACGCTCAATTATTTGCTGTTTGCCATCCGTGAAGTAGAATTTACCCTGCACAAAAATTTATTGAGGATTGATATATCTGAGTTTATAAATGAAACAAGCCGAAAATCGGATGCTGATTTAAAAAAGCAAATCGACTTTTTGGCCGATGAGGCCAGAGCCTTGCAAGCTGAGTATGTTGTTTTATGGAATTTGGAAAACCGCCCCTGGTGGTTAGAAAAGAATACCAGCAAGTTTGAAAAACTAACCGAAGGCATCGAAAACTTAAAATACCATTGCCTGATTACTGCCGGTGATAAACTGACGGATAAAGGACGGGAGATTTCCATACATTCGATATTTGACGACCAGGAAATTTATTATGCTTTAAATGCAGATACCGTAACAATGTCGTCAGAAAAATATACCGGGCCGTTTTTTATTGATGAAGACACGAAAATTGTGGCCGGGGTAATCCATCCGGCGAAAGCCTGGCCAATAAGCGAAACCACCATTATTTATCATAAAGGAATCGGGAAATTGCATAAATTTAATTCTCAATATAGTTTGTATCATCCCGGCTACGATGGCGGCGGGATCAATGCTTTATTGGACGGAAGGCAGGGCGAGGTCGAGGTTTTGCGCAGTGGCCTTTGGCAAGGATTTTCAGGCCAGAATATTGACATCGAAATTGATTTAGAAAAAATCCAAACTATCAATTTCTTTTCGATGGGGTTTTATCAAAATACCTACGACTGGGTTATCTTCCCAACGAAGATTGAAATTTACGCGAAAGATAATTTGGATAACGAGTACGTCCTTATCCAAACCCTTGCCAACGATATAGCTCCCGAAGAAAAGGGCAGTTTAAAACATAATTACACCGCCGAATTTGATGGTCTAAAAACACGATACCTGAAAGTAATTGCCTATTATTATGGAAAACTACCAGAATGGCATCATGCTGGTTCTAATTATGAATCTATGATTTTTTCGGATGAGATTATTTTGAAATAACACTATTTTGCCATTCACTAAAAGTTCAAACAAGGTAAGTACCAGAAAACTGGTGATTGAATAAAGATTAGAATAATTCATCGGATGACTTAGTAGCCATAACATTGCTTAGTCATCCGATGAATATTGAAAAGCCCTGAAGTAAATACTTTGGGGCTTTTTGTTATTATTCATTATTGTACATTTGCAACAATGAAATTTACGCACGGCATACGATTTCCGTTTTTCTTGATCTTAATACTCATTGGGGCTTCCACTTCAACAATTATTGCAGAAAATACCGACGTGGATAGTTTGCTTGAGCAACTTTTAGTGGCCCGGCAAGACACCAATAAGGTGAATGTTCTTATCGATTTAGCGAGTAAAACAGTGTTTTCAGATATTAAAGCCGCAGAGCAATATGCACGCCGGGCCTTGCAGCTTTCGCAAAAAATTAATTACACCAAAGGGCTGGCATACTCCAATTACTGGCTTGCCATGGTTTATGTTGATAATGAATTTGACCTAGCCGAAAGTTTAGCCATACAATCGCTCGAATTTGCCAATGAAATCAATGATGAAATTCTAATTGCCATGGTATATAAAGTTATTGGAAATTTATATACAGATGCAAAACGATACAATGATGCGTTAAGCTACTACAATAAATCGCTTGATTTGTTGGTGAAGCTAAACCAGGATTCCATCGCAGCGGCAATTTATAGCAACCTGGGAATATTGCAATCCGAAATGCATGGCGATATTCATTCCATCGATTATTATTTGAAAGCTGCTGAAATTAACCAACGCACTAAAAATTACCTCTGGCTTACTACGAACTATTTAAACATAGGTAGCGACTACATTAAGTTTGGACAGTTGGAAAAAGGAAAATCCTATTTGGATAAAAGTTTGAAGATTACAAACGAAAATGATTTTGCGCGGGTATATCCTTACATATTCAGTAACTATTGTGTTTATTTTATTGAAATAAAAAACTACGACAGCGCCTTAATCTATGCGCAAAAAGCACTCGATATTTCCAGGGATCATTCAAACAAAATAATGGAATTGGAGGCATTGAACCACTTAAAAGATATTTATTATAAAAAGAACGATCTGAAAAAAACATTTTCAATTTTCGGGCAAATTACAAGTGTTACCGATTCCATCAACAAATATAAACAACTGAAAGAGCTCGATTTGATGGAAATGAGATTTCGCTACGAAGAAGCCCACCGGGCGCAAGAATTGGAAAATGCAGTTTTAAAGGCTAATCATTACCGCAAGGAACTTACCTATGTCTTGATTATCTTATTTGCCGGATTTGTTATTTTCATTTTCCTGTTTCTATATATCGCGCAACGAAACCGGACACACCGTAAAATCCTTGAACAGAAAACAACCCAACTTGAGAACGAGAAACTATCATTGGAAAACGAAAAAATATCCAACGATCTGGAATATAAAAATAAGGAATTAGCAACCAATGTAATTTACTCCATCCAAAAAAATAAAGTACTTACCGGGCTTATTGAGGGGTTGGTTGAAATAGAAAAAAATGCCGTAAAAGAAGAAACCAAAGATGCCATTCAAAAGATTTCAAAGAAAATAAATGAGTCATTAGAATCCAATGCCTGGGAAGAATTTGAAGTACGATTTCAGCAGGTGCATAAGGCATTTTACGAAACCCTTTCGGTGCAACATCCTGATCTTACCCCCAACGAAAAACGCTTGTGCGCCTTCCTTCGTCTGGATATGAGCAGCAAAGAAATATCAAGGCTTACCGGCCAGAGTATCTCAGCAATTGTAGTTGCACGCACACGGCTTCGCAAAAAATTGGGGATAACAAATACCGAACAAAATCTTGTTACTTTCCTAAGCCAGTATTAGCCTGATTAATTCATTGAATTTGCGAATTAAGCACCAAAAGTCGAAAATAGATTTATAGATATTTTCGAGGGTTAACTCTTGTGATTAATATTACGGTGCGTTGCACCTTCTTTTCATTTACTTGGACTATTGCTACAAATATTATCGGTGCGTTGCACCTTTTTCAAGCCCCGCCAGCTGGCGGAGCGATAATATTTGTAGAAACACAATAAAAGCATAGCACCGGAGGTGCAGCGCACCGAAATATTAAAGCTAACAATATGGGTTTGTGTTTTTCAGCATCCCAAAAAATCCCATTTGTTGTGGTAAAGTTGTGGTAACAATCCATCGCTGTATTCCCCTTGTTTGGGTCAATCACCCATTATCTTTATCTATTTGCTGTAATTTTGCCCTTTCTAAATTTATCAGGCCATGAAACATAAAAATAAGACTCAACTGAAAGAAACGGGTAAATCGAATATTGATAAAAACAAAGAAATTATCGAACAAAAAAATGCCGAAAACAAAGCATTGGAAAAACTATTGATCAGGCTCACCGAAAAAAGCCCTGGCAAAAATCACTTGAAATAATACATCACTTTTAAATCATCATAAAATTAACTAACCAAAACTTAATTCGTATGAAAAACTTTTACATCTTAATTTTCCTGCTGTTTTTATCAGCAGCATCATTCACACAAACCTACTTTTCCGAAGACTTTAGCGATAACCAAATGCCCCCGGAAGACTGGATAATCGAAAACCTGGAATCGGGCTGGGGAGTATATCAAGATAGTTTTTCGGGAGGAACAGCTCCTGAGGGTTATTTTAGTGGCTATGCCACAGGAGGCCCCAACACGTCCAGGTTAATCTCTCCGGAAATCGATCTTACAGGATTGCAAACCGTTACTTTTCAATTTAAAGAATGGATACAAAATGATGTAGGCGGCTACTCGATTGGTGTAGCTACACGATCTTCGGGAGGAGAATGGAATATTGAACGCGAAATTACTCCAACGGGAATCTATACCGGTCCAGATGAGATTACGCTTGAAATATCTAATGAAGATGTGGGTGCATCCGATTTCCAAATTTGCTTCTACATTGATGGAAATACCGAAGGTGTGGCCTGGTGGATGTTTGATGATCTTTCACTTTTTCATCAAATTAATACGGATGCCGGGATAATTTCGCTGAATACCGCGAGTAAAGTTTTTGGGCCAACTTTAATTGAGGGTACCATTAAAAACTACGGGGTATCTGAAATTACAAGCATAGCCATTAATTGGCAGGTTGATGAGGGGGAAATTACCACAACTTCTATCGATGGGCTAAGCATTCCTTTTTCAGGAACCTATGATTTTTCGTGTGATGGATTTATTAATCTCCCTCCCGGTGCCGGCTACAATTTAAGGGTGTGGATTGAAACCGTTAACGGTGTTACCGATGAAAACCCTGATAATAATATGGCCGAAAGAACATTTGATGTTGCAAGCCATAGTATTGCCAACAGGCCTTGCATCGAAGGCTTCAGCTTCTCGAGCTGTGGCCCTTGTGCTCCTTTTAATGCTGTATTGTTTCCGTGGATACAAGAACACAATGATGAACTTACTTATGTTAAGTACCCTTCACAGGGCGACCCGTATTGGAATGATGAAGTGGAACACAGGGAAATTTATTATGAGGTTTATGGTGTGCCATGGACCTTTATCGATGGCACGTATGCTTATCATATAATGGATACAATTCAGTCAGCTTTTAACCAGGCCATACTTGACCCGGGCTTTGTTAGCATAGCTGGTACCCGCACCACAGTTTCCGAAAGTAATACAGAAATGGATATTGAGCTTACACTCTTACCTTTGGTTAATTTTGATGAGGTACATGTTTATATTGCAGTATTCGAATATACAACTACCGAAAATGTTGGCTCGAATGGTGAAACAGAATTTCATCATATTTTTATGAAAATGGCTCCCGATGAATCAGGAATCGTTACTAATTTAACTGACCGTGTACCTTTCACCATTTCAGAAACAGTTGAGCTGGCCGGGACAAATATTGAAGAATGGGACGACCTCGGTGTCATTGTTTTCGTGCAGGATTATGCGTCAAGATACGTTTGGCAATCGGATTACATTATGGAAAACGCATCCTTTTTATCTGATGCCGGCCTTAGCGATTTAAAAATAGACGGTGTTACCATTGAAGGATTTTCACCGGATGTATTTGAATATACAGTTTCACTTCCACGGGGCACTACCGAAGTTCCACTTATTGAAGTGTTTGCTTCAGATGCCAATGCCACAGCAGTTGTTGTTCCCACAATGGAATTGCCGGGAAGCACTACTGTTGATGTATTTGCCGAAAACTTATTAAGCCATAATACCTACATTGTTAATTTTGATATTGCAACAGGTATTGGAACGGAAACAAATAGTGTTGTACAGATTTATCCAAACCCTGCCTCCGACAGGTTAGCCATAAAATCGAGTTCAGCAATCGAAAAGATTGAGATTTATAACCAGGCTGGGCAGCTTGTAAAACAACACAATGCAAATAGCAACTTGGTTAACCTTAATGTTTCCGGCCTGGAACCCGGAATGTACTTCATTAAAGTTCGTTCGCCAAACAAGGTAAGTAGCCAAAAGCTGGTGATTGAATAAGAGTTGAGTTAATGAGTTTTTAATAACTGTCAGGGTATGACTTCAAGTCATGCCCTGACTGGTTTAAAAGCCCCGATCCGTCAGTAAGCTGGAGGACGAACCGGGGCTTTTTGTTATATTCATTTTGTACATTTGCCGCGATGAAAATAAAACAGCAAATCTTAAATCACAAAGGGTATTAATTTTAATGAAAAATATTTATGATGAAAAAATCTACTATTAACGCGTTTGTTGCAATGCTGTTTTTATTGCCGTCATTTGTTGCTTTTTCGCAAAATAAAACCACTGCTTCTCCTATTGAAACCTTTAGCAAGGAACAGCAAAATCCTGTTAAAGATGCCAGAAGTTTAATTTTTTCCGAAGATTTTTCGGGTGCAGAAGTTCCGCCTATTGGATGGACTATTGTTGGAGACGGCGAGCAAAACTGGCAAGCAAGTACAAGCAGTTCTGCCGGAGGTACTGCCCCTGAAGCCGTATTTAAATCAGAACCCAGTTTCAATGGAAATTGTAAACTGGTAAGTCCCCAAATTGCTACTTCACAGTATGATGTTTTAATATTGCAATTCAATCTTTTTGTGTATGACTATAGCGGAGGGGCTGAAATTCTAATCGAAACGACCAGTGATGGTGTAACATGGAACGAGGTGTGGTCGGTTGATGTACCCGGAACTATTAATGCGCAAACAGTTTTTGTTCCCATCGATAACGATGATCTTGGCTCCGATAATTTCCAGCTTGCATTTACATTTAATGGGAATTCTTACAGCATTTTCGCATGGCATCTTGATAACATTATGCTGAACGAAAACCTTGCCTTGGATGCAGAGGCTACCAACATTCTGGTTCCTTCGGTATCCGGCGATAATAAAAACATTGCACCCCTTGCTGTGCTTAGCAATAAGGGATCCGAAACAATCTCGTTCGATGCCACAGTCGAAATCCTCGATGAAACATCCACCATAGTTTATACCCAGGATATGACGGTTACTGATCTTGCTTCTTTCGAAAACAAAGTACTCACCTTTCCGGCCTGGCTTGCCACCGAAGGATTTTATACCATTAATTTAATAAGCAGCCTGGCAGGTGATGAAAATCCGGAAAACGATCTAAGCTCATCCACCATGGAAATACTCGAAGGCGTAATTTTTAAAAAACCGCTTTACGAAGAGTTTACAAGTTCGACCTGCTCCCCCTGTGCGCTTCAAAATCCGGCGCTTGATGCTGTTTTGGCGGCCAACCCAATAAGCCATAGCCTTATAAAATACCAGGTTAATTGGCCCGGTAGCGGCGACCCGTATTACACCCCGGAGGTAGGTGCAAGAGTAAGCTATTATGGTATCAACTCAGCACCTAAATTATTAATCAATACGAATCCACAATGGGTGGCAGGCATGACCCAGGAAATTTACGATTCCTATATCGGCTTGCCAACCACCCTGGGTATTGATATTGTTACTGCTGCCATCGGCCTTGACGGGAATGTTAGCATCGAAGCAAACATTAATGTAATCGAAGATTTTGCTGCTGGTTTAACAGCACACATTGTTATAGTTGAAAAAACAACGCATGGCAACGCAGCAAGCAACGGCGAAGATGAATTTACCCATGTGATGATGAAAATGCTGCCCGATGCAAGCGGAACGATGCTTGAAGCTTTGAACACAGGAAATACTGTAACAATTAGCGAAAGCTACGATATGAACCAAACCTTTATGGAAGAGTTTACCGATTTGGCTGTAATTGTTTTTGTGCAGGATGATAACGACAAAAATATGATACAAAGCGAGATGGCGGATATTTCTATTTTAACAGGCATCGAAAATATTTCCCACCAGCAAAACGCCGTCAAACTCTTCCCCAATCCTGCAAGCGACATCATAAGCATTCAATCGGATTTAAAAATTGAGCAGCTTATTATTTACAATCAAATGGGTCAGCTTGTTTTCGAAACCCAATCTACCGGCAACACCCTAAATGTTGATATTTCGGATTTGGAGCATGGGATTTATTTATTCAAAATAATAAACGCAGAAGGAAGTAGGGTGAAGAAAGTGATTGTAGAATAAAGATGTCTGGATTAAACTAAGCCCAAAACTCAAAAAGTATTTGTAGGTAATTAGCTAATGAAAGAAATCAATGTGCATAAAAAAATATGCAAGCTAAATGATGATTTGGGATAATAACTATTTTTGGGGGATGAAAGCAAGCTTACGTACAATTGTTGGGTTCAGGAAAAAGAGAACATAATGAAATATGAAAATAAAATCGATATTTATTGAAAATTATAAAGTTTTAAATGACTTTAAAATTGATTTTTGTAATAATGAAATAGTAAATCCCATAACTGTTTTTTGTGGTATAAATGGAAGTGGAAAAACTACATTACTTGAATTTATTTTAACAAGTGATTTTTTGAAAAATGAAAAGGATAAGTTCAAAATTAAATTATCAGACAAGTTGATTTATTACAAAGCAGGTTCTGATAATGATGCAGCAAGTAAACAAATTATAGATTTTATTGATGAACTGATATACGAAAGAGATATTAGGAGTAGTGAGGCATACCATGAATTAAGAATTTCCTTAAACGAAACACTAAAAAGTCTTAATCTTGAAGTAGAGTTTGATAGTTTGGATAAAAACAAAGAAATTTATTTTAAAAACGAACAGTCCAATAAAATAAAGCTAAAAGAACTTTCAGGAGGTGAAAGGGAAGTAATCACTAAAATTCCCCCACTTTATATATCCAGTATTAAGGATAGTGTTATCCTGATAGATGAACCTGAAAGTTCTTTACATCCGAATTGGCAAAACGAAATAGTAAATCTGTATCAAGAAGTAGCTAAAAAGAAAATGGAATTGTCAAAATTATCGACAGTTCTGTGAATACATATGGTAAAAAAATTGACGAAATCCTTCTTGAAGTATTCAGAATAAAGGGCTTAAGAGCACCGGTAATTGAGTAGAAAATTAAAAGATAAAACTATGCTTTCATCAAACAAAACAAAATACACAACTTTAGTCTTTGGCTTGCTCGTCCTTCTTTTTGTATCGTGCAAGCAAGAAGATAAGCAATTTGCAAATAATGATCAGCAACAACCTTCTCTGGTCGATTATGTAAATCCTTTAATGGGAACCGATTCCAAATATAGTTTATCAAATGGAAATACCTATCCCGCCATTGCCCTGCCTTGGGGGATGAATTTTTGGACACCCATGACATCGAAAATGGGCGATGGATGGACCTATAAATACAACGAAAACAAAATCAGGGGCATTAAGCAAACACATCAGCCAAGTCCCTGGATTAACGATTATGCTGCATTTTCGTTTATGGCCGTAACCGGAAAGCTGAAGTTTGAGGAAGAAGAACGACAATCCTGGTTCTCGCATAAAGCAGAAACAGTAAAGCCTTATTACTATAAAGTTTACTTAGCCGATTATGATGTAATTGCCGAAATAACGCCTACCGAAAGGGCCGCTCATTTCAAGTTTACATTTCCGGAATCTGATTCTTCCTATATTTTGTTGGATGCCTTTTTTAAAGGATCAATGGTTAAAATAATTCCTGAAGAACGGAAAATTATTGGCTATTGCAGGAATAATCGTGGTGGCGTTCCCGATAATTTTCATAATTATTTTGTTGCAGAATTTGATAAGGATTTTGAAGTTCAGCATACCTGGACAGACGATTGGAAACTACAGGCAAACACGCTAACAAGCGAGGGTGAGCACGTAGGAGCAATTATTGGGTTTAAAACAAAAAAAGGCGAAGTTGTGCATCTTAAAGTGGCATCGTCCTTTATAAGTCAGGAACAGGCACAGCTAAATTTAGACCGGGAAGTTGGTGATGATTCCTTTGAAACCACCAAAGAAAAAGCTAAAAATGCATGGGAACAGGAGCTAAATAAAATTCAGGTTGAGGATGATAACATCGATAATATCCGAACATTTTACTCCTGCTTGTACCGGGTTTTATTGTTCCCGCGAAGTTTTTATGAATTTGATAAAAACAACAAAATAGTTCATTATAGCCCTTACAACGGGAAAGTTTTGCCAGGATATATGTTTACCGACAATGGCTTCTGGGACACATTCAGGGCTGTATATCCATTTTTTAATATGATGTACCCGGACCTGAACAGCCATATTATGGAAGGCCTGGCAAATACCTATAAAGAATCGGGCTGGCTGCCGGAATGGGCAAGCCCGGGACACCGAAATTGTATGGTCGGCTCTAATTCGGCACCAATAATTGTTGATGCCTTTTTAAAAGGAAATGTAAAAGACGAAGATATAAACACATTGTTTGAAGCGATTTTAAAAAATGCCACCGTAGAAGAAGGAAGGCCGATGGAATCTGTTGGCAGGGAGGGATTAGAATATTACAATAAATTGGGTTATGTGCCTTACGATGTGGGCATTAACGAAAATGTTGCCCGAACTTTGGAATACGCTTACGCAGATTTTACCATTGCACAAATGGCAAAAAAATTAGGGAAGAACGATCTTGCCAAAAAGTATTTCAAGCAATCTTTAAATTACAAAAATGTTTTCGATGCAAGCACAAATTTAATGCGTGGCAAAAATGAAGACGGAACATTTCAATCGCCGTTTAATCCCTTAAAATGGGGCGATGCTTTTACCGAAGGAAATAGTTTGCATTATACCTGGTCTGTTTTTCACGACGTACAAGGTTTGATAGATTTGATGGGAGGAAAAGAAAATTTTGTAAAACAATTAGACACCGTTTTTACCATGCCCCCTGATTTTGACGATTCTTATTACGGTGGAACAATTCATGAAATCAGGGAAATGCAAATTGTAAATATGGGGAACTATGCTCATGGAAACCAACCGATTCAGCATTTGATTTATTTGTATAATTATGCAAATGCTTCTTATAAAACCCAGGAAAAAATCAGGACTGTTTTAACCAAATTATATAGCGCATCGCCCGATGGTTACTGTGGCGACGAGGATAACGGACAAACATCGGCCTGGTATGTGTTTAGTGCTTTGGGCTTTTATCCTGTTACACCTGCGGTTGACCAGTATGTAATTGGAAGTCCATTATTTAAAAAAGCAACCTTGCATCTGGAAAACGGAAATTCATTTACAATTATGGCATTGAATAATTCTAACAAAAATTATTTTATTCAATCTACAACCCTAAATAATAAAGAATACAATCGTAATTATTTAGCTTATGATGCCATCCAAAATGGGGGCGAATTTATTTTTAAGATGGCCGATAAACCAAACAAAAATTGGGGCAGCCAAGCGGAAGATGCTCCTTATTCTTTATCAAATGATACGCTATGAAAATACAATCAATAGGTATTTTACTTTTAATCGTTATCGTTTCCTCCTGCCAGTCGAATAAAAAACAAACTGACACCTATTCAGGTAATCCTGTTTTTTCGGGATGGTATGCCGACCCCGAAGGAATTATTTTCGATAATGAATACTGGATTTACCCCACGTATTCCGACCATTTCGAGTTTCCCGATACAAGCGCCGGAAGGTCGGACAAGCAGTTGGCGATAATGAAAAACACCATTAACAGCCAGTACCTCATCCAAACCTTTATTAACGCCTTTTCCTCCAACAACCTGATTGAATGGGAAAAACATCCTCATGTTTTAGACATTAAAGATATCGAATGGGCCTCCTATTCTATTTGGGCACCTTCAATAATCAGGGCTAATAATAAATATTATTTGTTTTTCTCGGCAAACGATATTCAGAGTAATGCCGAACTTGGAGGTATCGGGGTGGCCGTTTCCGATCATCCGGCCGGTCCCTTTGTTGATGCTTTAGGCAAACCGCTTATTAACGAATTTCACAATGGAGCACAGCCAATAGATCAGTTTGTATTTAAAGATGATGACGGCCAACATTATATGTATTATGGCGGATGGCGGCATTGCAATGTGGTTAAATTGAGTAATGACTTGTTGAACCTTGAACTGTTTGAGGACGGTGAGCAGTTTAAAGAAATAACACCCGAAAATTATGTTGAAGGGCCTTTTGTTTTAAAGCGAAAAAATCGCTACTACCTCATGTGGTCAGAAGGAGGCTGGGGTGGCCCAAATTACCGGGTAGCCTATGCAATGGGTGATTCTCCTCTGGGTCCCTTTAAAAGAATTGGAATAATCTTGCAGCAAGATTCGACCATTGCCCGTGGTGCCGGGCATCATTCGGTAATCACAATCCCAAATGAAGATGAACATTATATTGTTTACCATCGCCGGCCATTAAACACCGACAATCCCCACCACCGGGAAACCTGTATCGACAAATTAACTTTCGATGAGGATGGATTTATCAATCCGGTAAAAATGACCTTGGAAGGAGTGAAAAAACGTACATTATAAAACCATTTGAATCTGTAATTCATAAAATCTAACAAGCGAATAACAATACTATTATTGTTAGCCTTCGGATGTTCCGGTCGTTATTCGCAGGAAGAATACACTATTGCCGATTCGGATACACTTCAATTTTTGAACTTGTCTATCAAAAGCAGCAAAGCCGATGTTGCATGTTACCGGATTCCCGCGATAATTGCCGCAGCCAACGGCGACTTGATTGCCGCCATCGACGAGCGGATTCCCTCATGTGCCGATCTAAAAGTGAACAACAACATAAACATTGTAATTCGAAGAAGCTATTACCCATGGGAAAAACGTGGTTTTTGAAGCCAATAATTACCAGGATAATCATTTTGTCCTTTTAATCTGGAATGGTTGCCTGATGGAAGGAAGGAATAAAACAATAAAGAATTTTGCATAGCATTAGCAGACAAAAAAAGAATTGAGAAAAGAATGTTGTTATAAGTATTAAAATCCACGGCCTCATTATCACTCGTCTTTAAACCTTCATGGGGCTGGATGTGCAGTTGCCTAAACTTCAGAAGAAATCCACTCATCCGGTTCTTTTGGGGAGCGGCAAGGTAACGAGCCGCCCTACACGGAAGTTTATTTACTGGCAAAGCCAAGGGATGCAAGGCTTACTTTTACACCTTCGATCTCAAGCAATAAATTTGCACACGATTCGATGGTTGAACCCGTGGTAATTATGTCATCAACCAGCAAAACATGCCTTCCAATTATTTTTTCGGGGTTTTTAATTTCAAATTTTCCACTTACATTTTCCACGCGTTTTATCCTCGATTTTTTGGTTTGGGTATCGGTGGCAAACCTGCGAAAAAGCACATCGGTTTCAACTTTAACCTTCATTACCTCGGCCATAGCCCGCACGATAACCTCACTTTGGTTGAAGCCCCGGGTTTTTAGTTTTGTCCAGTGTAGCGGCACAGGTATCAGTAACTGAATGTTTTGAAAAAATGGGGAGGTAATCAGGTCGGAGGCAAACATCCGGCCAAGCACTTTGCCAACATCAGTTTTTTTGTGGTACTTAAAATTGTGGATCATTTGCTGCACTCTTCCTGCTTTGGTATAATAGAGATATGATGAAGCAGATTCAAGTTTAACACGCCCCCAAAATGTTTCCATCACAGGATTGTCGGTGTCGTTATGAAAGTTGGTTTTGGGCAAACTTATCAGGCACTGTGTGCAAAGTGTGTCTTCATTTTTATAAAGGAGGTTGCCACAACCTTCGCAGATTACTGGAAAAAACAAACCGATGAAATCGTCAATCAGGGACATACCCCCAAAATTACAAAATTTTGGATTAAAAGGGATGGATTTTTTTTATTTCTACTACTATTTTTGTGGATGTAAATAATGGAGATTGCCTTAAATAGGACTTGCTGAGAAAGACCTAATCCGTTTAAATATTACCTAAAAATGAGGGGTGTTTGGGCCCGCTTCGCCAGCCCACTTTGCCAGCCCGCTTCGTCAGCGAGGCGAGCGAGGCTATGCCTCGTCCGGTTTATTCTTGCAGGCTCTGCCTGCTGAAACTTGACTATAAAAATGCAGGCTGAGCCTGCAGGAATATGGTGCAAGGCGAAGCGAGCAGCCTGCCTTTCCGGACGAGGCAGGAATATCGGGCCCGCTTCGCAGCGAGGCGGGCAATCTGGTTTTGAGTTTTTCAGCAAGCCCTAAATAGATTTTCCCCTACCCCCGCTGCCCGCAGCGGTCGTGTCATTTTGAGAGCCCACCAAAAATTTTTGGGCATATTGAGGAGATGTTGAACTAAACGAAATCCCGCCATTGCGGGGACATTGGGGAATAGATTTCTCCCTGCGACACACCGCTTCGCAGTGCGTCTTGGTCGAAATGACAAAGTTCCGGGCTGTGAATGGGGTGTGTGAAAGTGGGCGCGAAGCGCCCACTTTCACACACCCCCACCTTCTCCCAATGCCTTGTCACCTCGAAGGAGCTTGCGACTGAGAGGTCTGTTTTATGGTAAAGTTTTTTGCCTTTTACACAAACATATCGTTGATACCAATGTGAGAAATCTATGAATGTTGTTTAATCAGAAAAAGAATAAACATATTGTGTTTGACAAAACCTTTCCAGAAATTCGTAATAGAACCGTCCTTTTTTGTAGATTGATTTAGAACACTTCCATCTTTACACCAACTTTTTTCATATCATCAAAAAAACCGGGATAAGATTTGGAAACACATTCTGCATTTTGGATTATAACGGGATCATCTGCAACAAGCGCCGCCACAGCGCCGGACATGGCAATGCGATGGTCGTGGTGCGAGAAAATTGTGCCGCCATTAATCTGCCCGCCGTAAACTGTCATTTCATCTCCCGCCAAATCTATTTGAACGCCCAATTTCCCCATCTCCTTTTGTAAAACCAATCCGCGATCGCTTTCTTTTTGACTAAGACGATTTACGCCCGTGATTTTACTTTTCCCTTTTGCAGCGGCAGCCAAAACCACGAGTGGCGGAAAAAGATCGGGGCAATGGGTGGCATCAAAGTTATAGCTGTTCAACTTCGATTTGCCGATTTTGAATTCATCATTTTTATTCTCCACAGCAGTGCCGGCAAGCGACAGGGCTGAAATTATTTTAAGGTCTGCCTGCCGCGAATTTGGGTTAAGCCCCGAAATTTTTAAATTTCCGGCCAAAGCACCGGCAACCAAAGGGAAGGATGCGCCACTCCAATCGCCTTCAATTTCAAGCCTGGCCGGGAGGTATTTTTGATTCCCGTTAATTTTAAAAATCTTGTAGTCCTTGTGCTGAATATTTATCCCGAATTTTGAGAGCACTTCCAGGGTCATGTCAATGTATGGGATACTCTTCAAACTCCTGACCCTTAATTCCGAATTATTTTCGGCAAGCGGCAAGGCCATGAGCAAGCCCGAAATAAATTGTGATCCTCCGGAGCCATCGGCTTCAACAAGCCCTCCATTAAGTGGCCCTTGAATTTTAAAAGGTAAATATCCATCGGTAGTTTTACATTTTACACCCAAATCGATGAGGGGCTGCGCGATGTTGCCCAAATGCCTTTTCAGCAAGGTGCCATCTCCGGTAATTATGGTTTGCTGATCTCCCAGCGAAGCCAGGGCAATCATAAGTCGGGCTGCAAGGCCTGATTCGCCGCAATTGATGGTTTTTAAGTTAGGATTAAATCCCCCTGAAATTCCTAATTTATTAGCAAACGAACTTATTTTTGATCCCAGGGTTTCAGCAATTCCTGTCATGGCAAGGGCATCATCGCACTTTGAAGGATAGTAAATTTGAGATGTCCCACTGGCAAGCATGGCTGCGGCAATTGCCCTGATGGTTTGGCTTTTGGAAGACGGAGCCCTGAGTTCTCCTGAAATCTCGGATGGAAAAACTTTGATATCCATAATTAAAAGTCAAGGTTTTTTAAATCATCAACACCTATTTTTTCAACCACAGCGCTGCCAATACCATTGAGGAGGATGAAAAAAATGGAATTGTTTTCTCGTTTTTTATCCTTAAACAGCGCCGAAAAAACCTTGTCTTTGTCGCCGTTATATTTTACCGGGAGGTTCAGGTTTTCGAGCACTTTAATTAATCGCGCAAGTTCAAGGTCTTTAATCAACTTTTTTTGAGCTGATAATTTTCCAGCAATTACCGACCCCATCGCCACAGCTTTTCCATGGTTTATCCCGTTTACTTTTTCGATGGCATGGCCGAAGGTATGGCCAAAATTCAGTTTTCGGCGTTCGCCTTTTTCTCGCTCATCCTGGTTTACAATTCCTGATTTTATTTCAACCGATCGTTTTATCAGGTGATTGATCACATCAGGGTAAAGGCTCAACATTTTTTCGGTATTAGTTTCGATGAAATCGAACAAACCGGCATCAGCAATTAAAGCATGTTTCACAATTTCGGCAAATCCATTTGACAGCTCATCCTTGGGCAAGGTTTGCAAAACTTCAGGATCGCATAAAACAAACTCGGGTTGATTGAAAGTGCCGATCATGTTTTTATATCCATGAAAGTTAACGCCATTTTTCCCGCCAATGCTCGCATCCACCTGGGCCAGTAAAGTTGTGGGCACAAAAGCAAAGCGGATTCCACGCATATAGGTCGATGCTACAAAACCAGCAATATCGCAAACTATTCCACCGCCAATCCCCAGGATAAATCCCGAGCGGTCAACACCAAAATCGAGCAATTGCTTGTAAATTAATTCCAGGGCCGCCAGGGTTTTATTTTTCTCTCCCATTCCTGTAACAATGGTTCGGTATCCGTTCCACGCATCGCCGTAAAGGCTGTTCACGGTTTCATCGGTAATTACAATTGTATTTTCGGGAATCAAGCCTGTAAGGGAGCTGAGTTTTGCTTCCACCAAAATCCTTGATTCTGCCCCTGATGTTTTAATTTTTATAGTTGTCATAAATTAATGTTGCTCAATTGCAGATTTCAAAAATAGACTTTTTAAAAACCAGCAAAAAGGGTGTTCGTTGGTTTGGAACACCCTCATTTAAAATATTGAACAGGTTTTGGCTTGCCGGAGTAAAAGTAGTTTGATGAACTTTGTCTTTGCTCATTTGTCTTTCACTACGCTTCCTTTTAATTGTAAAATAGTCCGATCGGTATCGGCATTGGTAACCATGCTAACGGTTTTCAGGAAATCGCCCAAATCGGTTCCGTGGTAGGTAACTGTAACAAGGGTTGACTTCCCCGGCATTATGGGCGCTTCGCTGTATTCCAAATGAGCACAGCCACACGAAGCCTGGCCATAAACAATAAATAATGGTTGATTGCCGGTGTTTGTTAATGTGAATTCGGTCGTTTTCTTTGTGTTGAAAACAATTTCACCAAAGTCAACTGCCGTGGTATCCCAGCTTGCAACGGGACTGGCACTTAATGCTGTTGTTTCTGTATTGTTGGATAATTTGTTTTTCGCGGCACCTTGGGCTGTAAGTCCAATAGTTGGAATAACAATCAACAAAAACACACTGACAATCTTCACTATTCTTTCCATATTTATTGGGGTTATTATCATTAATTCATTAGCAAACAAAAATCTTCTTTTTTTCTTATCCACATGTTAACAATAATCAAAACTTTGTTAACGAAGTGTAAACAGCCACATTTGTTCTATTTAAAGGCTATTTTTACCTGATTAAATCTTTAAACACAAATTTTGAAGAATTAGTTCAGGAAACACTATTTGATTTGTGTCTTTTTGGTCGGGTTTTTAATATTCAATAGCCACACCCTTCAGGTTGTGGATTAAATTGGAAGTATGAAAAACCCCCGCCTTTTGGCTGATAATGCCTAAGGCATTATCAGCCAAAAGGCGGGGGAGTCACTACAAAATTCATGAATCCCCGGGTTATGCCGTAGGCATCCATTAGGAAAAACCGGGACTATTGAAACGTACTGACTTTATGAAAACGCACTATTTAGTACTTTTAAGGTTGTAAAATGTTGAAATTATAGATGAAAAGAAACCAGATACGTTTTATTGTAATTTTAGGATCGTTCGCCATTATCGGGATTGTTGTAATCCAAATTTACTGGATGCAAAAAGCCTGGGATATAAAGGAAAAGCAATTTAACCAAACCATTTTTATCGGGCTAAAAAATGTTGCCGAGAAACTTAGTATTTACAACCAGACTGATTTGCCCAACGAAAATCCCGTAAACCAGCTTTCGTCCAATTATTTTGTGGTTAACACCAACAGTGTGATTGATGTTAATGTGCTGGATCATTACCTGCGCATAGAGTTTAGCCAGCTAAATATCGACACCGATTACGAATACGCCATCTACGATTGCCACAACGACCAGATGGTTTACGGAAATTATGTGTCGGTTGGTGGTAAAGAAAAGGATATTAAAATGACCACCAACATGCCAAAATATAGCGATTACATTTATTATTTTGGGGTGCGATTTCCTTCAAAAACCAATTCGCTTACCGGCGATATGAGCTTATGGATCATCTTCTCGGCCATATTGATGGTTTCACTCATTTTCTTTGCCTACGCCATTTTTATCATTCTCAGGCAAAAGCGGCTTTCTGAATTGCAAAAAGATTTTATTAATAATATGACCCACGAATTTAAAACCCCCATATCGAGCATTAACATTTCTGCCGATGTAATATCAAACCCGGAAATTTTGAAAAACCCCGACAGGCTTGTGAAGTATGGCAAAATTATTAAGCAGGAAAACAGCCGCTTGAACAAGCAGGTTGAAAAAGTACTACAAATTGCCCGTATCGAAAAGTCGGGCTTTGAATTAAATAAGGAATTTGTAAGCCTGAACCAAATTATACTGGAGGTAGTGGGCAACTACAAAACCAGCAACGGGAAAATACTGAGTATAAAAACACATCTTGACGAAAATGTTGGGGACGTGGTAGCTGATCGTTTACACCTCACCAATATCTTTCATAACCTTTTAGATAACGCCACAAAATATTCAACCGGAAACCCTGAAATCGAAATTTCAACACAAGGCCAAAATAAGTCGTATTTTGCAGTGGTAAAAGATAATGGGCCGGGGATTGAGAAAGAATACCAAAAAAAGGTTTTCCAAAAATTTTTCAGGGTGCCTACGGGAAATTTGCACGATGTTAAAGGCTTTGGATTGGGTTTGTATTATGTAAAAAATATCTGCCTGGCACACCGCTGGAAAATTATTCTTGAAAGCGAAATAAATAAAGGTTCTACTTTTGTGATAGAAATACCGGTAAAATGAACGAAAAAATAAAACTTTTATATGTTGAAGATGACCTGACCCTGTCGTTCGTAACCCGCGATAATCTTCAACTTTATGGCTACACCATCGACTATGCTGAAGATGGCATAGAAGGATTAAAAATGTTTAACGAAAACAAATACGACCTGTGCATTCTCGATGTAATGCTACCCAGGATGGATGGTTACGAACTGGCATTAAAAATCAGGAAAAAGAACCAGGATATCCCGATTATATTTTTAACTGCCAAATCGCGTAGTGAGGATAAAATACACGGACTTCGCATTGGTGCCGACGATTACATGACCAAGCCTTTCAGCATTGAAGAGCTGGTGCTGAAAATAGAAGTGTTTTTGCGGCGTAGCGGCATCCGGAAAAAAGCCGATGAGCTGACCGGTGAATGTAAACTCGGGCATTTTATTTTTGATATCGGTAATCACACTCTTGAAGACCCTGAAAAGAAAAAACAACTTACGCACCGCGAGGCACAACTGCTGGCAGCGTTTTGTCAAAATTCCGATACCATAATTAAACGCGACGACATCCTGATGAAAATTTGGGGCGATGATCATTATTTTGCCAGCCGCAGCCTCGATGTTTTTATTTCGCGCTTACGCAAATACCTGAAAAGCGACCCGAACATAAAAATTGAAAACATCCACAACGTGGGCTATCGCTTAGTTACAAATACTGAAAAAGAGGAAAAATAAAGGATGCTGGTTTAGTTCATCAACATCACCTCAAAGTTTTTAGGAATAAAATAATCGTCAAGGCCACTGTCGGTATTGATGATTATACCACCAAGCAAGGCAATCCGCTTTACATGAAATTCTTTTTTGGTTTGATGGATGTTCTCATGAATCATTTTATCGATTTGTAGGTATGCTTCTTCAGTAATAGTCAACTCTGGTTCTGCGGATTCCAATATTTTATCCCGATGACCGTAGAGCGACTTTTCAAGAAAATACTGTTGGAAATCATTTTCGGAAGGCTGGGGTTTGTATGCTGAGATACTAAATTTTGACAGTGCATTCATTAAAGCGCCACATGATTTCCCGGCTTTTTGTTGTCCGGGGCGCCATACTTCGCCAAGTTTTCCATCATCAGTTATGCCAATGTGTGAACCATAAAAAATAAATGCCGAACCGCCATCAGGGATGTGGTGTGCAAAGGCAGTGGTGCCGGTGAGTCCGCAAAAGGGAATGCCACCAAGCCCCCCCATAATAAACGGACCGTTGAGTACATTAAAAAAGGAGGCCCCATGGTTGTTTACCTCATCCGAACACAAAGAGGTTGCCATTAACATTCTGGAAATGTCAAAGCGATGTTTCTGTTTCAACAAGCCCAAAAAATGGATGGAAGTATCTTTGGCGTTCATGGCCATTGGAAATTTTTTGTAAACTATCTTATCAAATGTGTCTTGCAGCATATCCTAAAATTTCTTCAAAAATAACAATTTGATCTTTTATAAGGAAATTAAAAGAGTGAAAGGAGGGGAATAAAGCACAGCCTGTCTTGTCAATTTGTGAAAAGTGAAACTGCAAATAATGGCACACAGCCGTTTAGGGTTCATCTGAAAAAACTGGGTTCGCTCCAAAGATAGGAATGCCCGCTTCGCAAAGCGAGCCTATGGTATAACCCTGATTCGTGCATAAACCTGTAGTTTTGAATAAGGTTGATTTTTTCATGAATGGAATATTTTTCTATTGAGGTTGATTTTTGACAATAAGGTTATTAATGTTCCAACGGAAAATTGGTCGTTAGGTGGAAAGAAAAACCCTGCTTCGCAGAATTGCGAGCTTATCCTTTTTACTAACCTCTTATGTTTGCAGCGAAAATAAAAACAATAAGTTTGACAAAATAATAAAAGGACAGTAGTGGGAAAAAGAATTTAACCAAGACAATACAAATGTGTATGTTGATACTAAGAAAACTTCCCACCACTGATTTTTCTAAAAGTCTGAACAGTATTGAGAAACCGCCGCTATATGCATGGATTTCGTATCAAATTGAGAGGAAAAACTGTGAGAAAATTCCTTTAAACAAAATAAATAACATGCAAATAATAAAACAGTCTGTAGGAATTGATGTCAGCAAAGACACGCTTGAAGTCCAATTCAAAGGGAGTGAAAATAAAAGGCAGCACCCACTTTGTTAATACCCCAAAAGGTTTTGACCATTTTCTGGTATGGTGTGGTAAAAGAGAAAAAACCGGGAATGTGGTTCTGGAAGCATTTTCGGTTTTTGCCATCGACCTTGAAA
>Ga0208900_1000346_pt1 | contig 29715 bp, 16 predicted proteins | sample AntAceMetag02UKK_FD_184763 | JGI IMG/M metagenome (GOLD analysis project Ga0208900, IMG submission 184763) | Saline lake microbial communities from Ace Lake, Antarctica - Antarctic Ace Lake Metagenome 02UKK (SPAdes) (version 2) | ecosystem: Environmental > Aquatic > Non-marine Saline and... | reverse complement strand
CAGCTCAGCAAATGAGAGTGTTTCTTTGTTAACGCCCAACTTTTCGTATTCGGCATCTGTTAAAGTGATGGTCAGGTTTTTCATAATTAAGAAGTTTTTGTTAGTAAATATTTGATTGAGCGTATGTTTTATTAAATCAGGGTTGCAATCCCCTCGTTCCTCGGGGCTGCGAACCCAGGGTTAGCAGCCCTGACCGAAGGGAAGGGATCGTTCCAAAGGAATGCCTACGGCACAACCCTAATCCACCACCACTTTCTTCATTCCCACAAAATCCTCATCATACAATTTCAAAAAATAAATTCCTTTGGGATTTTTAGATAGGTCTATTTGGAAATCTGATGCTCCAAACTTTAACACCTTAATAATACTGCCCCTGATGTCGGTAACCTGGATTTGGAGGTTTTGGGGATAGCGGCTAAGGGAAACATTAAAAATTCCGTGTGAAGGGTTGGGGTAAACCTCAAAGGAAATTCCCGGGTTTTCTGCAATCCCCGTTTCTTGCAGCTTCAAGCTCTGAACTGCAGAAAGTCCATTTGCTGAGAAAAATCCAACATTTGGCAAGGTAGGATCAAAAGTTATTTCAAGCGCAAATTCCTGATCGTTGGCCGGGCGGTAAGCTTTAAACAGGAAGGATTCGCCGTTTTCAAAGCCGTCTTTGTTTGCCGTAATTTCATCGTTAGCAAAAGCCGTGATGGCCATGTTTGATTTTAGATTTGTGATTTCGGCCTGGCCACAGCATAAGCCATCAAAACTAAAAACGCCAATCACATCACCGGGCAGTATTCCTGAATTCAGGAAAGCATCTGCCGGAAAAGCAATGGCGTGGGAGGTTGCGGTGTAATGCAAATCGTTCCAGGGCGTAGGATTTACAGGCCGGGAAACCGGTTTTGCTTTAGGTGACGATTTTGTACATTGCGGGAAAGCAATTGTCCCGCCATCTGCGGAAGCAACAAAATATGCCTTGCCGGGGACAAGATTTTCCAAAGTATTGATGTTGTAAGCCGGCCAGAAAAGGTTTGTCCCTGCCACTTCTTTCACAATTTGCAAAGATGAAATCCCTGAAAAGAGATTTTCAACATCCACATCACAGGAACTCAACACCGGCAACAGGTTCCAGCCTTCGGCCAGGTCGATTTGCGGATTTTGGATTTTTGCCCCGGTGAGGGTCATCTCAAAATCATCTTCGGCCTTGATTTGGTAAGCGCTGTGATAATCCCAGTTGCCGATGGTGTTGATGCTTTGCGCCGGATAATACACCCCGTTCATTGAGGCCATAATAATCAGGTCGTTTTGAACCGGGGCAAAAATGCCATCCATGCCTTTGTTCAAAGGATCGAGGTAAGTGGAAACACCGCTCCAGCCCATCGGCACATTTAGGATTTGCTGAAGGTAAAAGTTGTAGGGCTGCTGGAATCCCTGCGTAAGAATCAGGTTGCCGCTGTTGAAAGTTTCGATTACGGGTTCGCCCAGTGTCCAGCTCAACGAGAGATTTTCACCCTCGTAATATCCGCCGGAAGTGGATACGACCTGTTGTGCCTTGGCCTGAAAAATGCAGGCTGCAAAAGCAAGTGCGCTAATAAGCAATGTTAAATGTTTCATAAGTTTGGGATTGAAGTGAATAAATATCTTTTTGTGGCTGTAAATGTATAAATATTTACAGCTCTATACAAAAAAAATATTGCACCTCCGATGGGTGTTAAAACTCTGACAGTCCCGCACCGTATGCATAGCCATCAGGCTAACGATTTTGCAGTCAGTTTTCCATAGCCCGGTCATTTATGGCCGGGCTAAGGGATTTGCTCCAGGCAAAAGGGGAAGGGCGTTAACGCCCTTTTCTGGTTTGTGTCCGCATCATTAAACCCCGGAGCTAAAGCACCGGGTTACGGAATTAGTCACCCCGTGAATTACCTCCGGCAGTTTGCTTCTACAGAAATACCTCAACTGCTTTGCTGGATTCACGGGGTGGCTTTAAACTCTGACAGTCCCGCACGTGCGGGACTGTCAGAGTTCACAAACCGCAAGTCAGGGTTTCACTTTGAGTGAAGCCCTGACTAGCACCCTGACGACAAACCCGGATCTACCCAAACAAATCCTTTATATTTTCAGCGTTAAGTTGTTTTACGAAGCTTTCGTCGGTGCGGATGATGTCGGCAGCAAGGGCTTTCTTTTGGGCCTGGTACTGCATAATTTTTTCCTCCACGGTATCTTTGCAAATCATGCGGTAAGCAAACACTTTTTTATCCTGGCCAATTCTATAAGTACGGTCGATGGCCTGGTTTTCGACGGCAGGATTCCACCAGGGATCGAAAATATATACATAATCGGCGGCGGTGAGATTTATACCGGTTCCACCAGCCTTAAGGCTTATAAGGAAAACACGGCAGTTGTCATCATTTTGAAAACGGTTAACGCTGTCTTTTCGTTTCTTTTGCGATGAGCTGCCATCGAAGTACTCGTAGTCGTGGCCTTCGGCCTGGATTTCTTTTTCGATCATCTTCAGCATTTTCACAAATTGCGAAAAAACAACAATTTTATGTTTCCCTGTTTTTTCGTTGATCTGGCGCATCAATTCATCCTGCTTGACAGATATATCTGGAACGCGGGTTTCATTGCCCATCAGCGCGGGGTTGTTGCATATCTGCCGCAGCTTTAAAAGCCCTTCGAGGATCGACATTTTACTTTTGCCCATGCCTTCCTTATCAATTTTGTTGAGGATAAAATCGCGGTAACGGTTTTTGTACTCTTCATAAACTGCACGCTGTGCAGGCTCCATTTGACAGTAAACCACATCTTCGGTTTTTGGCGGAAGTTCGGTGGCCACCTGCTCCTTCGTGCGGCGCATGATGAAAGGCGTAATCAGTTTGCGGAGTTCGTTGGCCCGGCCGGGGTCTTTGTCCTTATCGATGGGCGAGGAATAATAATCTTTAAACGATTTTGGATTTCCGAGCAAGCCGGGGTTGGCAAAAGTCATCTGTGCAAACAAATCGAAAGTATTGTTTTCGATGGGCGTGCCGGTGAGGGTTAATTTGCTTTTTCCCTGCAAAAGGCAAGCAGCTTTAAATCGTTTTGAAAGTGGGTTTTTGATGGCCTGCGACTCATCGAGGATGATGTAGTTGAATTTAGTTTTACTAAGCATTTCAATATCATTTACCATCAAACCATAAGTGGTGATGACAAGGTTGAATTTATTAAAAATCTTTTCATCCTTTTCACGGTTTGTGCCGTAGTAAAACATCACTTTCAGGGCGGGATAGAATTTTTTAATTTCATTTTCCCAGTTGAAAATCAAGGTTGTGGGAACTACCACGAGGGATGTTTTTGGCTTTTTATTTTTGAGGCTGGCCAAAAAAGCGAGAATCTGTATGGTTTTACCAAGACCCATATCATCGGCAAGTATTCCACCCCAGCCCATTTCGTTGAGGAAATTCAGCCAGTTCAATCCTTCTTTTTGGTAGTCGCGCAGTGTGGCTTTGATGGCAGCGGGCTTACGCACTTTTGAAATTTCGGTAAAACTTTCGAGCCGCTTCTTTTTTTCGGCCAATTCGTAAAGTATTTCCGTATCATCAATGTTATCAAAAAGCTCATCCACCAAGCTAAAGCGCAGCTTCGATACCTGGAGTTTATCTTTTTTAATTTCACCAATCCTGAAATACTTTTCCAGCTTATCGATCCATTCCACAGGCAGCATCCCCACTGTACCATCGCCAAGTTTAATAAATTTTTCCTTGTTGAGAATGTGTTTCTTCAAATGAACCAAGGGTACCTGGTAATCGCCAAAACTCACTTCGAGGTTTACATCAAACCAGTCCTGGCCCGATTTTATCCCGGTGTTGAGGGTAGCGCGATAGGGCGAATATTTAAAGCTCTTCAATTTTTGAAGCCCCAGCACTTCGATGTCTTTTTCTTTCATAGCTTCGAAGGCATCAAAAAACCAGTTATCCTTTAGCATTTCACTTAGTGGCAGGCCAATGGCAGTTTCCTGTTGCTGGTAAGCAAAATCAGGATGTTGAGCCCTCAAAATTTCAAGGAATTCCTCCTCATAATCTTCGTTGCGTTTATAAATCTTGACCTTGTTGTCGCTGTACTCAATAAAATTTCCCGTGGTCAAAGCATCGGCTTCTTTTTTATGGTTGTAAACTATCACGGGGTTAAACAGGATATGATCGTTAGATTCGGAGAGGAAAACTTGTTTTTTAAGCGGTTTCAGGAAAATCTCATCAGTTTCAAAATCATTTAAGCCATCAATATCCAGTTTAAACCGTTCCGAAAAAGGTATGACGATGTTAGTTAAGAAATCACCAATTTTTGATTTTACGGTTTTCATCACCCCCACGGCTTCAACAAAAGTAATGGCATCGAGTAAGGATACAGATTTAACAAGGTGGAATTCATTATCGTATTCCCAAATCAGTGCCGACCTACGCTTGATTTTCGCATCACCCACTTCGATAAGTTGTTCGCCAATTTTATATTGTGGGACCAGCGAAACAAAAATATCTTTGGTAATCAATTTAGCTTCAAATTCGATGGGCAGCGTTGAAACTATTACAGGACGGAGGTTCGTTTTTTTAATAACATTATTGTTATCCCTTAATGCATAGACCAGGGGATTTCCGCTGATGAGCGAAAATATTTTTTTGAAATCTTTCAGGGCCTTATGCAAATATTGCCTGATACCATAAGAATCCGGCAGCCCCTTCGCCCTATTGAACAGCCCGTCAACCTGGGTGCCAAGAATAATGGCTTCCCGCTCTTTATCGTTTACATTAATATCGGCTAAATCCGAAACAGATATTCGTTCGATGTTGGCCGTTATTTTATCACCGGCTTTATTTGTTTTACCAAAAACCGGCTTCAATAGTTCGCCTACTCCATTATTAGTATTTTCAAAAACAATTACAAAGCCAATTGCATAATTTTGGTCATAGTTTATTTCAAACAAGTCTTTAGCATTGTCCTTATCGAGCTTTACATAAGTTTCAAAAGTCTTGTAGAAGTTTTTAGTCCCAAAGCCTGATTGGTCATTAACCAGTCCTTTTAAAGCACCGGCAAAAGTAAGCAGGGGTTTGAATTCATCATCCATTTGTATTTTCATGAACTCACTGGTGGCGTAGGTTTCGGGCAGTTCGTTGTTGCGGCATGTTTGCAACATCAGCTCCTCCATTTTACCACCTTCCAAAAAAGGTAATACACGCTTTCCTTTATTTATCAAATAATCTAAAACAATACTCTCGTGATCGCAGGTTGATTTCACCATTTCATCGCACGAGCAATAAATAAAATATTTACCATCCTCTTTATAAGCTTTCGTGATAATTTCATAATCAGAATAATAGTCTGCTGAAAAAATAAATACCAGACCTTTATTTGTCAGTTGAATCCGTTCAATTTTTTTACGCGAATAATAATGCGTGTGGTTGATGTAGGTGGCCAACTGCTTTGACGAAAGTGTTTCGAGGCGCTCTATATGCAGCGGTTTCGAGGATTTCCGTTTGTTGAACCTTGGTATTGATGTTGGAATATTAATTTGCACCTTGTGTATTACCGACGACAATTGGAAAAGGGCTGCTACGCTGTGTTTGCAAATTCCACCATAATTGAAAGGGCAGTTGCAATCCGCCTCAATATTCATGTTTTTATAGTCGGAAATAATCACCCTGTAAATGCCATTGTTACCAAAAACCTCTGCCTCAGCGGTTTTCCCATCTTCGTGGACAATCAAATCGGCAACCGCATTTTCCTGATAAAGGGACAAACCCCGCTCAAGCGTGGCTTGTGAAGCATTTTTCTTAATATAATAATCGATAAGGGTAGCACTCATAAAAAAATAACTGATTGAAAATCAATAGATAAATAAACAATAAAGATTGGCAAAAATACTGCAAACCCATCAATGGTATCAAGAATCAAGTATTGACTTTTCAACAATTTTAAATTTTAGGGTTCATCTTTCGATTTATTCATTTCAAAAGTCATGCTCTACTTAAATCCCGTCTTTTTAGTAATGTTTCCCGCAGGTTTTTATGATTTTATCTGCGATAATCCGCGAAACTTGTCCGACTATTGGCGGATCTGCGGGAAACCCTATTAAAAAGACGAACACTAAATTATGCAGCAGTCCTCGATGAGCGGCGCACCAGTTGTTGTGCCGAGCGCAGGTAATATGCCAGGGGAAAAGTAAGAATGTGCATCAATTTGGTAAACGGGAAAATGATAAAAATAAGCAGCCCTATCACAATGTGCAATTTATATATGATGTCGTGGCCGGCAATAATAGCACCGGCATCAGGCTGAAAAGTAATAACCTTTTGTGCCCATACACCGAGTTCGGCATAATTTTCAACTCCCGATGCTGCGGATATGGTGATTGAGATTATTCCCAGCACAACCTCCGCCAAAAGCAGGAAAATGATAAAATAATCCTGCGGTGAACTGTTGAAACGAATGCGGTTTTTGGTAAACCTTCGCCTGATAAGAATTATTATGCCGGCAAGAGTAAGGCCGCCAAACAGGCTTCCCATTATCACGGCCAATACCTTTTTGGTAGCAGTGGTCATCACCAGGTGATAAACCTCGCTTGGGGTAAACAAGCCCAGGAAATGCCCAAAAAAAACCATGATAATTCCATAATGAAACAGGTTGTTGCCCCACCGCATGTTTCGGTTCGACAAAAACTGGGTAGAATTTGCCTTGATAGTCTTTGAGCTTTTTACCAGCCGGGTAACCAGGCCAACCCAAAATATGGTCATTGCAATATGCGGGAAATAGGTAAAAAGGAAGTTGTTGATGAAATTTTCCATAATGTTTTCTATTTACAAGTTTTACATGGGTTTTGCATGCCGCCAAAAGTTACAGGTTCTTCGGCGTACTCTTTATCAAAATCGAGTGGACGCTGATTTTTCAGTAGCTTGTCCACCGCCGCTTTCGAAGGTTTCGTTGCCGAAAGACTCACCAAAGCGGCAAAAATTAAGCGGTAGGAATTTTCCTTTTCATCCAGGGTGTTGTAAATGGCCTGGATGATGTGGACTGGCTCGGATAAAAGTTGCGCCGCTTTTGCACTGCTTCGCGTTGAAAGAAATTCGAGAAACACAGGCAAATAATCCGGTAATTCTCCGGTATGCATTTCAAGTCCCTGCTCAGCATATTCGTCCATTAAATCCACCATAGCCTGCCCCCGGTCTTTCGACAGCCCGTGAACATGCTCGAACAAATGCAGCGATACCGATCGCGAAAAATCGAACAACTGAACATATTGCCCCTGCCATTGCAGCAAATTTTTGGTTGCATAAATTTCTACAAACTGTGCTACCTTTTCAATCTCGTTTTCCTGCAACAGTGCATCTTCCCTAAGCATCATTTCGATTTCGGGTAGAAATTCCTGGAGTTCCTTGTCGGGATACGAAAGCAGTAAGGCCAGTATTTTATAGGTTTTCAGCATGGCTACATTCCTCCAAACAAATTTTTGCGTTTCGGTGTTTGATTGGAACCACTACAGCCTTCATCATCGGCAAAGCCACAGCCCGAGCGCAGCCCAAAGGCATCAGCAGCATATTCGCGGTGCGAGGTTGGTATTACAAAGCGGTCGCTGTAGTTGGCAATGGCGAGGTAGCGATACATTTCTTCAATTTGCACGGCCGTCATGCCAATATTGCTAAGTAAATCTTTTGGCAGTGGTTCGTTTTGCGATTTGGCCCGCATGTAAGCCCGCATGGATAGCATACGTGTGAGGGCTTCGTGTACAGGCGCTTCATCGCCGGCGGTGAGCATATTGGCGAGGTATTTTTCAGGTATGCGCATCATGTCGGCATCGGGGATGATTCCATTGTTCCCCATTTTGCCGCTTTCAATTGCCGACTGGATGGGGCTCAAAGGAGGAACATACCAAACCATAGGCAAGGTGCGATACTCGGGATGAAGTGGGAAGGCAAGTTTCCAGTCCATGGCAAGTTTGTAAACCGGCGAGCGCTTGGCCGCTTCGAGCCAGCTATGCGGAATGCCTGCTTTTTGCGCTTCCTGGATTACCTGCTCATCGTTGGGGTCAAGAAAAATATTGAGATGCTCCTGGTATATACTTTCAGGTTCTTGTGTTGATGCAGCCGATTTTATGCGGTCGGCATCATACAACATTACGCCAATGTAGCGTATGCGCCCGACACAGGATTCGGAACACAGCGTGGGGTCGCCGACTTCCAGGCGTGGGTAGCAGAGTGTGCATTTCTCCGATTTGCGAGTTTTCCAGTTGAAATAAATCTTTTTGTAGGGGCAGGCGCTTATACACATTCGCCATCCACGGCATTTATCCTGATCTATTAAAACGATGCCGTCTTCTTCGCGCTTGTAAATGGCGGCGCTGGGGCAGGCGGCAAGGCAGGCAGGATTGAGGCAGTGCTCGCACAAGCGGGGGACATACATCAGGAAGCTGTTCTCGAATTCGCCCAGCATTTCCTTCTCCAAATCCTTCATATTTTGCTCCTTGCTGCGTTTATCGAAAGTGCCACCCAGCGCATCCTCCCAATTGGGGCCTTTTTCAATTTTTTCCATTTTCTCGCCACTAATAATTGAATATGGCCGGGCCGAGGGCGGCGTTTTAAAGCGCGAACCCTGGTGCAAAATAGAATAGTTAAAGGTGAAAGGTTCGTAATAATCGTCGATTTGTGGCAGAAAAGGGTTGGCGAAAATATGTCGCATCACATTATTGCGATTGCCCATATTAAGTTTTAATGTATCGTTGGAGAATTTCCAGCCACCTTTCCATTTTTCCTGGTTTTCCCAATCATCGGGATAACCGATTCCGGGTTTAGATTCTACGTTGTTGTACCAGGCATACTCCATACCGGCTTTTGATGTCCACACATTTTTGCATGTTACCGAGCAGGTGTGGCAGCCGATGCACTTGTCCAGATTGAGAACCATTGCCAATTGCGCACGTATTTTCATAATTATTGGTTTTTTTGATTAATAGGTTCGGGCAGAGCTTCGTCCATCCACTCTACTTTTTCCAGTTTTTTAATTAACACAAACTCATCCCTGTTGGAGCCAATGGTGCCATAATAATTAAAACCATAGGCCAAATGTGCATATCCACCAATCATGTGGGTTGGCTTGAGGGTGATGCGTTCGACGGAGTTGTGTACGCCACCACGATTGCCGCTTACCTGGCTAACAGGCATATTCACGGTTCGCTCCTGGTTGTGGTACATAATAAATGCGCCTTCGGGCACGCGCTGCGATACCACCAGGCGGGCCACACTCGCGCCATTGCTATTAAAAACTTCTATCCAGTCGTTATCGACAAAGCCAGCTTTGGCAGCATCTTTTTCGCTTAACCAGGCCACCGGGCCGCCACGCCCCAAAGTGAGCATAATCAGATTGTCGCTCCAAGAAGAGTGTATTGTCCATTTGTTGTGTGGTGTCATCATGTTGATGATCAAATGTTTTTCGCCGGGCTTAACATGCTTTAAAGCCTGGTAAATCGATTTGGTGTTGATAGGTGGTTTGTAACAAACCAGGCTTTCGCCGAATGCTATCATCCAGGGATGATCCTGGTAAAGGGTTTGCCGTCCGGTAAGGGTACGCCATGGAATGAGTTCATGCACATTGGTATATCCGGCGTTGTACGACACCTCTTCCGAATCCACGCCGCTCCAGATGGGCGAAGTGATGATTTTGCGTGGTTGCTCGCGGAGATCCATATACCTGATTTTTTCATCGGCGCGCGAAGCAGCCAAATGCCTGTGATCGCGGCCGGTAGTTTTCTCAAGAGCTGCCCAGGCACGCTCGGCAACATTGCCGTTGGTTTCGGGTGCCAGGCTCAAAATAACTTCGGCAGCCTGGATGTCGGTTTCAATTTTCGGAAAACCCTTAGCTACCCCCTCATCAGTTTGCACCTGGTTGAGTTTTTTCAGCAGTTCAACTTCAGGCTCTGTATTCCAGGAAATACCTTTGCCGCCATTGCCCACTTTGGCCATGAGTGGCCCCAATGAAGTAAACTTTTTATAGGTCTCACCATATTCGCGCTCAACGGTAATAATTTTGGGCATGTTCTTTCCTGGTATGGGTTCTATGCCATCATGCTTCCAGTCTTCGCCCCGGGTTGTTTCCGACATCTCCATAGGCGAATCGTGCTGCAAAGGCAAAAGCACAATATCCGTAGCTTTGTCGAGGTGTGGTGATGATAATTCTGAAAAGCGTTTTGCGAGGCCTTTAAATATCTCCCAATCCGAGCGTGCTTCCCAGGCCGGGTCAACAGCCTTGGAAAAAGGATGGATAAAGGGGTGCATGTCGGAAGTGCTAAGGTCGTTTTTCTCGTACCATGTAGCTGCCGGCAGGATGATATCGGAATGTAGCGTGGTGGTGGACATGCGGTAGTCGAGGGTTACCAGCAGGTCGAGTTTCCCTTTGGGGGCATCATCGTGCCACTTTACTTCGCCGGGGAGGGGCTTGCCTTCCTCTTTGAGGTCTTCACCCATAACTCCATGCTGGGTTCCCAGCAGGTGTTTCATAAAATATTCCATGCCTTTGGCACTCGATCCCAGCAAATTCGACCGCCAAACAAAAAGATTGCGTGGGAAATTTTTGGGGTCATCGGGGTCTTCACAAGCCATGCTAAGCTTGCCCGATTTAAGCATCTCCACCACATATTCAGCCGGATCTTTACCTGCTTTTTTTGCTGCCTCTGCAAGGTTCAGCGGATTATCGGCCAGTTGTGGGGAAGAAGGCAGCCAGCCCATACGTTCGGCCTTCACGTTGCAATCGATCAACGTTTTGCTGTGCCACTCTTTTTTATTAGCCAGCGGGGAAACCAGCTCGCTCATGGTCACTTTTTCGTATCGCCACTGGTCGGTGTGGGCATAAAAGTAGGAGGTCGTGTTCATCTGCCTTGGTGGCCTGTGCCAGTCGAGGGCAAAAGCCAGCGGCAGCCATCCTGTTTGTGGACGCACTTTTTCCTGGCCTACATAGTGTGCCCAGCCACCACCCGATTTACCCACGCATCCACAAAAAACCAACAGGTTAATGGCGCTGCGATAAATCATATCGGTGTGAAACCAGTGGTTTACGCCGGCACCAATAATAATCATGGAGCGGCCTTCGGTTTTTTCGGCATTTTCGGCAAACTGACGTGCCAGGGTTATTACCTGCTCGCGCGGAACACCGGTAATTGTTTCCTGCCACGCCGGCGTGTAGGGTTTGTCTTCGTTATAGGCGGCAGTGTCGCCATCGCAATTTACGCCATAATGTGCCAACATCAAATCAAAAACTGTACACACCATTGTTTCACCATTTTTGGTTTGAATGGTGCGGACAGGAATATCTCTTTCCAAAATTTCATCGTGATCGCTTGCATTGAAATGCTCGTGGCGATAGGTGTCGCCACCAAAGTAAGGAAATGCAACCTTCGTAGTTTTTTGTTTGTCGGCATCCACCGACAACAGCGGATGGATATTTTCGGAAGTATTTTGGTTTTTCAGTTCCAGATTCCATTGTTTGCTATTATCCCAGCGCGACCCAATGGTACCGTTGGGAACGCATATACGGTCGGTATTTTCATCTATCAACACAGGTTTCCAGTCGGGATTTTTAGCACAGCCCAAGTCATCATCAAAATCGGAAGCCCGCAGTATTTGCCCGGGAACCATCCGTCCGTCCTGCTCTTCTATCTTTACCAAAAAGGGAAGATCGGAATATTGCCGCACGTACTTATCGAAGTAAGGAGTTTGTTTTTTGATAAAAAATTCGTTGAGTATAACATGCCCCATGGCCATCCCCAGCGCGGCATCGGTACCTTGCTTTGGTTTAATCCACAGGTCCGAAAACTTTGCGGCATCGCTATAGTCGGGGGTGATGGTAACCGTTTTGGCACCCCGGTAGCGCACTTGTGTATAAAAGGGCGAATCGGGGGTTCGGGTTAAGGGAACGTTGGAACCCCAGAGGATGAGATAATCGGAGTTGAACCAGTCGGCGCTCTCGGGCACATCGGTTTGCTCGCCCCAGGTTTGCGGCGATGAGGGGGGCAGGTCGCAATAAAAATCGTAAAAACTTAAAACTGTTCCGCCCAGCAGGCTCAAATACCTTGCCCCGGAGGCATACGAAACCATCGACATGGCCGGGATGGGTGTAAATCCCGCCAGCCGGTCGGGGCCATATTTTTTCGTGGTATAAATATTCGCTGCGGCAATAATTTCGTTTACTTCGTTCCAATCAGCCCGCACCATTCCACCCAGGCCGCGTTGCTGCTTGTACTCCTGGCAGGCCTGTTCATCGTTCATCACCTGCTGCCATGCCAACACCGGATCGTGTACCGAGGCTTTGGCAGCGCGGTACGATTGCAACAGCGATGCGCGAATCATGGGGTGCTTCACCCTGTTGGCGCTGTACAGATACCACGAATAGCTGGCACCACGCGGACAGCCACGTGGCTCGTGATTGGGCAAGCCAGGGCGTGTTTCGGGGTAGTCGGTTTGCTGAACCTCCCAGGTTACCAAGCCGTTTTTTACATAAATCTTCCAGCTACACGAGCCGGTACAATTTACCCCGTGGGTCGATCGCACTACTTTATCGTATTGCCAGCGGTCGCGGTAAAACTTTTCCCACGAGCGATCGGTGTCGGTGGTGGCAATGTATTTATCAGAAGAAAGTGTTACTTTCTTACTAAAATAAATCATCTTGTTGAGTAAACCCATAATCTCATTTTTTTTTGATTTAAACATGACGAAATACGCAATTTTAAAGATAATTTCCAAGCGCTTTTATGAATTATTCTTTTGGCATTGATTATCAGTTTTTTATTATGCTTAAAAAATAGATTTCTTTTTCAGTATATATACTTAAAAAATAGATACCCGGACTAAGCTGTGAAATATCATTATTACCATTTGAGATAGTTTGAACAATATGTCCTGAAATATCACGAACAATTATTTGTGAAATGGTATTCCACTTATCAAAAACCTGAAAATGCCCATTGGTAGGATTAGGATACACACTTAGGATTTTGTTGTTCAACGGATTTACAAAAGTTGCTTCATCAAACTCAAAGCAACCCATGTCGGGGGCAAGGCCAATAAAAGGGAGGCCAATATCTGTTCCGGCATCAATGCAGGGCGAATCTTCCTGCAAACTATAATCCCCACTATTTATATCCACAAAAAGCGGGTCGGTTTCGATATTATTATCCCCGGTAGTATTGTACTCGGGCATGGTAATATTGCAATAGTTTACGGTGGCCGAACTGCTTCCTGCATCAACATAAACATTATCGTCATCGTAAGCGGAGTTGTTGTTATACACGATGCAATTCACCAGGTCAACCTGTGCAAAATAAAAAGCTGCTGCACCTCCCGATCCATTGTTGGCAGTATTGCCTACCATTGTGCAGTTAGAGATAAATATGGTATTCAAGCCTACGCCCAGCGATTCTATGGCACCGCCATTTGAATAGTTCGTGTAATTATCGGCAAACAGGCAGTTGGTAACTTTTGTATCCACCACCGAATATAGCATAATTGCGCCGCCGCCATAGCTGGTACTATTTTCGATAAAGGCGCAATCGGTAATTTCGCCATCAAAATCGGAGGTAAGTTTTATGGCGCCGCCTTCGCTATAGCCAGTATTTTTGTAAAACTTACAGTGGGTAAAACATGTTTCGGAGGTGTTTATACCATACACGGCACCACCCATGCCCTGGCTGGGTAAAGCGCTATTGTTGGCGAAAGTGCAATGCAAAAATTCAACATTGGAACTTAGCAATCTTACTGCCCCACCATTCATTTCGGGATATTGAGCATCGGCATCTGTAATCCCAAACTCAAAGCGGCAATAGCTTAGGCTGCTTAATGCCGCAGTTTCAAAAGTTATTCCTCCCCAGCCTGTTGCCTGATTGCCTGTGGTAAAAAAGACGCTATCGGTTGCTGTGCCCATGGCCTGCAAATTGCCGGAGACTACCATTTTATAATACCCCTGAAAATTCACTTCCACACCTGCCTCTATTGTCAAAATCTGGCCGGCAGGAACGTTTATGTTGCCGATAACATGGTAGGGCGAGCTTGCAGCAGGCCATGTTCCAAACTGATTGCCTTCAACTTCGGTTTGTGCAGGCATGGCCAATGACAGGGTAATCAAAAAAAGGACGGTAATAAGTTTTTTCATTTTTATAAATAAATTTAGATTATTGGGTAAAAATAATTCAAACGTATTTATGCAAATCAAAATCAGGAATTAATTTTTCAACAATTTCACATTTCAAATAATAAATTTCACCTTTTGATTTATTCATTTCACAGGTTTTTCATTGCTTCGGCCAATGCCTTGCCCATACATTTGCAATATCAAAATTCAAAAATAAATCATTGAAATTATAATTTAAAACTTAAAAGACATGAAAACACTAACATTAAAATTATCAGCATTTTTCCTACTCATCAGTCTTTCGTTGGCAGCTTTCGCAGCAGGCGATGGGAATCTCACAGCAAGCTTAAGTCTTAAAAAAAATGAGGCTGTTGAAATAACTCTGGAAGGAAATTCCAGCCAATCCATCGAAATAATGGTATTCAACAACAAGGGGATATTGGTTTCTTCCAGGAGTGTTTCAAATTCAGGGAGCAGAATAATCACCCATAAAATTTCGAAATTTCCAGAAGGAATTTATACCTATCAGGTTATCGAAGGCGATGAGATTGTTTACACTGCCCGGGTGGTTAAATTTGGCGAAGGCTCGCTGGAATGTAGAAATGTTCCCAACTGCTCCACAGCCTCAATTACCGAGCAGGAGGATAATACAGTTTTGATAAGATTGATGCCATCGCCGGAAGAAAAGTTACGGATTAAGGTAAAGGATGAGGAAGGCAATGTTTTGTATCGCAAAGTTTATAAACATACCGACTTTGTAAAAGTTACACACGATATTTCCAGGTTTCCCGAGGGCAACTATTACTTCAGTGTTTACAGCAACAACGATTTAATAGCTTACCGGAAAGTTTCAAAGTAAAAGTTTTACCGAAATTTATGGCCTTCAATGTAAATTGAAGGCCATTTTTTTAGAATTTTGTTCTTTCAAATAATGAATCCGGTATAAAAAGCCACAGATGCACGGATATTATTTTTAAAATACTGATAATCTGAAATATAAATTGTATAAATATGGTTCTTCACACATTTTTAGACTGGTCTCAATAATTGAATTTCAAAAAATTATATTTTTAAGGATGTTTGAATACCTGTACAAGAAAAAATTGATCTGGATTATAGTTGTAATCGTCCTGGGGTGTTTTTTTCAATTCTCGATCGATGTAATTTTCAGTCTGATTTACAGGAATCATCCGTTATTTGGCAGTTTCCAGGGATACCTCTTTTCCATTTCCCTTACCTTTGGCATCATGTTCGGTTTGGTAAAGATGGCCGACTGGATGAACAAAAAAGTGTCGTGGGAAAAATCACCTGGAGGCAGGTTTTATTTTCAAATTTTCATCATCACGTTCTTTGTCATATTGATGGTTATGGGTATCCGTACGATATTCAACCTGTTTATTTTCCCGGGCGGATTTATCAGGTTTTTGGATGAAATAATTGTTGGCGTATTCTTTTTATTTGTTTCACTCCTGCTGGTATTTTTAGATTTGGGCATTCATTTATTGGATAAGTGGCGCATTTCGCAAGCTGAAATTGAAAGGTTTAAGAAAGCAAACCTTGAAACCCAGTTCGAAATGCTGCGCACCCAGGTAAACCCTCATTTTTTATTCAACAGCCTAAATACTCTGTCATCGTTAATTTATGAAAATCAGGATACGGCTTCAAACTATGTTCGTGAAATGGCATCGGTTTATCGCTATATTCTCGAAAAAAGAAAAGCGGATATTGTAACGCTTCGCGAAGAACTCACTTTTACCGAATCCTACGTTTACATGCTGAGTCTGCGTTTTGAGGACAAAATTAAGTTTGAGTTAAATATTGGTTCACGCTTCCAGGACAAGGTAATAACTCCTTTAACTTTGCAGATTTTAATCGAAAATGCTGTTAAGCACAATGTTGTGTCATTGAAGAAGCCGCTAACAATCGGGATTTTTACACAAAATGACAACACTATTGTGGTTAAGAATAATTTGCAGCCAAAGGCAGGCAATTCATATTCTTCGGGAATAGGACTTGACAACATTAAAAATCGTTTGGAAATAATATCGGATCGGCAAATGAAAGTTGAAAAAACAGAAACCGAATTTATTGTTACCGTCCCACTGCTGGAAGCGAGGGAGAATAAACTTATCGATTGGTAGGATGAGGTTTGTTAATGGTTAATAGTTATTAGTTAATGGTTATTCGTTAATGGTTATTCCTTAATGGTTATTCGTTAATAGTTATTCGTTAATGGTTATTCGTTAATTGTTATTCGTTAATTGTTATTCGTTAATTGTTATTCGTTAATTGTTGAAAAGTGCATAAAATTCGACTGATGACTGTGGACTGATGACTGTGGACTGAAAACTGTGGACTGATGACTGTGGACTGAAAACTGCGGACTGAAGACTGTGGACTGATGACTGTGAACTAATGCCTGCGGACTGTGGACTGATGACTGTGGACTGAAGACTGATGACTGTGGACTGATGACTGCTAACTAAAAAACTGGAAACATGAAAATACTTATAATAGAGGATGAGCCTTTTGCTCAAAAAGAATTGAAGCGATTGCTGGATATCGCGGAGGGGAAATTCGAGATTCTCGACATGATCGATACCGTGGAGGATTCGGTGGAATGGCTCAAAGAAAACCCCCCACCCGATTTAATATTCCTTGATATTCAGCTTGCCGATGGAATTAGTTTTGATATTTTTAGGCAGGTTGAGGTAAAATCCCCCATAATTTTTACCACTGCTTATGACGAATATGCCATCAGGGCTTTCCAGCTCAACAGCATCGACTACCTGCTGAAACCCGTGAAGCTCACCGAACTGATGAGGGCGGTTAACAAATACGAAAGCCTGAGGGATCAATATGGCAAGGGTGAAAAAGAAAGCAGTATCAACATTACAAAAAATCAACTGGAAAGCATACTCGGCCTGGGGAAAAAAGAATACAAATCGAGGTTCGTGGCCAAAGTTGGCGACCAGATAAAATACATTCCGGTTGAGGAAGTAGCTTATTTCTACGCTGAGGACAATGTGGTATTTTTGATCAATAAAAATGACCACCGCTACATCATCGAATATTCCATCGAGGAAATTGACTCGCTGGTTGACCCAAGGCATTTTTACAGGCTCAACAGGTCGGTGGTTGCGCATATCAGCGCCATCGACAAAGTTTACAAATATTTAAACAGCAGGCTTAAAGTGGAGCTGAAACCCGAATCAGAAAAAGAAATTCTGATAAGCAGGGCAAAAGTTTCCGATTTTATGAAATGGATGGACAGGTAGAGAGTTAAAAGTTAAGAGTTAAAAGTTAAGAGTTAAAAGTTAAAAGTTAAGAGTTAAAAGTTAAGAGTTAAAAGCTGGGAGTTAAAAGCTAAAAAGGTTGAGGGTTAATATTCATTGGGGATTACGATATTTTGTCGTAGAGACAAGGCATGCCTTGTCTCCAATAGGTAATTAACAAATTAATTCCCATCAATAACCATCAAAAACAAATTAATAAAATCCGCCGTATGGCAAACAAATTACAACCAATGACCATCAATGACAGCGAAGCGAAATAACCATCAATGCCGAAAAAACATCCCGAAAATTCGGGATACGATTTCATAGTTTTTCGAGCATCCTCGAAAAGTTACGAAAATTAAAAATTTTCTACTTTTCGGGATGACCATCAATGACTACAAATGACTATAAAACTAAATGAGTAAAAAGAATTTTAAAATAAAGACATTTTCCTGGATTTTTCCGGCCATTCTGCTTTTGGTAATGGCATCATGCTCACGGCCTGTGATTAAGGTAGAAAATGTTCCTGCTAACACTCCTGCCGGATCAAGGCTTTACATCGCAGGTAACTTTAACCGCTGGGACCCGGGTGACGTTCGCTTTATTTTTGAAATGGATGCCGACAGCAATTACTTTTACACCCTGCCAAGTGGCTTTGGAAAAATGGAGTTTAAAGTTACCAGGGGTGAGTGGTCGAGTGTTGAAACTGATATTTGCGGATACGACATCAACAACCGGTCGTACAACTACCAAGAGGGCGACACCATCGTAATTGCAGTACAAAGCTGGAAAGATACAAATCCCTTAGACTGCCCGGAGTTGACCATTGTTGTTGATAATATCCCTGAAAATACGCCCCCGGATGAGCCCATTGCCCTGGCCGGGAATTTTAACGAGTGGTCGCCCGACAGCTCATCATACCTGAAACGAGACCCCTCAAGTGGGAAGTACATGATTAAACTTCCGAGAAAGGATATGGCCCGTTTGCTTGAATTTAAAATTACACGCGGAAACCTGCTCAGTGCCGAAGCCGATAAATTTGGTTATGAAATTGAAAAACGCCAGGTTAATTTTGGTATGTTCGATACCTTGTTTATCGATGTTGAAAACTGGGAAGATATTGTAGAAAACCCCCACGACAGGGTAACGATAATCCTCGACAAAATCCCTGCTGAAACACCCGGTGATGCTGTAATTTTTGTTACCGGCAGTTTTAACGGCTGGTATCCAAAAGATAATAAATACCAATTTCATAAAAACCAAAAGGGCAAATTCCAATACACTTTGCCGAGGGAAAGCGATATAGTTGAGTTTAAAATTACCCGTGGCGACTGGTCGAAAGAGGAAGTTGATATTTTGGGTTATAAAATGAATAACCGGAAGTTTGAATTTGGAAGTGTGGATACCATACACTTGACCATTCATGGCTGGCTGGATCAAACAAAAATTAAGCAGCCTACTTACACTTTTGTTATCGATAAGGTGCCGCCAAAAACACCCCTTGATGACGACTTGTACCTGGCCGGCTCTTTCAACGGATGGAATTCGGGGCAGCGCAAATACCGCTTCACGCGGGCCGATGATGGCAAATACTACCTCACCCTCCGGGATGCCTGGCGCAGCATGGATTTTAAAATTACCCGTGGAAACTGGCGAACACAGGAAGTGGATCAAAACGGTGAAATAATCTCTAACCGGTATTTTGAATACACCGGAATCGACACCCTTAAAATTCGTGTTAAAAACTGGCAGGATATTCCGAAATTTAATCAAAAACAAGTAGTAATTCTACTTGAAGATGTTCCGGTAAATACCCCGAAAGATTCCAAAATTTATATTGCCGGAAGTTTTAATGGTTGGAATGGTGGAAATCCCAACTATATTTTAAACAAGAACCTAAAAGGCGAATACTACATTTCGATACCTCAAACCGAAAAACAAATCGAATTTAAATTTACACTCGGCAACTGGGAGCGTGAAGAATTGGATCGAGATGGCAACATCATTTCCAACCGTAGTTATAATTTTGGATACAGCGATACGCTGAGATTGAAAGTAGAGAAATGGGAAAACGTTAATTAATGTGTTCATTTTTAACCATTAGCTGTTCGCTCCTGCAACAGTTTTCTCTCACAAAAACCATCGAATAAATTATAACATAGAGGTTTTCAGCACAATACTTCAATAGGTATATTTTTTGATTAGGGCCTGAAAATAAACATTGTGCTATGTATAAAAGTCTCTTTACATTAATGTACCGGCAATTTTTTGCGAATAAGTTCTACTCGCTAATTAAAATTTTATGCCTTTCGGTGGGGATGACTGTGAGCTTGCTCATCCTGTTTTATGTTTATAACGAATTTAGCTTTGATGGCTTTCACATCAATAAGGATTCGATATACCAGATGGTGGTAACGAATAAAAGCCGCGACAATATTGATAAATCAAGTATTGCAACTGCAGGGATCGGGCCATCGTTGTTAAGCGAATTTCACGAAATTAAAAAAATGACCAGGCTTTCCACTCCCCATAGCGAGTTTTTTGTAGATGGAAATAAAAGTATTATTGCAGATGATCTTGTTTTTGCCGACTCATCATTTCTCAATATTTTTACTTTCAATCTCCTAAGCGGAAACCCTGATCTGGCCCTGGATGAACCATTTACCATGGTGATTACTCCGCATCTATCCAAAACATTTTTTGGTGATGAAAACCCCATTGGGAAAATTTTAAAATACCAGGATAAGTACAATTTTAAAATTACCGGTGTAATCCAAAAAGCGCCATCCAACTCACATATTTCCTACAATGCTGTCCTTTCGTTTTCATCATTGTACAAAATGGACGGGTATTATCTTGGGTGGGATGGCGGATGGAGCTATTATACCTACGTGCTGGCTACAGATCAAATAAACAGTGATAATTTCAAGAAAAAGTTAATTCCGTTTCTCGATGAACACATCAATAATAAATACAGGAACTATGGATCGGAAATAAGCCTGGCTTTCGACCGGCTTAGCCTGGTTTACCTCCATTCGCAGGCACCGGAAACACAAATTAAATCAGGCAACACAGCGAACCTGTATGTGTTTATGTCGATTGCATTGTTTATTTTAATCATAGCATGTATCAATTTCATCAACCTTTCTACAGCGCAGGCCTCGCAAAGATTAAAGGAAACTGGAATTAAAAAAGTTTTGGGAGCCGGTCGTGGATTACTTATCAGGCATTTCATGATTGAAACAATCCTGGTAAGTTTCGTTGCCTTGATTTTGTCACTGCTCCTCACCGAGCTATTTCTACCCGGATTTAGCAAGCTTTTTCATACTGAGTTAAACTTTGCCGCCAATTCGTTAATTAAGCTCACCGGGGCAATTTTAATCATTGGATTACTCACCGGGTTTTTAGCAGGAAGCTATCCTGCTTTTTTCCTATCCGGGGTCTCACCCGAAAAAGCGCTTAAAGGTAGATCGCTGAGTATTAACAAGGGGAAAACCTTTAGAAATATCCTGGTAGTAGTTCAATTTTTTCTCGCTACCGGCTTAATTATTTGCACCTTGATAGTTTACCAACAGGTAACTTTCATCAATAACAAAGACCTTGGTTACAATAAAGCTAATTATTTGGTGCTCAGTCTCACCGGTAAAAAGTCTATTTCAGCATACAAACTTCTAAAAAACAAGCTAAAATCCATCCCACAGGTTCTTGCTATTGGCAGTACCACCGCCATTCCCGGTATCGGGCTAACATCAAACGGATATATCCCCGAGGATCAAACTGAGTCGATGATGTTCAGCGTGATGGATGTGGATGCTGACTTTTTGAATATGCTCGAAATAAATACTATTCGGGGGTTTGGACTGTCAGAAAACTCAGGTACCAAAAACAATATTCTTGTAAATGAGGCCTTGATAAAAAAGTTAGGCTGGGAAAATCCCATTGGAAAAACCATTAGCAGGAATGGAAAACTAAATTTGGTTGGTGTTGTAAAAGACTTTCATTTTGCACCCTTGCATCACACAATTGCTCCACTTGTTATAACCAACAAACCCTGGGAAGGGCATCAGGATGGCTTTGATTATCTTGTTATCAGGTATTCGCCAAATGATGCCGTTAAAGTTGTTGCTGAGACAGAAAAAATATGGAAGGCAATGTTTCCCGCCGAACCATTTATTTTTAGTTTTATGGATCAAATGCTCGATTCGATGTACGCCAACGAACGTAATTTTGGCAAGATATTTATATGGGCATCCATACTTGCCATATTCATTGCAGGTTTAGGTCTTTATGGTTTAACAACATTTATTACCCAGAAACGCCGAAAGGAGATTGGCATAAGAAAAACTTTTGGTGCAAACTCAGCCAAAATAGTGTGGCTTTTGGGTAAACAATTTGTAATTCTTGTAATTATAGGAAATCTTTTGGCATGGCCGATGGCATGGTTAGTTATGCAACGTTGGCTCGAAAATTATGCCTTTATTGCTCCCATTGGCTGGTGGATTTATGGAGCAACCTTAGGAATTTCAACTGTTATTGCTTTTTCCACAGTGGCGTGGCACTCAATAAAAGCTTCGCATCAAAACCCGGTTGATGCTTTAAGATATGAGTAGAACGATGGTGAAAAACAAATGTCAGCTAACCGCGGCAATGGACAAAACAGCTTTGCTAAGGATTTGTAATAAAAAAAATCCTGGGAGTAATTTTTTCCGGGATCAATATGAATACATTCAAAATCACTACTGTCCGATTAATTATATAGATTCCTTGCCGCAGGAGCGGCATCGGAATGAAGTGAAGTGAGGAATCTTTTTTATCCTTTTGACTGATAATAATGATTTGAAAAATATTTTTTGGCTACTGACTATCAATTACCAGGTTAGAAGTATTCCGGTAACCCGCCTGATCTTTGTACCAATCCTTATAATTTACACCACCTGATTCAGCCCAGTCAGCAAATTTGTTATACCCGGCAATAATGGCTACTTTTTCCTGCGGATAAACAAAATCGTGGATGATATCAATTGCCCAGGGGAGGTTTAATGCTGTTTTGTAATAGCGCCCTGTTTCGGGATTACTATCGTCATCGCCTGTACCAAATAAACCCATATTTGCCAGGGAAGTCGGCGGCTTGTTGGCCAAATGAACTTCTTTACCCCTGTCCTGATTCACAAAAATAAATGGATTCTTGGCACCAAAATTTGCAGTGGTAATGGGCGAAGTGTAGGTGATAGTTAACTGAATATTTGATATAGTTTTATTGGCCGCCTGGGCATCATCAAAAACAATAAGCACAGGTTTATCCTGGCCTGCCTCAAGACCCTTTCCATTAAGCGATACAATTCCTGAGCTGAGTATCGAACCAGTAACGCTTCCAATTAAAGCTTCATCCATATCAATCTCAATCCCGAAACCATTGCGAAAACTTCCACCAATGTTTTTTACATTAAAAGCAAGGTAGGTTTCTACAATTAAATCAGCAGAATTATAAACATGAGTGTAACGATAATTTAATACGAGGTCGTTAAAATCATAATCACCCTCGTCCGGCCATAAATCCTCGAATGCATAAGTACCCCAGCCATAAACTGACGGTGTATAAGTATCATAGGCACGGTCTCCATCATCAGGATATTCATCATAAAAATCTATAATACCATCGCCATCACTATCATCAACGCTTACCTGGCTTTCATCCAAAGGCATGGTTGCCAAATCGTGGATATAGTTGTCAGTAAAGGTCCAGCGATCCTCAAAAGCGCCTGTAACCGTATCCATAATAAAAGAGCGCCCTTCATATTTATTCAAGTTTTCGTTATAGACGTTCGAGGCCCACCACAATTCCTGATTTTGATCGAAAGTAAGGGAATTGGGATAATTGGGGAGGTTTTCGGCGGATAATCTTTCGGCATTAATGCGGTTTCCGTTATCAAAGCTGCACTTATAAAGTCCTGATTCGCTTGAAATGTACATGGTTCCATTATCTGCAAAACAAACATCACCACCATCTAAATCATCAAGGCCATATATTCTATAGTACGAAACCATTTTCCCATTTTCAGGGTTGATAAGCAACATCCAATAGGAGAATGAGTAATATAGCATGCCGTCGTTAATATTATATCCAAGTCTTGGCCCTTGATATTGAGTATTCCCCCGCTGCTCCCAGGTTTGTTCGTTAATATCATAAGCATACAAACGGTATGGAGAATTAATACCAATGGTATAAAGTATTTCTTTTACCGGATCGATGGCACAGGCCCAGCTACCTCCTGAATTAGATGGTAAATTTGATAACATCTCTGTTTCGCCTGTTACGGGATTTATCTTGTACATCTCACTAAGGCTATTTACGGCATATAAAAAATCTGTTGGGTCATCCTTGCTTGTTCCTGAATGATCGGGTAACTCCTCGTAAGGAAACTGAACATTTAATACCTGTGAAGTGATTGGAACCAGCATGGTTGTATAATGCCCCAGGTCGTTACGGGTAACAAAAAGGGTATCGTAATATCCGGGAATTGTAATATCGAGCGAGAAGTTTGGATCGCCGGTAATTTTAATGGCGTTAAGGTTATTCAAAACATCTACCACTGTGCCCGATTGTGCCAATGCATCACCATCATCTCCTGCTGAATTTGTTTGTATGTTGATTCCCTGCGAATTGTATAGATAGACTTCATATTTTATATCGCCTTTTGCTCGTGTGGATTTAAAATCGGAAATTGTGATTTGGGTATTTACTGAGGTTTCAAAATTAAACGATTCCGGAATTACCAAATTCGTCATCTGTAGGGTGGTATCACCGGGTGGCTCCGGATCGGGAGGATTGTTGTTAAGGTCTTTTTTACAGTTGGTGATAATGAATATTATTACCAGTAAGCCAAGTAAAACTTTAAAATTTTTCATCGAGCCTAATTTATATTTATAGCACTGTTTTATTGCTTTGGAAAGCAATTTGTACAAATATAGAAAAAAAAGGATACGTTAAAATATTTTAAGGGATTATTTTATGAAAACATTTTAATTGCTCCGGCAATTCCACCGATAATCATTTGTGTAGCAATTACGGCAAGTATCAGCCCCATTATCCTGGTAATCACATTTATTACACCCTTGCCCAGGAAATGAATTAATTTTTCACCATAAACAAACATAACAAAAGTAATAAAGCAAAGCAGCGCAAATGCGATCAACACAATGGAAATGTGTGCAATACTTGGGCTTGCTCCTACAAAGTTCATGGCTGTGGAAATGGTGCCCGGGCCGGCAAGAATGGGAATTGCCAAAGGTGAAATTGCAATATTTATTTCTTTATTTTCATGCAAAGATTTTATCTTTTCTTGCGTCTCATCATCAGGGTGATGCACCTTCGACTCTTTGCCCTGAATCAGGTTATAGCCAACCATAAAAAGCAAAATCCCACCTGTAATTTTAAAAGCCGGCAGGGTAATTCCAAAAAGCTTGAAAATAAAATGTCCGACAATGCTAAAAATGGCAACAATAATAAAAGCATAAAGCAAGGACTTAAAAGCAATATCCTTTCTTTCTTCCGGCGAGTTGGATTCGGTTAATCCAATAAAGATACTCGTGTTGGCAATGGGATTCATGATGGCAAAAAAGCCCATGAATACGGTGGTACTGAAAAGAATTAAATCGTGCATTAGTGATATGAGTTCGGTAAATAATAATTATTTTTTACGACTACAATGATTTTGATTGTGCAATCTTATGAGGACAAAGGTAATTTTTCCTGCAAAGATACCCTATAACTATTTTGGTAACAAAGCCTCATGTATTAGGCTCTTAAAAAGTAACTAATGCTAGCTTGTTAACGATATTTTTTGTAATCTAATCGATCGAATTACACGAATTGTACCTACCAAAGGCAGGTAATAATTTGATTTGTTAGTGTAATTCGATGTTAATAATTGTAAGTGAATCAGGGCAAACCAAACCCGGTGTTTTCGTATTTGTTTTTACTTTTGGAACTCAAACCAAAAACAATAATTATGCTTCGTTTTTCATTCATTACTTTGCTTTTACTTTGTTCAATTGCTGTCTTTTCACAAAAAAAACCTATCGATCAGTCGGTTTATAAAGATTGGAAACTGGTAAAGAAATCACAAATTTCCAATGATGGCCACTGGGTTAGTTATGAAATAAATCCTCAAAAAGGTGATGGCTGGCTCTATGTTTACAATACCACCAACGGGAGTTACGATTCGATATCCCGGGGATATGATGCGAAGTTTTCGGGAGATTCAAAAATTTTAGTTTTTAGAATCAAACCACAAGCCGATACATTAAGAAAAGCCAAACTGGCCGAGGTAAAAAAGGACGACCTTCCCAAAGATTCGCTTGGCATTTACACCCCCGAAAAGAAACACCTCGAAAAAATTGCACGGGTAAAATCCTTCCAGCTTCCTGAAAAAGGAACAGATTGGCTGGCTTATCAATTAGAAAAAGCGTTACCCGTAAAAGACACCACTAAAAGTAATGATACCACAACACTCAAAAAAGAGAAACCGAAGAAGAAGGATAAAAAGAAAAAAGAGAATGAAGGCACCGAACTGGTGATAAAAAAAGTGATAGAAGGCTTAAGCTTCAGCTACAAAAATGTTTCTGATTACGAAGCTGCCAAAAACGGAGAACTCTTTGCTTTCATTGTTTCAACCAACGATTCCATCGACTCTACTTTCGTCCATCGCTTTGAGCCGAAAAAAGAAATTTCCGGATTAATATTTGAAAACCCCGGCGTATCCAAACAAATTTCCATTGATGATTACGGTAAACAACTGGCCTTTGTGTATTCATCCGACACCTCAAAGTTCAAGAATTATGATTTGATTTATTGGAATGAAAAGGCTTCACAATCAAAAATAATAATCGATAGCTTAAATCCCGGCCTACCGGTTGATTGGCGCGTGAGTGAAAACAATAAGCCAAATTTTTCGGAGGATGGTAAAAAACTCTATTTTGGAACTGCCCCAAAAATCGAAATCGAGCCCAAAGATACCTTGCTTAAAGAAGAAAAGTATCAGGTGGATATTTGGAACTGGAAAGACCCACTCATCCAGCCACAGCAAAAAAAGCAATTGGAAAAAGAAAAAAAACGCAATTACTTGGCTGTTTACTTCCCCGAAAAAAATAAAATGGTTCAGTTGGGCAACGAAGAAATTCCCGATGTTCGAACATACAATCATGGCAACACAAATACTGTTTTGGGATACACGAATAAACCCTGGCAGCAGCTTGCCTCATGGGACGATAGCTACCGGGATTATTACGCCATTGATATTTCTACAGGGAAAAAGACTAAACTTTTAACTAAGCAACAATCCTCGGCAAGCCTCTCCCCCACCGGAAAATACCTGCTTTGGTACTTAACTACTGATTCATCATGGTATGTAAAAAATGCAAATGGCAACGAAACTATTTCATTGACAAAAAATCTGCCTTTCAATTTTTATTACGAATTGAATGACATGCCTCAGCTCCCGGGAAGTTACGGCATTGCCGGTTGGACTGAAAAAGATGAATATATCCTGATTTATGATAAATACGACATCTGGAAGTTTGACCCTGCAGGAAAGGAAAAGGCTTTCAGGATTACCGCTGGTTATGGCCGCGAAAATGAAATTCGCTTCCGTTATCAAAAGCTGGATCGCGAATCGAGCTGGGTGGAAAAGGAGATGATGCTTTCGGCTTTCGATTTTAAAAACAAACAAAGTGGATTTTATAAAACAAGCTACAAAGCCAAAACCAATCCCGAGAAGCTGATTATGGATAATTACAGTTTTTCGAGTTTAAAAAAGGCTAAAAATGCCAACAAAGTTATTTGGGAAAAAGAAGCCTTCGATCTTTACCCTGACATGTACTGGAGCAATATGAATTTTGATGCTCCACTACAAATTACCAATCTCGACAGGCAACGCGATGAGTTTTTGTGGGGCGATGTGCAACTTGTAAACTGGACTTCATCGGACGGTGATAATTTGGATGGTTTACTTTACACACCCGAAAACATGGATCCCGACAAAAAATATCCTTTGCTTATCTATTTTTACGAACGCAACTCAGATAACCTCCACCGTTTCCGACATCTTTCTCCAAGCCGTTCCATCATCAATCCATCGTATTGTGTGAGTAATGATTATGTGGTTTTTGTTCCCGACATCCCCTACCTCACCGGCTATCCCGGGCAAAGCGCTTTAAGAGCAGTGGTTAGCGGAACCCTCTCCATGGCCGATCAATTTCCATTTATCGATAAAGATAAAATGGGAATACAAGGGCAAAGTTGGGGCGGCTACCAGGTGGCCTATTTGGTAACCCAAACAAATCTTTACGCAGCAGCCATGGCCGGAGCTCCGGTTAGCAATATGACCAGCGCTTATGGTGGCATTCGTTGGGGCAGCGGTATGAGCAGGATGTTCCAGTACGAAAAAACACAAAGCCGAATTGGCGGAACCCTATGGGAAAAGCCTCTGCTCTACATCGAAAATTCTCCGGTATTTTTTGCAGATAAAATCGAAACTCCGCTTTTAATCATGCATAATGATAACGATGGCGCTGTGCCTTGGTACCAGGGCATTGAAATGTTCTCGGCCATGCGCCGCCTGCAAAAACCCGCCTGGATGCTCACTTACAACGATGAAGAACACAACCTCACCAAATGGCCCAACCGAGTGGACTTGGACATTCGCATGTATCAGTTTTTTGATTACTACCTAAAAGAAGCACCCGAGCCAGTTTGGATGAAGGATGGTGTGCCTGCTATTGATAAGGGAAAGAAGACGGGTTATGGGTTGGAGTAAGACTTGATTGTTTATTTTGTGACGTTTCTATGTCCTACGGACGATAGAAAGTCAGGATTTCTCCCGAATGCAACTTGTCATCGTATGAGGAACGAGGACATGAAAACGTTAAAACAGGATTCGGCGTTTTATTTGACGTTTCTATGTCCTGCGGACGATAGAAAGTCAGATTCAATTCCGCGTGCAACTTTCCATCGTCCGACGAAGGAGGACATGGAAACGTTAAAAAGTGATGGTGTTTTCTTTGACGATTCTATGTCCTGTGGACGATAGAATGTCGGGTCAATGCGAAACTTTCCATCGTCCGATCCCGGTAGCTATCGGGAGAGGTCATGGAAACGTTATTTAGTTTACTCAATTATCAGGTGCTCGATGGGGGAATCTGCCTGTAAATACTGGTGTACATTCTTGAAGTTTTCAAGGTCTCCGAAATCATCAATAACCCTTTTCCTTTTTAGTTTGGTTGATTTATCTGATAGCATAGTTAAATATGATGTCCAGGGGTAATCCAGCACATGTTTTACAAAACCATGCCTTACAGGGTTTTGGTGAATATACAAAATCATATTTTGAAAATACTTCCTGTGATTCACCAACTTCCTGTCAAAAGTATTTTCAAACAATACACCCGTTCGTTTATGGCGTATATTGAACCATCTTGAATATGCATTAAATAAATGTTGAAACTGCCGCGATGGTGTTGACTTTCTTATAAAATTAGTATCAACATATTTGGGGAAAGATGTCTTCCATTTTAGATATAAATCATCCGAATCAGATTTTGTTGAATCCAAATATCCAATTTCATGCTTGTCTTTGATCCTAATCAAAACATGAAAATGGTTTTTCATCAAACACCAGGCAAAAGTGTCGGCAATGGTATCAATATAAATGGCGTACAATTCAAGAAAATGCAAGTAATCTTCATCATTTACAAAAATATCATTCCGGTTATTACCTCTGTTATAAATGTGGTAATAGTTGCCATAAATTAGCGGGATTTTCATTTTTTCTTTTTTATTGTAGCCTTACAAAGTTAGTAATTTTTTTTCTCTTGACGATGACGTTTCCAAGTCCAAGGACGTTGGAAAGTCAGGAACTCTCCCTGCTTGCAACTTTCTATCGTCCGAGGAACGAGGACATAGAAACGTTAAAACAGCTTTGAATCCCATTTGACGTTTCCAAGTCCAAGGACGTTGGAAAGTCAGGAACTCTCCCTGCTTGCAACTTTCCATCGTCTGAGGAACGAAGACATGGAAACGTTAAAAAGGAAAAAAGAACACTTGAAAGTCAGTGCTTCACTCAAAGTGAAACCCTGACTTCACATTTCGAGGTTTTGCAGATGCTTGAATGCTTGATGTTAACAATAACTACACAAGCACTGTAAGTTCCTGGCCGAGTTGCTGTATGCCGCGTATTATCTTTTTGCATGTCTTTGGGCGTGGTTCCCTGCGGCCTTGTATGTAATGCCCCAGTTGGCGTTGGTCAATACCCGTAAC
>Ga0208900_1000344_pt1 | contig 29794 bp, 16 predicted proteins | sample AntAceMetag02UKK_FD_184763 | JGI IMG/M metagenome (GOLD analysis project Ga0208900, IMG submission 184763) | Saline lake microbial communities from Ace Lake, Antarctica - Antarctic Ace Lake Metagenome 02UKK (SPAdes) (version 2) | ecosystem: Environmental > Aquatic > Non-marine Saline and... | reverse complement strand
ACTTTGGGAATGGAGATTCATCAATCATAGTGCAGCCCGAATATACCTATCCCGAAGGTGGAACCTACACCGTGAGCCTTGTAGCTACTGAAAAAACCACAGAGTGCGCCGGGAGTCTCATTCTGGAGAATTACATTTTCTGCTCGGGATTAGGAATCGGCGACAATGATGAAGCTGGGTTCAAATATTTTGTGGACAGGAATAAGAATACGCTGGAGTTAATTTTTGATCAACAGCCCGATAATTTACATTTCAACTTATTCGACATACTTGGCATTGAGCATAGAACCAGCAGCTTATCTCAAAAAAGTACATCAATCTCATTAAATGGACTTACTGATGGAATGTATGTTTTTGTGATAGATGGGAAATTAGCCGGTAAGGTGATAGTTTTAAGATAAATATTTATTTTTGTTCAATATCCAAATTCAAACAATTCAAAACAAAAAATCTATAACCGCCAAATTCGGTTGGCATACTAATTTCTAATTGCATCAGAATTTTTATAGTCCTGGATTATTTTTAATGGGTAAAATAATTTCAGTTTCCGCATTATTATTTGGGATACTTTAATTTGTAGTTCGTTGGTGTTAAAATCTACTTCAACTTTTTGGATGTTGAGTTGGGCAATTTTTTTTTGCCATGGTATCCATTTCCCCTACGATATTTCCCACATAATTTTAATTTTTCAGGTTTTCGATCAACGCAATTTCTTCTGGTAAATAGTCAATATCCTTCCCGACGGTAGGTCTGCCATGTAGCCGCCTGAACAAATGTTTTATCTTTCGATAAAATTGCTCCGAGGTGTTGTTTGTCCGTTGGGGCACGATTTCTATTCCTGTTCCCTTTCTCGATAAAACGCAAGCTACCCAACTACTTTCTCAAGGGACAGGGCATCCCTTTGCCTTCCCAGCTCTGAGTTCAGTGCCCCCAGTGGGGCTATTTGGAAGTCATTTTTTTAGGCCGTAATGGGCTATTATACCGTTGGCCTCTTGCTCTGAGACCACCACCTTACGTTTTATCAAGCTTATTAGCAGTTGTTTTGCACGGATTGTGCCAGTATGGACAATTTTCACCAATACCGAAATTGTAACCTCCTTGTCCTTTGGCGGTAATAGTAGGGGATTTTAAAAAGTGATTTGGGAAAGTATTAACGGTGGTTGGTATTATTCTTCAAATAGCGCTTCCATATTAATATTATGATGCACAAGCCCTAGGCTATGCAGGTTTTGCTTAATTCCATAAGTGGTAATAAAGGTTAGAAAAACCTGCTTTTTAGTTTTCGACAGGGCTTTGAATTGTGCAATCCGCTCCCTGATTTCATCGGCATAGGATTTTTCAATGGTAAATTCCGATTCGTAAAATTTCATCTCACACAAATTTATCGAATTGTCCGGCCTGTCGATCAGCATGTCGATTTGGAATCCTATGTCGTTTTGCGAGTCTTTACTAACAAAGCTCGACTCATCGGTTTGGATGCCTGAAATCCCCAATGCCTTTTTTATTTGCCCGATATGCTTCAGGCAAAGGCTTTCAAAAGCAAATCCGGCCCAGCTCTTCCAGCTTTGCTGCTGGCTAATTTTTTGCCACGACTGGTTTCTTTTTTTTTCGATAAATTTTAAATAAAAAAGCGAATACTCGTCAGTTAAGCGGAAGAGCTTATCTTTTTTTGTCTTCCCGAAAGGTAAATATGAAGTTATAAACCCCGACTGCTCCAACTCCGACAGGTATTTTGACACTGTGCCACCATCGGGAATTTTAATGGCAGCCAAAACTTCTTTCCTGGTCAGCCCCTTCCATTTCGCCGCCAAAGCCTGTATGATGTCGATGTGGTTTGAAGCATTATCGAAAAGTGCCGGGTAGAGTTTTGAGAATTCATCCCACAAAAACCCATTTTTGCGAAAGCATATTTCATCAATATTCTGTGCGGCACTCAATCCGGGTTTTACTTGTTTGAGGTATTGAGGGATGCCTCCCATGGCCATGTACAGTTGTACAATCTGGTACAGGTTGAGGGTAACACTGCGGCTTTGGAGGTATTGCAAGGTTTCGTTCAAAGTGAAGGGCTGGAGGCTAATGAATCTGGTAACGCGATTGTGCATTCCGCCTTTGTGATGGATTACGTTTTTTATCATCCACGATGCGGCTGATCCGCAAATAACAATGACGATATTTTTGCGCGATGCCCAGGTGTTCCAAAAATACCCCAAAGCCGATAGGAATCCTGATTTGTGCGCTGCAAGCCAGGGTAACTCATCCATAAAGATTACCTTTTTTTGTTTGTGTTTTTTCGAGTCGATGTATTTCGATAATTGATTAAAGGCTTCAGCCCAGTTTTTTGGCGGGGCTACCGGAATTTTCGATCCCGAGTATTTTTCCATTTGCCATGCAAAATTTTGAAGTTGCTCCTTTAAAGGGCTATATTGCGAACCGGTAAGTGCAAAGCAAATCTCGTTTTCATAAACCGTTTGTATCAGGAAAGTTTTGCCTACTCTTCTGCGCCCTACAACTGCCAACATTTCGGGGGTGTCTGATTTTAATAATCCTCGAAGAATTTTTTTTTCATCTTGTCTTCCAATGAGTTCCTGCATAATCAACATTTTTATAGGTGGCGGAATGTGTGCAAACATACATATTTTCCGCTATAAATAAAAATTTATTCGTAGCGAAAAGGCTATACTTTGCTATGGATTCCGCTGTGAATAAAAATTTATCCGTAGCGGAAAGTTAGTTGGATGGGGTTGATTCCGCTGTGTATAAAAATTTATCCGTAGCGGAAAGTTGGTTGGTTGGGGTTGATTCCGCTATGTATAAAAATATAACCGTAGCGGAAAGTGTGAATTAGTTTATTGTTTCCGCTACGGATAAAAAATTAAACGTAGCGGAAAGTTGGTAGATAACGGTAGATTCCGCTGAGGATAAAAAAAAGTATTTTGAAAAATATGGTAGTAAAAGGTTTATTTCACTAGGGCCTAATACAATTTTTGTGGATGCAAATAATGGCTATAAATGTAAATAGATTTCCCCCTACCGTATTAATGAAATGTTTGTGTAAGGATTTGGATATCAAGAGATTTCTTGCCATAGGTGCGGCATCGAAATGACCCCGTCCACGGGTTAATTTTGGGGGAGGGGAATCGGGCGCTTTGCGCCCGATTCCCCTCCCCCCTTTGCCCATGTCTGTCGTGTCATTTCGACCGCAGGGGGAAATCTCTTGAGAACCAGGCGCTTGCGAAAACATGTTATCGGTAGGGAGCGCCGTCCCACAAGTGCGGGAAGAAATCTGTTGACAAATTTTTATCGCTGTTATTTGTCATCAACAATTATTGACATTTTACTTTCTACTAAATTAGCAGCAGAACCTTTCACTACCGGTATAAATTGGTTATTCCTCTTTATTTGATGCCTTTTCCGGCCCCATTACAAAAACCAATGTACCACCTTTTGCAATTTCGCTATGGCGGATATGATGGTTTTCGATGGCTCTGCCATTAAAGCTTACTTCCTGTACGTAAACATTTTCAGGACTTTGGTTTTCGACAACGATCTCAAGCTTTTTGCGCCTTCCCAAATCAATTTCGGCGTGCGTAACCAGTGGGCTGCCGATAGCATAATCGTCGGAGCCCGGGCAAACAGGATAAAACCCGAGTGCGCTAAAAATATACCAGGCGCTCATCTGGCCGCAATCGTCATTTCCGCAGAGGCCATCAGGAGCATCAGCATACATTGTTTCGCAGATCATGCGAACCCGTTCTTGTGTTTTCCATGGCTTGCCAGTCCAGTTGTAAAGGTAGGGGATGTGGTGGCCCGGCTCGTTGCCATGCACGTAAAGGCCAATAATTCCATCGCGGGTTATATCTTCGTTGGCTGCAATGTGTTCATCGGAGAGTTGGCGGGTAAAGAGTGTGTCGAGTTTATCGGCAAAAGCATCCCCGCCGCCCATTAGTTCAACCAGCCGTTCAGGATCCTGTGGGATATACAAACCGTAGTTCCATGCATTGCCCTCGATAAATCCCTGCCCGTGGGTGTCGAGCGGGTCAAAGTTTGGCCTGAATTTTCCATTCGAAAGTTTTGGCCTCATAAATCCCGATTCAGGATCAAAAACATTGAAGTAGTTTTTCGACCGCTCATTAAATTCGTCATAGGCCTGGTAATTTTCGGTAATGCCTGCAATTTGTGCAATGCACCAGTCATCGTAAGCATATTCCAGGGTTTTGCTCACCGAATTTGAGTTCTTATCCTCAGGCACATATTTCTTTTTCATGTAATAATCCAGTCCATCGTACTTCTCGTATTTTGCTGTGTTGATGCAGGCTTCCAATGCTTCATCGAGGTCGTCAGTGTAAACGCCTTTCATAATGGCATCGGCAATTACCGACACGCTGTGGTAGCCAATCATACACCAGTTTTCGTTGGCGTAGTGCGACCAGACAGGCAACATGGGATGCACACTTTGATCGTAGTGCGCCAGCATGGATTTCACCATGTCGTGGTTGCGGGTAGCTTGCACCAAATTAAAAAATGGATGCAATGCCCTGTAAGTATCCCAAAGCGAAAAAATAGTATAGTTGGTAAAACCCTCCGATTCGTGGATGTTCTGATCAAGCCCGCGGTATTTGCCGTCCACATCTTCGTAAATAATCGGGGTGAGAAATGTATGATAAAGTGCTGTATAGAAAACGCGTTTATCTTCCTTATTCATGGTTTCAACACGGATTTTGGAAAGCTCTTTTTCCCATTTATTTTCACCCTTTTGTTTTACCTCATCAAAATCCCATCCGGGAATTTCCTCTTCCATATTTTTCAAAGCGCCTTCAGTGCTCACCGATGACATGGCAAATTTTACAAGTAGTGCTTCATTCTTATCCATATCAAAATCAAAATACGCGGTGATGTCGTGGCCTGCCATTTCAGGGAAGTTATGTTCTTCATCAAATTTCCTGTAAAAGCCGCGGTAAATTCCATCGTCATATTTTTTGTGGCCGTAGTGTTTAAATTTCTTGTTGAACTGCATGGAAAAATATACAATCCGGGTGCGAGCCCAGCCATTGGTTTGGCGATAACCTGTAATGGTGGAGTCGTTTTCAACCCTGATAAATGTCCACACATTTTTACCATCGTAATTGTATATCCCGTGTCGTAAATCAAAAATAATATGTGCCTCTTCTTTTCTTGAGAAAGTATATTTATGAAACCCTACCCGTTCCGATGTTGTTAGTTCTGCATTAATGTTATAATCATCGAGCAATACCTGGTAATAGTTTGGAGAGGCAGTTTCGTTATCATGCGAAAACCTTGAGCGGTAACCGGCATCAGGATTGGCTTCAGTTCCCGGGTTCAATCTCAGCTTTCCGGTGGTGGGCATGAGCAGAAAATCGCCCAGGTCGGAATGGCCGGTCCCGCTGAAATGGGTATGGCTAAATCCTACAATGGTGGAATCATCGTATTGATAGCCCGCGCAATATTCGTAAGCCCGTGGGTTGTATTTCCCGTTTTTAGCATAGCTGATGGAATCGGTATCGGGGCTAAGTTGCACAGCGCCAAACGGAACTGTGGCTCCCGGAAAGGTATGACCCATGCGCTGGGTTCCTGCAAAAGGATTCACAAAGTAGATCAGGCTGTCGGTTTGCGCCTGTGTTGATAAGGCAATGCCAAGTAGTAAAATTAGTATGATTTGTTTCATAGTCCCCCCTTTTAAAGAAAGCAAAGATAATTGAATTTGGTATTTCCTGATGAGAGTTTATTTTTTTACAAAGGGAAACTGATGCTTTAACAGGTTTTCCGCAGATTTCGCAAATATTCGTACAATAATAGTTTTTCATTATGGCAAACAAAACATCACAACACATCCTGAGCACATCCGCGAATTTGCTCGGATTTTGCTTGTTTATTATCATCAACCTGTCGGGGCATTAATTAGGGCTTGCTGAAAAACTCAAAACCATATTTTTTTCGGCTGTCAATAAAATTTCGGGATGTTCAGCTTAGGCTGGTTTCGACAAACTCAATCACCGTTGCCTAAGCTGCATTTATTTTCGCAGGCTCAACCTGCTTTTTAAACTTAGGTTTCTTTTGGTTGCAGCAGGAAAAACCTGCAATAATAAACCGGACGAGGCATAGCCTCGCCCAAACACCCCTCTTTTTTTGTGATATTTAGAGCTATAATCAAATCCTTCCACCAAAATAAAATCTATTGATGCATGGTTTTTGAACCAATAACTTCCAAAACCTTGCACAAGGAATTAATTATTATATGGTTAACCTTGTACTATGTAACGGATTAGATCTTTCTCAGCAGACCCTGATTACCTCAGCAAATAGATATTCATTTTCAAAATCAGCCTTTAAGTAAGAATTATTTATGCGATGTGTGTATTTGATTTGTAACAAGGATTTGTTGCGTTTATAAAATTTGTAGTTTTGGGAAAAGTTTTCACAATGGAAAGACTAATTAAAAGAATAACAACAAACTCAAAGCAATGAAAAGAGAATATACAGCAATAATCGAACAAGCACCCGAAGGGGGGTTTTGGGCTTACTGCCCCGAAATATCAGGAGCTAACGGACAAGGAGAAACCATTGAGGAAACAAAGGAAAACCTAAAAGACGCCATCCGCTTAATCCTCGAGGATAAGCTTGCAGATTTTAGCCGGGGTTTATCCGCTGATGCAATTATTGAAACCATTGCAGTTTAATGAAAAGGAAACTCCTTGAAAAAAAACTCAGGATGGCTGGTTGCTACCTTAAAAGAGAAGGTTCCAACCATTCCTTATGGATTAATCCTAAAACCGGACATGTTGAAGCCATTCCAAGACATATTGAAATTAAAGAGCACCTGGCTATGAAAATTTTAAAACAAATGGGGTCTGAATAAAGATTTATAAATGTCGGGCAATTACTCTTTCATAAAATCAAAAAGGTAGTTTAGGCTCTCACCGAGTCGTTTAAAATAATCCCGTCAAAAGCATTTTTAAACACAAGTTTTGCCATTTTTTGGCAAAACTTGTGTTGAAAGATACTTTTGCAAAATTTCTAATTTATTATAACACAAAAAGAAAAATGTAAAAATACAAGGTGATGGATTTAATACAATAAATCAGAAATTTTGCTTAACAACTTGGACAAACCAAAACAGGAATACACCATAAGTTTTACATGATCACCTTGTTTGGTTTTGGCTTGTCCAAGTTAGGTTATCAGTATATTAAAAAATATTACCCGTGCATCAGTGGCTTTTTATAGCGGATTTGTGCCAAAATTAGGGCTTGCTGAAAAACTTAAAACTAGTTTTGCTCGCCTCGCTGCGGATCCGACACTCCTGCCTCGTCCGGCCCGCTTCGCCAGCGAGGCGAGCAAGGCAGGCTGCTTTCTTCACCTTGCTTCATATTTTTTTCGGTTGTCAATAAATTTTCGGGATGTTCTGCTTAGGCTGGTTTCGACAAACTCAATCACCGTTGCCTAAGCTGCATTTATTTTCGCAGGCTCAACCTGCTTTTTAAACTTAGGTTTCTTTTGGTTGCAGCAGGAAAACCTGCAATAATAAACCGGACGAGGCATAGCCTCGCCCAAACACCCCTCTTTTTTTGTGATATTTAGAGCTATAATCAAATCCTTCCACCAAAATAAAATCTATTGATGCATGGTTTTTGAACCAATAACTTCCAAAACCTTGCACAAGGAATTAATTATTATATGGTTAACCTTGTACTATGCAACGGATTAGACCTTTCTCAGCAGACCCTGATTAAAAATGTTCTTTTATCTAATCTTAAAAATTCCTTTAGAAAGCGGTTGTACCATTGTAGCCTTAACAAACTAAAATTTAATAGTATAAAGAAATTATTTTTGATGATTGCAGTAGTGGCAGTTTTTGGGTTTTACGCCTGTGGACAATCTGGTACGAATGTTCCTGAAAAGGTAAAAACAGCCTTTTCGGCGAAATTTGAAAATGCCAAAAAAGTAAAGTGGGATAAAGAAAACGACAGCGAGTGGGAAGCCGAATTTAAAATGGATGGCAAAAAGTACTCGGCAAATTTCGACTTGGATGGTAACTGGATGGAAACCGAATATGAAATTGAAAAGTCGGAAATTCCTGTCGCTGTGCAAGCTACCCTAAACCTTGATTTTTTGGGTTATAAAATTGAAGAAGCTGAAGTGTCGGAAACCACCGAAGGAAAGTTTTATGAATTTGAGATCGAAAAAGGAAAAACTGAAAAGGAAATTACAATTGATGAGAGTGGAAAGGTTGTAAAAGATGAAGCCACGAGCGAGGATGAAGAAGGCGAGGAAGATGACGATTAAAAAATGAGGGTCGAAATGAATTTCCTGCATCGGCAAGTCTAATTCAATATATATCTAAAAAACAAAACTACCGGGTAAAAAGCCCGGTAGTTTTGTTTTAATCATTCAGTTTCATTATGAATTTTTTCCGAACTACACCGAAAGGCTTACCTGCTTCTGTTTTCCGTTTAAAATCAAAAAGTTTTCTGGTTTTATCTTACCCAAAAAACTTAGCATTTTGGCATGGCTTTTTAAGGCCTGAAAAAAGCTTGTTTCCACGTAATAGGGCAAATTGTGTTTGGCCGCTATTCGTTTAACGATGGGCGAAAGGTTTTTATAATGCACATGGCTGATGTTTGGGAATAAATGATGCTCTACCTGGAAATTTAACCCGCCCGCGTACCAAGACAATAACCTACTTTTTGGGGCAAAGTCGGAGGTAGTCAAAAGTTGATGGATTGCCCAATTGTTTTCCAAATTCCCACTTTCATCGGGCAAAGGGTATTCGGATGTTGGAACCACGTGGGCCGATTGAAAAATGACACCCAGGATGACACCGGCAATAAAGTGCATTACGAAAAAACTGAGCAAAGTTAAATACCAGGGGATGGGCAATAAAATAATGGGAAGCACAATGAATATTGTAAAGTAGAGTATTTTCGAGATTGATAAATCGATAAAAAGCTGCTTGTAGTTTTTTGGTGAACTGAGTTTTACATTTTCTTTTTTATACCCCGACAGTTGTTTAATATCTTTTGAAATTGCCCACGAGATGGTCATCAGGCCATAAAAAAACCAAGCATACCAGTGCTGGAATTTATGGATTTTAAGCAGGGGTTTGTGTGGCGAAAACCGAAGGACACCGGCAGGGGCTATGTCTTCGTCGTGGCCATCGATGTTTGTAAAACCGTGGTGCATGGTGTTGTGCTGGTAGCGCCAGTTTGGCGGAAAACCGCCGAGCAGGTACAAACTTTTGCTCAACCATTTATTTACTTTCGGGTTTTTCGAGAAACTGCCGTGGTTGGCATCGTGCATAAGGCCCATCCCAATTCCAGCCATGGCTACACCCATCAGGCTCCAGGCCAGTAAAATTAAAGGGAAAGTAGTAATTATGCCTGTCAGCATCAGCACGTAAGGCACAAAATATAGCAAAACCATAAATACCGATTTCACGATAAGGCTTCGGTTTCCATATTTTGATAAGCCCTTTTCTTCGAAGTAATTTTTTACTTCAAGCCTTAACTCGCTTACAAATTCGGGCTTCGATTTATTTGGGAACTTTAATGTATTATGTTTCATAAAGTGTATTAACAAGTTTGGTTTGTAAATGTTTTGCAAAATTACTTAGCTCGAAAATACTTAGAAAATTTTAGGGATTAAGTAGGGGTAAAATGTGGTAAAACGTACTGATTTGGGGCTGGTGGCTTTAGTGGGTGGCCAGTGTTATTCGCCCCTGCCAATGGACAATTCCTTTGTTTTGAGTAAGTACTGCCGCGAAACCGGAAGCTTTTCGTCCCACCCGTCTATGCTAATCCAATGGTTGTTGGCCGCCCTGCTTAATGCCCTGATGTAGGTAGCATTTACAATACAACTTCGGTGGCATCGCGTTAAAACAGGGAAGGGCAGTAACTGTTGTTCAATGGTTTTGAGTTTGTTTCGCAAAAGCTGTTTTTTAAACAAAGTTCCTTCCCGAAAAAAAACTTCCACATAATTGTCAGCAGATTTTATAAACGCTATTTCTGAAATTCGAAGCGTTAAATTATCACTCGCATTATCCGAAATAAAGGTAACTGTCTTGTTAAGGTTTTCATGTTCAAAGCCCGCTACTTTTTTTAATGCATTGTTTTTGCCCTTCAAAAGGCTTTCGTTTTCATGTCTGAGTGCATGAAATATATAATTTAGCCTAATAATAACTGGTGCAGCAAGGCCAATAAAAACCACTTTAAACATGATAAAAAAAGTAATTTCAACCGAGCCCACGTACCGCAGGTAAAAGGCAAAGGCTACCGAAATGGCCACCAACAATATTGCACTGCAAAGCACCTTGGAAATTCGGGGGGTTTGCCTAAAATAGTTTTCTTCGATTTCGCCCGATGGAAAAAGTGTTCGTGTGGCGATGGACAGCAGCAACACTATCCCGGCAAAACCGGCCACTATAAGAAGCCTGTTGTTAAAGTCAAATTTTTCGATGGGGAAAGGCTGAAAAAATAGGATAAATAGAAATACCCCCAAACTGATCCATAGGAATAGTTTAAAGTCGGTTTTTATTAGTTGCAACCACTGGTTAAGTCGTGTATTCATAGTTCATTTTATACATCCATTAAAAACCAGGCCTAAGGTTTTATTGAAAAATAATGAGGATAAAATTAGACATTATTAAATAACATCCTAAAAAGAAATTTTTACTTGTCCTAAAAAAATCCCGTGTAAACTGACGGGATTTTTTCGCTTGCATTTTTCTATTTTTCTAATAGCATTCCGGGAATTCTATAAAAATTGGGAAGCCCATGCTGTTGAAGATTTGATATGAATGTCCCGGTTGCAGGTTTTCCAATGTGTTTATTCCAAAGGCAGGCCAGTAAAGTTTGGTGCCTGCCATATCCTTAATGATTTCTATGGAAGGATAAGCTGGAAATAATTCATCAATATTTACTTCGCAGGCAGAATTTACAGGAAGATACGACCAGCCCGGAGCTATCGAAATTGGTTCTCCAGGATAACGAATTGCGCCTTGCAATACCAATGTAGCATCCGCGGCCATTTTCAACTTATACCCCGAAAAATTATCCCACGGGCCAAGCGTATTCACTGATTGGTCGGGCCAGTAAAAGCCGTTGTTGTTCGCTAACATGACCATTTGGTCCTCAACATTTTGGAATAAAGCTGGAATTGAAGTTTCGTTTGTTTCGATAAATGAAGAAATACCCTGCCACCCGGCCTCAAGTTGAAATATCTGAAATGTAGTTTGCAAAACTTCTATAACTGCTATGTGGCTTGTTAACTCACCACAGGTATTGGTAAAAATACATTGATAATATCCGGCATCTCCAGGTAAAGTATTGGCTTTTATGAGTTGTGGGCTGTTTTCCCCTTCAATCAAGATGTCGTTTTTGTACCAGTCAAAATCCCCCAAATCAGGGTTTTCGACCAGGAACGAGAGTGAAAGTATTTCGCTGGTATAAACTTCCTGATCGGTAACCAGGTCGTTGATAAGCGTTGGAATATTGATTATCAGGGTCAGTTCATCAAAATAAAAACCACCACAAGGGGCAATAGGGTTAGCAAATAGTTGGATGGTTGCGGTTAAATTATCAAAATCGTTTGTTCCCGGATAATAAGTAGTAAGCAAACTTGATGGGTTTGAAAATGTACCATCGCCCGAAGTTGTCCAGGCCAGCGAACTGAAGTTTGAAGCAGTGCCTATTAAAAATATCTGACCGCAAATAACCTGATCCTCGCCAACAGAAACGGCAGGACTTTTTTGGATGAACAGGGTTTTGCTGTTGGCAGCCGAAGATGCACAGGGCGATATTGCCTGCACAGTAATGGTTAATTGTACATTGCCCAATACTTTGTCGTTTGGCCCGGGATAGTATCGTGGGTTTTTAAGGGCTGCATTATTAAAAGTGCCATCACCACTCGTTTCCCACCACAAAGTGCTGTAATTTTGAACTGTTACATTTTGAATAAAATAAGACCCGGTTTCACATATTGTTGCGTTGTTGCCCGCATTTACCGATGGCTGGCGCTGTATAGTCAGCGTTTGCTGGTCCGAAATGTTGAAGTTGCAAGGGTTGATCCCGTTAACATTCATCGTTAAATTGGCATAACCAAATAAAATATCGAGTGCCCCTGGGTAATAACCAGGATTTTGAGTTCCCGGATTATTGAAAGTTCCATCGCCGGAGGTTTCCCATAAAATAGATGCGTAATTCTGTGCAGATGCATTCTGAATTTGATGGTTATCCGTTTGGCAAATAGTGGCATTATTTCCGGCATTTGCCACGGGGCTTTTCCTGATAAATAAAATTTGACTGTCGGAATTAGAAAAGCTGCAGGGATTGATGCCATGGGCTGTAAGTGTTAGTTCTACAATTCCAAATAAAATATCATTATTTCCCGGATAATAAGTTGGGTTTTGGATTGCCGGATTGCTGAATGAACCATCGCCAGAAGTTTCCCATAAAATGGATACATAGTTTTGTGCTGATGTATTTTGAAGTGGATAGCTTTCGGTTTGGCAAATTGAAGCATCATTTCCCGCATTAGCGGCCGGACTATTTTGAATGGTTAATGTTTTTTGATCCGACACATTAAAATTGCAAGGATTGTTGCCCGTGGCATTCAATGTTAAAATTGCTATCCCGGATGCAACATCGTTTGCCCCAGGGTAGTAAACCGGGTTTTGGATAGCCGGGTTGCTAAAAGTGCCGTTGCCCGAAGTTTCCCAAAAAATAGTTGAATAGTGCTGTGTCGATGCGTTTTGAATTTGATGATTATCAGTTTCGCAAATGGTCGAATTTGGCCCTGCGTTGGCTTCTGGTGGAGCTGTAAGCGATAGGCTTAACTGATCGTCATCCATTAATGTGCAGGGGTTGATGGAAAAACCTGTGAGCGTTAGTTCAATTGTCCCGGTTGAAATGTCGCTGCTACCTGGAAAATAATTCGGATTTACTATGGTGGGATCGTCAAAAAAACCATCTCCTGATGTGCTCCAGCTTAGGTATTGGAAAACAGTAGCTGTGGCCTGACCAAGATTATATGAACCTATGGCGCAAAAATCATTATCACTGCCGGCATATACTGCAACCTCATCCTGGAAATAAAGTTGCACCGTGCTTTGTGCATTGTTCATTCCGGCACAGTATGGAAATGCTGTAAGGCTAATGCTCACTGCATTTGGCTGGGCAAGGTCGTTTGAGCCGGGAAAATAGGTCGGCGTAAGGGTTTCCGGGTTGCTAAAGGTGCCATCGCCCGAGCTGGCCCACGAAAAATTACCTGATGATGAAATGGCCGCCACCAGGTTTACTGCCCCGCACCAGGCACTTCCATTGGCTGTGGAAATGTTGGCCTCCGGATCGTTTGCTATGATGGTTTCGAGTATAAAAATTTCGCTTGTAGTGCAAGGCGTTAAAGGCGTTGCGGTAAGTTTCAGGTTGAACCAACCATTCTGCTCGTCATCTGTTCCCGGGTAGTATTTTGGGCTTAGTGTATTCGATCCGGTAAAACTGCCATCGCCAAGTGTTGACCATGCGAACGAATTATAGTGGTTGAGTTGGGCATTTAGTTGCAGATAACTATTGCCGGGGCAAAGAAAATTGGTATTTGCGCCAAATGTTGCCAGACGGGGCAGCGGTTTAAAAATCAATTGAACGTTTTTGGTTGCTGCAACAGTGCAGGGCGATATGGGCAGGGCATGGAGGGTAACGATAGTCCCGCCGCTAAGCCTGTCGTTTACCCCACCGGAATAGTTGGTAAAAATTACTTGTGGGTTTGCAAAAGTTCCATCGCCCTGGCTTGTCCATAATGTGCCGCTGCTGTTGCTAACTCCCCCGGCTAATGGAATCGGGATATTTTCGCAGCGGCTAAGTACAGCTGGCCCATTGCTTGTCGGAGTATCAATAAACGAAAGGTTTACCTCATCGCAATTTTCAACAAGGCAAGGCGAAAGTGATTGTACACATACCTCAAGGTCAACTTTTTTAAAATAATAATCAAGTGTTCCGGGGTAATAAAGTGTACTTGCCGAATTTTCATCGGAAAATGTACCATTCCCACTAGTAGTCCAAAGTAAAAGATCAAAGTTGTTGCCGGTGGCCTCAACAGTAACACCATTTCCAGGGTTTTTACAAACCGGAATGTCGGGGCCGGCACTGATGTTTGGTGGCTGCTGGATACTTAAAGTTAAAAAATCTGAGGCTGTTGCTGTGCATGGCGCAAGTGGATTGGCAGTGAGGCTTAAGAATACTGTCCCTGTTGATTTATCGTTGGGGCCGGTGTAATAGTTGGTTACAAATACGTGGTCGTTCACAAAATAACCATCACCACTGGTCGTCCATTGGAAATTAGTATAGTTGATGGCTGAACCACTAACGGTGAAATTTGCATCGTAACATATATAGCCGTCATCACCAACAGTAACCTGGGGAACTTCGTTTACGATGATAGAATATTCGTGGTTAGAAACATTTGCACCATCCGAAACAGTTAGCTGATAAGCCGTATTTACTAATGGAGTGGTAGCCGGGGGAGTTGGTAAAACCGAACTAAAACCCGGTGGAATGGAACTCCAGTTGTAGGTATAGTTCCCGTTTGACCCTACAAACTCGTTTGCGTTGAGGGTTATGCTGCTTCCCAGGCAAATAGGATTATCGGATGCTGAAATATAAAAATCGAAATCTACGAGCGCCTGTATGTTTATTACTTCCGATATTCCCAGCGAAATCCATTTATCTGTTGTTGGCGAATTGGGGTCAAAGGTGATGATGTCAACATCATAATCCTTCATTCTTTCCCACGAAAATACTTTGAAATATATTTGTTCCTGGTACGAAAAGCCATCTTTTTCGGGTGTTGCCGGGTTATCGCTCTTTAATGCAATAACTACCCCTAATGTGCCGGGCCACGGTTCGGCACCTCCGCATCTTAGCTGGCCATAATCATCGGTGTAAAATCCTCCTATAAAATCGTTAATTTCAAGGGGGAACATCATTTACACGAGGATTGGATTGCCCTTTGCAAGTTATTCCCATGCTTGAGCCTCCACCTGTGGGATCATCCCATATTGGCGGGTAATTGTTACGAAATTGCCCATCGTCAGTAGCGCCCTTTTCATGTTGGATGGTATTAATAATAGTTTCAGGGAAACCTGACACCTGAGCTATCGCAAAGGTGGCAAAGCATTGCATCAAAATTAAAAGTAAAAAGTTTTTCATAATGAATAGAGTTTTGGTTGTTATTTCTGTAATCAATGAATACCTTAAAAAATTGTAGCCAAAATTATAAAAAAGTTTTTAGATTTCCTACTTTGTCGAATGGCTATATGGGAGTGTGGGTTTCTTTTAACATATTTAAATAGAAACAATAGCACTTTCGCTTCGAATGTGGATGCCTTGAGATTCTGGCTTTTGCTAATTTCGCATCCTAACCAGGCTTAAAATAATACATTTCAACTATACTTAAAAAATGAAACCAGCCAACATAAGCTTTATCAGGCAAGAATTAAAAAACAGGCCACCAGACCAATTGTTCGAAATGTGCCTTCGGCTGGCGCGTTTTAAAAAAGAAAACAAGGAGTTGCTAACTTATTTGCTGTTTGAAGCCGATGATGAACAAGCCTATATCAAATCAGTGAAACTTGAAATGGACGAGATGTTTGCTGGCATTAATAAAAGCAATATTTATTTCGTAAAAAAGAGTGTCCGTAAAATTTTAAAAATCACCAATAAGTTTATAAAGTACTCGGGTAAAAAAACTACCGAAGTGGAATTGCTAATCCATTTTTGCTTTAAGCTAAAAGTTTATGATGATATGATTGTAAAAAGTTTGGCTATGCAAAATATGTATAGCAGGCAAATTCAAAAAATTAAAACAACAATAAAAAGCTTGCACGAAGATTTGCAATTTGATTACGCGAATGAGTTAAACCCTCTTTTATAACTGAAACTAAATATATTTCCTTACTTTTACTCCAACTAAAATTTTAGGCTATGAAAAAACAATCAAAACCTGTTGTCGAGCCCGGCTCAAATAAATTAGCAAACAACAAATCGAAAGCCAAAACCACGAATCCGGCAAGCCCGCCCAATTTTCCGATAGTAGGCATTGGCGCTTCGGCAGGGGGATTGGAAGCTTTGGAACAGTTTTTTGAAAAGATGCCACAGAACTGTGGAATGGGCTTCGTGGTTATCCAGCACCTGGACCCTAACCACAAGGGGGTAATGCCCGAACTTTTGCAACGCATCACCGCTATGAAGGTTTTTCAGGCTACCGACCGCTTAAAAATTAAACCAAATTGCGTGTATGTAATTCCACCCAACAAAAGCATGTCTATTCTCAATGGGGCACTACATTTATTCGAGCCGGTCGAGTCGCGCGGATTGCGCTTGCCCATCGATATTTTCTTCCGTGCTTTGGCCGATGACCGGAAAGAAAATAGCATAGGAATTATCCTGTCGGGGATGGGTAGTGATGGGAGTTTGGGCATTAAGGGCATTAAGGAAAAACATGGTCTTGTGCTGGTGCAGGAACCCGGCAGCGCCAAATTCGATGGGATGCCCCGAAGCGCTATCGAGGCTGTAATTCCTGATATGGTTGCCCCTGCAAATGAATTGCCCGAAAAACTCATCGCCTGTCTCAGGCTTTCACCTAAGGATGTCGAAAGCGCCGATATACTTCATAAAAATGTAAGTAGCCTCGAAAAAGTAGTAATTTTAATACGTGATCATGTGGGCCACGACTTTTCGCTCTACAAAAAAAATACCCTGCTCAGGCGTATCGAGCGCCGCAAAGGAATTCACCAGATTAGTAAAATTCAACATTATGTGCGCTTTTTACAGGAAAATCCCCAGGAGATAGATATCCTGTTTAAAGAGCTCCTGATTGGTGTTACAAGCTTTTTTAGGGATGAGGCTGTTTGGGAAGTATTTAAAAATAAACACCTCCCCGAAATGTTAAATAGCCTTCCTGAACGTAGTGTATTACGCGCGTGGGTTACAGGCTGCTCAACCGGCGAAGAGGCCTATTCGCTGGCCATGATATTTACCGAGCTTACCGAAAAAATGAATAATAAATCAAGCCTGCAGATTTTTGCTACCGATCTTGATAACGACGCCATAGAGAAAGCCAGGAAAGGTTATTATTCAAAAAATATTGTCGGTGAAATGTCGCCTGAGCGCTTGAGTAAATTTTTTGTTGCTGAGGGCGATGGTTACCGCATATCCCCAAACATTCGCGAAATGGTTGTGTTTGCACCGCAGAATGTGATAAAAGACCCGCCATTTACCAAGCTCGACTTTTTGTTTTGCCGAAATATGTTGATTTATATGGAATCGGAACTGCAAAAAAAGTTGATTGTACTTTTTAATTACAGTTTAAACTCAGGAGGTGTTTTGGTATTAGGTACCGCCGAAACACTTGGCGCTCAAGTGGGAGGTTTTGAAGAATTAGATACGAAAAATAAAATCTTTAAACGTTCAGTATTTTCAAATCCAGTAGAACTTGTGGATTTTCCCAGTTCATTTTATCAAAGAAAAATGCCATTGATCGAAAAAAAGAAATTATCAGTGGCGAATAATGATAGTATTCAGGTGTATGCCGATCAAATATTATTACAAAAGTTCGCCCCACCCAGTGTGCTGGTAAATAGCGCGGGAGATATTGTTTATATAACCGGGCGCACCGGAAAATACCTTGAACCTGTTGCAGGAAAGGCCAACTGGAATATTTATGCCATGGCCCGCGAAGGCCTCAACCGGCTGTTGCCGGGGGCATTTCGCAAAGCCGTAAAAAGTTATGCGCCCATTGTTTTGGGTAACGTTAAAATTGGCACTGATAATGATGCCCATCTTGTTGATGTTACAATACAGTGTATTGAAACACCTGTAGCAATAAAAGGTATGGTGATGATAGTTTTTGCAGATGTGTCAGCCAAAGTCGAAAACGTAAATCCGCTAAAAGGAGCTGCCGGCAGGGCTGTTCCGAAAAGGATAAAAGAACTGGAAATGGATTTGCAACGAAGCCACGAAGAATTGCAGAGTACCCACGAAGAAATGCAAACATCGCAGGAAGAACTAAAGTCAACAAACGAAGAGCTGCAATCGACCAACGAAGAGTTGCAATCGACCAACGAAGAACTCACCACCTCAAAAGAGGAAATGCAAAGCCTCAACGAAGAATTGCAAACGGTAAACATTGAATTGCAAAGCAAGGTAAACGATTATTTGCGTGCAAGCGACGACATGAAAAACCTGCTCAACAGCATCGAAATTGCTTCCCTCTTTCTGGATAAGGATCTTAATATCCGGCGGTTTACCGACCAGATTACCAAAATATTTAAGTTGCGCCTTACAGATATTGGCAGGCCATTTACCGATTTGGTATCCAATTTAGATTATTCTGAAATCGATGATGATGCCCACCGGGTTCTCAAAACCCTAATAACCAAAGAAAGCGCGATTGCTACCAACGACAACAGGTGGTTCAGGGTGAGAATAATGCCCTACCGCACTTTAGACGATCGTATTGATGGCCTGGTGATGACATTTACTGATATTTCCGTGACCAAAAAATTGGAAATTGAACTCATTAAAGCCAATAAAAAATTGACCAGCGAAAATACTTGATGAGTTTAATATAAAAATTAGTAGTTTGGAAAAGTCCCCTTTAGGGGTAGGGGATTTGTGGGAGTTGCGGTTTTTAAACCAAAAAAAGTAGAAAATATGAATAAAGACACTAAGCAATCAAGTGCCAAAGAACTTCGTGAATGTGCTGAAGAAATACATAAAAATAGAAAAGCCAGGCAGAAAGTTGTATTAGATGAGCCGGACATATTGAAACTTGTTCACGAACTTGAAGTGCATCAAATTGAACTGGAGCTTCAAAATGAAGAGTTACTAAAGGCAAAACAAGTAGCCCGTGAAGCCGCCGATAAATATACCGAACTTTACGATTTTGCCCCAACAGGTTTTTTTACACTTAACAGCGAAGGTGTTATTTTAAATCTCAACCTTTCGGGGTCAGCGCTGCTTGAGAAAGATAGGTTGATGCTGATAAACAAGAATTTTAAACTTTTTGTATCACCTGCCAACCGACAGCACTTTAGTGATTTTCTTGGAAAAGTTTTTAGTAGCGATAAAAAAATAAACTGCGAAATACCACTCAGCATCGGAGCGCAAGAGCCAAAACACATTTTACTATCAGGCATTGTAATCGAAATGCGCGATAAGTGCCATGTTACATCTGTGGATGTTAGCAAACGCAAAGCCAATGAAGAAGCTATTCGCTCATCACAGCAAATTATCGAAGGCATTTTAAATGCAATCCCCGCCAGGGTATTTTGGAAAGATAGGAACCTGAATTACCTCGGCTGCAATATGGCATTTGCAAAAGATGCAGGCTTTGCTATTCCTCGCGAAATTATTGGGAAAGATGATTTTCAATTGAGTTGGCGCGATAGAGCAGGGCAATATCAGGCAGATGATTTACAGGTTATCAAAACCGGCAATGATAAGGTTAACATCGAAGAAATGCTCACTACTGCCGGGGGAAAGGCAATTGCTCTGCTCACCAATAAAGTAGCACTTAAAAATGCCAATGGAGAAGTTACAGGTGTGCTCGGAACTTTTATGGATATTACTGAACGTAAACAGGCACAACGTGCATTAGAGGAAAGCGAGGAAAGGATGAGGTTGGCAGTGGCCGGTTCGCCTATACCCATTATGATACACGACGAAGATGGCAAGGTTTTGCAGTTGAGCAAGGGATGGACAAAATACTCGGGTTATACCATCCTGGATATCCCTACACTCGACGACTGGACTGAAAAAGCTTATGGCTCCCGAAAAGGTACTGAAAAAGATTACATCGACAAACTTTTTGAAATTAATGAAACTGTTTATAATGGTGAATGGAATATTAAAGCTAAGGATGGATCGGTGCGAATCTGGGAATTTCAAACTACGCCTCTCGGAAAGGTTTATAGTGGCAAGCGCGTTTTGCAAAGCATGGCTGTGGATATTACCGACAGGAAACAAATTGAAAAAAACCTGATAAAAGCCAAAGAAAGAGCCGAAGAAAGCGACAGGCTCAAATCGGCTTTCCTTGCCAACATGAGCCACGAAATACGCACACCCATGAACGGCATACTTGGATTTGCCGAATTGCTCCGTGAATCAGGTATTAGTGGGCATCAGCAGCAGGACTTTATTAATGCAATTCAAAAAAGCGGGAAGCGAATGCTCAATATTATCAACAATATTGTTGATATTTCTAAAATTGAATCCGGGCAAATGGAAGTCGTTGTAAACCAATCAGACGTTAACGAGCAGCTCAAAAACCTCCATACCTTTTTCAAGCCCGAGGCCGATCAAAAAGGAATCAATTTTACAATTGGCAGCCTTTTAAAAAATGGTCAAAGTGTGGTAAATACCGATGCCGCCAAATTAGATGCTATTCTTACAAACCTCCTGAAGAATGCCGTGAAATACACCGATAAGGGATTTATTGAGTTTGGTGTTTCGACAAACTCAACAAGCAATTTAAATGCGGACAGTGGGCCTGTGGCTACTGAGCAGGGTCGAAATAACGAATTGAAGTTTTACGTAAAAGACTCCGGGATTGGTGTTCCCGAAGAAAAAAAGCAGGTAATTTTCGATCGCTTTGTGCAGGCAGATATCGAAGACAAAAAAGCAAAGCAGGGGGCGGGACTTGGGCTTTCCATTAGCAAAGCATACATCGAAATGCTTGGTGGTGAAATATGGCTGGAAAGCCAGGAAGGGTTGGGGTCAACTTTTTATTTTACAATACCATCACATCAAAAACCATTTCAAAAGAAAAGGCAAAAAAGAATTGACGGAGTAATGGAGCCTTTGATGGAAATTAAACCCCTGACAATTCTCGTTGTCGAAGATGATGAAATATCTGAGTTGTTGCTCCGCTTTATTCTAAAATCGGTGTGTAAGGAATACCTGACTGTAAAAAGCGGGTTGGCTGCAATTGAAACCTGCCGAAGCAGGCGGGATATCGATTTGGTTTTGATGGATATTCAGTTACCCGAACTGGATGGTTACGATACAGTAAAGCAAATCAGGCAATTCAACAAAGAAATTATTATTATTGCCCAAACAGCTTTTGGTTTGGTTGGCGATAAAGAAAAAGCAATTGAGGCCGGATGCAACGACTATATTCCGAAACCTGTAAACAGCGATTTGCTGAAAGAAATGATTAAAGATCTCATTCAAAAACGAATTGCAAATTAAAACCTTAAATAATACTATCGAATGAATTGGAAAGCATTATTAATCTTAATCGCAAGCCTAAGCTTAACGATAGGGATAACCTTTCTTACCCGCTACAATGTAAACAGAAAAGCTCAGGCGGAGTTTGAAACCACTTGCGCGGAAATAGAACATAAAATATCGGCAAGGTTCCAAATCAATACATTGTTTTTACGTGCCGGGGCGGCATTTTTTGCGCAATCCGATACCGTAACCCGAAAGGAATGGAAAGGCTTTATCGAGCTTTCCGAAACTGAAAAAAACCTGCCCGGTATTTTAGGGTTCGGGTATTCGCTTATTATCCCTGCCGATAAATTGTTTAATCACAACCGGCGCATTCGCGAAGAAGGATTCCCCGACTATGCGGTTTATCCTGCCGGCGAGCGATCAATTTATACCTCTATTATTTATATTGAGCCTTTTTCGGGGCGCAACTTAAGCGCCTTCGGGTATGATATGTTTTCGGAGCCGGTACGCAGAAAGGCCATGGAGCAGGCGAGGGATAACGACCTTGCCATGCTCTCCGGAAAAGTTGACCTGGTGCAGGAAACCAACGATGATGTCCAATCCGGGACCTTGATGTATGTGCCGTTTTACAAACCCGGCTTACCTGTAAATACTATCGAGCAGCGCCGTGTAGCAATTCGGGGATGGGTGTATAGCCCTTACAGGATGAACGATTTGATGCAGGGAATATTAGGCCATTGGGATAATAGTACCACGAACAGAATTTGCCTGCAGGTATATGACGACAGCCTGTCGCCGGCATCGCTCATGTACGACAGCCAGCATACCGATGCATCAAAAATTACATGTCCTTATTCCAGAACAAATACCCTTCGTGTACAGTTTAACGGGAAACAGTGGGTACTGCAATTTTTTCAGGTTAACGGCAAATCTGTGGCTTTCGCCCCCGTGGTAATTATTGTTTTCTTTGGTGGGATAATAATTAGCGTGTTGGTATATTTATACTTCCTGTCGCTATTCAACACCCTGAACCGCTCGCAGCATATTGCCGAAAAACTGACCCGCGAACTTAATGAAAGCGAAAAGAAATACCGCGATGACTTCAATTTATTACATTCTATTTTCGAAAGTCCCACCAACGTTATCATATTTGCCATCGATAAAAAGTATTCCTACACGGCTTTTACAAAATTCCACCAGAAAACCATGAAAACAATCTGGGGTGCCGACATTAAAACAGGCACAAACATGCTCGGTGTTATTACAAGTTTGGACGACAGGCAAAAGGCAAAAAATAATTTCGACAGGGCATTACAGGGCGAATGTTTTATTGTAACCGAGGACTATGGTGATGCAGACCTTTACAGAACGTATTACGAAAATTATTACAATCCTATTAAAGATGCCAAAGGAAACATAGTGGGAGTTTCGGTTTTTGTGATTGATGTCAGCAAACGGAAACATTCAGAAAATCTGGTACTTCAAACACGTTAGAACTACGAGGCTTTCTTCAACACCATTCCCGAATTTCTTTTTGTGCTCGATATGCAGGGGAATATTATCCACGTCAACTCAACGGTTATCGATCGGCTTGCTTACACAAAACAAGAGCTTACAGGGCAATCTGTTCTTATGCTACATCCGGCTGAACGACGGGATGAAGCCGGGCGAATTGTTGGTGAAATGTTAACCGGACAAGCGGCGTTTTGTCCGGTGCCAATAATTACAAAAGCGGGCATACAAATTCCCGTGGAAACACGAGTTGCCCCGGGGGTTTGGGATGGTGTGCCTGTAATATTCGGGATTACCACCGACATCTCCCTGATTCGCTTGTCAGAAGAAAAATTCTCGAAGGTATTTTACCTCAACCCTTCTGCCTGTGGCTTAAGCGATTTGAATACCGGGCAATATGTAGAGGTTAACGATGCTTTTTACAAACTTCTTGAATTTAACAAGGGTGAAGTGATAGGAAAAACTGCAACGCAGTTAGGTATTTTAACTGATGAAACCAGGAATGTACTATTGCACAAGTCTGATGGCAGTGGAAATATTACCGGCGAAGAGCTTATCTTAAAAACAAAAAATAACAGCCTCAAACATGTGCTGGTATCCTCCGAAAATATTTATGTTCAGGATAAGCAATTCCGTTTTACTGTTGTTCATGATGTTACCGACCTCAAACATTCGGAGGAACTGGTAAACCGGAAAAATGAAGAACTTCAAAAACTCAATGCCCAAAAAGATAAATTTTTCTCCATCATCGCCCACGACCTTAAAAGTCCCTTCAATTCCATAATCGGTTTTAGCGATTTGCTTGTGGAACAAGTTAGGGAAAAAGATTATGAAGGTATCGGGAAATATGCAGCAATCATACAGCAGTCATCCGAACAGGCAATGAACCTGCTCAAAAACCTTATGGACTGGGCACGATCGCAAACCGGACGCATGGAATTCAACCCCGAATATTTCGAAATGGTAAACCACATCAACGAAACCATCGATTTGTTTACTGATATTGCCGGGCAGAAGTCCATTACTATTAAGCAGGTCTTACCCCAAAATTTGCCTGTTTTTGCTGATAAGGCTATGGTAAGCACAATTTTGAGAAACCTTATTTCAAATGCCATTAAATTTACTTTGTCAGGTGGCGAAATCATTATTTCGGCAAAGGAGCAGCAGGACGATGTTATAGTTTCGGTAGCTGATAATGGTGTGGGTATGTCGAAAGAAAGCCTTAGTAAACTTTTCCGGCTGGATGAAAGCTTCACAACCCCTGGAACAAATAGGGAACAGGGAACCGGCTTGGGGCTGATTCTCTGCAAAGAATTTATCGAAAAACATGGCGGTAAAATATGGGTGGAAAGTGAAGAAGGGAAAGGCTCGGTTTTTAGTTTTTTACTGCCTGTACATTTTTAAGGTATATTTATCCGGTTCAAATTTAACACCATATTTCGGCATGAAAAGTAGTCAATACCAGTCAGTCCTTAGCGAAGCCCATTTTGGATTTGCCTTTCACGAAATTATTACCGATGGCAGCGGAAAACCCAACGATTACCGTTTCATCGAAGTTAACGAACAATACGAAAAGCTCACGGGGCTCAAAGCCACAAATATTACAGGAACAACAGCAAGCGAAGTTTTCAGGGGAATTGAAAATTCGGAATTAGACCGGATTTCCTTTTATGGAAAAATAGCCGATGGTGGAGCTGGTGAAAATTTTGAGTATTACAGCAAGCAACTCCACCGGTGGTACAATGTGCAGGTATTCTCGCCTGAAAAGGGATTTTTCTCAACGGTTTATGTTGCCGCCAAAGAATCGTTTAACGAAAGTGAATTGCAGTTTAAGAGCTTGTTTCAAAATGCTGCCGATGCTATTTTTATTGCCGACAAGGATACAGGACTTATTGTGGATGCCAACCAGGTTGCTTCGCGGCTAATGCAAATGCCCTTAAAAAATATTATTGGCCTTCACCAAAAGCAGTTACACCCTCCCGAACCCGAAAATTGTAAGAAGGATTTGTTTAAACTGCACACGCGGGAACTTAAAGAGAATAGCCAATCCCTTCCTGTCGAAGATATGGTGCTTCGACCGGATGGTGTTGAAGTGCCTGTCGAAATTTTGGCCTCCGAGGTAGTGTATAAAGGCAAAGTCTGCCTTATGGGAACTTTTCGCGATATGTCGAGGCGTAAACATGATGAGCATTTTCTCGATCAAACCAAACTTACTTACGAAAACATTGTAAACAGCCTTACCGAAGCCATCTATATTTTAGATGAAAACGGTTTGTTTATAGAGGTGAATAAAGGCGCAACTAAAATGTATGGCTACTCACGCGAGGAGCTAATTGGCCAATCACCACAAACGGTTGCAGCTCCCGGAATGAATGATTTGGATTCCATTGTGCGCAAAACGGCCCAGGTTACCAAAACCGGAAACCCTGCCCGCTTCGAGTTTTGGGCAATACGCAAAAATGGCGAAACCTTCCCAAAAGATGTTATACTGAACAAAGGAAATTATTTTGGTAAAGATGTGGTGATTGCCGTAGCACGCGACATAACTGAAATAAAAAAGACAGAAAAAACGCTTATCGAAAGCAAGCTGAAATTCCAAAATCTTATCGAACTTGCCGTTGATGGCATATTGATAGGATCGATTGATGGAAACATTATTCAAAGCAACTCACGTTTCTGCACCATGACCGGCATTAGCAGCAATGAACTGGCAGGCAGGCACATCAGCACCCTGCCTTTTGCCCCCGAAGCTATGCTCAATAATCCTTTCCGTTTCGATTTGTTGCAAAAAGGTGAAATTGTAATTTCCGAACGCCGCCTCGCAGTGCCCGGCGGGAATATTATTGATATTGAAATGCGGTCGAAAATGATGCCCGATAATACCTACCAGTCGATTGTTATAGATATTACCGAACGAAAAAAGCTGGAAAATATACAAAAACTCATTCTTGAAATATCCCACCTTTCAGTAAAGTATAATTCTTTGAATGGTTTTTTGGCAGAGATTCATCAAAAAATAAACAAGATTATTCGCGCCGATAATTTTTATGTGGCATTGTATAACCCGCATAACGATACCTATTCTTTCTCCTATCATGTTGATGAATACGATAATATTGAACTTGATACTCCTTATGATCTTAGCGCCGGCTTTACCGAAAATGTCAGGAAAAATGGCAAAGCATTACTTATCAGGGGAAATATGTATAAGGGCACTTCTACTGATAAACAGTTAAAAGGTATTGGCGATGTTCCTTCAGTATGGCTGGGGCTTCCGCTTAGTATAGGCTCACACGATGAGGTAATAGGAGTGCTGGTAGTGCAGGATTACCATAATTTTGAAGCATACAATGAAGTGGAACAAGCCACCCTCGAAATAATTGCCAATAACATCGGGGTTTTCATCGAGCGGGTAAAAAACTTTGAAGAGTTGAAAAATGCCAAAGAAAAGGCCGAACAAAGCGACCGTCTTAAATCTGCATTTCTAATGAATATGTCTCACGAAATCCGTACCCCGATGAATGGAATCCTGGGGTTTATCGATTTGCTCGAAAACCAGGAGGTGGATGATGCGAGTAGGAAAAATTACTTTGGTTTAGTTAATATGAGCGGGCAAAGACTGCTGAGTACAATAAACGACATCATCGAAATATCGAGGATTGAAGCCGGCGAGTTAAACCTTAGGGTGGATGAAATAAATGTTGAAGATGTGATGCGGTTTCAGTATGATTTTTTCAGGCCGCAGGCCATCGAAAAAAACCTTCGCTTCGAGCTTTCTGAAACGCTTAAAGGCGTTACTGCTTTTGTTCAAACCGACAGGCACAAATTAGAAGGTGTTCTTATAAACCTGATCAAAAACGCCATTAAATTTACTACCCACGGGCTTGTAGAACTTGGTAGTAAAATCGAAAATGGGTTTATTGTTTTTTGGGTTAGCGACACCGGAAGGGGTATTCCTGCGGCACGGCTTGAGGCCATTTTCGACCAATTTGTCCAGGCCGATGTTTCAATCACCAGGGCCCACGAAGGTTCGGGCCTGGGCCTGGCCATTGTTAAAGCTTACGTTAATGCCCTGGGTGGCACCATCAGCGTGCAATCCACCATAGGCAAAGGGAGTACATTCAGGTTTTCGATTCCTTATATAGTATCAAAAAACCGGAGTGTTCCTGATTTTGAAGCAAGCATCGACAAAGATATTTCTTTAAAGGGAATTAAAATTTTAGTTGCTGAAGATGATGATATAAGTTTTCACTTTTTGAGAATTATTCTTACAAGGATGGGATTTAGTTTAATCCGTACCATCAATGGCAAAGATGCCGTGGAAGCCCTCAGGGAAAATCCGGCGATCTCTCTTATTCTAATGGATATAAAAATGCCTGGTATCGATGGGCTCATGGCTACAAAGCTAATCAGGCAATTCAACCATACCATCCCCATCATAGCGCAAACTGCCCATGCTTTTGTTGGCGAAAAAGAAAAAGCACTCGAGGCCGGTTGCAACGATTATATTTCAAAACCCATCAATATAGACAAGCTGATGGTTTTGATGAAAAAATATATCGAAAAGTAGTTGATTCCTAAGTTTTTTTTTGGAATAGATTCGCATTTCATAATCCGATACATGAGTTCAGTCTAAAAACTCAATAACTTCTGATTTTTAGTCCTTTTTACACCAATCCGTCAACTGACGGATGAAGTACTAAAAATCAAAAGTTTGGGAAATTAACTTCATTTTATAAGGCATTGAAAAAGTGTGTTTTGTGATGTATTCATAAAAAAAATTAAAATACTTTTACCATCATCGCTTTAAAATTGCTTATTTTTAGAAACCATTTGCTGAAACACTAAAAACCATCACTCGTAAAGTACTTGTATTTATTCTCGGCAGCAAATAGGGAATATGTTATTTTTTTTAAACTTACTGCTATGAAGAAAAATATTAACACTTCTACAAAGCCAGGCAAACTTCGCAAAAAAGCAGAAGAGCTTTATAGTAAAAAAGTTGCAGATAAAAGTGAAATGCAAAAAATAATTCCTGAAGCCGATGCCAACAGGCTGATACACGAACTGGAAGTTCATCAGATTGAATTGGAATTACAGAACCAGGAACTTATCCAGGCAATAGAAAAAGAAAAAATAACGGCTGATAAATACACCCAACTCTATGATTTTGCTCCCTGCGGATACCTTACACTATCTAATGATTCCACAATTCTTGAAGCAAATTTGCGGGCTGCCCAATTATTAGGCAACGAGCGCTCACCAATTATTAATAGCCAATTCAATTTATTTGTTTCTGATGCTACAAAAATTGTTTTTGACCAATTTCTCCACGAAGCCTTTTTAAGTGGTTCGAAAACAAACTGCATAATTACCTTAACAGGAAAGGATAAAAAACCGAATTATATTCATCTTTCAGGGTATGTGCTTGAGGATAGCGATTGTTGTAATTTAATTTTGGTTGATATATCAGATTGGGTTTTGGCTGAAAATGCGCTAAACGAAAGTCAAAAGAATGCAATTAATTTACAGCAAGCTCATTTACGACTTATCGATTTTGCAACAGATCATAATGTTAAGGAATTGTTACAGAAATTTCTCGACGAAACCGAAATACTAACGCATAGTGAAGTTGGGTTTTATAATTTTGTTGGAAATGACCAGGAAACTATTTCACTGCAAACCTGCTCCTCAAATACCCTGAATAGTTTAAGCAAACTGCCATACCTGGATCATCGTCAGTATCCTGTTTCTCAAGCCGGCATTTGGGTAGAGTGTGTCCGCCAATTGAAGCCAGTAATTCATAATGATTATTTAAGTGCCACAGGTAGAAAAGGACTACCCGAAGGGCATGTATCGGTTATTCGCGAATTGGTTGTACCTGTAATCCGCAACGGCAAAGTGGTGGCCATATTAGGTGTTGGAAATAAAAAAACAAACTATAATCAATCTGATGTAAAAGCTGTTCAGCGGCTTGCTGATGTTGCTTGGGAAATTGTAGAGCGTAAGCGGGCTGAGGAAGCGCTGATAAAGAGCGAAAACCATGCCCGGGCGCTTATTGATGCCATTCCGGATATGATGTTCAGGATGGATAAGCATGGTATTTTTATTGATTTTGAAGCAGCCACAGACCAGCTTTATTATAAAGACAGTACAATAATCGGAAAAAAATGTTTAGAAATCCTTCCTCCCCAGGTGGCTGCTCAAACAATCGAAAAAATAAGCCTCGCCCTTGAAACTGGTGAAATGCAGGTTTACGAATATCAGTTGACCATACCCGGAAAGAGCCCTTCTGATTTTGAGGTGCGAATGGTACCTGCTTCATCCAACGAAGTAGTTACAATTGTTCGCGATATTACCGTAGAAAGAAAGAATGCGCATGAGCTTTTGATTATGAATCAGAAACTTAAAAATGCCAATGCTGAAAAAGATAAGTTTTTCTCCATCATTGCCCACGATCTTAAAAGTCCTTTTAATGTTTTTCTTGGTGCTACCGAGCTCATCAAAACTGAGTTTGATGTTTTATCAAGCGAGCAGATACAAAGTTTGATTGGGTCCTTACATGGCTCTGCCAAAAAACTATACGAGTTGCTCGAAAATCTATTGGAATGGTCGAGAATGCAACGCGGAGTATTTCCGTATGAACCATCTGAAATCTTGCTTCCCGACTTTGTTGAAAACACACTTGAGCTGAGTATAGAAATGGCCGGTAGGAAAAATATAAGCTGTGAAATACATATTCCCGCCGGAATAAAAGTTTATGCCGATGCTAAAATGCTCAACTCATTATTAAGAAATTTAGCCAGTAATGCGGTTAAATTTACCAATCCCGGTGGCAGAATTGTTATTGCTGCGCAAAAGATGAGTAATAACCTCACCGAGATTTCGATAAGTGATAATGGAATTGGAATACCTCCTGAAACCATAGATAAGCTATTCAGCCTTGCTGAAAACATCAGCCGGCCGGGAACCCTGGGCGAACCAAGTGTTGGTCTTGGTTTATTGCTTTGTAACGAATTTGCCCGGTGGCATGGAAGCGA
>Ga0208900_1000340_pt1 | contig 30016 bp, 23 predicted proteins | sample AntAceMetag02UKK_FD_184763 | JGI IMG/M metagenome (GOLD analysis project Ga0208900, IMG submission 184763) | Saline lake microbial communities from Ace Lake, Antarctica - Antarctic Ace Lake Metagenome 02UKK (SPAdes) (version 2) | ecosystem: Environmental > Aquatic > Non-marine Saline and... | reverse complement strand
TCGATAAAAATGACATCGACAAAAAGAGGATTGTTCATCATCCAGTCATCCCCGACCTTAACTACCGAATTTATCCGTAGTTTTGGGGATATTATTTAAAATATTTTACTTAAACATTGCCGGCATTAAAAATTCATCATTCAAACCAAAAATTTATCTAATGAAAAAACTTAATTATTTCCTGCTCATTCCAATTATAACCGTCATGCTTATGTTTTTTTCTTCTTGTTCATCAAATGGCAATAAATCAGAAGAAGCAAAGACAATCCCTAATATCCTGTTCATCCCGGTTGATGACCTTCGGCCGGAGTTGGGTGTTTATGGAGATGAATTTGTAAAAACGCCTCATATCGATCGGCTGGCCGGGCAGGGAGTTACTTTTACCCGGGCTTATTGTCAGCAGGCTGTCTGCAATCCTTCAAGGGCCAGTTTGCTTACCGGGCTTCGCCCCGATTCTATCCGGGTGTGGGACTTGAAAACAAGTTTCAGGAAAAATGTACCCAAGGTAGTTACTTTGCCCCAGTATTTCAAGGAGCATGGATATACAACCATTGGCCTTGGAAAAATTTTTCACAATAATGACCCCGATACCATCTCCTGGTCGCAAATACCGGAAAATATCGAGGGCTTCCCCTTTGATCCGGATGCGGTGTATCTGAACGATGTCAACCTGGAAATCCAAAAATCGAAAATCGAAAAGCTGAAGGTTGCCGGCAAATCCAGGATCGATCAGTTGGGGCACTGGTATGTAAAAGCCAATGCCACCGAAATGGCAGATGCTGAAGATGATGCTTATTATGACGGTGCACAGACAACCAGGGCGATTGAAATCCTGCAGGAATTAAAAGCCGCAAACAAGCCCTTCTTCCTTTCGGTAGGTTACTACAGGCCACACCTGCCCTTTAATGCCCCAAAAAAATACTGGGACATGTACGATAGAAACGAAATTCCTTTGGCAAATAACCAGTTTGTGCCCGAAGGAACCCCGGCCTATCTTGTACATGGAGAAGCAGAGTTGCGCGGGTATTCCGATTGTCATGACCTGCCTTTGCCCGGTGAAGAACCCTGGAACGAAGATCGGCAAAGAGAAATAAAGCATGGTTATTATGCCAGCGTTTCATATACCGATGCACAAATTGGTAGGCTTCTCGATGCATTGGAAAGGCTGGGGCTCGCCGAAAATACTGTCGTTGTGCTTTGGGGCGATCATGGATGGAAACTGGGGGAACATAATGGATGGGCCAAGCAAACCAATTATGAAATTGATACCAGGGTTCCTTTAATCGTCAGCGGACAGGGAGTAAAAGCCAAAGGTAAAACCAGCAATGCATTAACTGAATTTGTGGATATTTATCCCAGCCTGTGCGAAATGGCGAATTTGCCTGTACCTGAATATTTGCAGGGAACAAGTTTTGTCCCCCTTCTGGAAAATCCTGATGCTCCATGGAAAACGGCGGCCTACAGCCAGTTCCTATTGGGGCGCTATGGCCGAACAAAAACAATTGATGGTGAACAAATGGGTTATGCCATCCGGACGGATCAATACCGTTACGTGGAATGGTATAAGTGGGACAAGGAAGAAAATAAGGCCGGCGTCCTAATCTGCAACGAATTATTCGACCATAATACAGATCCACAGGAAAATACAAACATAGCAGCAGACCCTGCAAATAAAATTGTTGTTGCGGAACTATCGGAACAACTTAAAAAAGGTTGGCGATATTCGAAACCCAAATAATGTCTGTCCATAAAGTCAGACTTTCTAAACACAAGAAGATATTTTGCCACAGATTTCGCTGATTAGCACAGATTTTTATCAGTGAAAATCTGTGAAATCTGTGGCTAACCGAAATTTAAAGATAGACACTAAATAATCAACGAAACAGAATCTAAATTATATTCAAGAAAATAACTCACAAATAATTAGAAGTAATTTTAACCACCAAGAATTTCTTAATAGTTCATAAAGAAGAAATAAAACCGCATCTAACTCAAAATCAATTCACCCAATCCACAAAAACCGTTTAAACCTTTAACATGGAAAACACAAAAGAAATCAAAAGTACCGGCTTCCCACGAAGTTTTTGGACAGCCAACTTAACCGAGCTATTCGAAAGAGGGGCGTATTATGCCATGGCAAGTTTTGTTGTGCTGTACCTGGGGCAATTGGGACTGGGCGATTATTGGCCAAGTAATTTGAATGGAATATTATGGGCACTGGTCTTTTTTCTTCCTATTCTATCAGGTACTATTGCAGATCAAATTGGTTTTAAAAAATCCATGCTCATCGCTTTTGTGTTGCTTGCTGCCGGATACTTCATTATGGGTTATCCGGTATGGTTTGGCAATAATACACTTAGCCAAACCATTGGTAGTGAGATGACGGCAGGGTCAGGTATTCTTATCCCAATCATTCTTGCCATCCTTTTAATTGGTGTTGGTGGTTCAATTATAAAACCCTGTATTGCGGGTACTGTGCAGAAGACAGCCGGGTCAAGGGCAACCCTCGGTTTTGGGATTTTTTATATGATAATTAATATTGGGTCTCTTATAGGCAGGGGCGTTAGTTTTGTGATGAGAAAGCAATTTGACCTGAGCTATATTTTCGCCGTTTCGGTGTTCTTTTCCATCCTTGCCTTTTTTGCCGTCCTGTTTTTTTACAACGACCCCGATAAAGAATCCGGCCTTACGGAAACAGTAAAGAAGACGAAAAAGTCAATACTCAGGATTCTGGCAGATATGGCCCTGGTGCTTAAGAACCTTAGGTTTGCCTTGTTTTTACTGGTATCGAGTGGCTTTTTCTTTATTTACGCCCAGGTGTATAACGTACTGCCACTTTACTTACAAAAGGTTGTAGAGTTAGACTCTGCCGTTGACATCATAACCATGGCAAATCCTTTCGTAATTGTGTTTTTTCAACTTTTAATAACCAAAACCTTCGGCAAGATGAAACCGATAAATTCAATAATAGTCGGTATTATCATCATAAGTGTTTCGATGGGAATAAACCTTTTTCCAATATTTATGAAGGGGGGGATAAGAGCACTTACACTTGGTGATTGGATTCCGATGGGGACACTTTTTATTACCCTTACAGTTGCTTTGATCGCTTTTGGAGAATTATTTACTTCAGCAAGGACCTATGAGTACATTGGGGCACTCGCTCCTAAAGGACAGGAGGGCTTATTTCTCGGTTATGCCAACCTCCCATTGGCTATTGGGGCATTAATCGGAGGGCCGGCAGGTGCTTTCATCTTCAATGAAATTATGATGAATAAAGCAGTAAAACTCGAATCAGGTTTGTTTGAACTCGACCCGCTTTGGAATTCAATGGGGTGGCTAATTCTGATGGGAATTGGATTCATCTCTGCATTTTCGATGTGGATGTATAATAGATGGCTGCAGAGGAATCCTGTTTAGGGAAGAGTACTGTGGCTAGTGTCATGTCAATTGTTAAGTTTTGGGTTATTTTGACGTTCCAATGTGCTACGCACGATTGAAAGTCAGGGTATTGACATTGAAACGTGCGGAGCGCTTTCAATCGTCATAATATGTTTGACATGACACTAGTTCAAAGCCCTGACTTATCGAGCTCAAAGCCCCGGAAAATGTCGCCTCAAGTTGTGATGACAAAACCCAAGTGCCTTAGTTTTGTGCTTGACTTTATTAGTAGAGACCTTCCAGGTTTTTGCTAATAAAGCTCTATTATTATAAAATTCCACCATGATCCTATTTGAGAAACCTGGGAGGTCTTTTTATTCATATCCATTTTCAATACTTTATAATTTGTTGTCGTTAGTACCATAGCACAAGTCCTGGTCTCAATAGCCCCTGTAGATAAAATTTAGCCAAAGAGTGTAGTCAAATTACTACATTTGTAGCGAAAGAAACCAAGTTAATTTGGAAATTTGATGATTAGCAAATTTGTGCATTGCACCACTATGTGGAAAATTTAAACCCTGTCTCGCGACCCGCTTCGCCGTAGTTTCAGCGAGGCGGGCACTTCGTGGGAAATAAAAAACAAAAAAAATCTGAAACTTTATTAAAACATCGTTAACATGTTGGCAATAGTTGTTTTTAGGCGGCGTAAGTTTATCGGTGTTCGTATTTATTCACATTGCATTAAATAAAGTTGAGTGAAGTATAAACAATATTTCCTGGACATACTACGAAAACTAAGACTTGCATTTATGGACTTGCTTCCGATAGTGCTGGTAGTCGTTTTTTTTCAGGCTGTTGTTATCAGGCAACCTTTGCCACAAATCGGAGAGGTCATAGTCGGTTTCCTGTTTGTGATAGCGGGCCTGATGCTGTTCATCGAAGGCCTGGAGATTGGCTTATTTCCAATTGGGGAGACAATGGCCTTCGCCCTGGCTAAGAAGGGAAGCCTCCTGTGGTTAATGATTTTTGCATTCGCGCTTGGGTTTTCAACTACCATTGCCGAACCAGCCTTAATTGCAGTAGCAAAGGAGGCTTCGGTAATATCTTCTGGTGCAGGTTTGATAGAGAATAGTCAAAAAACCAGGGAACTATTTGCAATGGGCTTGCGCTTGTCGGTAGCAGTATCCGTTGGCCTGGCCATCTTGATCGGGGTATTGCGCATTTTAAAAGGCTGGCCTTTGTATTACTTAATTATTGGCGGGTATATTTTGGTTATGTTGATGACGATTATTGCCCCTGTCGAGATCATTGGTTTGGCATATGATGCAGGTGGGGTTACAACCTCCACCATTACAGTTCCCCTTGTAGCGGCCCTGGGAGTGGGACTTGCAAACGTTATTAAGGGAAGGAGCCCTTTGGTGGATGGTTTCGGCTTGATTGCTTTTGCTTCACTTTTACCTATGATTTTTGTGATGGCCTATGGATTATTATGGTTTTAAAAACTGGTTCTACCACGAATTAATGGATGGTTTTAAAACAACTATTTATTACATACTGACACATGTTAATTGTCAGGTGTCGGATGACGGATGTGTAAATTACAGAAATTCCGTTATTTGACGATATAGTAACATCGATCATCCATACGGACTCCTTTCAGTCGCCGGTCACCGGACATCAAACCATTAATGACAATTAGCACATATTTGTTATTGCTTTCCACTTAAATAACAGTAGAACTAAAAACTGAGTAACGTATGATTAATTTTATAATGGATTTTCTTTGGGTATTGTTTTATACGCTGAGAGACGTACTGCCAATCTTATTGTTGCTCATTTTATTTCAGGTTTTTGTTTTAAAACAACCCATTCCCCATTTAAAAAAAGTGATTCTTGGTGGGGTTTATGTTGTGCTTGGACTGGCTTTATTTCTTATTGGATTAGAAAAAGCACTTTTTCCCATAGGAAAAATTATGGCCACTCAATTAACTGAACCTGCCTTTGTTGGTATTCCGGAAGATGGAGTAACAAAATGGTGGTCGTATTATTGGATTTACGTTTTCGCGGCCCTTATCGGATTTGCCACCACAATAGCCGAGCCATCGCTTATTGCAGTTGCGATAAAGGCAAGTGAAGTTTCGGCGGGAACCATTAGTCAAAAGGGTCTTCGTATTACTGTGGCAATCGGGGTAGCATTTGCCCTGGCCCTGGGCACTTTTCGAATCGTAAGCGGAACACCTATATTCATTTACATAATGGCAGGCTATATTATTGTTATCATTCAAACCATCTTTGCACCCAAAACACTCATTGCCCTGGCTTATGATTCAGGAGGAGTTACTACTTCAACTGTCACAGTTCCCCTTGTAGCTGCACTCGGTTTGGGGTTATCCAGTGCTGTGCCGGGCAGGAATCCTGCAATAGATGGATTTGGGCTCATCGCGTTTGCCAGCTTGTTTCCGATTATTGCAGTATTGGGATATGCCCAATTTATGGAATTAAAAATTCGATTATCAAAAATAAAAACAGAGAACGATGCATTTTAAATTAATTATGGCCTTTGTCAAGCCCAGTATTACTGATAGTGTTGTGGATGCTATGAAGGAAGCGGGAGCCACCGGGGCTACCATTATTCCTGCCAGGGGTACAGGAATACATGAGGCAAAATCCTTTTTTGGGTTAAGTATTGAAGACCAAACTGACATCATTGTGTTTCTTGTAGAAGAACACGTTGTAGAAAAACTTATGCAAGTCATTCAGCTGGTGGGAAAATTTAGTGAACCAGGTACAGGCATTGCCTTTGTACTACCTGTTGAACAAATAGCCGGCCTGGAATCTCAAATGAAAATATTCAGGGACCAAGCTAGTGAATAGCATTTTTATACGAAACGATATTGGATTTCTAATATTTGCAGAACAAGAGAAAATGTACACCTAAGCATCGTTTATAGCCCTGGCCAGAATAATGGGAATTGGCTTTGCCTCCGCATTTTCGATGTGGCAAAGGGCTTTAGGAAGGAATGGAGGTGGGAATAGATTTCTCCCTACGGTCGAAATGACAGGGCTTCATACAGGGTGTATGGGGAGAGGAACATCGGGTGCTTTGCGCCCGATGTTCCTCTCCCCATACAAGATTACCGCACTGTATTTTCGATGGAGTGCAGCGACTGAGAAATCTGTTTTATACGACAAAACGGGTTTACTTATACCAAGCTTAAACCTTCGAAAAAACCAACACGCCATTTTGCCCGCCAAATCCAAACGAATTTGAAATTGCAGTCTTGATGTTTACTTCACGGGCTTTGTTGGGAATCATATCAATATCACACTCCGGGTCTTTGGTTTCAAAATTTATGGTTGGAGGTAGGATGCCTTGTTGAACTGCCATAACACAAGCTGCGGCCTCGATAGCCCCGGCAGCCCCAAGTGTATGCCCTATCATCGATTTAATGGAGCTTACAGGTACATTCCGATTGTTAAAAGCTTTTTTAATGGCAATGCTTTCAGTTTTATCGTTCATTTTGGTGGAGGTGCCATGTGCATTTACATAGCCAATATCGTCCATGCTTAGCTTGGCATCTTTCACTGCATTTTCCATGGCGAGGGCAGCCCATTTTCCGGTAGGTTCGGGAGCGGCAATTCCATAAGCATCGGCCGTCATGCCAAAACCACTCAAACAGGCAAGAGGCTGTGCACCTCTTTTTTCGGCATGTTCAAGCGTTTCCAGTACCAAAACACACGATCCTTCACCCATTACAAATCCATCACGGTTTAATTCGAAAGGCCGGCTGGCTTTTTCAGGATGCTCGTTGTATGATGAGATTACACCCATGCTCGAATAAGCATCAAGCACCAGCGGGGTAATCGTGGATTCAGCACCTCCGGCCAGGATTACATCAGCACTACCACCCCTGAGCAGCCCAAGTGCAATACCGATGGAATGTGTGCCGGTAGTACAAGCAGCCGAAATACCGAGATTTGGGCCATGGATGCCCAAAATATTTGCTGCGTTGCACGCAGGCATGTTGGGGATAACCCTGGGCACGGTGAGCGGACTTACCGAGCCCGGCCCCCTGTTTAAAAATCGTTCGTGTTGCTCTTCCAAATGATTGTAGTCGCCCGCTGCTGATCCTATAACGCATCCAATTCTTGTTCTGTCAACTTTATCCAAATCAAGTCCTGCATCTTTAACAGCTTCAATGGCCGCGCTTGAAGCCAATTGCGATACACGGGCCATTTTCCTTGCTTCTTTACGGTCAAAAAAATCTTGTGGATTATAATCAGGTATTTCTGATGCAATCTGGCTTTTATGCCTTGTTGGATCAAAAGCCTGAACGCGTTTTATTCCTGATTTTCCGGCAATTATCGAATTCCAAAAGTCAATCCGGGTACAGCCCACCGAAGTAAATATTCCAATACCTGTTACAACGACCGATTTATTGTTTTTCATAAGGATATAGTAGTTACGGGGGTTAATTTTTACTAAGGTTCTAAAGTTGTTTTAATGGATATTTTTTATTGAAGTAGCGGAGTATGGGAGTAGTGGAGTGATGTTTAGTTATCACAAGCTCCAGCACTTCAACACTCAAGCACCCCAGGTTTTTGTAATTTTGAACAAAAATAACTATTCTTGCAGAAGTTGATTCTTAATTTAATAAACCCTGCCCAATAACTATGCCCTGTTACTAAGCATTATCCAAAATAATAATACCTCTTTGTGGCTCATCCTAAAAAGAAATACGGCTCATAATAACAGATTATTGAGCTAAAAATAATAAGTTCGTAAGCTAAAAGGAGTTAGAAAGACTTGCCATCGATTTAAGTTGGAAATCCTCTCAAATTGAAAAATAATAATAACCATGAACAAGCATTTAGAAACAAACAAAACGAATGCCATCGATTTTTACAAAATGTCGTATAACGGAGAACCACGCAAAGCTGTGGAGTTATATGTTGGCAATGAATACACCCAGCACAATCCAGTGGTGGACAATGGGCCTGAACCCTTCATCGCCTATTTTGAAAGAATGAAAAGGGAATATCCTGAGAAAAGCATCGAGTTTGTAAGAGTCGTGGGCGAAGGAGATTTGGTGGCACTTCATACGCATCAAATATGGCCCGGGAACGATGAATATGTTACCATGGATTTTTTCAGGTTCGATGAAAACGGAAAAATTGTTGAACATTGGGATGCGATGCAGCAGATTCCGGAAACATCAGCCAACGGAAATACGATGTATTAAGAATTTACAGATTATTTGTTGATTTTCCTGCGCATCATAAAAACACCAGCAATACCGATTATTATTCCTGTTGCAATAGCAGCTCCCTGTGTAGCAAACCCCAGATAAAAGGCATATATTACAAGGGCAGAAACTATGATAACCGACAAAAAAGCAAAAATCATCCCCATATAAGAAGTACGCACAAGCATCTTGTTAGCCGATGTTTCATTTTTATGACGGTTTTGGGCTTCGCTTTCTGCCATTCTTACTATACGATCTGGTAAAGAAGAATCAATTTCCTTAAATTGAGCCATCATTTCAGGTGGTGGTAATTGCCCCTGATAAAAGGATTGCTGCGAAATGAGTGAACTTTGTTGTTGATCCTTACCCTTTACAGGTTTCTTTTGATTCATTGAAGGCATTATTTAAGTCTGTACCAACCCTTCTCCAATCACTAGAAATGGCATCAAAGTCAGTGCTTTTATTATACTCATCCTTTATCCTGTTAACAGGATTTTTGGATAGGCCAAATGTGTATAGAAAACCATCGACAAAATATAAAAACATTATCTTGCGTGACATTGGTTTAGTTGTATTAAGTTTAGATTATCACAAAGATAATGCAAAAACGTATTAAAAGTTCGATTAATTGCTTAAAGATGTTCAAAAATAATTACATGAAACGAATTTCAGAAAAAAGTACTGATATTGAAACCAATCATTAAACTAATAAAAAAGAAAGCCCTGGAAAATTAATTTCCAAGGCTTTGATTTCTGATTCGGTGCCCAGAACAAGAATCGAACTTGCACTCCCTAACGGGAACATGGCCCTCAACCATGCGCGTCTACCATTTCCGCCATCTGGGCTTTTTTTGAGGTCTGCAAAAGTAATATTATTTTTAAATTTCAAAAATTCTTTTTAAAAAAAATCTATTGGTTTCCTGTTAACAATGATAGATTCTTCACTACCCTACTTATGACAACTAATTGTAAAGTATTGAAATGGAAATGAATAAATAGACCTTCCAGGTTTCTCATTTAGGATCATGGCAGAATTTTAAAACAATGGAGTTTTATTAGCAAAAACCTGGAAGGTCTGCACTAAAAAAGTTAACCGCAGACCTAAATCATCTGTCATTCTGAGCGAAACAGCCTGCCCCGAAACTTCAGGGAAGTGTAGTAAAGAATCTGTTCAAGAAATCATATCTTTCACTTCTTTCAATTTGATTACAATTTCTTAACGTTTATGTAAAAGTGGATTTGGTTACTTTTGCACAAAAATTTAGCTAAATGAAAACTTTGGTTGATGATAAAGCAGCAAAAGAAGAAAGAGAAGACCTGGCTTTGCTTCATGCGATGTTACAAGTTAATAGGAATGATAAAGTTAGCAGAGAATCAGTAAAGCAAATTCTTAATAAGCAGTGTGCTAAACCTTCCTAACATTATCATCTCAAAGTTAATTCTTGTAGGCTCTTAATAATCTACTATTGCTAACATGTTAACGATGTTTTCAAATTATCGGTTTTAATTTTCAAATTTACACATCGTCAAATTTTCAAATTAATGTAATTATGCTAACACCACAAGACCTTCAACAATTAAATCAAAAGGGCATTACGCCTTCGCAGATTGATGATCAAATAGAAAACTTTAAAAAGGGCTTTCCCTATGTTGACCTGGTTGCAGCAGCTACCAAAGGCGACGGAATCCAGATATTTGATGAAATTGAAATCAACCGCCTGGCTGAATATTATAATGTACATGGGCCTGATGCCGAAGTGGTGAAATTTGTCCCTGCCTCAGGTGCCGCCAGCCGGATGTTCAAAAACTTGTTTGAGTTCATGGAAACTTACACTGGTTCAGATGTGGATTTGAAAAAGTTTGAAGCAGACCAAAGTTTCAATTCAGTGTACAATTTCATCACCAACATCAGGAAGTTTGCTTTTATCGAAGACCTTGAAAATGCGTTGCAGGAGGATGATCTTCTGCTGGAAGACTTGCTTGACAAAAAACGATACGGGGTTATAGTGGAATATCTGCTTACTAAAAAAGGCTTGAATTATTCAAACCTGCCCAAAGGCCTGCTGAAATTTCATCAGTATGATGACGCATCGCGCCGGCCCGTTGGCGAACACCTGGTTGAAGGGGCACATTATGCCCGGCGCAACAATGGGGAAGTGTTTGTCCATTTTACAGTTTCACCAGAACACAAAGCAAAGTTCCTGGAAGCCATTGATGCGGTCTTGCCCATGTATGAAGATATTTTTAAGGTAAAATACCACCTCAGTTTTTCTGAACAAAAACCTTCTACCGATACACTTGCTGTTGATATGGACAACGAACCATTTAGGGAAAAAGATGGTAGTTTGTTATTTAGGCCTGGTGGACATGGGGCACTCATCGAAAACCTGAATGATTTGGATGGTGAAGTAATCTTTGTGAAAAATATCGACAATGTGGTTCCCGATAGGTTCAAAGAGCCAACCTATCTGTATAAAAAAGTAATTGGCGGGCTGTTGCTCAAATTGCAAAAACAGACCTTCGAATCGCTTGAATTACTGGAAGACGGGAATGTAACTGATGATGAACTGAACAGGATTGCTGAATTTGCGGTGAAAGAATTAATGATCCCACTGGGCAGTGAATTTGATAAACTGGATAAGTCGGAGAAAATAGACCTTCTATATACAAAGTTCAATCGGCCAATATGTGTTTGTGGAATGGTGAAAAACGAAGGTGAACCCGGAGGAGGGCCTTTCTGGTTGAAAAATACGGATGGCGATGTTTCGCTTCAAATTGTCGAGTCTTCTCAAATCGACCTGAATGACACTGAACAAAATAGAATAGTTCAGGAAGCTACCCACTTCAATCCTGTTGACTTGGTTTGTGGGATAAAGGATTTTAAAGGAAATAAATTTGATCTAAGAAATTTTGTTGATCCTTCGACAGGATTTATCTCTACCAAATCGAAAGATGGTAAAAACCTAAAAGCACAGGAACTACCTGGATTATGGAATGGTGCCATGGCCGACTGGCTCACTATTTTTGTGGAAGCCCCAATAATTACTTTTAATCCTGTGAAAACTGTGAATGATTTGCTAAGGGAACAACATACAAACCCGTAAAAAAAGGTATAGGGTATAAGGTATAGGGTATAAGGTATAAGGTATAGGGTATAGGGTATAGGGTATAAGGTAAAAGGTATAAGGTATAAGGTATAAGGTATAGGGGGCATAGTGTATTATCAATAAAATTAGTTGGGTACACGTGGTGTAAGAAACAGGAAGTTGAGTTCAATTGGACAAAAAGGAGGCTGCCACAAACAAGTAACAACCTCCAATTCACATCTACTATTAAAACCTAAAACTATTCGACAAGCCCCTTTTTGGCCTTAGCAACCTTTAGGGTACCATATCCTAATCCCATGGTGAGCAACAAAATTATTCCTCCTCCAATGGGGGCTCCGCCACCCGGAACATTACTATTTCCTCCATGCTCAGAAGGTGGTGGAGGTGGGTTACCCGGTTGTGCTATTGACGGTTCAATTGAAGCTATCCAAAAAAACATAAACAGAATCAATATTTTTGTTGTGATTGTATTTTTCATAAACATCAAATTTTGAATATTATAATTTAATTATTTAGTGTCTGTTCATAAAGTCGAGTGTTTGTTCTATAATGTTCAAATTCAAGGCGTGTGAAAAATTAAAACCGCAGTCCCGTAAGTACGGGATGAGGATTTGGATTTTGAGCAACAACGCAGAAGTTGGACTTTATAGGCGTACACTAATTAAGGAATAAAGACTTTCCTGCTCATGATTCCTTCGGTGCTTGTTACTTTCACCATGTACCAACCTGTGTTTGCAGTGACGTTTATTTGTTGGATGCCGTTGAGCAGAAGCTTCCTTTGCATCACTTCCTGACCGGTAACATTGAATACCTGCACGTTTATATCCATCAGTTTGTCGCTATTCAGGTACAGCATGTTGTTTTGTGTGTAAATATCCAGTCCATCAATAGTTGGAGTGCTGTTAATACCTGTACTCGATTCCAAATGGAGCTTAAACCTTAATTCATCATCATTTGCAGAGGCAGTGAAGGTATAATCCTTACCATCGGTCAATACTGTAAAGGTGTTCAGGTAAGTATCCTCGAGGGTAACTTTGTTGATGCCAGACGATTTTTCATAGTCTTCAATTTCGAAAGTAATCTGCTGTTCTTCCTCAACTTCGAAGTAAAGCGGGATAATGCATGTTTCATCCGATGGTTTAAAAGCGTATTTTGAAACCCATACATCATCCGTCGTAAGTGCACACAGGTAAGGAATTTCAGTAAAAGGAGCCATGTACCGTGCATCATAATTCCATTCATAGGCTTGTGATGCATCTTCGTTGGCAAGCAACAATAAATGGACAGACAGGTCGCCGACGTTGGCCAGGAACTTTACTGTACTGTTATCATCAGTAGCCTTAGCAGGTGGAGCACCATGGGTTTGGTCGGCAAGTTCAAATTTAATACTCGGGCTACCGGCTTCAGCATAAATAAGGATTCCTTGTCCCACTTCCAACTCTGCACCCAATTCATTCCAGCCACCTGTTGAAAGATTTATAACTTTTGGTGAAGAAACATTTGCCCAGGTAACATCTGCCCAGGTAACTTTTGATGGGTATGGATTCCCGATTAAACTCCAATTGGACAAGCCGGTATTTGGTGGGTTAAGCTGGTAGGATGCAGCACTATTGAAAGCACCTGTAAATGTTTTGGTACCTGCATTGCCGCTTGCATAAGCAACTAAATATCCCGTGGCCGGGTCAAAAACATCGAACAAGCCTGGCAGATTGCCTCCATAATAATTTAACCAGAAATTTGTTGCCGGGTCGAAAACATAAAAGTCATCCACATCTTCTGCCGGTTCAAAGTCAGAGCCGGGTATTGCCATAGCACTGACCGGGGCAGAAATACCATACCAACCATCCAGGGCATCTACCGCGCTATATGCAGTTATCGATTTCTCAACTGTAGTGGTTCCGCTTGCGGTAAGATATTCTTGTCCGACTAATGTTGCGCCATTTTCAAGTGTGATATCATAGCAATCAGCAGCTGCTGCTGAAATGGTAGGATAGTCTGTAAGCCCTGCAGGAACTATAACATCAGTACTGCTTGTAGGTATCCCCAAATCCCAGTTGCCAGCATCATGCCAGTCGTTATCAACATCCCCGGTCCAATAAGTGGGTAACTCTTGCCAGAGAAGACGTGGACGAACTACATTATCCCCTGATATTATTCCCATTATCCAGGTATTTGCAAAATCCCACGAAGTGGAAACGTCTTCCATGAAATTGCTCTCATCAGAAAATTCGGTAGTAGTTAAGCCTTTATAATAATCAGAAATAGGGCCTTCAGAAGTAGCTTGTCCTGTTGTTTCAGTATCCCAATAACAGCCATTGAACACTCCCCCATAAGCACTCGCAAAATAACCAACAAACCCGCCTACGTTTGTTGCACCTGCAAAGCTGGTAACAGCTGCAGTAGCATAGCAGTTTGTAATCTTGTCGCCATAGCTTGCACCTATAAAACCACCTACATTGGCCTCTCCATTTTGTGACATATATACACTTCCTTGTGCATAACAATTATCGAATACAGCATAATAAGTTTGTCCTACAAATGTACCACCACTATTACCTCCGTTTACTGATGAGATAGTATAAGAGTCTTTTATTTCAGTACGATTTGTAAATCCTATAAAACCACCAGTTCGGTTTGAACCTCCGCTCACAATTCCTGTTGTATAGCAATTTTCGATAACAGAATGTACATCAGCACTTGTTCCTTCATCGTCTCCAATTAATATTCCATGATATGCCCCGGTTCCCAGTATTTCAGCGTCTGTTACACCAAGATTTTTAATTTGAGCATTACTAGTGTAACCGAATAATCCTTTATTATTAAAGTTAGCATTAATATAGAGATTACGTATAGCAAATCCTTTACCATCAAAAGTGCCTTTAAATGGCTTTGATGTAGAACCTATAGGAGAGAATCCGTCTCCACCGTTATTATATAATGGGTCTGTTTCTGTACTTTCTGCATCTATATCAGCAGTTAGCTCAAAATATTTATCCCATATTACTTCTATACCAGACAATGCATGTAAATCCTCCATTGAAGTTATTAGAAATGGGTCTGCCTGTGTTCCTGCACCAGAAAAGGGTACCACCATTATATAATCAACTTTCTCAGTTATTACTAACTCGCTAGTTCCTGTATTTGTAACACTTAATGTCACACTATATACTCCGTCTGTTGTGTAGGTATGCGATGGATTCTCATTACTTGAATCATCACCATCACCAAAATCCCAATCGTAGGTGTATGTAGCAGGTGGAAGAGTTGAATGGGTAAATGTTACCTCAAGAGGAGCTGTACCAATAGATGGATCAGCTGAAAAATCAACACTGAAAGTTGAAGCAGAAACTTTAACATCATCTACCGACCAATTCTCCCAGTAGTTATCTGTATCAGTTTTAACACCTCGCCATCTTATTTTAACGTTTGCCTGATTTCCTAACTCGGCAGAGAGGTCTAATGTCACCTTTTCCGAAGGGTCAACTCTCGATTCAAAAGCTTCACCTAAAGTACATGATTATTATTCTGATTATGGTGCGATGAGTAGCCAAAACCATGATAGGACTAAAAATAATATCATACCTCCGGACCATTATAATTTACCCGTGGAAAATAATGGGGAAAACAAGAGTTGTCAATATTCCTCAAATGCCGAGCTTGCAGCACTCAGCACCAACGACTTAATTGCTTATCTTAAATCGACGAGTGATTATGAATGTCATGCAGTAATCCTTTTTGATTATGAATCAGAGTATTCCCCTTTAATATTTACGAATGAGAAAATTGAGGCCGTGGCCGATGAAATTGCAAATCTTGCAGCGGATTACGATGGAACTTTTGCCAATGGCTTGTATGGCTTACTTTGTTACATTCATGTAGCTCAGTATTTTAGTTTTTACAATTCATCCACTATTTCTATAAATGCTAATTCTCTCACTGCCATCGAAATTGCAACTGATGTTTTGTGTATCAATCCGGCATTGTTTGACCTGAATGAAGAGGCACCGGTTATTCTTGAAGAATTTCTGATTGTTCTTGATTTTGCCGGCCTGCGCCATAGGACAGCGACAATTAACCTGATTAAGCAAATCATGGCAAATATGGTGATTTACGATACCTGGAAAACCTCACCCGATATTAGCTGGGTAACCGGTTATTGGAGGATTTATTTCCTGATGTTCAGGGGATGTGCCAATAATGATATCGACTATCTGACTGCCATCGCGAACGATAGTGACTTTATAGAACTTTGGGGCAGTGCCTGTACCGATTTGGAAATTATGGAAAATCCCGACATCAGCCATCTTTACCAGAATAATGCAATTACTGAAATGGCAAGGATTGCCACAAAGACGGGCTTTGCAGACCTGGTATGCCCCCATCTTTACGAGGTGAGCATGCTTTTCGAGCGTTTGCATGTAAACTGGATAAGGGCTGTTTTGGCCATTAATGATGCCGGACAGTGTGTTCAATACGACCTATGTGAAAATGAAGAAGAACTTCGGGGTGAATAATCCTGGTTGGCAAATTAACACTAACTGGATTAGCGACCAGGATTTGACAGTTTCATTGTTAAGTGATATTCAAAGTGAGTTTTCTGAAATAACAGGAATCACTGATGTTTCCACGACACTTGATGCGCTTACAAGTATTAAAAGGTACAAAATTTCATTAGAAATAACCGGGGCAGAACCGGCAATAAGCATTGACGATGGTGCAAAAAAAGTTAACCAGGCCTTGGATACATTGATGATACAACTGAGAAACAATCAGTATATAAATAATTTTGATTGTTCAGTAGCTTATTTCACCGATTTTAGCCTTAAAGGAAATATTCCTTCCGCAACTTTTCATATCCTCGGCTCATTAAGGGATCCTGCCATTCCAAACGACCCTGTTGCAGATTTCACCTTTGATAAAAGCGTAACAGTTACGGGGCAGCAAATACAGTTTGAATCATTATCACAGGGCTACATTAAAGCTTATGATTGGTCTTTTTTAGGAGATACTCCCTTGGTTTCTAATGAAACAAATCCTGCAATAAGCTACGATGAGATGGGAACTTATGATGTTGCACTTACTGTCGGCGGGAAAACACCTGAAATTACCGATACCAAAACACTGAGGAATGCTGTCAAAGTGTATTCACCTCCAACAGGAGAATACTGTACTGCAACCTTTGGTTACGATTATTCCTGGATTTCCAAAGTAAAGTTTAATGATATTGATAACCCGACAAATGGTTTTCCGGCAAATGGGTATTCCGACTTTTCTACAAGCTTAATCACTGAATTAAAACAGGATTCAACCTACCCAATATCTATTGACCTGAACTATACAAATTCCCCAAATCGGAATATAGCTGTTTGGATAGATTTTAATAATAATGGTTCCTTTGAAGATGAGGGAGAGCAGGTGTTGTTGGCGCAACCACCACAATTGACACAGCTTACCGGGGCAACTATTAGTATTCCATCAAATGCACCAAATGTAATTACACGGATGAGGGTTCGGGCTAATTATCGGGCTGAAGGAAATATCACCTCATGTGGTTTCGATAACTATATGGGTGAAACTGAGGATTACGCAGTTGTTATTACCAATCAAACAGCGCTTAACCTGCCAATTGCTTCCGGTTGGAGCGGCATTTCAAGTTATATCATTCCTTCCAACCCTGATGTTACTGCCATCTTTGATCCGCTTGCTGCGAGCCTCGATATGCTTTACAATATGGATGGCGAAATTTATTCCCCACTTTATGGGATAAATACTATCGGAAACTGGAACCAGCAACAGGGGTATATCATTAAAAATGGTGCTACGGACGAGGTTGTGTTCAACGGGCTTTATAATATAAACCGCACTATCAACATAAGTCCGGGCTGGAATTTGATACCTGTGATAAGTAATTGTCCGGTTGATCCAGTGCTGCTGGATACTGACATTTCCGGACTTGAGATGATTAAAGAAGTTGCCGGAACAGATATTTACTGGCCTGCTAACGGGATTAATACCCTTGGTGTCCTTCGACCCGGATTTGCCTATTTTCTTTATTCAACATCCTATGGGAGTTTTACCTATCCAACATGCCCAAATACTGAGCCTTAATCGGTTTTTTATGTCCGCCATACACAATGGTAGATGGGCGTGAACCAATTGATGATAAATCTAAAAATTAAAACATACTTAACTGCCCGTGGATATTTACACCTTCTAGTTTAAGCAACCTTCTTTTTACATCTAATCCACCGGCATAGCCCACCAACTTTCCATCGCTACCGATGATACGATGACAGGGAACGATTATTGAAATAGCATTGGCCCCATTGGCTGATGATACAGCCCGGATGGCTTTTTCGTTGCCAAGTTTCTTTGAAAGCCCCAGGTAGGTATCAGTTTGCCCGTAGGGAATTTCCTTCAACGCATCCCAAACCTGCTTTTGAAAATCAGATCCAACAAAAAGCAAGGGGATATCAAATTCAGTTCGCTCCTGATTAAAGTATTGGGTGAGTTGTTTTTTGGTTTCCTCAATAATATCAGAGTTGCCATCGGTATAATCAAGATTTAATCCTGACCGAATCCTTTTGTCAACGGCATTACGCATTTTGCGGTAACGCCAATCGCAGAGGCAAAGTTTATCTTCAAAGGAGCCGATGACTAATTCGCCGTATGGGGTTTTATAATTGGAAGTAATTATCAATTTTTAGAGTTTTAATTTCCTGCCAGTAGGGTTTGCGTTGTATTTTTTCCGGCATCCTAAACAAATTTTTCAATCAATTCAACCAGCCGGGTAGAATAGCCCATTTCGTTATCGTACCAGGCCACCACCTTAACCAGTTTTTGTTTATCACCTAAAACGGCTGTAAGTAGGGCATCGAATACAGCCGAATGTGTGTTTCCAATTACATCCATTCCAACTATGGGATCTTCGGTATATTCCAAGATACCTTTGAGTCGGCCTTCGGCAGCTTCTTTAAACTTCTGGTTAATTTCTTCGATGCTGGTGCATTGGTTCAGCGTGCAGGTGAGGTCGGTTAAGGAGCCATCTGGAACGGGGACACGGATTCCGGCACCACCAAGGTTATTTTTCAAATGTGGGAAAATGCGTGTAGCTGCCTTTGCTGCGCCCGTTGTTGTAGGAACAATAGAGTAAGCGGCTGCACGTCCACGGCGCAAATCTTTATGTGGCGCATCAAGCAAATGCTGATCTTTTGTGTAGGAATGTACAGTTGTGATAAATCCTTTTTGGATACCCCAATTTTCATCTAAAATTTGAATCAATGGGGCAACATTATTGGTTGTGCACGATGAATTAGAAATAATCTTGTCATTGCGGTCGATGATGTGATCGTTAACACCAAGTACCACATATTTCACATCTTTGCTTTCATCTTTGGCCGGGGCCGAAATAATTACTTTACGTGCACCGGCTTCCAGGTGTTGTCCGGCACCGGCTTTGGTAACAAACAAACCCGTCGATTCAATAACAACATCAATGTCAAGTTCTTTCCAGGGCAGTTTTTTAGGATCGCTAATTGCAAAAGCTTTAACTTTTTTGTCATTGATAAAAAGATGGGCTGCATCATATGTTACAGTTCCCGGAAACCTTCGATGTACCGAGTCATATTTCAGCAGGTGGGCAAGTCTGTATGTGTCCGTCAAATCATTAACTGCAACCAGTTCCATCCGTGGATTTTGCATTAGTTGCCTGCAGGTAATTCGTCCAATCCTGCCAAATCCATTAATTGCTACCCTAATTTTATTCATTGTTCAATTGATTTTTATAATTTTACGCTCTATTTGAACGGGACACCAAAAGTAGAAAATTGTTGAACGTCTAACCGAAGATCATCATACAAATTATAACACATATAAATTAAAATTAAATTTTAACATGGAACATGTAAATAAGTATATCGAAGAGAACAAGGACAGATTCCTTGAGGAATTGTTCGAATTAATCCGGATCCCATCCATCAGTTCAATTTCTGACCACAAGGATGATATGGTAAAAGCTGCTGAGAAGTGGAAAGAGTTTATCCTGGCAGCAGGAGCTGATAAAGTAGAAGTGATGCCTTCGGATGGAAACCCTGTGGTTTATGGCGAAAAGATGATAGACCCGTCAAAACCAACCGTGATGGTTTATGGCCACTACGATGTGATGCCTGTTGACCCTATAGAATTATGGGAAAGTAAACCATTTGAGCCGGAAGTGCGCGACGGACTGATTTATGCCCGTGGTGCCGACGATGACAAAGGCCAGGCTTTTATGCACGCTAAAGCTTTTGAGTTGATGGTAAAGACTGACACCTTGCCCTGCAATGTAAAATTCATGATTGAAGGAGAAGAAGAAATTGGTTCGCCAAGCCTCGAAGCATTCTGTGAAAAGCACAAAGAAATGCTGAAAGCCGATATCATCCTGGTTTCCGATACAGGCATGATCGCTCAGGATATCCCAAGTATTACAACAGGTTTACGTGGACTTGCTTACATGGAAGTTGAAGTTACCGGTCCTAGCCGCGACCTTCACTCAGGGTTGTTTGGTGGCGCAGTTGCCAACCCGATCAACATCCTTACAAAAATGATTGCCTCGCTTACCGACGATGACAATGTGGTGACCATTCCAGGATTTTACGATGATGTATTGATTGTTCCCAAAGATGAGCGTTTTGAAATGAGTAAAGCCCCCTTTGACAAGGAAGGATATAAAAAAGCCCTTGATATAAAAGAATTGCACGGCGAAAAAGGTTATTCAACCATGGAACGCACAGGTATTCGCCCTTCGTTAGATGTTAACGGAATTTGGGGTGGATATACCGGTGAAGGCGCCAAAACGGTAATCGCTTCAAAAGCCTATGCCAAAATTAGTATGCGTTTGGTTCCCGACCAGGACTACCATAAAATTTCCGAATTGTTCCAGAAGCATTTCGAAAGCATTGCACCCGATTGTGTGAAAGTAAAGGTTGAAGCCCTGCATGGCGGTTATGCCTATGTTTCGCCAACTGACATGATAGCTTACAAGGCGGCCGATAAAGCCTACACCGATACTTTTAACAAAAAGCCGGTACCTGTCCGCAGTGGTGGAAGTATCCCAATTATTTCAACATTTGAAAAGGTGCTAGGAATTAAATCAATTTTGATGGGATTTGGTTTGGAGTCGGATGCGATTCATTCACCCAACGAGAATTATCCTTTGTTTAATTTCTACAAAGGCATCGAAACCATCCCTTACTTTTACAAGTATTATAATGAGTTGATGGCGGAGTAAAATAAGCTCTTTCAAAGATTTGAACCTGTCAGACAGTTGCCTTAAATGATTAATGGCAATACTGTCTGACAGTTTCTTTTTAGAGAAAACTTTATTATTCAAAAATCAACTTCACGGTAAAAATATTTTTCTTATCACTTTTACGGATTGCAGCTACTGTAAATTCATCTTCCGATTCCTGCTTCAAAAACAATTCTATTTCCTGGTTAAAGATTGTTTCGCTTAAGAAATTAATCTGGAATTCTTTGATCATCCGATCTTCAAGAAATTGCAGATCGTGGTCAGAGAAGCATTGCCTTTAAAGTCGGTTTCATGCCAGTTGATGAAATATTTTTCGCTCCAGGTGGGATTTTTGTCTGGCATATTTGCGTAGTGTAAAAATGTATTTACAAAAATAGCAATACCTTCAAGGTGGGGTGGTGTAAATTTATTTTTAAAAAATGCATGCCATTGTTTTTAAGCACATTACAATTATTGTTGGAATAGGTGTTTTCGTTCCATTTTTACATCAAATCTGAAGGTCAAATTTTTAAAACTCAGTATGAGTTTAGGTATTGTAGTTTGAGAGGTTTGTATATGCCCCTCGACAACTCAGTATGAGTTGAGCTATCCGGTTTAAGTTTCATCTTAAGGCCTAATCTGTTAATAGCGAAACCCGTACCGGGTTTTTGCGCTGTCTTGGAAATCACATTGCTACAATACCACAACCCGTACCGGGTTGTAGATAAAATGTTTTCAAACCATCAATTAGGAAGCCAAGAACCATTTTATCCTAAGGACTTTTCTAGGGAAAAATGGGGCGAAGAAATGAAATGCAGATTTATCACACCACCTCCAAGGTTTCGAAGCATTAGGGAGTTGGAATTCTTTAGAGTACTAAAACAGCATGTGCTACTATTTTGGTGTGATAGTGAGTATGTATTTGTATTCAGTATGTGAAATAGGGCTTAGAATAAAAAAACGAAACCTATTATTTCGCACGGAAACTTCTCGAAAGAAAATCTTGTAATTACTTTTTCCCTAATTTTACCAGCTAATTTCATTAACTAAATTTCATAACAATGAAAAAACTATATGCTTTAGTGTTGATGGTTTTCCTGTCTGCTGTGCTAATGGCCGGCCCAGTGGAAGACCTGATTAAAAATTCTGGGGGTCCTACGGAATACCCGGGTAGCGATTTCCTGGTGCTTTTCGACAGTACCGTGGTTGATGTGCAGGAAACCGGTCTGAGTTATTTTCATACGCATCAGTTATTCAAAGTTTTAACTCCTAAGGGTGCTCTCGATAAAAGAAATATCGAGTACGGCTACGATCCGCTGTCGGCTTATGTTGAGTTTCTGATGGTGAAAATCCACCGGAAGGATGGCTCAGTAGAAGAACTTGATCTTGCAAAAGTGTTGGATTATCCCGCACCGGCACGTGCCATTTACTGGGGTGCCCGTGAGCAAATGATTGAAGTAGGGTGCTTGGAACCTGGCGATGCCGTGGAAGTGAAACTGTTTAAAAAAGGTTTTACATATGCCCTTCTTATGCAAGACGATGAAGAGCAATACATTCCGCCAATGCGTGGCCATTTCTATGATATTGTTCCTTTCTGGAGTAATCAGCCCATGCTTGAGAAAACCTATATCACCACTATTCCATCTAATAAGAAAGTGCAATACGAATTTTATCATGGCGAGTGCCAGTCATCCATGCGTTTTGATGGCGACAACACCGTTTATAGTTTCACCAAGCGTGATATCATGCCCATGGAGCGTGAACCTAATATGGTGGGTTTTTCAGATGTCGCCCCAAAACTTTTGTTGTCAACCAGCCCCGACTGGGAAGCCAAGTCGCTTTGGTTTTATGGTGTAAACGAAGATTTTGGAAGTTTCGATCCCACACCTGAAGTACAGGAATTTGTAAACGAATTGTTGAAGGAAGCCAAAACAGAGGAAGACAGTGTTTCGATACTAACACACTGGGTGGCCGATAATATGAGGTATTCCGGCATTTCGATGGGGCCTGGCGAGGGATTTACCCTGCATAATGCCCAAATGAATTTCACCGATCGTTGTGGGGTTTGTAAAGACAAAGCCAGCTTATTGGTGGCTTTTTTGCGTGCCGCAGGTTTCGAATCCTATCCGGCAATGACAATGGCTGGTTCACGCATTGAAGACCTACCTGCTGATCAGTTTAACCACAGTGTAACGGTAGTTAAGTTGGCTGACGGTGAATATCATTTGCTAGATCCAACCTGGGTGCCATTTGTCCGTGAGTTGTGGTCGAGTGCCGAGCAACAGCAAAACTACCTGATGGGCGTGCCGGGTGGTGCCGACCTGATGGTTACACCTATCTCGCCTCCCGAAAATCATTACCTTAAAATCAACGGGACTTCAGAATTAAAAGCAGATGGAACCCTCGAAGGTGAGTTTTCTCTAACAGCCGAAGGCCAAACTGATGCTTCCATCCGGGGGATTTTTACCCGTGCCTATAAATCGGAATGGAACAAAAACGTTGAAGAGGAATTGTTAAGAATCAATCCCCAGGCAGAAATCGTTGAGGTGGAATATCCCGAAAATCCCATCGACCACATGGCGGCTCCAATTTTAATCAAAATAAAATACCGCATTCCTAATTATGCTTTTGTCGGCGTTAATGAGATGGCTTTTGTGCCCCTTTTGGCAAACAATATCTTTAGCCGTGGGATGTCACACATCTATCTGAACACAGGTGTAGAAGAACGTAATTACGCTTTCCGCGACCGTTGCAGCCGCCTTGTCGAACTCAACGAAACCATCACCATTCCCGAAGGTTACACCTATCTCAACGAAGTTGATGCCTCCGAATCGAAGGGCAAAGCAGCATCTTACCAGGGCAATATCAGCCAACTTGGAAATACCATCGCTATGAAGCAAAATATAGTTTTGGAAAAACGTATTTATGAACCCGAAGACTGGGCGGATGTGAGAGTGGTAGTTGAATCACAAAAGAAGATGAAGGAGACACCGGTGGTTTTGGTTAGGTAGGTGGGAAGATGTAAGGTATAAGGTATTAGGTATAAGTGTGGTGTGGTTGGAGAGAATTAAATTATTTTAGATAATTGTTATCAGTAAAATATATGAGTGAAGGTTTAGAAAATATGGTAGAAGAACCTGCTGGACGCTATAATGAACAGAGGGATTTCACCACTTTGAATTGCTGGAAAGATGCCAGGGAAGTTAAACTGTTTTTCTATGACAAGGTACTGAAACAGATATCCTATGAAGAAAAGAATAATCTTGGCTTTCAAATTAGAAAATCTGCTATAAGCATTACAGCAAATATTGCTGAGGGTTATGGCAGGTTTCATTACAAAGAAGGGGTTCAATATTACAGAATCTCGAGAGGATCACTTTATGAGTTAAAAGATCATTTAATTAGTTGCTTTGATTTGAGATTTATTGACCAGGAAAGGTTTAAACAAGGAATTGATTTAATAGAATCAGCCAAACTGACAATTAATGGTTTCATCAATTATGTTAAAAATAAAATTTAATTAAATGATAATTCAGCAACAAATACGAAGTGCTTCATTTTACCTTTATCACTCTTCCCTTTTGCCCTATACCACTATACCTTATACCCCATACCCCTATACCTATTTAGAAAATTAAACACAATAAATAACTCAAAAATGAAAAAGACAATATCATTATTCACGCTTATTTTTACCTTTTTTACAGCATTCGCCCAATACGAAACCGCTGATGCAGTTTTCGAAAAGATCACCAAAGAATATACCCTCAATGAGGATGGCAGCATGGAGTATCATTACTTCAAACAGTTGAAATTGCAAAGCCATATGTCGTTTAACCGCTTGTATGGTGAAACTTTTATTGTTTATAATCCCGATTTTCAGGACTTGAAAATCAACGATGCTTATACAATTTTACCGGACAGCACAAGGCTAAAAACGCCCGACAATGCCTTTAATGAAGTATTGCCACGGTCCGCAGCCCATTCGGCTACCTACAACAATCTTCGCGAAATGGTTGTGACACACACGGGAACCGAAATTGGCGCAACCATTTACCTGGATTACACCCTCACCACCAAAAAAGGCTACTGGCCGGCATTGATGGGCAACGAGGTAGTTCAGGAATCGTCACCTGTTATGGAGATGGAAATCATTATAAATGTCCCCACAAATGTTGAACTGCAAAACAAAATGTTCAATTTGCGTACCGGGCCAGAGATTATCGTTAGAGGCGGTGTAAAGGTTTATACCTGGAATTTCAAAGGATTAAAAGCTTCTCCAAAGGAAGGTTTCAGGGGACAGTGCCTGCCGGGTACACCCAGATTGATTTTTAGTTCAGCCAAAAACATGGCCGATGTTAAGGAGTGGGTCGCCAGGAAACTTGAATCGAAAGATGGTTCAACATCTGAATTAATTGCATTGGTTGATAAAATTAAATCCGAAGAAAAAGATGAAGTAAAAGTAATGCTTGCCCTGCAAAAGTATGTGGTTGACAATTTGGCCACCGACAGGGTTTCACTCGCTGAGGCAGGTTTTAATGCCCGGTATCCTGAGCAGGTTTGGCAAAGCAATGGCGGAAGCCAGTTCGAGAAATCGGTTTTGCTGGCAACACTTTTAAAGTTGGCTGAAATTAATGCCGTTCCTGTATTGGCTGCACCACAAAAAATCTTCGATCCAAAAATTGGCGACCTGTTTATTTTTGAGGATGTGTATGTAAATGCTACTACCAAAGGCTATGGTGATATCCTCCTTTCGGCCACCCATATCGATGACCAAGCCCTGCAATTTGAACTCGCTGGTAAAGTTTTAATTCCCATTCAAAGGACCCGGGGTGAACTCAACGAAATAAAACTGAACCACGTTGAGAATAAAATCGACATGGAAGCTGAGATTCAAATTGATGACTCTTTGTACCTCAGCGGAACAGCCGAACTTGAATTGTTACATGCGGTGAACCCGTTTTTAGAACTTTCAGAAAATGCGGGTTCATTCTCAAAACTAATGAGTGGAAACATTGTTTGCGAAAAAGAAGGTTCGGTTAAGCTTGTAAATAGCAATCCAGCCAAAACTGAGCTATCAGCCAACCTGAAAAGTAAAAATCCACCATCACAGGTGGCCGGGTATTACAGCTTCGAATTGCCAGTAATGAAAAATGGTTTCGATAGTTTCCATATTTCTTATCTTGAAAGTGAGCGGCTCGATCCTTTTGTACTTCCTTTCAGCATCAATGAAAACTACACCTATAGTATCGAGGTTCCTGCTGGTTACGAATTTGTAAATAGAAAAGTGAAGGAGAGCCTGAAAAATAAAGCAGGCTCTGTTTCCATTACCATGTCCCCAAAAGGTAACAAAGTAGAAGTTGTCAGGCAATTGAATTTAGATAACAAAGTAATCCAAACAGCCCAGTATGCTGAATTCAAGGACTTGGTAAATGCATGGCTGGATAAGAATAATAGAAAGGTGGTGTTTAAAAGGGCTGTGGATTAATTAGTGTCTGTCTTTAAACAGAACAAAAACAATTTATGATTGTAGATTAGTGATTTTTGATGCTTCAAAATTTATGTCTATAACAACAACATACTTCGATAGCACACAGCTTTTGATGCTTTGTTTGGCTGGGTCCTTTTTCTTGGCCAGCCTCTTTTTTCAAACATCAAAAAGATACAAATTATCCTTTGTATTTTTAGGTCTGACAGCTTTTTCCTTGTTCAGTTTTGCCGCGCTTCTCGATCCTTTTTTAAACATTTGGGATGAACGCTTCCACGCCCTGGTAGCCAAAAACCTGATAGACCATCCCTTAATGCCAACACTATACGACGACCCGGTGGTGGACATGTTGTACGACAGATGGGACAGATGGCACATTTGGCTGCACAAGCAACCCTTGTTTTTGTGGCAAATAGCCTTAAGTTTTAAGCTTTTTGGTATATCCGAATTTACTTTACGGCTGCCAAATGTTGTTTTGTCTACTGTGCTGGTTTTGCTAACTTACCGTTCGGGCAGGTTGTTGGTAAATCATAAGGTAGGGTATTTGGCCGGGGCATTTTTGTTATCAACCATGTACATAACGGAACTCGTTGCAGGAAGACAATCCTTGGAGCATAACGATATTGCTTTTCTTACCTATGTTTCGTTGAGCATCTGGTCGTTCATCGAGTATTATTATTCAAAAAATAAGGGGTGGATTATCCTTATTGGCCTTTTTTCGGGCATGGCAATTTTGTGTAAATGGCTGGTTGGTTTGTTGGTATATTTTGGCTGGTTTGTATTGAGGGTACAGCAAAAGAAATTTAGTTTGTTGGCAAACAAGGATATTTTTGTTTCTCTAATTGTAACAATATTGGTTGCCGCTCCATGGCAAATCCTTACTTTTATTTGGTATCCAACAGAGGCAGCCCATGCCCTTGAATACAATTCCCTACATTTTACAGTACCCATCGAGGGGCACCGTGGCGATTTTTGGTATCATTTTGATGTGTTCAACTCAATGTATGGCAGGATAGCATCTTTTCTGATAGTACCTTCGTTTTATGTTTTGATGAAACTGTGCAACGAAAGAAAAATGTACTTTTCATTGCTCGGTATGGTGCTGGCGGTTTTCCTCTTTTTCTCGCTGGCAGCAACAAAAATGCCTTCGTTTACCATTGCAGTTGCCATGCTTGTTTTTATTGCATTTGCTGCATTGTTTTATGGCATTTTAGAGTTTATTGCGAAACATGTAAAATCAAAGGGCTTGAATGTTTTTATATTCATCGCTTCGGTACTGATAATTACCTTGCTAAAATACGACATCGAGGTAATCCAGGAAAATCATACCCTTTGGAAAGAAGACAATAAACATAGCAGGATGATGATGCACAATAAAGCAGTTTTTCAGTCACTCGACCTGCCCGAAAATACTGTATTGTTTAATGTCAGGGGCCGGCACTATGTTGATGCAATGTTTTATACCGGCCTACCCGCTTATAGCTTCCTGCCATCAGATGAGCAATATGAAGATATGAAATTGAAGAATAGGAAAATTGCTCTGTTTAAACCTGCAAACCTTGAAATCCCGGTTTATCTATCCAATGATACGGCAGTAATTATTATTGATAAAGAACTGCAGGGGTATTATTAAGGTAAAAGAGTAATTTTTCAAATAACTTAACTTTAATAATTGGAATCTTGGTGCTCATACAGCGACTGAAATTTCCTGGTATCCAACAAAATCAGGTAAATTGTTCAATTCCTCATCTGTCATTTCCTGAACGCAAAGTTGTAATACATCTTGTAAGTTGAGATATAATTCATCTAAAGAAGAAGCCTGTGAGTGTGCACCTGGAACTCCTGGTATAACTCCAATGTATTGGTTAATCTCTTTGTCTTTAATAATTTCAGTCGAAAATTTATAATTCTTCATAAGAATTGTTTTCTACAAAAATAATAAAAACAAAGAACGGAAATGTCGCACCGCTCTTCGTTGGGCTAAAAATTGAGCCTACTCCGAAAAGTGGGTTTTTGCCACCAAAGCACAAAAACACTAAATTTCACTAAAGCTAACTCATTGATTTTCTTTTTTGTGGGCTTTTGTGTTTTAGTGTTTTAGTGGCGCATTTTTAATTTTTTGGGTTTTCGGAGTAGACTCAAAATTTATTATTCAAATCTTTGTATCTTTGCTATCTATTATCAATCGTTTTAAAAATCAACTCGATATGAAAAAGTTCTACTTGTTTTTCTTGTTTGCTGTTATAGCTCTATTTTCTGCCAAAGCTAACGTACAAATCTTTACTGTTTCGGGTACGGTTTACGAAAACCTAAATGTCAATCCCGTACCGGGCCATCTGGTGACCATCGAAATTCCACCATCAAATGTTTTTGACGGGTATTCTAACGAAGTTTTTACCAACGAATCTGGCGAGTATATCGACGAAATAGAAGTGCCGGAATCGCTCATGCAAGCTGAAGTATTTATTTCAACCATTGATTGCAATGGCTTTAACATGGTTGAGCTTCATTTCTTTTATCAGGGATTATTGAATATAAATTGTGATTTCGTACTTTGCGATGAACCTTTCCCCGATTGTTGGGCAACCTTTGATTGGCAACCCAGCCCCAACGACCCGTTTACCATCATGTTCTTTGATGCTTCTTTTTTCAATAGTAACGAGGTGGAATGGTCCTGGCAATTTGGTGATGGTAGTGGCTCTGGTGAACAAAATCCTGTACATACTTTTGGTGGTCCCGGCATTTACCTGGTTTGCCTCACCATAAGCACACCCGATTGCGAAGATACCTTTTGCATGGATGTAAATGTTGAATTCATACCTCCGGAGTGCCAGGCATTTTTCGAGTGGATCCCTATGGAAGAACAAACAATCCATTTTATCGATATGTCCGATCCTCCACCTACAACATGGTTTTGGGATTTTGGTGACAATACATTTTCTGATGAGTCCGCACCCGTACATTTTTATCAGCAGCCCGGCGATTATGTGGTATGCCTGACAATATTTGATGAACAGATGAATTGTGAAGATACCTTTTGCCAGGATGTCTGGGTTGAAGGTGGTGGCGGAGGCGATTGCCAGGCTTATTATACCTGGTGGCCGATGGATTATATGGGGGTTGAGTTTTTAGACCTTTCAAATTTTGAACCCGGAGAATGGGTTTGGGAATTTGGCGATGGCCAGACGTCATGGGAACCTAATCCTGTGCATAATTATGACCAGCCTGGGGTTTATCCGGTTTGCCTTACTGTTTATGGCGAAAACTGTGTTGACGTTTATTGTGAGGAAGTGATTGTTGAGGGTGAACCCAACGAATGCCACGCTGATTTTTGGTGGTTCCAAATGGAAGAATTGTTTGTTCAATTTAATAACGAATCCTATCCTGAAAATTCAGAGTTCACATGGGAATTTGGCGATGGGGTTACATCCAACGAATTTAACCCGGTACATCAATACGAGGCGCAAGGTGTTTATGAAGTTTGCCTGATGGTTTTCAATCCGGAATTGGGTTGCGAAGATATGCT
>Ga0208900_1000339_pt1 | contig 30033 bp, 24 predicted proteins | sample AntAceMetag02UKK_FD_184763 | JGI IMG/M metagenome (GOLD analysis project Ga0208900, IMG submission 184763) | Saline lake microbial communities from Ace Lake, Antarctica - Antarctic Ace Lake Metagenome 02UKK (SPAdes) (version 2) | ecosystem: Environmental > Aquatic > Non-marine Saline and... | reverse complement strand
TCCATTCGTATCCATCAAAGTCGGTTGTATTCACAAATTGAACGACAACCGCGTTGATGTCTTCGTGGTATTTTGCAATACTTTGGTAGCCGGGAACCAGGCCTGTATGTTCGTACACGTAAATGGAGGAATAGATTTCCTGTTCCCCTTCGTTAAATACTAAGCCATCGTTTAATGCCCGCAGGAATATGCCCACATCCTCTGCCGTAGCCAACATTCCATTTTCATTTGTTTTCAAATCTGCTTCAATGCCAACGTAATAGCCGCTCATCACATCGTCGATATCCACTTCGCTAAGCGAAAAAAACGTGTTATTCAGTTCGAGTGGATTCAATATTTCCTCCCTGATATATTGATGGTGGCTATACCCTGCTACTTTATCGATAACCTCGCGAAGCAACAAATAATTGGTGTTTGAATACTCATATCCTTTACCAGGTTCAAAACTATCCGGTAAATCAAGGGCAAATTCAAGGGCTTGTTTACTGTTTTCCGGTTCGGCTTCCCAAAAAGCGGGATTATTGGTAAAATTGGGGATGCCACTCCGGTGCTGAACCATCAACCTCAAGGTTATTTTTTCTATATAAGCAATCCTTCCCACAAGTTCCGGAAAGTACTTATCGAGCGTTTCATCTAACGACAAACGCTTGTCGCGGGCTAACTTTGTAATAGCAACCGCAACATACAACTTGCTGATACTGGCTATCTTGAATAAGGCTTTCGGGTCGGCAGCTATTTTGTTTTCCCGGTCTTTCCAACCACCTGCATAAAATGCTGGCGGTTTACCAGCCTCATCCACATAAACAATCATTCCATCAAAGCCATGACCTATTGCTTCGTTTACCTGTTCTTGCACCGTATCGGGAAGTGGTAAAATCCATGCCTTTACCAAAATCCATGGTACGAACCACAACGAGGATATGCTTGCAATAATAAAAACTATTCTGAGTATTCCCCGCAAGGGCAGGGCAGGTAGTTTTATTTTTTTCTTTGTCATAGTGTCATATTTTTATAAAAGGATTCACTGTTATAGTGCCTTATTTATTTGTAAAACTCAAAAATCTAATTGGTTTTTAATCCCAATCTGTTTTTTATTTTGATTAGATACGAGTTAGGTTTAACGATAATATAACTTTTTTATCTCATGCTTTTGTTAGCCTAAGTCAGTATTATTATTATAGCCATAAGTGTTAAAACACCAACAATTGTTGTGAATATTCCTGTATTCTTTGATTTTGTCCAACCAGATAGCGAGATTAGTGTCGATAAAGAGAAAATTCCTAAAACAAAAGTAAGCATACCAATTGCCCTTGGTATTAAAAAGTCACTTTCAACTACGTCCTTCATCATACCTCCCGGCGTTGTAGTCATTAAGATATCTGTCATTGCAAATACCGTAACAAGAAAGCAGCCTGCAGATACAGTTGCAGCTTTTAAAATGTTTTCGGATAAGCTATTATTTTTCTTAGAAACTAATAAATTAGCAACTACAGTAATTGAAAATCCACTTAGTAGCGAACTTATCAAAATAAACTGATTGGCAAGGGTATTCCAATAATCTAAAGTCATTTGCATATTATTTAATCTCCTATTGTAGTGAATCAACAACCTCAATGTTTTGCCTAACTTGTTCAGGATTATTTTCCTTAAAACCTACTAATTTTTCAAACCACATGTTTTTCTATTTTTTCTTAATAATAATGGCTGTTTTCTATATGTTCTCTATCGGTAAATTGTATGAGTAGTGGCAGATTGTGTGGTAGTTTCCCATCAAACCGCTACGCAGTTTGAGCGGGCTACAAGCCTTGATATTTTCCACATCGACTGCCATTACTTATACAAAATGTTAGCAAAAGTTTATTTTATCAAATTCTTAAATCTTTCAGACGATTTAAATTTATTAAACTGAACATCATTTTTAATTATTAAACTAAAATCAGAGTTAATGCTTAAAACATTTTCAATTGCGTCTACGGCTTCATCATATTTTCGTAGTTCCCATAAAACAATTGATAGATTATAATGTCCCCAAACAAAATCGTTTTTTATTAAAACTGATTGTCGGATTGATTTTTCAGCCTCTGCTAGTTTACCTAATCTTAAAAGTGAATACCCTTTGTAATTGTAAACTTCATAATTCATAGGACTTATTGTTAATACTTCATCGTATTTTTTAATTGCTTCTGAATAGTTTCCTCGCCTTGCGAAGTTGATTCCCTGTTTTGTTGTAAGATTGGCATTAACTTCAGCATGCAGTTCCTTGCTTATTATATCAACTCTGATTTTTGTTTTCTCAGGTAAATCTATGTCCATAGAAATCCATTCACTTAATTGTAAACCGAGCTCAGGATTCATTAAGCGTAATAATCCGACTGCTTTTGCTCGTATACCAGCTTCGGAAGAATTAATATCCTTGTAAAATAGCTCAAGATACTTTAATTCTAATTGTGTTTTATAGTTCTGTAATTCCTTTTCGTTCTGAACTATAGTTAATTCTGTTTGTTGGCTCATTATTTTATTACTAGAACTTGTAGTTATATAAACTAAAATCCCGAGAAATATTGGAACGATAAGTTTTTCGATAATTTGTATGATCTTATTCATTTTATCTAAATTTTTGCTAACGTTTGTGTATAGTCACCTTATCTATATTTATTATTATCTTCATTTTTGTATCTCTTTGGTATCAATATTTTGATGATCCATAAAACAGCAAAATGAGCAAGAGATTTTTGCAAATGATATTTCAGCAGTAACAAGAAGTGAAAGATGTCTCATAAACCAGTGTTTTTATTTTTTAGGTTTACAAATGTCGGGATAAAATTGTTAAGAATAAATGTCCCCTCCGTTTTTTTGGATTGGTAAGTAAACATTTCATTAAAACAGTATCCTTAAAAATCTAAACTACGATCTATTGCTCATTTAAAAGTAGCAATAAGTAATGTGCGGCTGACCAGCTAAAGTTTTCTGCTTCCAAGCCTTTGCCTGTTATAGGATTATAGTTTTCCCTTATCGGTGTCCCTTTATTTAGAACGCCTTCGACATTGTGTATTAATTTGTATGTTGCCGTGTAGGCATTCATGGTATCCGTAATTGTGCAAACCTGCCACAGCAAAGTATGCCTGATCTAACCAAGTTGGCCCCCTCCAATATCCTCCGTTTGGTTGAAAATCGGGGTTTATGTGGTGATGGTTCGCAGCGGCAGCGGCAGTGGAGCATGCTCCACTGTGCCACTGCATAAAACGGAGAAAGTATTTATAAAATAAATCATTATCCAACTCTGACAGTCCCGCACGTGCGGGACTGTCAGAGTTTTAACGAATAAGAATAATAGTATTAAAACAGGGATGTAAAGACGGAAAGCCTACCCCGTTTTTTCGGGGGCTTCCGATGAGTCGGGACAGGCTTTCCGTTTCAACGTTCCCAAAAACAACAAAATATCATGAAAACATTTATCAAATTTTCAACAGCAATCTTGATTCTATTAACCATTAACTCCTCCGCCCAAACACCTCCACCTCCCAACGGCGGCGACACTCCCGCACAAGGCGGCAACACCCCTGTTGGCGGCGGCGCTCCCATTGGTGGCGGACTGCTGATATTGGTGGCACTGGGTGCGGGCTATGGCACAAAGATAGGGATGCCAATGGCAAGGAAACGGGAATTGGCGGAGTAGGTAAAATACAAAGTTAGCCGGGCGTTTAATTCATTAAGTTCCCTGAATATTTAAAAACTCCTGCGTTTTTAAGAAGGCATTTTGTCAAGGGAGCTGGCTTGTTTCGCTTTCCGGATGTACCGAAAGGAGCATAAAAATAACCGTAAAGCGGCTGCCTTACGGTTTTTAAAAAGTTCAATAGTACAATTAAAATTGTTATTCTATAACTACACTTTCTACAAATAAGCCGTCGGCTGTGAGATCAGTACAAATTTCCACATCATAAGCACCAACCTCGGTAGTCCAGGTGTCAAATTCAACCTGAAGCGTTTCACCCGCAGTTAGGTCAACTACATCTACGGTAGAAGAATAACCTGTGGATTCTACGGTCATTGTAACAGGAAAACTGATGGTTTCCACGCCCATGTTGGCAACTGTTGCCATTGGAGTAACATCACCGGCCAACATAACAGGAGCCATGTCGATAGACATTACTGTTGCGTTGAATTGTACACTAAGTTTATTAAAATCTCATAGTCGAGTTAAAGTCATTAATACCAGAGCATTATCATCTCCAATAAAAAACAAAAAAAATTCACACAAGAAAAAATGCATTTGATTAGCATGAAAAGCTATTGATCAACTTTCGTTGAGAGGGTAAAAATATGAATAAATGCACATATATAATTAAGAATCACTCTAAATTTTGCTGAATGGTTTTGAAAAGCTTAAGGCCTTGATGTTAAAAAAAAAGGGAATTTTAAAATCCGGGACAAAAAAAACGCTTTCCCGATTCGGGAAAGCGCCTAAATCATAGTTGTGTTACAAGTTTCTAATTGTATGCGAAGACTACATTATATTGTCCTTCGTAGTTATTATCGTTTTGGCTCAAAATTTCAGTATCGGCAGCTCCACTGAAATTGAAAACCTGTGAGCCATTGTTTCCTAAAACTCCAATGTTGTTTGCAAGATTTGCATCGGCAGTAAAATTAACGCTGTTTCCGTTTTGTCCGGTGAGCTGGCCTGAGTTAACAACAACCGAGCAAATAGAATTTGAACCACCGCTCAAAGTAAAGCTTCCCAGGTTAAGATTTTCGGTGGTGGTATTTTGTTGTAATGAAAGCAAATTGTTAGTCCCTGATGTTGCTGATACTGCTTCAACAATCTCGGCAGTAGCATGGCCGGTTACTGTAATTTGAGCGTTTACATTTATTGTGAAGAGGAGAGCGGTGAGAAGGGCGGAAAAATATTTTGCTGTTTTCATTGTAAACTTTCTTTAACTTAGAACTACAAAGATAGAGGATAAGTTTACGTAAAGCAAGGTTTATTTACATTTAGACAGGCAATTGGAGATAAATTATTTACACAAAATTTTAAAACGCTGGAATAAAGGTTCTTAAAATATTTTGTTTAACTATTATAAATTTACATGAGTAAAAAAACTTTACACCACATTGTAAATAAAAAACAACATTGGTCAAGGGGTCAAAAATGATAAGAAATAACATGATGATTTGAATGGGAATGTGGAGAAATTGAAACATCATGGCTATCAAAACAATTAATTTGCAAAATGTAAATATTGTTTACAATACTGATAATTAAATGAATTTTGAAAGGGGGGGGCTGTAATTAGTGTCGGTCTATAAACTCGCGATCCACCACACCCCCATCTAACCTGCCTAGCCGGCAAGGCTGGCTCCCCTAAAGTGGCGGACTAACCAACGCACTAGCGGCGGGTGGTTTTCCCTTTAAGGGACTAAGGGGTTGCGAAGGCAAAATCGAAAAAAATCGACTTTATGGACGAACACTAATTAGTGAAAAAGCAATTAAAGAAGCCTGTAATATCTATCTATAAAGACAGCCACTAATTATTATCGGCTTTTTTGCTTGGGTTTTTAAATATCAATAGCCTTTGGCTTTTCTAAAGATAGGGATGTGTGATTCGTGAGGCGTGGCTGTGACGTGAGTCAAAGATTAAATTGAATATTTGAAAAAACTCCCGCCTATAGAAAATTTATGAAAATTCTGGCTTAATGCTTTGGTGGTGGGATGAGTAAATATTTTTCAATTTTCTTATTCAGGGTAGGTCTGGTAATTTTCAGCGTATTGGAGGCTTCCATTTTATTCCAGTTAAGTGCATCGAGTACCTTTTTAATGTGTACTTTTTCCACATCGGCCATCGAAACCAATTGTACCGGTTTGGATATGCCCGGTTGGTCTGTGGAAAGATCGAAGGTGGGAATATTCTTTTTTTCAAGCACATCACCATGGGTAAGTATCATGGCCTGGATAATTGTGTTTTCCAATTCCCTGATATTTCCCGGCCAATTGTAAGTTTTAAGCAGGTCAATTAAGCCATCTTCAACTTTTACAACATGTTTGTTTAATTTTCGGTTGAGCTTTATCAAAAGTGACTGAACCAGTTCGGGGAGGTCGTCTTTGCGTTCGCGAACAGGAGGGAGGTAAATTGAAAACATTTTAAAGCGGTAGTACAGTTCTTTTGAGAATTTGTTTTCGGCAACCAAAAGATCGATGTTTTTGTTGGTGGCTACAATAAAACGCGCATTTAATTGCACCGGAGCCTGGTTTCCGGGTCTTTCAAATTCACCATTTTGAAAAGCGCGGAACAATCGGTTTTGAATCTTAATTGGCAAATCAGGGAACTCATCAATAAATACGGTACCTTCTCCGGCTTGTTCGAGCTTGCCTTTTCTGCTGGTATGCTGATCCATGCTGGAAAAACCAAAAAGCTCCTGCTCAAGTTTTTGTTCATCGGCCGAGCTGCAATAGGTTACCATAAAAGGATGCTCCCGATTTATGCCGCTGTAATGAATTAGCCGGGCTACTTGTTCTTTTCCGGTGCCAGACTCACCTGTAAGCACCACGTTTACGTTGTTAAGCGAAATGCGCCCAATATTTTTAAATATCTCGCGCATGGCCGGAGTTTTTCCGGAGGGCATATTTTCTTCGATTTCTTTGCGTGCTTCGGGAGCGATTACCTGTTTTAGACTTTTGCTTCGGGCCGATGCTTTAACGCCATTTTGAATGGCTTCGAGCAATTCGTGATTCTTTACAGGTTTTTCGATAAAATCGTAAGCTCCGGCTTGTATTGCTTTAATGGTGAGTGTAACATCTCCATAAGCTGTAAGCATAATAACCGGCAGACCGGGATGCGTACGCACCACTTCCTGAACTACATCCAAACCCGAAATACCCGGCATTTTATAATCGGTGAGCACCAGGTCAGGATCATACTGCTCCACATACTGCAACCCGGTTTCTCCATCGGGTGCATCAAAAACAATATACCCGGCTTTTTTCAAAACGCTTTTAAGCACTCCCCTGATGAAATCATCATCGTCAATAACCAAAATAGTACTCATCATAAAACCAGCTTGTTAAAATGTTATTTTTTGTGTTTTTTGTCCAGTGGCACCTGTTACTTTAACCACATAAGCTCCCTGCAGGCCAGGGAATAAAATTTCGTACTGTATTCCGCCATCATTGTTATCATCAAAGGCTTTAACACCAGCCATGTTATACATTTCAATCCTGCAAGGGCTGTCAACCAATCTCAAATCAATGTATAGGGTACGATCGAAAGTAAAAATTCTTACGGGCAATTGATCGTGTGGATCAGGATAATAACCCGATTCAAATTGCAGGATGAACCTGGCGGGGTTGTCGGATTCTGATGCGAGGAACGAAAATTCGGGTTCCTTCAGCAAATCGTGGGTAATGCCTGTTTGCTTATCGATTAAAAATGCAGTTTGGATACCTTCCCGAAAAAATGCATAATCAATCGTGTAAGTTCCTGAATTTCCTGCTTTAAATGATACAGGCAGCACCGGGTATCGTGTTAAACTATCTATCATTAAAGATGTATAATATTGTCCGTTTTTGGGAATCCATAAGCTGGGTGCTGTGGGGACGAAGCTAAACCTTTTGTAAGCCCCAGTTTTTGTATCATCCTGGTCCATTTCGAGCATAATTTCATCATCACCAAAACCATCTTTAGAAACTACCTTTAAAAAGAACAAATTAGGTTTTTCTCCTTTTGATTTCAGCCAGTTCGATGCGCCGTCATTCACACGAAGGTCATCGGTCATACCCAGGTTTCCCGATTGTGTTGCCAAAACAAAGAATCCCTGGGTGGGAGGGATGTGTCGTGTTACCCCAAGCGTACCAATATCGCTTACCGAAGCTGAATTATACACGCCATAATTATAGGCGGTGTCGTTCCAAACCCAGATGTTGTATCCGCCACCAGTAATGTCGAGGTTATCGCGTGTCCAGCCGGTGGAGGCTTTCCAGTCGATGGAAGAAGGGTAGGGGTTGCCAAGAAGGTTGGAACCAAACTGGTCGCCCACACCTGTAGTTAAAGTAATGGGGACGGTGATACTTCCGGTGGCAAAAGTTCCCTCGTAATTCAGGGTTGGGTTTTCCGCTTGGTACGAGGCAAGATAACCTTTGCCCTGCAAAAAGAAATCGCTGCCATTGGCATCTTCCCAGGTGGGCGGGTAACTGTCGTTTAGGATATAAACCCAGGAAGTGTCGGGTTCGTACCAGGTATAAAAATCGTAACCTGTACCATCGCCATAAGTACCAGTAGGGGTAAACTCCCCGACAATACTCTGGGCTACCATAGGCGAGGAAAAACCATGCCATGCTTCGGGCTCGCCTTTTACATAGCGCTGAAATGTTCCCAAAACATTTGCTGTTGTCGAAATAAAAGAGCCTGTACCATCAACATCAGATGCGATGACCAAGCCTGAGGTACCTGCATTGTTTTGTACATTTCCGTTAACTTTCAGTCCAAAATTCGGATTTACGGTAAGCGATGCCCCCGATTCGATGACCACGGAGTTTAGTTCAACATTGGAGTTGATTACCGGATCGTTGGGGGTGATGGGAATATTAACATCGGTACTTGCGTTGGGCACTGTTGAGGAGTACCAGTTATTTTGATTTTCCCATACCGAAGAAACCACACCAATCCAGCTTCCTGTGGGAATGAGGTAGGCTTGTAAATTCCAGTCGCCATCCAAAGAGTGGGGGTAGGTTAATAGTGAAGACCAGTCGTTAGGGTCGTTTTTATCTATTCTAAACAAATTACTCTTGCCATCTTCAGAGGTTGCTTCGTCTAAGCCGGCAGGTTTGGTTATAGCGCCATAATCGTAATATTCAACCCCAATCCAAAGTTCTTGCATGGTATTGATAATATAGGGTAGGTTGAGGGTGATTTCGTTCCAGCTATTAGCCACAGGTGTAAATCCCTGGCTAACATATTCAATCAAACTGTATTGATCGACACCTTGCCAGATTTTAAATGTTGCGCTTACCGGGAGGTCGGCAATAAAAACCCTGAGTCGAGTTATCTGGCTATTTCCATAGGAACTGTAATCAGCAGGTTCAAATCTCGATGCTATCTGCCAGGTTGAAAGGGTAGATGCCACACGCCCAACTGAATAATCATACACATTGTCGTCCCATTTCAACCAACCTGATTGCGCCGAAACAAAAATATAGTCCTCTTTGGTTTCGCTGTATGTACCATTTAATGTAAGGTTTACATCCTTATAGCCAATGGTATTGTAAATAACCGTGTGTGGCCCCTGGGTATTGGCGGTAGCAGGGTTTGCACCAAGTCCAAAATTCCATGCATAACTAGAAGCGCCACCTGTTGAAATATCTGTAAAAGTTAGCACTTCGCTAACGTACACCGAAGTTTGATCTGCATAAAAATTAACCACAGGATCGGCAGAAAAATAGACAGTGATTTTCCAGGTATTGATAGTCACATAATTATAGGTAGTATTACAGCCACTGCCACCCCAAGTTCGTCCGGCATGAAGTTCAAAATCAATATCCCCACCACCTGACACGCCATTGGCAATGTCCAATCCTGTTCTACTATATGATTGCGTTCCTTCCTCTCGTCCCGTACCGCTATACAAAACCGCTTCACTTGTTCCTCCACTTGAAACACATCTTAGCTGTGAACGTTGTTCAGATTTCCAGCCCACATTTATTGCTCTCATCTGGTATTCAACATCCACTCCCAAAATAAAGGCATTTACCGGTATGGTGACTTTAAGTAGTCCCGGGCAAGAAGATGAACCGGATACATTGGTGAAACTTCTGTCGGTTGATAGGTTATCACTGGAATAAGTAGCACTCACTGAATTTACCGGATCGGCAACATTAACCACAAAGTCTTTGGTTTCGGTAAATGAGCCATTTAAAGTGAGGCTAACCGTTTTGGTTCCGGCAGTAGAATAGGTGACTACATGAGGCCCTGGGCTGCTGGCTGTTGCCGGTGAGGCATTTGCGCCAAAATCCCAGACCCATGTGGTTATGCTTCCCTGTGAATCATCAGTAAAAGTAACGGGTTGCCCAACATCAGCAGTACCAGGAACAACAAAAAAATCAGGGATGGGATCAACATCATAATAAACCGTAACTGTCCACGTACCATCCTCAACAAAAATTTTACCATCAGAACAACCCCATGAATTTGCTGTTCTCCCGGCATGTAATTCAAAATCAATATCTCCCCCTCCAGTTACATTATTGGCAACTGATAAACCTGTCCGAATATATGAATAGGTGCCTGTATTATTACCCACTCCATTAGTAACACTCATTTCACTCAAACCACCAGCAGATGAGCAAACAAGTCTGGAGCGTTGGTTAGAAATAGCAGTGCCACTATTCGATCTCATATCATATTCGACATCAACGGAAGTAATGGTAGCACCTACCGGGATCGTTACAGTTAAATATCCGGGGCAAGTAGAGTAGGATAAATATTGATCGAACAACCTATCGCTTGCAATATCTCCACTTGTATAGCTAGCGCTGGCCGATGCCTTACTGTCATCAAATTTTTTTAGAGAACCATTACTCCGGGGATCAGCTGCCAATTGGCAAACCTGGGCAGCTTTTCCATTTTTAAGAACTTTTCCTTCAGAAATGGAATCGCCAGAAGTGTTTTGATGTTGTGAATAATTAGGCTTAGGGGAAGCGAAAGTTATTCCGTGGAGTACAGTAATTACAAGGAGAACGATTATTCCGGCAAGGGAATAAAACGCGGGGTTTTTATTTTCGTTTACTGAATTTACTAACTGAGGTATCATTGCTTTTCATTTTTGGTAAAAATAAAAATAAAGTAAACAAGTTTTACACCACAACTCAAAAACACCGAATTATTTCCAATTCGATGATCTTTTGTAAAAAAATACAGGCAGGTGTGGAAAAAAAAGAAAGGTAAGCCCGGGGTGTGATTAGTGTTCGTCTTTAAAGTAACCTAAAACTGATTGACGATTTAAGATTAACGATTTAAGATGTTGGTGATATTCAACACAATCTAAAATCTCCGATCGTAAATCATTAATCGTAAATTAATAAATTGCCGACTTTAAAGACAAGCACTAATTAAGCGGGTGGTTTGTACCCGGAATGTTTCAGGATTGCCTGCGCATCATTTTCATCGAATAGCTGCTGCAATGTAATTTCAGGGTTGTTATTCATGTAAGCCCTCACCACCTGCCAGCCCATCCATTCACCAATACGGGCAGGGGAAGCTGAGGAAAAATCGGAAGTAAAAGGGCCATCCACGAAAAACTTACGTTTGATGATGATTTCGGATGAGTACAGTAAATCGTTTTCGATAATAAATGACCAAATATTTGATTCGTTTTCCCGGCACCAGTCGAATTTTTCAGGTGGGTATCCTATCTTGATTTCATCATTTGTCAGGGGCATCATCGCATCCAAAAAATAAAGATGTTTGCCTTTGTTAATCATCATTTGTAAAAAATCTTTCCCCGGTTTTTCTGCAAAATGATAAAAATAAAACTCGTAAATGGCATCGCGGGTAATATGATCGCGGTTCATATTATAGATTTGATAAAGAGGCAGCCCAATTTTTCGGTAGGCCTCCAAACCAGAACCAAGATACATGTCGAGCGCGATAATCATATCATCATCAAAAAATTGAACAGGCATTTCGTAAAGCAATCCCGAAACATAGGTGAATACATCAGGGATGTTGGTTTCAGGAAAATAGTACTTAAATCTTTTAAATGAAAGGCTTAATTCCTTTTCCAGAAAATCCAAATCAGGATAAACGGACACGGTAGAATCGTAAAGCGCCTGATTTAGGGGGTTGGTAACAAACTGGCTGAGTTGAATAATATTTAAGGTGTCGTCGAGATCAACACCAAGAAATACAGGGAACTCATCAGCAATGGCTTTAAGGCCGGGCTTCATGTTGTTGGGCTTGATGGTAAACAAGGATTTTTCGTAGCGTTTTACATCAACAGGCTCAATCTGTATTTTGCCGGTATCGATGTCGAGCTCACGCTTTGCTGAATTATTACACGAAGCAAGGCCGATAAGCAATAATGCCAAAAGGAAGTATGGGAGTTTCATCTTTATTAATCATTTTTGTCCGGGGGAAAGTATTATTCACTATTAAATGTTACCTGACACCATTTATTTATTAAAATGTAACTGTTTATCTGTTTTATCAAACAATGAGTAAAATGGTTACTACCACCCCCTCTAACTCCCCCTCAAGGGGGGGAATTCCTGCGCTCTGGCCGCTACTGTGGCTTGTGCGGCTGGTCTCCCTTCCCGCCAACTGGCGGAGGAAATGTCGGTGCCGAGCTTTGCTCGTGCATGCACGAGCAAAGCTCGGCAGGATGGGGTCATGATGATTTGGAACTCAATAATGCCACCTAAATAATTACAAATTAAAAAAGTGTCAACACTTTTGTGGTGACACTTTTAAATACCTTAATCCAAAAAGAATATTTCAGATTAGATTATTTTCCAGCCGAGTGATACGGCAAAAATGTTGCTCTTTGAAAAATAATCAAATTCGTTAACTTTTTTGATTACTTCATTTAAGCCCATTTGATAACGAACATCGAGGGTAAACATTAGAACATCAACACCAACACCAGCATTAAAACCCCATATCAGGTCTTCAAAATCGGTATCTTTGATGGGGTTGAGCAAATCATCTTCATTAGTAATATCAACCGTTGCATCCATCACTATGGACGCTGAGGGACCAACCATGAGCCTGACATTCCCAACGCCAAAATTGATGATTCTCCACCCGAGAAGTAGCGGAATTTCGATGGTTTTCATGCTAACCTCCTGGTTAATCGGGCTTATTCCACTTATCGAGGGTGTTTTAAAAACACCGCCACGTGTTAGCCAGTTTACTTCAGGTTGCACGTAAATCTTTTTTCCCAACCTTAGAAACGCACCAAAGTTGAACGAGTTTGAGGCATCGCTTTTGATGTCACTCACATCGGTGGTTAATTTTGAAGTATTGAATCCCACTTTGGGACCAAGAGAAATTTGGCTAAAAGCAAATCCTGCTGCCAGCATTAATACAAAAAGCATTGTTATCTTTTTCATAAACATTAAGTATTTAAGATTGTAAATTTGTACAAATATAGAAAAGAATCAAAATGCAAAGCTAAAAAATTAGAAACTAACGTAAATTTATAGGAACAACTTATTTTTAGTTCATAATACTTTCTTCGTCGGGAGTCCTCAGTTGGCAGTGCTCAGTCGGCAGTCTTCAGTCCTCAGTTGGCAGTGCCGGACTTCGTCCGAGCATCCTTAGTCATTCGTAATAAACGATGGTGTGTTGTCGGCAACTGTGAGCTGATAACTTATTATCAAGGAATAATCGTGGTTTCAAAATATTTGTTTCTACAATCTTCCGAAAGCTTACTTTAACTATTTTTGCCACGAACTAAGTGATCAAAAAAACAAAACCGTAATATGAAAAAATTAACAATCGTACTGATACTTACTTTCATTATTGCTTCGCAGGCTTTACAGGCCCAGATAAAACCATTCAGGTTTGGATTAAAAGTTGCCCCCAATGTCGGCTGGATCTCTCCTGATTCTGATGAATATGAAAGGGATGGAACCGTAGCAGGATTTTCATGGGGTTTTATCAGCGATTTTGCCATAACCGAAAATTATTTTGTAGGCACCGGTTTTAACATCAACTACCTTAACGGGAAATATTCGTACCCACATCTGATTTCAGAACCTGTTACCGATACTACTTCAATAGATTATACCGGCATCATGTCGAGCAAAACAAAGTTGCGCTACATTGATGTTCCGCTTACGCTGAAAATGAAAACCAATAAATTTGATCAATTACAGGCTTATGGCCAGATAGGGTTTTCGGTGGGCTTTAATGTAAAAGCAAAGGCAGAAGAAGATTTTTCGTACAAGGTTGGGGGGCAAACCATGAATGAAAGCGATGAACGTGATATTTCGGATGAAGTTACGCTGGTTAAAGGTTCCCTGGTTTTGGGTGGTGGTATTGAATATTACCTCGACAACTCCACTTCAATTCTTGTAGGGGTAACTTACTTTAACGGGGTTTCAAATATACTTAAAGGCAGCAATACTGCCGATCCATCAATTAAACAAAAAGCTTCGCCACATTATATTGAGCTTACACTCGGCGTAATTTTCTAATATTTTATTTGAGATGAAAATAGCCCTTGCCCAACTCAATTACCATATTGGGAATTTTGATAAAAATGTTGAAAAAATAAAATCGGCCATAAAACGTGCAAAGGGCGAAGGTACAGACCTGATTATTTTTGCCGAGCTTGCTGTTTCGGGCTACCCTCCCCGCGATTTTCTTGAGTTTGATGATTTTATAAATCAATGTCAGGATGCGATTAATGATATAGCATTGCAATGTAAGGGCATTTCAGCAATAGTGGGCAGTCCGGTAAAAAACCCGGATTTCCAGGGTAAGGATCTTTATAACGCTGCCTTCCTGCTCGAATCAGGGAGTGTGAAAGAAATCAGGCATAAAACCCTGCTCCCCAACTACGATGTTTTTGATGAGTATCGATATTTTGAACCCAACAAAAATTTTGACCTCATTGAAGTTAAAGGAAAAAAAATCGCCCTGACCATTTGTGAAGATTTGTGGAACGTGGGAAACAACCCGCTTTATACCGTAAATCCGATGGATGAGATGATGGCTCAAAAACCTGAAGTAATCATCAATATCGCAGCCTCACCTTTCAATTACAATCAACACCTTACCCGCGCTGCCATTTTAAGGGAAAATGCCAAAAAATATAAGCTGCCACTTTTTTATGTAAACCATGTTGGCGCACAAACTGAACTGCTGTTTGATGGTGGTTCGATGGTGATTGATGCAGATGGAGAAATACTACACGAATTAAAATACTTTGAAGAAGATTACCGGGTGTTTGACACTGATGATTTGCCTCTTAACAAATCCCGGAGGCAGGTATCCGCTTATCCTGAAGGAAAAGAGAAGATTGGCCTTATCCACGATGCCCTGGTGATGGGGGTGAAAAATTATTTTGAAAAGCTTGGGTTTTCAAAAGCTATTCTGGGGCTTTCGGGTGGGATTGATTCAGCTGTAACATTGGCCATCGCGGCAAAAGCATTGGGAAGTGAAAATGTATTGTCGGTTTTGATGCCCTCGCAGTTTTCCTCTCAACATTCTGTTGATGATTCTGTTGAGATTGTAAAAAACCTCGGTTCTCCACACAAGATTGTCACCATAAAAGAACTCTACGAAAGTTTTAATCAAAAGCTCAATCCTCATTTTGAAAACCTGCCTTTTGGTATTGCCGAAGAAAATGTGCAGGCACGTATTCGTGGAGTTTTGTTGATGGCGCTGAGCAATAAGTTCGGGTACATTTTACTTAACACCTCCAACAAAAGTGAAGCGGCTGTTGGCTATGGGACACTTTATGGCGACATGAACGGAGGATTGTCGGTTTTGGGTGATGTTTACAAAACTGAGGTTTTTAAACTTGCCAGGTACATCAACCTCGAAAGGGAAATCATTCCTGAAAACATTATCACCAAACCACCTTCTGCCGAATTGCGGCCCGACCAAAAAGATTCTGATTCCTTGCCCGATTATGCAATTTTAGACGAAATACTTTACCAATATATCGAATTGCGGCAGGGGCCAAAAGAATTGATAAAGCAGGGATTTGATGGGGCGCTGGTAAAAAGAATATTAAAACTGGTAAATATTAACGAATACAAAAGATACCAAACACCACCTATTTTGCGGGTTTCTCCAAAAGCCTTTGGTATGGGCAGGAGGATGCCGATAGTGGCAAAATATTTATCGTGATATTCGGAGTTACTTAGGGCCTGTGTTTTAAGTGATTGAATTTGTAGATATCCAGGCATCCAGTTTTGCTCGCCTCGCTCGCCTCGCTGGCGAAGCGGGCTGCTTTCTTCACCTTGCTTCATATTTTTTCGGTTGTCAATAAATTTTCGGGATGTTTAGCTTAGGCTGGTTTCGACAATGCTCTACCCACAGCCTAAGCTGTATTTGTTTTCGCAGGCTCAGCCTGCTTTTTTAAAGTCAGGTTTCTTTTGGTTGTAGCAGGAAAAACCTGCCATAATAAACCGGACGAGGCATAGCCTCGCCCAAACACCCCTCTTTTTTTTGTGATATTTAAAGCTATAATCAAATTCTTCCACCAAAATAAAATCTATTGATGCAAGGCTTTTGAGCCAATAACTTCCAAAACCTTGCACAAGGAATCAATTATTATATGGTTAACCTTGCACTATGCAACGGATTAGACCTTTCTCAGCAGACCCTATATACAGTCGAATATTTTTAAATAGTAAAAAAAAGCCTCCCGCATATTTCGCTGATTAGCGCAGATAAAATATGCACTAATCAGCGAAATATGCGGGAGAAAAATTTTAAAAAGACGGACACTACTTCGTATAAATTTCCACCCTTCGGTTCAGGCTTCCTTTGTTGTCGGCAGGGTTAGTGTTCCCGAATCCCCTGGGCTCAACATTCTCTGTATTAAACCTCTTTTCTACAAAATACTTTATTACAGCTTTTGCCCGCTCCATCGATAAAAAACGGTTATATTCGGTCAATCCGCTATCATCAGTATATCCTACCACGATAAAATGTTTGTCCTGATTTTGTTTCAGGATATTTAATATTTCATCGAGGCTCTGAAAAGATACCGATAGAAGCGTTGCACTATTTGATTTAAATCTGATGAAGTCTAAATGCTTACTTATGGTTTCGTTTATCAATTCGGTGTCAGTTACCGGGACAATAATAGGATTCGGAGCAGGGCTTGGTTTCTTATCTTCAAAAACGAGCTGTTCGACAGGCCTTTCGCTTACCTCAATTTCTTGTGGAACTATTTGATGTGAAACAGCAATTTTTTCTTCTTTTACCTGCGGCTGAATAATTACAGGCATTTCTTCGGTGGGTTTTGAATACTGAACATTGGAAGGACATCCCTGGTTTTCTTTCGATCCAGGCTGACAGGGGCACAGGTCAATTTTGTCGGGTACACCGTCTTTATCAAAATCGGGGCATCCTCCACTCGGGGCATATCCGTATTCTCTGGGGCACTGATCTATGCTGTCAACCACGCCATCATAATCGTAATCGGGGCAACCCTCATTTTTTTCCAGGCCAAAAATTTTAGGGCAGGTATCGTACCTGTCGGGAATCCGATCTTTGTCTTTATCTTTCATATCTCCAAACCTTACAACTACTCCAACGGAATAGTGCATATAATTATCAAAACTGAAAAGATATTCATAAGACCCTTGAACAATCAGTCCGAAATATTTCAGGGGCCAGATATTGAGTCCGATTCCCACAGGAACGCCCCCGTAAAATTTTGAATTGATTCTTGATAAACTAAATCCTGTGTATAGATATGGATCAATGAAGAAGGATTCTTTTAATAGTTTTCCATTGGCGAACCTAAAAGCTGCTTCCAGGCCAATTTTGTATAAATTGTTGCCAGAAACATTTTCCTGAAGTGGGATTTCATTTAAGCTGTTGGCATTTAGCTGTGTTGTGGATAGAAGCAGCGATGCGTTTAAATATGAGTTTATGTTTCTTCCAATTTTAACCATCGACGGGGCTTTAAGGCCCATTAGATTGTCTCCAAAAAAAGGTTCAGAGAATGTATTTTTAGGAAAGTTAAAATCAGCAAAATTAGCACCTCCTGTAACAGTCCACGGATGATAAGCATTTTGACTGTAAATTATTGAGCTTGACAAAAGATATAAAATAAAAAAACAAATTAATTTTCTCACAAATAGCGTGTTTTAAAACAAGGAGCAAGATACAAAAGTTTGTTTAACTACATCATGGTATCATTTATTTTAGATGCTATGACTAAAAAAACGGGCAATCATGTTAAAATGAATGCCCGTTTTTAATTCGTTGTAACGCGGAGTTACATATCGAGGTTTATGGCCTCAACGGATTTAACTTCCGGAATGGCTTTTTTCATGGCGCTTTCCACACCATTTTTCAATGTCATTGTGCTGTAAGGGCATGAGCCGCACGCTCCAAGCAATTTAACATTTACAATATTGTCGTCAGTATATTCAATAAACTCAATATCTCCACCATCTTGTTGAAGATAAGGTCTTATTTGTGCAATCACATTTTCTACTTTTCTGATGATTTCTTCTCTGTTCTGATCCATATTCTAATTTATTGTTAATGAGTTTGCAAAGTTACTAAACCTTAAGCAAATGGTGAATTTTTCCTGGTATTAAGTTGCTTAATGATATTTTGGGCAAGATCGTCAAAAGACCTGGAAATTGGATTGTCATCGGTTGACAATGCCACGGGTTTTCCGCTGTCTCCGGATTCGCATATACTTTGAACCAGGGGAATTTCTCCCAGAAAGGGCACTTTTGATTCTTCGGCAAGTTTTTTACCGCCTTCTTTTCCAAAAATAAAATATTTATTTTCGGGCAACTCAGCCGGTGTGAAATACGACATGTTTTCGATGAGCCCCAAAATGGGCACTTTAATTTTTTCGGAATTGAACATGCTGAAAGCTTTCCGTGCATCAGCCAATGCTACATTTTGAGGTGTGCTAACGATGGCTACGCCCGAAACTTTCGCTTCCTGAACAATGGTAAGATGAATGTCGCCGGTTCCGGGAGGCAGGTCTATCACCAAATAATCCAGTGTGCCCCAATCGGTGTCGCGCAACAGTTGGTTTAACGCATTGGAGGCCATGGGTCCTCTCCAAAGCAAAGCCTGGTTTTGATTAACAAAAAAACCGATGGATAAAACTTTTATGCCGTATTTTTCCATGGGAATAATCACGTCCCGATCGTTTCGTTTTTCGGCCACCGGTTTGGCATCCACAAGGTCGAACATTATGGGTATGGATGGCCCATAGATGTCGGCATCAAGAATCCCAACCTTAGCACCTGTTTTTGAAAGAGCAACTGCGAGGTTAGCTGCTACGGTCGATTTGCCTACGCCGCCCTTGCCTGAAGCAACGGCCACAATATGTTTAATTTTTTCGAGTGCATCCTGGGTTTTTGCTTTTAAGGTAATGTTTCCCCTAACCTGCACCTGGGAGCCGAGGTGTTTTTCGATAGCAGTAACGCAGGCTTGCTCTACGATGGCTCCATTTTTATCGTTGGGTTCGGGGAACAAAAGCGTAAAACTAATTTTTTGCCCTTCAAGCTCGATGTGGTCAACCATTTTGAGCGAAATAATATTATCGCTTTTTGGGAAATAGATCACTTCTTTTAGTGCCTCTATTATTTGTTCTTTTGAATATGACATTTGTTATTTTTTTAAAATCGCCCAAAATTAACAAATTCAAATGTGTCAATTGCAGTGTTGGAAAATGACAGAGCTAATTTAGTACCTTTTCTTTAATGTTTTGCCATTTTTTGGCAAAACATTAAAGAAAAGGTACTTATGCAAAATATAAAATGCATTGCCGATAATATGAAAGGAAGGTGAATAATAAAGCTCTAAATTGCAAAATATGCATTTATAAATTTTGCCGACTAACTTGTATAAATTATGAATTATTGGTATCCGGGGAAAAGTATTATTCCGTTTGTAGATTCTGATCCACTGGTTGGCGGAGAAAAAACTACTGCACATTGTCATTTCACTTTGAGGCATCCACCAACCAGCGGATCGGAATAACAAAATGCTTACGTTTAATCGAAGGTATTGAAATTATCAAATTGATAAATCCTTTGTTTTCTTAGTGCCCCTGAGTGTGTTATGTGCCTCAGTGGTTAGTTTTAGCAGGTTACCACTGAGGCACTGAGGGCACAGAGATTTACTAAGATGCATTATTCACTACAATTTATTTACGTTAAGTAAGGAGTTATGAGGCTGTGAGAGAGGGAAAATTAATTAAAAAAAAAGGCCGGAAAAAATCCCGGCCTTACTATTTAACAATTAGCGATATTAAATATCTTTTTTGGCAAGATAAAAGTCAACCATTTCATAATCGCTGGCTTCGCGCTCTTCCATCTCGTCAACAGTTTTTGGTGGGGGAACGATTACTTTATCGCCCGGCTGCCAGTTGAGGGGCATGGCAACACCATTTTCATCCGATGCCTGGAGCGCTTTCAGTACACGCCAAACCTCGTCCATATTTCTTCCAATATTCAGCGGGTAGTACATGATTAATCTAATTTTTTCGTGGGGATCAATAAAGAATACTGCACGCACTGCTGCTGTTTGCGATTCGCCTGGCTGTAGCATCCCGTAAAGGTTAGCCACTTTCATATCGATGTCAGCAATAATGGGGAATCTCATGGTAATACCAAGATTTTTCTTCACGTTATTCACCCATGCAATATGCGAGTGAATACTGTCGATACTTAAGCCCATGAGCTTAGTATTCCATTTTGCAAATTCGCCTTCTTGTTTGGCAAATTCAGACATCTCGGTGGTACAAACCGGGGTAAAATCTGCCGGGTGCGAAAACAGGATTACCCAGCTTCCTTTGTTGTATTCCGAAAATTCAATTTCACCTTGTGTGGTTACTGCCGTAAAATCAGGAGCCTTGTCGCCAATTCTTGGCATTTGTTGTACTTGCATTTGAGTTTGTTCTTCCATTTGTTTTAAAATTTTAATTTGTTAATAATTCATTTTTTAAAAATATGATTAATTATTATGATGCAAAAATATAGTATAATTAAATATAAAACAAATCGAATTAATTTATATTATTATAGATAAATCCTATACTTTTGTAAAAACCATTGATTATGATTACACTCATTCAACTTGAATACATTGTTGCTGTCGAAAAATTTAAAAATTTTGTGAAAGCATCCGAGGCATGTTTTGTAACGCAGCCTACTTTGAGTATGCAGATAAAGAAGCTGGAGGAGGATTTGGGGGTTGTGATTTTCGACAGGACAAAAAAGCCTGTTTTAGCAACGGAAGTAGGCCTGAAAATTATAGCGCAGGGCAAGTTGGTTTTGCATCACAGCGCGGGGATTCCAGAAATTATCGAGGAGTTTCATCAACGAATATCAGGAAAGATGCGGATAGGAATTATTCCAACGCTTGCTCCCTACCTCCTGCCGAGGTTTGCCGGCAACTTCAAGAAAAAATATCCTGAAGTACAGTTTTCAATTCGGGAAATGATAACCGAAAAAATTGCCGAAGAACTTTTACACGATAAGTTGGATGCCGGCATTTTTGTTACGCCCTACCACGACAGCAGGTTTAAAGAATGGCCCATATTTTACGAGGAGATGAAAATTTATGCCAGTCCTGACCATCGCCTAATAAGTAAAACAGAGATTTTGATTAAGGATGTGGAAACGCCCGAAATCTGGCTATTATCTGATGGCCACTGTTTTCGCGACCAGGTAATCAACCTTTGTTCTATTCCTGAAAAAGCTGAAAGCGATTTGCCTTTTGAATTTGAGGGGGGCTCGCTCGATACCCTGATGAAAATTATCGACAAGGAGGGTGGGTTTACACTTTTGCCCGAAATTGCTGTAATAGATTTGCCCGATTCAAAACAACACCAGGTACGGTCGTTTGATAATTATAAACCGCTTCGGGAGGTGAGTCTGGTTTTCTCAAGAAACTTTGCCAAGGATCGTCTTATTAAATTGCTCTATGAAGAAGTGCGAAGTTGTGTTCCGGATTACATGCATAATAAAGAGAGGGGAAGTATTGTTGAATGGAAAGATGAGTAGGGCGAATTTTAGGTATTGATTGTTGAAGGGCTACGCCGTAATTAGGCTGCGCCGTGATTTCGCTACGCTGTCATTTGCTTCGCGTCATTTTAATAGTCATTATTTTTCGAAATCACATCCCAAAACTTCTACTCTAAGCCAAGCTCTATTGCAGGATTCCAGAAGTGTTTTTGGAAATCAATAATTTTGTCATCCACAACTTCAATTCCTTCACTTTCCAGTAATTGCTGCATTACATCGGGGCTGCCAAAATGGTGTTTCCCGGTAAGCATACCAATTCTGTTCACCACCCGGTGTGCGGGAATGTTCTCAACGGCACTGTGCGAAGCATTCATTGCCCAGCCCACCATGCGCGATGAACCACCCGTGCCGAGGTATTTGGCTATTGCTCCATAACTACTTACCCTGCCGGAGGGGATGAGTTTGACAACTTCGAAAACCTGCTCAAAAAATGTTTGCTCTTTCATATTATAAAAAAAAGTCCCGGCAAGAATACCGGGACTTTTTAGAATGATCAAATAATAATTTTATTATTCAACAATCAACTTATGTGTGGATTCTCCGGCTTTGGAGATAACCTTCACAAAATAAATACCTGCTTGTAGTTGGCCTGTATTTACGCTTACTGATTTGCTGTTTGGTGCTTGCTCCAATACAACCTGACCCAGTTGATTAACAACTTTAACATTACTCATGGCATAGTTGGTCGAAATATTAACCATGTTGCTTGCGGGATTAGGGAACATCATTATATAAGCATCGCTGTACAGATCTCTCATGCCCACAGGGAACTGAAGCGTTACAGGAACTTCAACCAATGGAGTAGCCGGATCGTTAGATGCAATCCAGATAGAAGCATAATACATCTCATCTGTGGGGCCGCCAAATGGCTCCGAATCAGCAGTTACATCAAAAGTAAGCATGTCGCTACCGGGTATCATTCCCGACATTGGGTCGATGCTCAACCATTCTACCTGAACTTCACCGCTTAGTGTAGCAGCAATGTTCCAGTTGTAGTTGAGGCCTAATGCTGACATGGGTTCAAAAGTGCTACCATCCAGCGAAATCATATCGCCATAGCCTGCAACAGCGGGACCAGCATCACAACCAGCAGCAAATTCATCGGCGGCGTGGGTTAATGAGTAGCCAATCCAGATATCATTACCGGTAATAGCAACCGGTGAGGAGAGTTGGATGGTGTTCCACCCCAGTGGGCTTACAGCTAAAGTTTCTTCGTGCAGGATGGTGCCAGGAACAGTAGTGCTACCCTGTCCGTAAATCTTAACTATAAACGATGAAGGCATGTCGTTGATGTAAACTTCAATTTGAGTAAGTTCCATACCAGCATACTGACCCATTGCTGAGGCTGGCCAGTAAGCAGAAACCTCGAAAGTGCCACCAGCGGTTAAGCCAATAGCGTCATTATTGATGCCATCATCGTAACGAATTACCTCATCATCGGTAACATTGGGCGATGGGGTAGGATTGATAGTATTAGCAAGGCCAAGCTGGTCAGGGTTAATCACATTTACATATTCTTCGATGGGGGTAATGGATGGAGCAGCTGCATCAGCACCATAAGTAATACTCATGTTAACGTCCAGGTTAGCGATACCGCTGTTTGAAATATCCAACGCTTTTGTATCCTGTTCGTTATAACCGAGCGCAAATGCCAAGGATGCAGGATCCACATCGATTATTGGGAAGTTGCCGCTACCGGTAACCTGGAGTGTAACCGGAACCATAGTAACGGGCATGTCAGGATCGTTGCTGTTTACAACAATATTAGCGCTGTAAGTACCTTCGGTTAAATCGCTGGCATCAAAAGTTACAGTAACATCATCAGCACCACCACCGTTAATTTCGCCTGAAGAAGGATCTAACATAATCCATGCATCCATGGGCGTACCTTCGGCAATAGCGCGGATGTTCCAGTTGGCATCGAGTGCAGGGTTGGTAATGTGCATTGGCACCCATGAAGCACCTGATTTAAACCAGTCACCGTTTTCTACATGAAGTCCTGCATCATTTCCTGCGGGGAATAAATCGGCATCGTGTGTAACTTTACAGGTTACCCAAATATCGCCACCACTAATCATTACCGGAGAACTAAGTGAAATATTATTCCAGCCAATAACCGAAGTAAAATCTTGCTCGAGCAACACTTCACCGGGAGAGCCTTCTGCGCCATGTCCATAAACATAAACGGTAGAAGCAGTTGTTACATCGTTGATGTAAACCTGAATTTCATTGATTTCCATGCTGATATAGGAATTGGTAATTAAAGTAGGGAATTTCGCTCCATACTCGAAAGAGCCACCACTTGTAAGGCCAACAGCACTGGCGTTTTCACCATCATAATTTAAGGTTATCACATCATCAACATTTCCAGGGTGGGGAATTGAAGTTCCTTTGGTCATTTGAACTTCAGGAATCACAACATTTTTGTAATCGATAACTTTGTTGTATGCGCCGGCATTAGCGGCTTTCATAGTTGAAAATTGTGGGAAAGCATTCCAATCAAGGGTAGCAATACCTGTATTCGAAATAGTGAGTGTTTCGGTGGTTGAAGTGCCGGCATCTAATTCAACACTAAATAATGTAGGGGCAACAACGATATTTGAAGGGCCAATTGCCGGTTCAAGCTCAATAAGCTGGATGTCGTCCATAAAGAATTTGGGTGTTCCTGTGGTTGTAGAGGCGTAAATGTCCATAGCAGCCAGTTGGTTTAATCCGCCACCTGATGCCCCGACACTCCATTGCCATGTGATAACCTCTGTACCGTCAATCATAATGGTAGCTTCATCCATATTGAGGTTAATGATATTTTCCATGTGAAACCATGTATCATAAGAATAGTTGAAGGTTTCAATTCCGGCTGCACCATCAGCGGTTACGTTAGCAATTCCACCCGGATCGAAATAAACTTCAAGACCCCAGGTAGCACCTGTTCCACCGGGAGCCCAAGCCTGAAGAATATTGTAATATCCAACAAATCCTGAAGGAACATACATGTAAAAATCAACAGAATATTTACCGGCTGTTTTGTCGCCAAAAAGCATAACGTAATCGTTAAGGCCATCGGTCATTACCGAGTTGTTGCCAGTAAAAGCCTGCTCTGTAGAAACTGTGGCATCTTCGTCACCACCGGCACCGCCGTCACCACTCCAGCATGTCCAATAGTCCAGTCCCTGTGCAAGGGCTTGCTCTACGAGTTTTTCTCCTGCATTGTAGCTTTCAAAATCTTCAACAATTTCAGCACCGCTGCCACCACCAATCGGGTCGCCGTTGTAAATAAGAATACCTGTTGAACTTCCATCAGACCATGTTCCGGCCCATCCGGTTTGGTTATCCATAAATTCGGGAGATTGAACAGGAACACCAGCGGTGAGATCGTTCCAGTTGGCACCATCATCCAGTGAAAAGCCGATGCCTTCGAAGGTAGGTTCTGATGAGCTTCCAAGCCATGTTCCGGTGGTTCCGGGAATGTAATCGAACCAACGGGCATACATTGAACCATTTACAAAAACTGAGCTCCATGTTACGCCACCATCGGTGGTAACATCCAACTCAGGTTCTAATCCCATGTCGAGGTATGAACGGAAAGCAATACCAACGGTTTCGCTTTTAAATAGGGGTTGTACAACGTTAGTAGCACCAAAGGGAGTGAGTGTAGTTCCCCAGGTCATTCCTTTGTCGGATGAGAAGAAAATACGGCCTTGATTAGTTCCCCACCAGATGCTGTTTCCAACGGCTGAGTAGTTGCCTGTAATTCCATATTCGCCCGTGGTTGGAGCGGGAATGTTTGCTTCGGGAACTCTGTTCCAGCTTGCGCCGCCATCGTTGGTGGTGTAAAGTTCGTAATATCCATCAATGGGGTCACCTTGTGCAAAGCCATCGTTAGCATTAAAAAAGTGGACTACATTGGCAAATGAAGAAGCACCATAAGCAGTACCTTGTTTTGCCCATGTTGTTCCACCATCGGTTGTTTTGTAAATTCCCTGGTTTGCACCGGTATTAAAAATGGCCCAGCAAGTGCTTGCATCCATAGCAAAAATCATTGAAAGTCCAGTTCCGGCGTTAAATGTTCCTGAAGTCCAGGTTTGGCCTCCATCAGTTGAGCGGGTAAAGCCATCAATGATAGCACCAGTGGCATCAATGGCAGCAGCCCATAATGCGTTACTGTCGTTCATTCCGACTGAAATTTGTCCGATACCTTGCCCACTGGGCAGATCAGAACTTACTTCGATCCAGTCTTGTGCAAAAGAGGCCAGCGAAATGGCCATGAAGAGCATTAATAATTGTAATTTTCTAAGCATAATAATTAATAATTTAGTTTTGAAAAATAATGATATTTAATTTTTAATAATAAGCTGCAAAGTTAATCATTTCAACCAAATAGGGCGAGATCCCCTTTTTTAGTCTAAAAATTCAATAACGATTTTCCCTGCCAGCTATTTTGTTCTATTAAGGTTTTTTCGATTTTTTGTAAAACCTGATCATACCTTATAATACCCCAGTTTGGGCCAGATAGAAAACGAGGGGGAACTTCGCCTGCAAAGCGCTCAATAACAATGGCGGGGGAGAGGTTTTCAAGAAAACGGATTACCAAATCAATATATTCCTCCAGGCCAAAAAATGTGAACTGATCAGGATCGGCAACAAAATCCTTTGCCATTTTTGTATTTTTAACAATTTGAAGCTGGTGTAGTTTTAAGGTGGTGAGCGGCAGTTTTGATAAAATCCCAGCTTCATCAACCATCATTTGCCTGGTTTCGCCGGGCAAGCCAAAGATTATGTGGGCTCCGGTTTTTAAACCAAAAGAAGCAGTAAGTTCGATGGCATCTTTTGATTCCTGAAAAGTGTGTCCACGATTTATTTTTATGAGGCTTTCATCATAACACGACTCCAGCCCGTATTCGATAATCACGTAATGAGTTTTCGCTATGTCGGCAAAATACCTGAGTTTTTCATCATTAATACAATCAGGGCGGGTCCCGATAACAAGCCCCACCACATTTTCAACTTCCAATGCCTGGTCATATCTTCGTTTCAAATTTTCGAGGCTGTCGTAAGTATTTGAATAGGCCTGGAAATAGGCAAGGAATTTTTCGGCGCGGCGGTAACGGTTTTTGTGGAATTGAATACCTTCCTCGATTTGTTGTTTTATTGATTTTTCGGGCGAGCAATATGATGGATTAAAAGCATCGTTGTTGCAATACGTGCAGCCACCCCGACCTTTGGTGCCATCGCGGTTGGGGCAGGTAAACCCGGCATCGATGGTAACTTTTTGTACCCGTCCGCCAAATTCTTTTTCGAAGTATTGGGCGTAAGCGTTAAATGGCCGTTGATGTTGCCAGGGATATTCCATGCGGCAAAAATAAGAAAGGCTGCACTCTGGCAGCCTTTCTTTCAAATTTGTTTTCGTTCAGGCTCAAATCATTCATTCCTGTTGAAGTGTCTGCATCTCTAACCCATCTAACGAAATTGTATATTCTGATTACATCGCCCTGGGGTTATGACCATTGGGCCAGTTGGCCGGATCATCGACTTTTGGATCACTTTGTAGCGAGCCGGTGTCATGCACATCCATCAGGTGATAGTTTTTTGTGTTTGGCGGAAATTCCATGAAACCCAAAGTTTCTCCAAAACAAACATAAGCGCCAAATCCACCGTTATCTTCGAAATTATTGATACCATAGTTTTGTCGCCCATCATGGTTGTGCCTGGATACAGGTTTGTTGAGGCCATTTGTGCATCAACAATCCGCTCGTCAGCACTTTCGTCACCATAAGCAAAATCGAAATAGTCGGTGTTTTGGAAAGGAACCAAAACTTCGGTTGAGCCCTAAAATCTGCTGGGGTCGATGCCACTAAACATGATGAGTGGGTACATTTTTTTTGATCGATGGAAGTCGCCAGTCGGTGTAACCGGCCAGATCGAAAGGGGCTGATCCGGCTGGGCATTTCCTTCTTTCACTGCTCGCCGCAACATTGGCAGGTATTTTAATTGGGTGTCGATGTTGGCATGTTGGATTACTAAAAACAGTGTGAGGTTTCCCTGCTCGCCAATTACATCAGGTCCAAGCCAGCCCCGCCCATCAAGAATCCCCATGACTTTAATAAGATTTTCTTCGTCCATATCGTGAATCATTTCCCAATGGGCTTTCAGTTCTTCGGAATCCCGGCCAAATTCTTTTTCGATTTCCCCAAGTTTTAGTCTGTAATTTTGATCCTCATCATGAATTGTGTCTAATAAGGCAAGCAGTTCTTTATCAAAACCTACACTTGTATATTCTTGTCCCATTTTTCGGGTTCATTTTCGATAAATGATTTTATAACAAAAGTTTCAGGATTATTGTATTTCCATATTTCTTTTTGATTTTTTCTTTATTAGTGTCCCTGTGTGTCCTAAATGCCTCATGCCATAGGCGTCACTATGTGAGTGGTAAATTTTAGCATGTTAACACTAAGGCACTAAGTTCACTAAGTATCACTAAGATGCATTATTCACGACACTTGATTTACGTTAAGTAAGGAGTTCTGTATTTACGCCATTTAAGAAATCATAAAAAAAGCCACCCCAAAAGGGATGGCTTACATGGATTCTCGAAAATTATCTTTTTTAAATTCCAATCTTCGATTTTAGAAAAGTGGACGTATATCCATCTTAAATCTAAAATCTACAATCGTTAATCTTAAATCAAATATTAAACAAGTCCCTGATCAAGCATTGCATCAGCAACCTTTACAAATCCACCAATGTTGGCACCTGTTACATAGTCAACGGTTCCGTCTGCTCTTTTACCATATTTCACACAGTTAGCGTGGATGTCTTTCATAATCTGGAGTAATCTTGCGTCAACTTCTTCGCGGGTCCAAGACAAGCGCAGTGAGTTTTGCGACATTTCCAAACCTGAAACAGAAACCCCACCGGCGTTGGCAGCTTTACCGGGGCCGTAAAGTATTTTTGCCTCCTGATATACAGCAATAGCTTCGGGAGTTGAAGGCATATTAGCGCCTTCTGAAATTACATAACATCCGTTGGCAACGAGTGCTTTGGCTTCGTCTTCGTTAACTTCATTTTGTGTAGCGTTTGGCATGGCTACATCACATTTAACGCCCCAGGGCCTTAAGCCTTCGTGGTATTCGCAATCGAATTTCTCAGCATATTCTTTAATACGGCCACGCTTCACATTCTTCAGCCACATAATCCATTTTAGTTTTTCAGCATCTATTCCTTTAGGATCATAAATAAATCCGCTTGAGTCGGAGAGGGTAACAACTTTTCCACCGAGATCGGTTACCTTTTCGCAAGCATATTGTGCAACGTTACCTGAACCTGAAATGGCCACAGCTTTGCCTTTTAATGATTCGCCACGTGTTTTCAGCATTTCCTGGGCAAAATAGGTAGCGCCATACCCAGTGGCTTCCGGGCGAATGAGTGATCCACCCCAGCCAAGTCCTTTACCTGTCAATACGCCTGTAAATTCATTCCTAAGTCTTTTGTACTGGCCAAATAAGAAACCAATTTCGCGTCCGCCAACGCCGATATCTCCGGCGGGTACATCGGTATTTGGCCCGATATGTTTCGAAAGTTCTGTCATTAAGCTTTGGCAGAATTTCATCACTTCATTGTCAGATTTTCCTTTGGGGTCGAAATCTGAGCCACCTTTACCACCGCCCATAGGCAAGGTGGTGAGCGAGTTTTTCAATACCTGCTCGAAGGCCAAAAATTTAAGGATGCCGAGGTTAACAGTCGGGTGGAAACGCATGCCGCCTTTGAAAGGGCCAATGGCGCTGTTCATCTCGATACGGAAACCCTTGTTGATTTGTACTTCGCCTTTATCGTCGAGCCATGGAATACGGAACAGAATCACTCTTTCCGGTTCAACCATTCGTTCAAGAATTTTTGCTTCTTTATACTTTGGGTTTTCCTCGATGTATGGAATCAGGGTTTCCACTACTTCATGAACTGCCTGATGGAATTCAACTTCACTTGGGTTTTTGGCAATAACTTTTGCCATGAAATCATTCACTTGTTGATCAAATACATTTGCCATAATTATAAGTTTTTGTGTATTAAAATTGTGTAATTAATTCGTGCGCCAATGATAATTCTTTTCTGTTAATTGGTTAACAATAGATGGTTAAAAGTTGGTATTTGGATATAAAAATCCGTAAATCACGCAAAAGTATTCGGGGAATTTCGGATGATTAATTTAAAAATTCAAAGGTGGGAATAAGTTTTGTCAGCGAGGGGGAAGGACATTATGATATAGATTTCTCTCCCCCCCCCCCTCTTCTCTAATGCCA
>Ga0208900_1000337_pt1 | contig 30088 bp, 20 predicted proteins | sample AntAceMetag02UKK_FD_184763 | JGI IMG/M metagenome (GOLD analysis project Ga0208900, IMG submission 184763) | Saline lake microbial communities from Ace Lake, Antarctica - Antarctic Ace Lake Metagenome 02UKK (SPAdes) (version 2) | ecosystem: Environmental > Aquatic > Non-marine Saline and... | reverse complement strand
CTGAGCGTAATGTCTTCAAGGTTTCCGATGGGTGTGGGGACAATGAATAATTTCGACATGATTGAAGTTACTGATTTATATGATTTTATTTTTTAATGCGTTTAAAGATAGGTAATTTTGCAAACCTTTTTTGAATAGCAAAGGTAACCTTAACTACTTTGATAGCAATTTATCAAGCAGGAAAGTTTTCTAACAGGTTTATTTTCTGTTATAGTAAAAAAGGTATTTATTTAGCTGGTAAAATTTATCTGCAATTTGTTTTTGCTGTTCAATACAGGACTAATTGATTCAGGGCTCATGGAAGATGATCATTACAGACAAAAAATATTGTAACCCGCATTATTCAACGCAAAAAACAAACCCAAAGAATATCACATCCCTAACGGGACTTAGAATAATACGGCATGGTATGTTCTATAAATATCAAATCCCTACGGGATTGAAAACCTGTAGGGTGTACAACAAATAGTACATTTTTCGATTAACGATTAACTTATTAATTCATGAAAAACTACAAACACAAAATAACAGTTTATCTGCCCATTCTTTTTGCACTCGTTTTGATTGCCGGTATTTTGCTGGGTATCCGAATCAGCCCCGGCAATGGTGCAAATTCAAATGTGTTTTCCATCGATCTTTCTAAATACAATAAGCTCAGTGATATTGTCTCCTTTATCGAACACGATTATGTTGATACCGTTGACATCAATAAAATTCAGGATGAAACCATCATGGAAGTTTTGAAAAACCTGGACCCGCATTCATCCTACATCCCCGCAAGTCAGTTTGACGAAGTAAGCGAACATCTTGAAGGAAACTTTGAAGGTATTGGTGTGCAGTTTAGGATTGAGAAAGATACGGTAATGGTCATCCTGCCTGTTGCCGGTGGACCCTCCGAAAAGGTTGGTATTAAGGCCGGCGACAGGATTGTAATGGTTGACGGCGATACCATTGCTGGGATTGGCATTAACAATAGTGAGGTTATGAAAAAGCTTAAAGGCGAGCGAAACACGAAAGTGGATGTAGGGATTATTAGGAGAAATTCACCAGAAATGCTCGACTTTACAATTAAGCGCGATGTCATCCCTACTTACAGTCTTGATATTGCCTACATGGTCAACGATTCAGTAGGTTTTATTAAGCTCAATAAATTTTCGGCCACAACTTCCAGTGAGACTTATGATGCTATTCGCGATTTAAAAGCCGAGGGTATGCAAAAGTTGATTTTGGATTTAAGGGGGAACACAGGCGGCTATTTGCAAGCAGCCATTGATGTATCTGATGAGTTTATTAAAAATGAAAAGTTGATTGTTTATACCGAAGGCAAGAACAGGCCACGCAGTTTTGCCTACGCCACTAAAAAAGGGAATTTCGAAGAGGGCGAGATAATTGTATTGATTGATGAAGGCTCGGCATCGGCCAGCGAAATTGTTGCAGGTGCAGTGCAGGACAACGACCGTGGAACGATTATGGGTCGTCGCTCTTTTGGAAAAGGCCTGGTGCAGGAGCAAATGAATTTATACGACGGATCAGCACTAAGGCTAACGGTTTCGCGATATTACACACCAACAGGCAGATGTATCCAGAGATCTTACGAAAATGGCTCGGAGGACTATTTCAATGATTTCCACGACAGATTTATGAATGGTGAGGTTACCCATGCCGACAGTATTCATTTTGATGACTCGTTGAAATATGTTACACTTGGTGGAAAGATTGTTTATGGCGGCGGTGGTATTATGCCCGATATTTTTATTCCTGTCGAAACTGGCGACCACTTTGCCTATTACAACCGGCTGATTAATCGTGGTGTTATTTATGATTATTCTTTCGAATATACTGATGCCCACCGCGATGAACTTTCGCGCTACAAGGATTACAAACAATTTGACAGCGACTTCAATATTAGCAATGAAATGTTTGATGGGCTTATTGAATTTGCTGAAAAAAATGACATAGAAAAAGACCCGGATGGAATTGCCGCACGGCAGGATGAAATTAAAATTTTACTAAAAGCACTCATCGGAAGAAATATTTTGAATGATGAAGGTTTTTATCCGATCTACCATCAAAAGGATGAAACTTTTCAAAAGGCATTGGATCTGATGAATGGGGGAGATGTTTTGTAAAGAGAAGCCTTTGGCGTTTAAAGTTACGTACCACTATTAACCTTTTCTTTTATCCCAACTTGCATTGATTCAGGGTTTCCATCCCCTTCCTTCGGTCAGGGCTTTAAACCCTATGCCCACTATGTACCCCATATACCCTATACACCTTCTTATACCAAACACCCTATACCTTTTAATGAGTTAAGGGATGCAAGCCCCGATTTATGTAACCATTTTAAAAGCAAACAATAAACAGAAAAATCGGGGATAGCAGCCCTGGCTAATTTAATTCAGGGTTTCCATCCCCTCCCTTCGGTCAGGGCCTTAAACCCTATGCCCACTATGTACCCCATATACCCTATACACCTCCCTATACCAAATACCCTATACCTTTTAATGAGTTAAGGGATGCAAGCCCCGATTTATGTAACCATTTTAAAAGCAAACAATAAACAGAAAAATCGGGGATAGCGGCCCTGGTTAATTTGATTCAGGGTTTCCATCCCCTCCCTTCGGTCAGGGCTTTAAACCCTGTTCAAAGTTGAGCGTAGCGCCTGCCCCGTTCGTATAGGGAAATCCTGCCTTTGCAGGTTTCGGGGTTTCTGTTTCCCAGGTTCAAAGTTTGAAAAACGATCTTTTTACCCTATGTCCCCTATAAACCCTATGCCCCCTATACACCTCCTTATACCAAATACCCTATACCTTTTTATGGGTTAAGGGATGCAAGCCCCGATTTATGTAACCATTTTAAAAGCAAACAATAAACAGAAAAATCGGGGATAGCGGCCCTGGTTAATTTGATTCAGGGTTTCCATCCCCTCCCTTCGGTCAGGGCTTTAAACCCTATGCCCACTATGTACCCTATATACCTTACACACCTCCCTATACCAAATACCCTATACCTTTTAATTTCGGGATACTATTTAGCCTGATAATAGAAATCCTTAAACTCATCAATAGTAAGCGCATCATCATTTTTGTACTCCCCAATTGCTGTTCTGCACAACGAATTCAGGTAAGCACCGCTGTTTAGGGCTTTCCCAAAATCATAGGCCAGCGAGCGGATGTAAGTTCCTTTGCTACACTTCACCCGGAAATAAACCAGGGGCAATTCAATCTTTTCGATATCGAAACTAAAGATGGTGATGGGCCGTTCCCGCATTTTCACCTTTTCATTTTTACGGGCATATTCGTAAGCTTTTTTTCCATCAATTTTCAAAGCTGAGAATACAGGAGGGATCTGGGTAATTTCACCCGTGAATTGTTTGGTGGTTTCCCTGATTAAATCTTCGGTAATATGATCGATGGGAAATTCCTGATCAGCCTCGGTCTCGGTATCATACGATGGTGTAGTCTTTCCAAGATAAAAAGTACCGGTATATTCCTTTTTCTGCGCCTGATAACTTTCGATTACTTTGGTTTTTTTTCCGGTACAAACAATTACTAAACCCGTAGCTCGTGGATCGAGTGTACCTGCATGGCCAACCTTAATTTTTTTTATCCCAAATTCAAACTTCAGGAAAATTTTCAGGCTGTTCACCACATCAAAGGATGTCCAGTCGAGGCCCTTATTGAAGAGGATCACCTCGCCGTTGATAAAGTCCGGGTTTTTAGTTAACGATTGTTTGGAGATCATATTTACCAGGGTCAGATTTAAGATAACAATTAACGAATTAGCAATTATATGTTATTGAAAACTATTAATAAATTGGAAAATGTGTGATGACAAAGCCCAAGCACCTTAGTTTTTGGAATAGAGACCTTTTAGGTTTTTGTTAATAAGTCTTCATTGTTATAAAGTTCTGTCATGTTCTTAAATGAGAAACCTGGAAGGTCTTTTATTCATTTTCATTTCAATACTTTACTATTGGCAATTATTAGCACAAAGTGAACTCAATCTTTTATGCCAGGATTATAGCCAGTATTCCGATAACAAAACAGTAAATGGCAAAATAAATGAGCTTGCCCTTTTTTACGATACCTATCATCCATTTGCAGGCAAGCAAGCCCGAAACAAAAGCTGCAATAAAACCAACCAGCAAGGGCAATGCACCGATGCCTTCATTTTGGGTCATTTCGCCACCCATCAAATCTTTAAAGTTTGCGCCAAGGATGGGTACAAGTACCATAAGGAATGAAAATTTTGCAATAAGTTCTTTTTTGTTACCAAGCAAAAGGCCGGTGGCTATTGTTGATCCTGAACGGGAAATCCCGGGTAATACTGCAATTGCCTGGGCAACGCCAATAATAAATGAATCGAGGTAAGAAATATTCCTGGTGTTTGATTTTTTGAAATAGGTAAAAGCCAATAAAGCAGATGTAAACAGGAGCATTGCCCCAACAAAGGCAATGTTTCCGTTGAAAAACGATTCGACCTCATCCTTAAAAAACACCCCAACAATTCCAACTGGTATCATCGAAATGATGATTTTGACAATGTATTTGGTTTCCTGGTTCCATTTAAATGCGAACAAACCTTTGATGAGCAGCCAAATGTCTTTGTAAAAAATTACAATTGTGCTTAAAACCGTAGCACCATGTACCACTAATGTAAAGACCAGGCTATCTTTAGGGTTAATGTTTAGCAGGGCTTTGCCCAACTCAAGGTGGCCGCTGCTACTAACGGGAAGAAATTCGGTGAGACCCTGCAAAAGGCCCAGCAATAATGCTTCAATCCAACTCATTGTTTTTGGAATTTGGATTTTGAAATTTGAGCTTTAGAAACAAAAATTATAACTTTAATGATATGACTTTAATTAGTGTCCTTTGGCTTTTTCATGATGGCATAAATGCCTATACCATATCCTATCATCAGCAGGATGGGCGACAGGGTTAACCTTTGAAAATTGAACATTCCATAATTAAAAACATTCGGATCGTCAGAGCCTCCGCCAATCATCAATATAAAACCAACAACTAAAAATCCCAGCGCAATGAGAAGCCATTTGTAGTTTTGTTTTCCAAAAGCAAAATCTTGTTTGTCAATCAATGATTTTGGCTCTGCAGATATTGGAGTCTTTTTGCGTTTTTCTTTTTTCATGTTTGTAAATCAATTTATTCGGGCGCAAAAATAGTTAATATAAAGCGTCGGAATTGGTTTTTAAGTATTTTTTTACGGCAAAAAAATTCGATAACCACGAGACTAGCACACCAAATACAACAAGACCAACAAATATCAGGGTGATGAATTTCATATCGCTTAACACTGCAATTTCCGGGATTTTGTTTTGGGCAAGGTACAAAAGAGCGGCAAGCAAAACAACGGATACTGCCCCACCTGCCAGGCCCTGTAACACACCATTGATGATAAATGGCCTACGGATAAACGCATGGCTTGCCCCCACCAGCAACATACTTTTTATAAGAAACCGACGGGCAAATACAGCCAGGCGAATGGTATTGTAAATTAACAAAATGGAAATGATGAGTAAAATTCCATTAAAGCCCGCCAACACCAAGCCAACCTTCGATATATTCCGGTTGACCAACTCCACCAACGATCCCTGAAAATCCACTTCCCTAACGCATGCTTCTTTGAGTATCTGACCGCGTATTGCATTTATGCTGTCGCTCTGTGTATATTGAGCATGCAGGTAAATGATGATGGTGCCGGGTAAAGGGTTGTACCCTAAAAAATCGACGAAATCTTCACCAAGATCTTCCTTTAGTTTCAGGGCTGCATCTTCTTTGGAGACCAGTTCAGTGGACTTCACAAAATAAAGGCTGTCTATGCTTTTTTGAAATTGAAGGGCATCAGTTGTTGAAACGTCATCATTTAACAACAGCGACATTCCAATGTTTTCGCGCATATACTCCGAAAGATTATTGGCATGGAAAACTATCAACGCAAGCAGGCCCAGCATAAAAAGCACCAGTGAAATGCTGAAAACAGTTATGCCGTAGGATGTGCGGTATCTTTTCCGGCTGTATTTTTCCTCAAATTTTGTCATACCAATAGCGAGAATAGGCTTAGGCTGAGATTATTTCATCCACTTTTCCCCTGATAATTTTCCAGGTGGCCTCACTCATTTTAGCCCCCAAAACTTCAATAACTTTTCCGGCAAGTAATGAGCCTATTTGTCCGCATTTTTCAAGAGGTAAATGTTTCGCCATACCAAAAAGAAATCCTGCTGCATACAAATCGCCTGCGCCGGTAGTATCGATGCTTTTAGCTTCTATCACACCAATTGTATGAATTTGTTCACCCTGCTTGATTAGCGATCCTTTCTCGCCAATCTTCACTATACTAACTTCGCTGGATTTAGAGATCTCATGCAAGGCAAGCTCAGGGTCCATGTTAGTAAATGCTTTTGCCTCATCTTCGTTGGCAAACACAATATCCACATAATCGGCGATGATTTCCTTTAGAAATTCAAGGTTGTCCTGTACCACATCAAAGCTGGCAAGGTCCAGCGAAACTTTTACATTGTTTTCTTTGGCCAAGGCAACTGCTTTTCTTAATAGTTCGTGGTTTTGCACCAGGTAGCCTTCGATATGAAAAAACTCGTAGCCGGCAAACATTTCCGATGAAATATCATCTGCTGATAATTCGATGGCGCAGCCCAGGTTAACAGCAAAGGTACGCTCCGAATCGGGACTTACCAACGCTACAGCCAGGCCGGTGGGGGCAACTCCTTTAAGAAGAAAAGGTTTTATCCCGTTTTGCTTCATGTCGCCCTCCATGATCTTACCAAATTGGTCGTTTGCAACCTTTCCAATAAAACCAGTGTCCATGCCAAGGTTTGCAACACCATTCATGGTATTTGCAGCCGAACCACCGGGGGCATGTTCTATCGGGAGATGCTTCACTGCATCCATCAATCGTTGAATATATTTTTCGTCAACCAGTTTCATTCCGCCTTTCAAGAGTTCAAAATTATGTATAATTTGATCGTCTTCAAGCTTTATCATAATGTCAACAAGGGCATTGCCCATTCCAAGAATTTTTGCCATAACAAAAGGTAAATTTGCGTTAATTGATTTTTTTTACAGAAATTGTGAAAATATTTTGCAAAAGTATTGGTATTTTCCAAATAGTGTCTATTTTTGCACTCGCTTTTCAAAAAAAGCAAGCGTTCATTAAAAAGGTAATATATTCCTCCTTAGCTCAGTGCCGTTCTTGTGGACGAGCATCCACGAAAATCTATCAAAATCACAGATTTTGAGATTTTCGGGATTGGTTAGAGTCCCGTACGTACGGGATTAATCAGAGAGCCAAGATGGAATAATCTTTGAAATACTTTATATTCCTCCTTAGCTCAGTTGGTTAGAGCATCTGACTGTTAATCAGAGGGCCCTTGGTTCAAGTCCAAGAGGAGGAGCTTTAAAATCAAAGCCATCCATTATTGGGTGGCTTTTTATAATTTGTCACAATGATGAAATCATCTTCATCCTGATATCCCCATCCATTTTTATGAACATTGCTTCGGCCAAGTATTTTTGAATTCCATCGATTGTAAGGTTTCGGCAGTTTTTCCCTGAATTCATAAGTTACCGCCCGAGCCAATAGGGCCAAAGGCATTTTGCCATACCGTATATTCAAGTTAAATGTTGAGGTTCTATCAAATCCCATAGCACCGTCAAAGTTAAAAAAACCTTCTATCGACCACCTTTTGGGAAATGCTTCAGATAGCAGTTCTGTTGCTGGTTTATTGGATAGGGTTAAAAAGGATTTGAAAACAACTGCAAAGTTGAAACAGTTTGCCCGTCTTGTCGTAAGCGGGGTCTCTTGTGATGGCGAGGCAGGCTTCGTCCGTTCCTCCCGCGCAAAGTCCGTATCCAAAGCAACTGTTATTATTGCAAATCGCCTAAGCCTGATTATACCTCAGGTGTACGACAAATATCACAATGCTATCCTCAAATGATTTAATTTTTCATCGAATGGAACGAATTACACGAATTTACCTGCCTTGGGCAGGTGATAATTCGATTAATCTGTATAATTCGATGATGATTCTTATGACAGGTGGGGATTTGTCGTGCACCCTATACTTCTTTCCAAGCAAAATATCCCCTACTTTTACAGCATCAAAAAAATGTAAATCGATGAAACCTTTGGGGCCGCCTTAATTATAAATTTTACATATTTTATTGCATGCTTGATATTTCTGATAAAAACCGCATTTTCCGTGTCATCTTCCTGATGATCGTTTTGAGCTGGGCATCCATAAAAATTATCCTTCCGGTCTTGCCTGTACTCCATACAGAATTTGGGGTGGAGATGAAAGATATCAAGCTGACAGTTACAGTGTTCCTGTTGGTCATGTCGATGGCACAGTTGATCTGGGGCGCACTTGCCGGGTTTTTTACAGCAAGGTTTCTTATTCTCCTCGGCTTGTGCATTACACTTGTTGGCAGCCTCGTTTCGATGACTGCTGTGAGTTTTGAGATGTACTTTACAGGCAGGGCGCTCGAAGGCCTTGGGCTGGGTTGCCTCTCACCCATTGCACGAGCAATACTTGCCAATATTTTCGACCGTAAGGAATTTGCCAGCAAGGCGGCTGTCCTGGCCATTGTTACCGCAACGTTGCCTGCCCTTAGTTCCCTGGCAGGTGGACACATCATGGCATGGATGGGCTGGCGTGCAATTTTCGGATTTTTGGCCATCCTCAACCTACTCGTAATTTTTCTGGCATACCGGTATGTAAAAAACTTACCAGCGCCCGAAAAGACATCTGAAAAATCTGCCCTTGTTTCGGTTTTTAAATCTTATATTTCTGTACTCAAGAGCAGGTATTTCTGGGGCTACATCACACCCTATGCTTTTATTCTTGGTTCACTGATAGGCTACTATTCAGCATCGCCTTTTTGGTTTGTAAACGATTTTGGTTTTTCGGGCAGGCATTTCTCAAATTTCCTTTTGCCCACAGCACTGTTTATCATCTTTGGTTTAATGGTGGGTAAAAAATTGATTCATAAATATGCCATGAACAAAGTTATTCTTTGGGGGTTGATGGCTTCATTGTTTGCATTCATCCTTACGATTTTATTCTGGCTTGTAAGCCTGGATGGGATTTGGGTTATTATCGCCATTTTCAGCATATTGGGATTTGCCAATGGAATGATTTCACCGGGCACCAACGCCGAATGTTTAACACGACTTAAAACTTATGCAGCACCAGCATCGGCATTGATCACCTGCTATGTTTTTTTAATGTCATCCATATTTTCGGGCATCACCATGAAAATGGATGTATCGGATTTTTATACAATGGTGATTTTGATTGGGAGTGTTACCCTGGTAAGCTTTTCAGTGTATTGGTTTGGGATATATAAATCCGAAGCAAAACAAAATAAAGAGTAAACCCTTAATCCTTCCCCACATTTAATATTTTCCAATACCCTCCATTATCTGCTCCAACACGCATAAGTACCCCATCAGATTGAAGTTTACTCAAATGATATTCTACGCCCTTCAAGCTAATACCGGTTTTCGCTGCAAGCTTAGGACTGGTAATATTTTTATCCTCCTTAATTAATTGAATGATTTTTACCCTAGTTTTTACCCTAGTTTTTTCATCATTACCTTTATCATACAAAGCATCAAAAACAGTAACACCAAAAACACCTATTTTATCATAAGTGAAAATAGCATCAGGGTTTGCATTCTCATTAAGTTCTTTTTTAACCCTTGCAATGCCCCGGTTATATCTGTTAACATACCCAAGTATTTTCATTGCCTCGGCAATTACAGGATTTCTGTAATCATTTACATTTGGGAAATTTTCGAGCCTCAAATCTTCCTCAACGCAACCATTAAGCTGCCATGCCCATCAAAGCTAATGCAAGATTGCCACAGATTCGCATGCAGCGAGACAAGTTGCATAGATTTTCGCAGAACTGAAAAATGACAAAACTAAGATTGTTAGCCACATTTTATAAATCCTTTGCCTTTACAAGCTGGATGATTACATTGTTTTGTCTTGTTTTGATTTATATGCTCGGAATAAATGCAATTACACCTCTCTTCTGGTTTAAGCTTATTACGCTTGGAATTATTGTTTTGTATATCAACAGCTACAAACGCAATGAATTTTACTATTACCAAAACCTGGGTTTATCCAAGAGGGTTTTATGGGTTTCAATATTGATATTGGATATTGTAATTTTCATTTCATTGCTTACGCTAACAACAATGCTAAAATGAAACATAGCCTCGAAGTTGATAGCGTGATCCTGGAATTTGGTGAGAAGCGGGTGCTGCAAGATGTGCATTTAAAATGCGAAACTGGCAGGATAACGGGCTTATTGGGAAGGAACGGCAGCGGGAAATCCTGTTTGATAAATATCATTTATGGAAAACTTTCACCCACCAATAGATCAATTCGACTTGATGGTAAAGTGATGCTGAGTGGATTGGGTAAACCTGAAACTTTCAGGTATTTGCCTCAATTTCATTTCATACCAAAACCACTTTCCATCAAAAGGATATTCAATGATTTTGATCTCGATTTTTCTGAGTTTGTCCATCTATTTCCAACAATCAAAAAGTATTACAAAACACCCCTCAAAAAATTGTCTGGTGGTGAACGGCGCATTGTTGAGATATATGCAATACTGGTTTCTGAAACAAAATTTTGCATGTTAGATGAGCCTTTTTCGCAGGTAATGCCTGTGCACGTTGATACCATCAAAAGTATCATCACCAAAGAAAAGCAAAACAAAGGCATCCTCATTACCGACCATTTATACCAGCACATTGTTGATGTTTGCGATGATCTTTATCTGATTAAAGATGGCAAAACAATTTTAACCAGTGGTGTGGTTGATTTGGAAAGGCTGGGGTACGTTTCGAATCGTATTGATGAGTCCAGTCTAAAAAAGCCTAACCAGCTATAAAATGCCACAAAAACACTAAAACACAAAATTGAATATCAAGGCATTAGATTTAGTGTAATTTAGTGACTTCGTGCCTTAGTGGCAAAAATCCAATTTTTAGACCGGACTCATTGATGAATAAATAAAACAGGCTTTTATCGATGCCATAAAGATCCAAATTCATTGAATAAGATGGCGAGCGATTGCATCGCGTACAAGCGGTAAATTATTAAATTTGCAAAACTGTTACTCTTGATTTCTCTAAATAGCGATTCGAATGAAATTTAAATATACTTTTCTGTTTGTATTTTATATCATACTTGCAAATGTTTTGTTTGGCCAAAACGAAGTCATCCCCAACGATTACCAAAAATTTTATTACGAGAACGGTCAGGTTTCGAGCGAGGGCACAATGCGCGATGGTCAGCCCGATAGCTACTGGCGTACCTATTACGAAACCGGGAATCTGAAATCGGAAGGCAACCGGGTAAATTTTTTACTCGACAGCACATGGAAGTTTTTTAGCGAAGAGGGTGATTTGGTGTTGCTGATAAATTATAAGGAAGGTCAGAAAAATGGCTTGAGGACCACTATCCGCGAAAGCGAAATCATTGAAGAAAACTTTGAATACGATATTAAGCAGGGACTGACTACCTGGTATTTTCCGGATTCAACAATCGCTAAAACCACTTATTTTGTTGATGGGCGTGAGAACGGGCTTTCAAAAGAATTTGGCGAAGATGGCCGCGTGGTGACCTTAACAGTTTACAAAAAGGGTTATGTGGTTTCGCGTGAAAAAATCAATCGCCTGGATAGTGAAGAACGTAAGCAGGGATTGTGGAAATTTTTCCATGAAAATGGCCTGGTCAAATTGGAAGGAACCTACAGGAATGACCTTGAGCATGGTTATTTTAAAGCATATGATGAGGCGGGGAAACTGATTGCTACTGCGAAATGGGTAGATGGTGAGAAACAGGAAAACGCTGTAGAACTTGTCCATCTGATTGTTGATAAAGAATATTACCCTGATGGCCGTGTGAAAACTGTACAGAGTTACCGTAATGGCGTTCCACAAGGCGTTAGGCGCGAGTATGCCGAGGATGGGACTATCCTCGCCGGGTATGTTTTTGATAGGGGGAAAATTGTGGGCGAGGGCATCACCAAAGAAGATGGGGTGAGAGACGGCGAGTGGAAATTGTATTTCGGAAATGGTGAATTAAAAGCTGAAGGTAAATATACGAATGGGGTAAAAACTGGCCGTTGGACCTACTATCATAAAAACGGAAATGTGGAGCAAACCGGTGTTTACGACAAGCAGGGCCGGCCCAAGGGCGATTGGATGTGGTATTATGCCTCAAACGAACTTTTGCGCGAAGAAGCCTACCTGGATGGTATGCTCGATGGATTGACGACAGAGTACAACGAAGACGGGACCATCATTGCAGAGGGTGAGTATATCGAGGGAGAGGAAGAAGGCCCCTGGATTTATCAATATGGCGACCACCGCGAAGAGGGAAATTATTCATACGGAATGCGCAATGGTGTTTGGAAATATTATACTTCGGATGACAAACTCGTGTTTGAAGGCGAATTTATCGAAGACAACCCTAATGGCAAACACCTTTATTATTTTGACAATGGAAAGGTGAAAGATGAGATTGAATATATGATGGGCTTCAAAGAAGGAAACTGGAAAAAATACAATCCTGATGGAACACTTTTCCTGGTGATTGCCTACGAAAACGGCATTGAAAAAAAATACGATGGCGTAACTATCAAACCTGAATTTGAAGAATCGTTTGATGAATAAATGCTGGAATAATTTGAAAATGTGATGATTTGACAATTTGAAGTTGACATCAAGTTTTAAATTCCTGTGTGCCTTAGTGCCTTTGTGGTGAAAAACACTATCCACGGAGACACAAAGACACAGAGAAGGCACGATTTGCTTCCTTAATAAACTTCAAGCATTTATTCTTGTCTTTCCATCCATCCAAATTTTCTAATCCAGTATGGGCATCAACACCAGCTGGTTTTACTTTAAGGATGGCTTCAAACACATTTTCAGAATTTAATCCGCCGGCAAGTATTACAGGCTTTTCGGATATCTCAACCAATCTGCGGCTTATCTCCCAATCGTGCACCTTGCCGGTTGCCCCGGAGGCTCCGCTTGCAGGGTCGAAATTATCGATGATAGAAGCATCCACAACAGGCTCAAATAGTTTCAGGATTTGAAGGAGTTCATCCATATTTCCCTCTTCAATTATCAGGCTTTTCCAGATGATAATTCCGGCTATTTGGATGATGGGTTTCATAGGCTGTATAAAAGTAAAAAACCCGGCTATATTTGCCGGGGTTTTTAAATATTTAAAAGAATATTAATAGTATTTATTCCTCTTCAAACTCTACTCGCTTCCACTTAATTTCAGTACCGCGTTCATTTATTTCAACTAGTTCACCAGCTGAATTCATATAATAATTCTTGTCAAGGAAGTTAACCAGTACCTTATTTGGACCTTGTTTCTCGATGCCAATTTTTCCGGGCTCCGTTTTACCATCCCAAGCTTCTTGTCCATGTTCGTGCTGCTGTTCCGAATAACCAAGGTAAATCTCGCCCTGATGGTCAACCCTTATGAAATGGATGAAATTGCCTTCATCTCCCTCATGGACATGCATCCCCTCAGGGATAGTAAAAAACTCGTATGTGGTCAGGTATTTAATCACATCACTTCTGCTATCCAAGTCAACCATTATTACCTGCTCTTCATCTTCAAAATTTAATATTCCCGATTCTTCCTGAAGATAATAAACTCCGGCTCCGGCAAGGTATCCAACCAATGCCAGTAATGAGATTTTCTTCATGTACCAGATGAAATCTATCTTTTCCATTCCCATTACCGCTACACCAGCTGCGGATCCAATAATCAGGATACTTCCGCCTGTACCTGCACAGTAGGCCAGGAACTCCCAGAAATAGTGGTCGGGCGGAAAGTTATACATACCCATGGCGGCAGCCACAAGTGGTACATTATCCACGATGGACGAAAGCACACCAATAATCACGTTGATCAGGTATAGGTTGCCCACGTATTCCCTGAGGAAATCAGCCAGCAGGATAAGATGCCCAGTGGTTTGCAAGGCTGCTACAGCAGTAAGGATTCCGAGGAAGAACAATACACTTGGCACATCCACTTTTTGCAATACACCTACTACCGAAAGGTGAGTTTTGCTTGGCTCATTTTTCGATTTGTGTATGATTTCGGTAGCCAGCCAGAGGACGCCAAGGCCCCAAAGCATTCCAAGGTAAGGAGGTAGATGCGTTACAGTTTTAAATACAGGGACAAATAACAATGAGCCTACACCCAGGAAGAAGATGAAATTTCTCTCGAAAGGAGTGGTAAAATCGTTACTATTTTCTTCACCTTCAGCCAAAGCAAGTTCCGGCCTGTTCACGTTTCCTTTCATGGTAAACGAAAGAAGGGTCAAAGGAACAATCATGGAAACAAGGCTCGGGAAGAAGTCTTTGATGATAATGTTTACAGTTGTAACGTATCCTGCAATCCAGAGCATAATAGTGGTAACATCACCAATTGGCGACCATGCACCTCCGGCGTTGGCAGCAACAATGATCATCCCTGCAAAGAACCAGCGGTCTTGCTTGCCATCGATAAGTTTTCGCAACAAAGCCGTCATAACAATGGAAGTGGTAAGGTTATCGAGGGCTGCTGACATGAAGAAAGTAAGGATGCTGAGGATCCAAAGTAATTTCACCTTTTTGGTAGTCTTGATTTTTTCGGTAATCATCCTGAAGCCATCGTGTTGGTCAACCAACTCAACAATTGTCATTGCTCCCAGGAGGAAGAAAATAATTTCGGAGATTTCGCCCAGGTGAAGCAACAATGCATGGTGGGATACCCAACTTACAAATGATCCGCCAACAACCTCTTCGAGGTACTTCATAAAATCTGTGGAGTCGATAAGCATCGATTCACCACCAAACATCAGCAAAACCCAAAGGAGAGTACCAAGCATAAGCGCGGTGGCACTTTTGTTAACTTTCAAAGGGTGCTCAAGCGCAATGGCAGCATAGCCAAGCACGAACACGACAACCATTAGTATAAACATAGCAGTAGTATTAGTTTTTCAAATTGCGTGCAAAGCTAAAAAAGTTTCTTAGTGTGTGTTTAAAGTAAAGGTTTTCAGATGGATGAGACAGGGGAAATAGGCGGGGGACAGCAAGGCTCCTGCTGAGGTGATAAGTATGGGTTTGATCTAAAGTTATTTTTTAAAATACTGAATTGGAACAATATAAGTATTAGAAAGGATATAGTTCGTTTTGATTAAGCGTGTTGAAAGTTGATTTAGATCACCTTTTTAGTTGAGTTATTTTGTTGAAAGAATTTTCGTTAGCCCCCTCTTCTTCCCAATGGATATTCTTCATTGGATATCTGTCATCGAATTACGCAAATTAAGCCACTAATTTCAATTAGTTAAATTCGTTTAATTCGATGTTCGATATTCATTATTCAACAAAACTGTACAATATTTCAAGCAACCTGTTTAGTTCTGTCCTGCCCGCCCTGCCATCGCCGAAATGGCTACATGCAGGCAGGCGCTTCGCTATGGCAGGCGGGGCTTGACCAGTTTATGAATTTGTATTGAGTAGGCTCCTGATAACCACCGATGACATCATACAACCAAACATTGCCGGCATGTATGAAATAGTTCCCACAATAGATTTTTTACCTTCTTCATTTTTAATTTTTACCATCGATCCTTTGGCTAATGGTTCCGGGGAAAATACCACTTTAAAACCTGAGCGGAGACCAAATTTTTGCAAGCGTTTGCGGATATAAAACGCCAACCGGCAATTGTGAGAATCGGAAATATCGGCAATTTGAATTAATTCAGGATTAATTTTTCCACCGGCCCCCATCGAGCTTACAAGATTCAATCCCAGCCTCACGCACTCCTTAATAAAAAACACTTTGTGCGACAGGGTATCGATGGCATCAACCACATAATCATAGTCCCCAACACAAATGGCCTCAACTTTTTCTTGCTTCAGGTAATCGTCAACAACGCGCAACTCCAGTTCAGGGTTGATATCTAATAATCTTTCTGCCATCAGTGAAACTTTGCGTTTCTCTTCGGTGCTTTTTAGTGCTAGCAACTGGCGATTGCGGTTGCTTGGCGTCACAGCATCGCCATCAACAATGGTCATCCGGCCAATGCCTGCGCGACAAAGGTTTTCGGCAGCATAAGCCCCCACCCCGCCCAGGCCTGCAACAAGCACATGTGATTCTCGCAGCATTTTCAGCTTTTCAGGGCCAATCAGTAATTCCGTTCTGGATGTCCAGTTTTCCATGTTTAAATTTTTATTTTATCCCTGTTGCAGCCATTATATTGCGCAACCACTACGTGGTTGATTTTGATTAACTACTTCTATTTGGCTAACAATAAGAAAGGGTTATTGGCTGACAGCTTATATTATAAATGTCAACTTTTGAAACAAGTAGTATAGTTTTTAGAAACCAATTTCTTAAGGTCAATTATATCAATACCTTTTAACTCGGCAGCCTTTTTGTAAATCTTCTTGATATCTATATCCGCCTCGTCAGTTTCCAGGAAAAAGCGATCTTCAGGAATGTCACGAAATATTTTGGGAGCATTTGAATGTTCATTCATCAATGCATGGCCAAAAGATAGATAGAAACCGTTTTTCAATAATTGTTCAGCAATTTGCTCATTTTGGTTGAAACCATGAAAGATCACTTTGCCTTTAAACTGTTCTCGTTTCACAATCGAAATTATATCAGAATGCGCTTTTACACAATGAACAATCACTGGTTTGTTTACACTTGTTGCAATTCTTAGTTGATTAGCAAAAGCTTCTTTTTGTAATTCAAATGGAGCCGATGTAAGAGAGTCGAGGCCAATCTCGCCAATAGCAACCACACTTTTATGGTTTGATACTTCTTCAACAAAAGCCAATTGTACTTCAATATTTGCCTCATCAACATGCCAGGGATGGAGACCAATGGAGAGTGTCCCTTTCCATTTTCCAACAACTTCATGGATGTCGCTTGCAAAAATACTTCTGATTGCAAGTTCATTCTTTGTCAGATTCTGCCCGTGTTTGTGAATGTTTATGTATGGGAATTGCGGCAAAGTTTTTTTGGCAAAATTAAGCAATTGGGTGAGTCACCCGGTGAATACGTTTTGAGCAAACCACCAAAACCCTGAATGGTGCATATGTGTTTGGGCTTATTCACCAGGTGGGTTAATAAAAACCCCTGCTTCCAAATGAATGAAAACAGGGGCGGTGGGGGTGATAGGGAAATTTTATTTGACAACCAACTTTTTAACGACTTTGCCTTGATCACCAACAATTGTAACCAAATAAATACCAGGACTAAGGCCAGAGATGTCAATTTTGGTTTTGGTTTTTGATATTTCGGCAGACAGGCATTTTTTGCCTAACTGGTTTAGAAATTCAACATAAACCAGTTGCTCAAGATCAATTAAAAATGTGACTTCATCTTTGGCAGGGTTGGGAAAGAGTTGAATTTGCCCCAATCCTGATAGATCATTAATGTTTGTTGTATTAATGCCGGATATAGCTGAGAGGCCATGCGCATGGAACTGACCATCTGAATGCATTGTGCTCACATCCCATGAAATGTCCACGGGATGTTTAATCCTATTTTCAGGATTGATGATCATGAAAGACAAATATTCATTCTCCAATGCACCATCTTTTTCAGCACTTAGAGGATCATCTCCAAATAGGGTTAACACTGTACTCTGGTTCTGCCATTCAACAATTCCGCAGCAACTGTCATGTTCATCTAAAGCAGCAATCAGATAGCCCGGTTCAATCTCAAGTTGTTCAATTGCTGATTTTGGAATAGCGATGGTATGGGTGATAGGCGTCTTATACACCTTGCCCTCGGTTTCTATCATCAAGGGTGGGCGAGTTTCTGAACGCATTGGACTTGTTGTCATTCTTTGTTCACAACCCGGAAAAGCAATCTCAACATCTGTATTCATCAACACAAAATACGAATGCCCAGAATTTAATTCACCCAGGGTATTTATTCCGAACCCTGGCCAGAATACACGTGTGCCGGCAACTTCTTTCACGATGATCAACCCGGCGAAATTGAAGAAGTTTTCTACATCCACATCACATTCACTCAAAACGGGGATTAAACTCCAACCTTCACTAAGATTGAGGTTGCTATATTGCGGTCTGTTACCTGCCATCTCTAACTCGATGTTGTCGCTTACTTTGATTTTGTAGCCATCCATACTGTTCCAGTTGCCAATTGTGTTCACATTTTGGGCCGGCCAGTACATCTCAGTTTCTGTTTGCACGATAATCAGTTCATCTAATACATCCTGGAAAATGTTAGGCAAAGCAGGATCAGTAGGATCAAGATAACTTGATATACCCGACCAGCCTGCTGGTAACTCCCACTTCACTCTGGGGGTGATTCGAATTTGCTCTGAGAAATCGCTTTCATTTCCTCGTAAATCAATTGCAGAAATTACATAAAATGCACTGTCGGGGTAAGCAAGCTGATCAGAAAATGTTGATTCCAAAGTTGTGGCATAAGGTAAATCCGGGAACTCACCATTTACATTGCTCTTATAAATAGCGAAATGTACAAAATCAAAATCAGGGCAAGGATCCCAGGTCATGCTCAAATCCTCGGCCAATATATCGTAGTTAAGATTTTGAGGTATCTCAGGTGAAAGGTTGTCAACAGAATAACCTTGAGAAACTGCACTCGCAAAGTTACCTTCTTCCATGATGGCAATAACCCTGAATTCAATCAGGCCAGGTGTGTATTGGGAAGAGTCAACAGGAGTATGGCACAATGCGGTGTATTGGTTAGCACCATAAGCACCCACATTATTGGCTGTGACCCAGGCATTGTCAATCCACATTTCAACATTGTATATTTCCACTGATTTTTGCAATGTATCTGTATCAAATGCACTACGCAGGAAATGAACATAAACCCACCCACCTTGATCATCGGGAACGTCCGTGATGGATAGAATTGTTGCCGGGGCGTTGAAATCGACGACAATGTAGTCAGTTTTTACTTCCGTTCCGTTATCAAACTCATTGCTTACAAAAAGTGAAACAGAATAAATGCCCGGCATTTCATAAATCCATGTTGGGTTTTGCTCTTCCGAATCAATAGTCCCATCATTTTCAAAATCCCATTGCCATGTGCTTGGGTTTCCTTCCGTGAGGTCAGTATACTGAACTTCAAATGGAACTACGCCTGATTCGGGTGTTGCAGAAAAATCAGCAATTATATCGGGTACAATTGTTAAAGTTAAACAATCGGTTGAATCATAAGCACAAGGCGATATTGGGCTTGCTGTAATACACAACTCCACATTTCCTGTTTCAATATCGTTTTCACCCGGTGTATATTCGGGATTTGCAATTGTTTCATCACTAAAGGATCCATCACCATTTGTTTCCCATAACAGCTCGTTATAGTTTTCTGCAAATGCTGTTAAAGTTGCTGTTTCGTTACTTATTATGGTTTGATCTTCTCCGGCATAAACCACGGGAACCGGGATAAATGTTAGCGTGAGGCAATCCGATGCATCCTGACAGGTGTATTCAGCAATAGCTGTTAAACAAATTTCTACTTCACCTTGAATGATATCTAAAATACTTGGGTAATATTTTGGTTGAAGGCTTGCTGGAGGATCAAAATAGCCGCTTCCATTTGTTGTCCACAGTATTTCAGAATAGTTTTCAGCTGTTCCGTTTAAAGAAACGTAAGAGTCACTTTCACACATTTCAGCATCCTCTCCGGCATAAGTTGTAGCATCCTCACAACAATCCTCCATAAATACAAAACCATCGTTTTGGGGGGAGTGCTCAAAGTAGTACCAGCCACCACGCTCAATCAGGCATTGGATTACTGCACAGCTTTCCTGGTCAAAGTTGTTGTTGTTTAATGTTAGCCTGTTCATACTTTGTAGGCCGGTGCATATTGACATAGGAATACTCCCGGAGAGTTGGTTATTGGACAGCCCCAGAGATTCCAGGGTAATTAATCCTCCAAAACTTTCAGGGATACTCCCTGTAAGTTGATTATCGGACAAACCCAAATATTCCAGATTACTCAAATTCTCCAGGCTTTCGGGAATACTCCCGGAGAGTTGGTTATTGGACAAATTCAAACCGCTCAGGTTACTCAAATCTCCCAGGCCTGCAGGGATGCTCCCTGAGAGTAGATTGTCATATAAATACAAACTTTCCAGATTATTTAATCCGTCAAAGCTCTCAGGGATATTCCCAGTTAGTTGATTATCACCCAAACGCAAATATTCCAAGTTACTCAAATTCCCCAGACTTTCAGGGATGCTCCCGGAGAGTTGATTCCCGGATAAATCTAACCAGTAAAGATTACTTATGAAACCAAAATTTTCGGGGATGCTTCCAGAGAGTTGGTTATTTGCCAAATACAAACCTTCCAGATTACCCAAATATTCAAAACTTTCAGGGATACTACCTGTAAGTTCATTACCATCCAAATTCAGATAACTCAAATTACTTAAGTTCCCCAGGCTTTCTGGAATACTCCCAATGAGTTGGTTATACTGCACATTAAATGACTGCAGATTACTCAAATATCCAAAACTTTCGGGAATATTTCCAGTAAGATTATTAGCTTCTAAATTCAAATAACTCAAATTACTTAAGTTGCCAAAGCTCTCAGGAATACTTCCCGAGAGTTGATTCAATGACAAAATCAAATTTTCCAAATTACTCAAATATCCAAGACTTTCGGGAAGAGTCCCAGAGAGTTGATTATAATACAAATCCAACTCCTCTATGCTAGCTAAATTACCAAATGACTCAGGAATAACGCCATTAAACTGATTTTCACCCAGGCTTAGGAACTTCAAATTATATAAATACCCAAGTAACTCTGGGAGTTCTCCAGACAAGTCATTTGAGAATAAATACAACTCCTGCAAATTATGCAAACTCCCAATTGATGCTGGTAAATTTCCAGTAAGTTGATTTCTCATCAATTTGAGCTCTCTCAACTCACTTAAATCCCCAATATCATTGGGTAAGAATCCGACTAAATTGTTCCCAGAGTATCCCATGTTAATTTCAGTGACTCTATTGTTCTCAACTGAAATTCCATACCAAGAGCTAACTGGGCCAGTTAGCCAATTGGTATTGTTAGTCCATTCAGATCCGTTGGTTTCATTATAAAGTGAAATTAATGCAAGTGAATCGGAAACTATTGACGATTCACAATCTACAAGAAAATCAAATCCATCATTTTGTGGAGAATGCTTAAAAGATGCCCAGCTACCATCATTTAATAGTTCGTGTATTAATTCGCAATCAAAAGTTGTAAAATTGTTATAGTCAATGTGCAAAGAATCTGGATGGAAAGTTTCCGAGATAAAGGAGTTTGGGATAGGGCTGTCTAACTGATTGTTATCAAGAAATAGTGCATCAAGATTCTGCAAATTGCCTATACCTTCTGGTATAATTCCATTAAATTGATTGGCAGTTAAGGATAAAAGTTTTAATTCTATCAAATACCCCAGTTCGTCTGGAATAGCCCCACTTAATTGATTGTTTTCTAAATCCAATATTTCGAGTTTATTCAAACTGCCCATACTTTTAGGTATTTCACTATTAAGTTGACATTCTTTTAAAATGAGCACTTCAAGGTTATTTAAATCACCAAGAACTTCTGGGATACTCCCAAATAGTGTATTGTTTGATAAGTTTAATGAAACCAGACTATTCAAGTTGCCAAATGATTCAGGAATACCACCACCTAACTGGTTCTCGTTTAATATCAAATTAATTAAACTACTCAAATTTCCGAGTGAGAAAGGAATAATACCAGAAAGCTGATTATTACTTAAGTCAATGGTTTTTAATTCAGACATATAACCTATATCGTTAGGTATTGTACCTGATAGATTATTGCCGGGATTGCCCAAATTAATTTCTGTAACCCTACCACCTTCTATGGTTATTCCATACCAAGAGCTTAATGGGGCGCTTAGCCAGTTTGTGTTATTTGTCCAATTTGAACCATTGCTAGAATTGTAAAGCGCAACTAAAGCAAGCGAATCGGAGTAAAAAGAGGGGCCACAATCATCAAGAAAAACAAAACCATTATTTTGTGGAGAATGAGTAAATGTTGTCAATTTCCCGCTGACCTTAAGATTATATATTGCTTCACAATCTTCTTGGTTAAAATTATTGCTATCAATATTTAAAGAAGTCAAATTAGATAAACCAGTATAAAAAACCGATGGTATTGGACTTTCCAGATAGTTATTGCTCAAATCTAATTTGCTTAGATTTTCTATTTCCCCAAAACTTTCGGGAATATTGCCACTTAGGCTATTGTTGTTCAAATATAATCTTGTATAACGGTTTAAATTACCGATACTATCAGGTAAAATACCACTAAACTGATTGTAGGACAAATCAATTATCCAGGCATTCAAACCACCTACTGTTCCCGGAATACTTCCACTTAGCTGATTATTCCGCAAAAGCAGTTGGTTTAAATTTCCTAAATTATTCAAGCTTGCAGGGATATTTCCGGTAAGTTGATTGTTATGTAAGTAAATATTTTGCATATTGTTCATATTCCCCAACTCTGATGGAATTGTCCCGGTTAGTTGGTTACCAGACAAATTCAAGCGATAAAGTCCATCCATATCACCTAAAGATTCAGGGATATTTCCACTAAGATTGTTATTTTGTAAATCTAAGTACATCAAACTATGTAAATTACCCAAAGGTTCAGGGATATTTCCGCTAAGTTGATTGTTTTCCAGGTATATGTTCCATAAACCGTACAAATTACCAATGCTTGCTGGGATTTCTCCTGATAAATCATTGTTTTCGAAATTTATCTCCTTTAAACTGCTGCAATTACCAATACTTTCCGGTATTGGCCCGGTTAGGTTACTCGAAGGTATTTTAAGTTGAATCATTTCATTCAAGTATCCTATTTCTGATGGAAGATTCCCATTAAGGTTATTACCAGCTACTCCAAAAGAGCCAACTGTCATAATTATTTTGTAGACTCTGTCGTTATACCATATTACGTTACTCCATGTCTTCACCGGCCCTGTAAGCCAGTTGGTGTTATCATTCCAGTTGGGGCCATCGGTTGAGTTATATAGTGCAACCAATGCGAGGGAATCAGAATAAATTGAATAACCACAATTTGCCATAAATTCAAAACCATCGTTTTGTGGAGAATGCTCAAAAGTTATCCAATTTCCTCTATCAATTAGGCATTGAATAACCGGACAATCTGTCCAACCAAAGTTGTTGCTGTTCAGTTTTAGCTCTGTCATACTTTGCAGGCCAGTACATATTGCCATAGGGATTTCACCTTCCAACAAATTATTATAAAGATAAAGTCTATTAAGGTTACTTAGGCCCCCCCAGGCTTTCGGGGATACTCCCTGATAATTGATTATCGTTTATTTCAACAGAAGTAACCCTTCCTTCTTCTATCGTTATCCCATGCCAGGTGCTAAGCGGCCCGGTAAGCCAGTTTGTATCGTTTGTCCAATTAGGCCCATCAGTTGAATTGTAAAGATCAACCAAGGCAAGGGAATCCGTGACTATAGAATGGCTTACTACCCTTTTTACAGAAATATTATCGAAGTATGCTTCTGGCGTCCCAAGGTTATCATAGGCGAAAAGGTTCATGGCACTTAACTGATTAAGGGAGCTGCTTCCTTGAGCCCCGGAGCTCCATTGCCACTCAACAAGCGAAGTTTCATCAAAAAACATTTCGGCATAATCCTGGTCTAAATCTACTACAATAAAGAAATGATGCCACGTGTCATAACTGTAGGTAAATAGAGCGGCGGCAGTTCCACCGGCATCAATTTGTCCATTGCCCTCTGAATTGAAGTAAACTTGCATGCCCCATTCGCTGTTTTGGCCATTAAAATCCTGCAGCAGATTGAAATATCCGTATCGCTCAGTGGGGATGTTAACATAAAAATCGATATTGTATTTGCCTTCGGTGTAGTCGTCCAACAGAAGCACCACATCATTTTGACCTTCAATTTTTACAGCATTGTTGCCCTCAAAAACAATTTCATCCCTTACCAGCGGATCCTCATTGCTGCCCGGATTGTTGCTCCATGTAGTCCAGTAATCATATCCCAAGTTGATGGCTTGTTCGGCAAGTTGGCTTCCTGCGTTGTAATCTTCAAAGGGTTCGAAAAGAATTGTACGGCTATTTGTAACATTCATTGTTACGGGTATTTCAAGCACAGGTGATGTAAGGTCGTTGGAAGTTATAATAATAGTAGCTGTATGGCTGCCATATGTCATTCCGGTAGCATTAAAGTTCAGTATAACCTCTTGAACACCTCCCGCGGGCACATTGCCTGAAGCTGGCTCTATACTTATCCATTCGTTTGACTTACCAGCATCTATTTCAAGCTCAAGACTGAAAGCTAAATCTTCTAAACCTAAATTCGATATATTAAACAAACCTTGCATACTTTCTCCTTGAACCAGTACTTTATTCACAGAGTCAATTTCAACAGAAAGAACAGGTGCGAGGACTTCGGAAAAACTTATCGTATAGGGAAGTTCATCAGCAATAGAATTGAGCAAATAGGCTTTTCCGGGGTCCAAATGTGTAAGGACAGTTACCGTACCCGGTATAAAGATTTCTCCGGTTTCCCAGTCATAGATATGTTTTATCCTGTCAAGATGGCCAGCAAAAATGGTTTCAATTTCAATTGTGACGTCTGATAAAACAGGAAGGAAAACAACAGAATCGGTAACTTGAAAGGTTTTGTTTTCAAGAGGCTCACCAAATAAAGGTAAGCAAGCTACGCAATTCATATCTAACAGATAACCGGAAGGGCCCCAATTCCCCAGTTGATTTACTCCACCTGGCACATAATATTGCCCGTATTGATTTGTAATGGTATCAAAACAATCAACAATGGGTCCTACTATCTCGGGCAAGCTATAAGAGCTTAGATCGAGGTATGAAGATATTCCTCTGCGCAATGAATTCTCAAAAGAAATTAATTGTCGTGGAATATATAGAATTATGCTATCCTGTACTACCATATCACATGGGCTATTGGCCTGAATAGTTAATTCAACCTCAGCATTGGCTATATCCAACTCACCCAGATAATAATACGTGTATTGGGCAGTGGGGTCATCAAAATATCCATCCCCACCTGTACTCCATTGCACCAAAGAAATGTTGTTTGCATCAAAATATAAAGGAATGGGCATCCAGTCGTTTTCATTGAAATTGTAATGTTCGCAGTTTAATGAATCATGTTCAGGCAGGTCTATTGTCGGTTGCTCAATAATCGTTAAAATCATACATGACACATCAGATGTATTGCAACCGTTATCAGTTTGCGCCTCCATGCATAAGCCAACAGCCCCAAAAGCGATATCACCTGGCCCTGGTGAATAAACAGGGTTTAAGGAAGTATGGTTATCAAAAGTACCATCTCCGTTAGTGATCCAGTTTATTGAGCTATAATTCGACGCTTCGGCTTCGCTTAAATTGAAGTCCTGGCCTTCACAAATTGTATCATTACTTCCGGCATAGGCTTCGGGTGAGGGAGCAAAATAAATGGTCATGCATTCTTCTACTACTTGGGCACATAAGGGATTGATAGGATAAGCATGCAAACATAGATTGACAGAACCAAAGGCCCTATCATCAACTCCCGGATAATAAAAGGTATTCAAATTTGTATTGTCATCAACAAAACCATCACCGCTTGTGGTCCAATAAGCATATTGGTGATTTTCCACCGTGGCATTTAACTGTACGGTCTCAACATCAGCACAAACTGTAATATCATCGCCCGGATCAACAATAGGGTTTTCACCGACTAACTGTATTGTAAGCGCGTGTTCAGATGTTAATATACCATCGCTAACAGTCAGGAAAAAAGTGGTGGTTTCAAGCGGAATAAATGGTGGCGGATCTTGAAGACTGGATAAGAAACCCGGTGGATCAGAGGTCCACTCGAAAGAATATGGAGGTTGGGAGCCAATTAGTTCTTCTGCAAAAAGGTTTATTTGAGTTCCTGAACAAATAGTGTTGTCGGAACCTGAAATATAAAACTCCAAATCAACTTGTGCCTGCATATTAGTAACAGCGGAAAACCCATTATTATACCATTGTTCTGTATTCGGTTGTTCGGGGTCAAATTCAAATACATCAACACTATACTCCTTCATTGTTGCGTAAGAAAATAATTTGTACACCATTGTTTCCCCATAACTAAAGCCATCTTTTTCGGGTGTATAGCTAGCATTGCCAAAAGCTACAACAATTATTGGTGAGTCACCTGTCCAGTATTCGGCCCCTGCACAGCGCATCTCCCCATCGTCATCCTCGTAAAACACACCAATATAGTCTCCTGGACTAAGGGGTATATCGTTTATCCTGGGGTTGGCAGCCAATTTTATTATATTAAAACACATCTCACTGCTTGTAATTATCTCATTCCATATTGGTGGATACTTATCTAGCGTATCGTTAACTGGATAATTATCTGGTGCTTCAAGTAGGGGTGCATCTAAATCAATTTCGGGATAAGTGATGGTAAAGTTAGTGGAAAAAGACTTATTAATAAGTCCATAGCTTTTTCCAGGGCTCAGGTAATTAAGGGTAGATGCCGCCTGTGTCCATACCTTGCTACTGCCCCAATCATAAATCATTAGGATTTCATCCAAATGGTCTGTGAATAGTTCCTCAACAGCAACCTCATGATTTGTTAAAACTGGCAAATATACATTGGGACCGCTTACGTTGAAAGTCTGGTCAGTGAGCATATCTCCATAAATTAACAGATAATCAGGATTATTAAGCTTAGCCTTGTATCCAATCGCTTCCCAGTTTCCTAAATTGTTAATTGGTGGGCTTGGCACGGGCCAGTAGTATTGTCCACCTTCGTTAACTAACATTTCCAAATTTTCAGAACCAGGCCCCGAGCCTACCAGCGGTTCCACTACTTCGGGTACAGTAGAGGTGCTTTTGTCTAAGTAGGATGACAAGCCCATCCAATAAGAATTTCCATACCCCAACTCAGTTTTCAAATTAATAATTTGAAAAGGAACATAAACCTCAATACTTTCGCTAACAGAAGACCCACCACCTGTGAAGTTAAAAGCCTCAACGGTTAGGATTAGTTTTTTTGTCCATTTATCATTACCCGCAAAATGATAATAAGTTGTGGGTGTATCAGGGTCTTCAAAATAACCCTCGCCGCTCGTATGCCAGGCAATCGAATCGGTAAATAAAAAGGATGGGTTAAAATAAAGCGGAAACCATTCACCAACATTTCGGTTGTAGTGGCTTTCATTCAAATACAATTCTTCGTCAAGGCCAATGATTTGAGGGTCGAAAACGGATTTCGTATTATCCAAACCTTCTCCCTTACCATTTTTGTGAATTGTCCCTTTCCCGTCATCAATAATCTGGTGAGTACTTTTAATGGCTCCCTGATCTACTGGTAAATCGGGAATGGTTTGAATGCTGGCGTGAAGGCTAAATGACACCATGCTAAACGCCACAATACTAAAAACAAAAATAATTAGCTTGTAACTTGTAGATTTTTTTTTCATAATTTTTAGATTTTAATGAATTGATAATTTATTTTTAATCACCGGGTGTAGTTTAGTCATCCGGTGAATTATTTTTAAGCAAACCACAAAAACCATAAGTGCAGCCCAACTGCTTTGGCCACTTCACCGGGTGACTTTTTTGCCACACTGGGTGAATTTAATTTCGCATAAAGCACGTAAACAAAAACTTTCTGTGCAAATACTTGTCTTATCATTTTAACAATTGTTGTTTTGATAGGTGGTTAAGTTACAGTCAGTCAACCGGTGAGTCCTTTAGTCACCTGGTGAATTATATTTAAACAGAGCCCTTCAATTTTAAAATATTGCCAATCTGCCTTGGGTTATTCACCGGGTGACTTTTGCCAAAGTACGTCAACAAAAACTTCTTGTGCAAATACTTGTCTTATCATTTTAACAATTGTTGTTTTAGGTGTGTTTAGTCACCCGGTGAATTCTGTTTTACAGGCTCTTAAATGAGGTAGTCACCCGGTGAGTTTGTTTAAACAGTGCCACAAAATATTAAAATATTGCCAAACTGCCCTAGGCAATTCACCGGGTGACTTTTCCAGCCCGTACCCTTCACCGGGTGACTATATATTCCCCAGCCACCTCCTTATTCACCAAACTTCCATCTCTCATCCCAGCGTAATCCCTTGCTGATGAAAATTCCCAATCTGTTGGTAGTTTTGCTAGCTTTGCTTTTACCGGATTTTGATGGATGTAATCGAAGCATACTTGCGGGTATTGCCGTTCAGAATTGGTGATATTAATATGGGTGACCCCGTTTTTCATGAAATAGGCTGGTGTCACTTCAGTAGGGTCATTCAAACATTCAGCCTTGGTTTTTTGCCTGAATAGCGAGCCTGATGATGCTTGTTGTTTGTTGATAGCGCGGGTATAACTGCGTAGCATGATGCCGATGGAAGCGTTTAAGGTTCGCTTAGCCAGGGCTTCACTTAAAGTGAAACCCTGACTGTCTCCCAGAGTGAAACATTGACTATTATCCAGAGGTAGCTCAACCTCGTTTACCTTTACCATAAAATGGAAATGATTGGGCATTAAGCACCATGCAAGGAAATCACCATAAGGCAGGATGTAGCTTTTCATTTTCTGAAGAAAGAAGAGGTAGTTCTCCCGTTTCAGGAAAATCTTCTGGTGATTGTTACCCTGGTTGTAAATGTGGTAGAGGTAGCCTTTTTGAAAAATCATAATTTTTTGTTTTAGTCACCCGGTGAATTCTGCCTGAACAAGCCACCAAAGCCGTGAAGAAAGCCCAATTGTTTAAGTGATTCACCGGGTGACTTTCAGCTCGCCGTGAGCAGTCACCCGGTGAATCCTGCATAAGCGAAGCCACACAGTTTCAAAATATTGCCAATCTGCCTTGGGTTATTCACCGGGTGACTTGCTCCGGCCACCGGGTGACTCTATGTTACCTACCAGCCTGGCCCCGAAACCGCGAAGGCGTCAACCCGGTGAACTGTTTGAAGGCCGCGTTAAACGTTGTAATGGAGTTGAAGCCAACATCATCGGCAATGGATTCGATGGAATACACCATCGATTTTTTTTGGTCTGAAAGGATTTCCATTGCTTCGCCTACACGGTATTCTTTTATGTATTCGCGAAATTTTTTGCCGCTGTGATCAATAATGGCTTGCGAAACATAGGTACGGTTGGTTTTCATCATATCGGCCACCATGTCCTGGTTCAGGTCTTTAATTCGGTACAGGTGGTCGTACTGCATTTTCTGTTCTAACAACTCGAATAACTCACCATTTTTTAATCCCTCCTGAAACTTTTTTATTTTACTTTTTTCAAGCTGCTCCAGGCTCTTTTCGTAGAGTGTTTGGTAAGCGGCATTTTTACGGCGGTATTGGATGATTATAAGCAGTAGTAAAATTGAAACAAGTGCCAGGCCAGTAAAAGAAAAGATTAAAATCGTTTGCTTCTTTGAAAGTTCAGCCTGGTGCAGGAAAGCGGTTTTGGCTTGTTCTTTATCAAAAAGGTACTGGTCTTCGAGGCGGGTGGTTTCGGCGATATTTTCGGCGTTGAAAAGGCTATCGCTGTAATGTTTAAAAATTTTGTGATAATAAAATGCCTTGTCAAAGTCACTATTCAATTCGTAAATTTCACTCAGACTTGCTGCAGCATCCCGGTGCATATCGGGTGCGTTTATCGTGGAGGATAAGTCAAATGCTTTCTCGAGATATTCCAACGCTAAGGGTGAGTTTCCTTCCTTTTGATAATACATGCCCATCATTTTATAATTATAGCATAATGGATGCTGAACATTAAGGTCAGAAAATATTTTATTGCTCTCACTCAGAAAATACATCGCACTATCGGCCTGCCCCATTTCCAACATGATTTCGCCGATGTTCATTTGAACGATGGCCTGCCCGTAGGAGTAGTTTATTGCCTTGCTTAAAGCCAGTCCTTTGTTAAAGGTTTCCCTGGCTTTTTGATTCTCGTCGAGCGAATT
>Ga0208900_1000336_pt1 | contig 30255 bp, 40 predicted proteins | sample AntAceMetag02UKK_FD_184763 | JGI IMG/M metagenome (GOLD analysis project Ga0208900, IMG submission 184763) | Saline lake microbial communities from Ace Lake, Antarctica - Antarctic Ace Lake Metagenome 02UKK (SPAdes) (version 2) | ecosystem: Environmental > Aquatic > Non-marine Saline and... | reverse complement strand
TAATATCCTCCTGCTGGTACGTTGATAATCAAAACATAGTAGAAGTTGCAGAATCATTCTTTATTATGTTTACATACTTCACAAGCTGTAATATGCCTTGCTAGTATTCCTACGAATATCATAGTTACCCCCAGAACACATACTTGATTAAAGCAATCTGGCACATAATAATATCAGCGATGATAATATATAGTCCAGTATAATAACCGATTTTTACTTTGTTTCTCCAAAGTTTTCTTAACATTTTAATCTCCTAAGTAATCTATTATGGTTCTGTCGTTGTCTATTTTTAAAAGTAATAGACCTGCTTCTTTAAAGGTTAAGTGTCTAAACAATGTATGAAAAGCTTCGTGCTTCTTATTCGTCATGTAATAGATATTGTCTTTTGTACCTTTGCCTTTTCTTTTTTTAGGCAATACATGATGTCTTGTTAGCTTTTCACCTCGTGAATTGTACTTAGAGCGATTTTTCTTGCGTTTTTTCTGTTTCAAAATAAACCTCCTTAAATTTAAAGGGCGACTAAGTAACTATGTAAACTATTAAACCACAACATAAAGTACATAATCCAGTAAGAATAATAGTAACAGCCCAACTCGGTCTAGCTAATAGTGTTTTTTTAATATCTTTTATATCTGAACAGATAATCTCTATTAGTTTATCTTGACCTTTATTTTGTTCTTCAAGTCTTGCAACTCGTTGGTCTATTTTATTTTCCATACTATACTCTAAATTGACCATAGATAGTTCCTGAATAACTAACTATAAAAAATACTGAATTAATAAGCTGAATTAAGTCATTCTCAACTAAATCAAATTGAAATAATTGCCCTATTGCAATAATCGCTGGTACAAGCATTAGTGCCATTGATTTAACTCTAAAGCTAATTTTTTGTGGGTCTTGTGAACTCCCTAATTGTGGGAACCTTCTTAAAATTTTCATAGTTTTTTTAGTTTTATAAATTATTGGAAAGTTATACATCTTTGTTTTTAATAGCACTCATTAATAGCCATAAGACTAATAAATCGCACATTATTGAAATCATTAAGTTAAATTCGTTCATATTAAAACAAAGTTGTATTGTTTATTATCAGTAGACCATATCGTCCAAGTGGACAATATGGTTTATAAAAATTATTAATACCCTGCTTTCTCTCTTTCAGTTTCTACTCCGAATACTATCCATTTAATAGCTTTCATTAAATAGATAAATCCTAAGAATAGAATCATCATTGGTAGAAAGATTATTGTTTGTAATATATTTCTCATAATAGTGATTTAAAGAAATTAATTATTCTTCTAAGGATTGACATATCTTCTTGATTAAATGGCTCGTTACTAACTCCCAACTTAGTATCTGATAGTTGGCTTTCTAATGTTTTTATTCTTTCATCTTGTGCCTCTACTTTCTCTAACAACTCCTGTATAGCTTTTAAATTAAACTGGACTGATTTACCTAAATCTCTACCTATAAAGGTTTCAGTAGATGTTGCCATTATCGGCACTACTTCTGTGTATGCTTCTTTAACTAATACCATTTCTGTTGCTCCTAGTTTTTCAGTTGACAAAGATTCTTCTTCAATAACTTTTTCTTCATATACTGCTTCGTGTTCTATTGTTTCTTCTCCTACCTTTTTACTTACTTCATATTCATTTTCATATCTTACACCGTCTGGTAGTGTGTTGTGGTCTATTTTACACCAATCTCCGTTAATAGTATTAGATTCACATTTAATATCTTTAATAACAGAAAGAGCATCTCCTGTATATCTAGGAGAGTATTCTATATAAGAATCTGCTAAAACATTCCCTGCTACAGATAGGACTTCTGATGGTGTCGTCGTCCCGATGCCGACGTTGCCTTGTATTATTGCTCCTCCCGTTGGAGCGAGAGTTGTGCTGTATGTTGCATCACCGATGGATACTCCCCCTAAGACACTTAACTTTGAGCCAGGTGCCGTTTGCCCGATGCCTAAATAACCATCTATTCTTGATATTTCAGAAGCTCCATCAACCCATAGAGCATAATTTTGTCCTGTTACGACTGTAGAAGAAGCTGAACCTTCTATATAAACAGTAGCTGTGTCGGATACTGTGGCGGAACCTGCGTCTATTTGAGTAATTTTAACCGCTAAATTTGCTATAAGAGGATGATTACCATATGATGTTTCTGACCATTTGCCGTCAATAATTGCTGAAGCTAAAGGACGATTGCCATATCCAGTTAAATCTATGTCATTTATTAAAAATTTAGAATCAGAAGTAACCCCTTTAAGACTAGAGGTAAAATTTGTATTGTCTTGACCACTAATAGTCAAAGCAGTAAAAGACCCATAATCATTTCCTGTAAATGTTCCTTGTACTGTCAAATTATCCCCACTCAGATACATTCCACTATTCATTGTATTTCCTGTCTGTGTCCAAAATCTCAAAGTGCTATCTTTACTCGTGCTTGTTACATCATCCATTTCCCATGTCATTCTTCCAAATTCTGCTTGTGTTCCAGTATTATCATCTCCATAAAAACTTAAATAACCTTGGTCATTATCGGCTGGCGTTCCCCTGTTTCCTGCTCTAAAGATTGCGATTTGGTTCGATACTGCATCAGTAGTATTTTGAAAATCAACTGGTACTCCTGCATATTTCCAATCGTGTTGCCCTGTCCAAGAGGGGCTATCTCCTAATGCCACGCCTCCTCCTCCTGCACTTGCTGTTTCCCAAGCCAAACCAGTTGAAGTAGTAGAAGAAGCTGTTAATACTTGGTCATCTGTTCCGACTGGTAATCTAGCATCAGCACTTCCATAAACATAAATATCACCCTTAGTAGTTAAAGGACTTGCTCCTCCTGCTGCATCTTCAAAGCTAGGAGCTACGCCTGCTCCACCTGAAGTTAAAACTTGTCCATCTGTTCCTATAGCTATTTGGCTAAACGAGGTTGTAGTATCTGCGTAAGGTATTAGATATTGTGTTCTTGCATATGTATTTTGTGTATCGGGAGCTAAGCCTGTGATAGTTGATACTGTGCCTGCATTTCCTGTTATAGAGCCGTCTATAGCGTTAGTTACGGTTAAGTCTGTGAACCAACCTTTAGTTAGTCTTGAGCCTGTTGCTCCAATATCTCCTGTAAGGAAAAGATTAGAACCGTCATAGGTTAAGCCTGAAGTTCCTTCAATCGTTCCGTCTCCAGTCCATATTCCTATTTGATTGTCTAGTGGAGTTCCTACTTTAGTTACATCGCCTGTTCCTGCATTTGTCGTACATTGAATCCCTGTGCCTGCTTCATAAGTACATATTTTAGTATCGGTTAAAGTTCCTTCGTTTACTGATAAAGTTCCAGTAGTTAAATCTAAAAGAGTTCCTGATACTGTATTATCGCCTGTATTAGTTCCGCTCAAGTTAGAGCCTAAAACTGTTCCTGTTGCTAGGATATTTCCGACTACATTTAGTTTTTCGCTTGGACCCGTCGTCCCGATGCCGACGTAGCCTGAAGAATCAATATTCAAATTTCCTGCACTTAATGCATTTTGACGACCTATAGAAGTAGTTTGCCCTTCAGCAATGATATATGTCGTAGAATCATTATCTTCTAAAATTATCGCTCCCTTATTGTCTGTGCTTTTTAATCTGACAATAAAATCTTCTGCTGATTCAACATGCAATGGAGATAATGGTGCCGTCGTGCCGATGCCGACGTTGCCTGTGTTATCTATTACCATTCTTACGTCTGTGCCAATAGTTGAGCCATCAACAATTTCAAAATTATCAGTTGATGAATTATATCCAAAACCATAATCATTTGAAACAGACCCAGCAGCGCCTAAACCGAATACACCGTTATCAGGTAACTGAAATCTTCCGCTTTGCAAACGAACAATAGATGTATCATTTTGTTTAAAAAACATAGCGGCTCCAGTCGGAACATTTAATTCAATACTTCTTGTCCCGCTAGTTTCTATTTTAAAATAACCATTGCTTTGCATTGATAAGTCGGCATAGTCAGCTGCTTTATCATCATAACCATAAATCCGTAACCCACTATTATCAGAAGATTGTGCTAAAGTAAGTTTTTTTGCTGGTGCCGTCGTCCCGATGCCGATGTTGCCGTTTGACAATATTGTTAAATCACTTGTAGCTTCTGGGTTATTGCTTGCGTTTCCTCTGTATACTGAATTTTCTGCTAGAGTTAGGTCGGTTAAATCGCTTACTTTTGCATCCCAAGTGCTAGAAGCTACGTCTGTAAGCATTTGATAACCTGTGTCTAATCCTAAAGCTAGAGTTCCTGCTGTTGTGATAGGGTTATCTGCGATTGTAAAGCCTGTTGGTACGCTTAGGTCTACTGAAGTTACTGTTCCTGTGCCTCCTCCTCCGCCTATTATCCCTAGAGTTGATGTTGCTACTACGTCATAAGTTCCTCCTGCATTACCCATCAGAACTTGTCCGAATGTTGGGTTGGTAGACGTTCCAGTTCCTCCAGAATTTGGGTACAAAATTGTCGCACTTAGATTTTGTTCTCCTGAACTAAATAATTGCTGTAACTCGTTAATAGAGCCAGTTAAAGCAAGTGCAGAAAATGGAAATAATGCCAACAATATTCCGTAAAATAATAAATTTTTAAGTTTTCTTTTCATATTTTCTATATTTAAAATTATTAAAATATTTTTTTTCAGCTTGTTCTCTAGCTAACTTAGCGAACGTAATCACAAAGTAAAATTTCGCCTGATACTGGAGCTATATTGAAAGTGATAGTATTAGCTGAATAACTATAGTCTCCGTCTGTAGTTCCTGCTGGGTTTAGTTGCTGTCTTGCTCCTCCACGATATACCTTAAGGGTAGTTGCTGGGCTTGGTGTGTAATTAATAGTAAATATTTTATTTACACTATTTTTCGTTCCAGACAATTCTTCACTTGAAACATCGTGCTGAATAACTCCTCCAAAGTTTACCCCTCCATGAGCAACGTGGCTGTGAGAAGATTTAGAATAATTACTTAATCCACTAATAGCTGTTACTCTTAATCTGTCTTTACCTTCTAAGCTTTCAAGTAAATCTCTTATTACTTTAGCCTTTAATCCTTTTATAATCTCTTTTATAGAAGGAATCTTAATTTCTTTTAATACAGCTTTGATAGACCTTTTTAGTATCTTTTTTTCATCTGCGTCTACTCCGTCTCTAACGTTAGCCATCTTAAAATCTACATCAGACATTCTTCTTTTATGATTAATGTCTAGGTCGTTTAATCTACTTGTTACAAGGTCATAAACTTCTTTTTTAAGTGATTCTGAATTAGTGTTGTTACTTCCTTTAAGATTACTAAAATCTACGTTAAGGGTTTGCTTGATAGTTGCAAGCTCTTGTGCGTTAAGCTCTTTAATCTTTTTAACAAAAGCAATAAGCTTTTTAAAATCAGCTTGAAAGTCTGCCTTACCTAAATGGTCGGCTGACATAGCTCCTAAGATTATGTTTAAGTTTTTTATGTTTTCTTCTTGTGGCATATTATTTTAATATTTTTTAAATATTTCTTTCTTAGCATCTTTCTTTATTTTTTCTATTGTTTTTTGTTTATCTTTCTCACTTAGCTTTAAATATTCATCGCTCTTTATTGTTTCGTTTATTTCTTTATCTATAATTTCATTGTATTCTTTATTTGCTTTTTTAAAAGTTTCTTTATCCACTTCGCTTTTAAATTGGTTGATTTCTTTAGTGTCTTTTAGTTCCCAATCTTCTCTAATAGAATAAGTATTAGCACCTATACCAACAAGGTCTGCTATGCTACCTATAACCGCTGCCACATTATTTATAATATCTTTAGTTAAAGCGTTTCCTTCTTTATAAAAGTTATCAACAAAGTTCTGAACACTAATAGGAGTTGAAATTTTAAAGGTTGTACTTCCTGCTGTTGGTTTTTTACCTTCAAAATCTCTGCCCTTAGCATAGTCTATAATTGCCTTTGAGAAAGGTGTTGTTTTGTTTGCCAAAAAGTCCATGCCAACATCAAACTTAGTTCTTGAACCGAAATCACCAGAATTTAACTCTGTCTTTATTTTTGTAACAGAGCTTTTAGAATCTCCACTAATAAATCTTGAAATTAAAGTTATTAATGAACCTGCTCCACCAGTTACATCAAATCTAGTATTTCCTACCTTAATCTTTCCAAAGTCTGTAGATGTTGGGTCTGTTTCAGCCGAACCAGGAGATATAGCGTTAGCTATCGCAATTACAGTCGCAGTAGTTGAAACAACTTTTAATAGATTTATCTTAGCTTGCTTTTTAGCGAATGCAGTTTCAAGTCCTGCTCCTGCTGTATGCCCTGTTAATACGTCCCAATTAGCCTTTAACATCTTAGGAGCCCACATAACAAGCCTTACAAGCCCTCCATCGCCTGCTCTGCCTAAATCACCTCTAGCAGTTAATGAGTTTACAAGCCTTCCTATATCTTGAACCTGTGCTTTATTCATTTCTACTCCATTCTCTTTAGCCAGGTCATGCAATACATCGAATGTCTTAGTTCTTGCTCTTATAGCAGAATTAGTGAATGAAGCTTCTGAAGCCTTAAATACTCTGCCAAGTCCTGGTATCTTTTCTGGCAATGTAGCAGGAAATTGCTCTTCTGACTTAGGTATTAGTTTAGCCAAATCATAGTTACCATTAAGATAATTCTCATTAGAAAATACTTCTGCCATTAAAGAATCTTTTGCTATGTTTTCTCCTTGTTTATCTTTAAGTGTTTTATAAAAATCTTTAAATGAGTTCTTAGCTACATTATACCAAACTGACGGTCTTGTTTTTAAAGTATTAATTCCTTGTCTTCCTATAAAACTATTGTCTACAGATGCAACAAAAGCGATTGAATTATCTGATATAGTTTTTAAAGTATCTATTACTAATTCTTTTACTGCTTTAGCCTTGTTTTCTTTGAATGTCTGCTTGCCTTCATAATATCTTTCTAATATTAAATCTTTAATATTTTTTTCTCCATCCTTTAAGCTTTCAATATATCTTTCTAGCAAAACTTTGTTAGAGCCATATTCAATCTTTGCTTCTGTGGATTTCCATTCTCCTGTTTCTTCATTAAACTTACTTTTTAATTCTTCTGCTTTGTTGGACAATTCAAATATATTCTTAGCTTCTACTCTTGTTATATGAGTCCCGATAGCTTGGTCTGCTAATTCATTCAAAAATGTTTGTTCTTCCGTTGGATTAAATATACGTTCTTCTTGTATTTTCTTATAATCTTCTGCCATTTTAGCGAGTTCTGCTTTCTTAGACTTATCATATCTGCCTATTTCTCCGACTTTACTAGCCCAGTTTTTTATTCCTAATGCTTTATTTTTTAATACTAGCTTTTTTTCAAATAGTAAATTTACATCCTTAGCATTTTTACCAGCATATTTTTCTAATAATTTTGTTCTAGCTTCAGAAGACATACCTAAAAGGTCAGATATTTTAATATCTTTATCTTTTAATGCTTTTTTGAAAGCATCTACTTTATTCGGTAATAAGCAAAATGTTGACATATATTATATATTAGCAAGAAATAGAATCAAGGAATTTATCCCATTTTAAGTCTTTTCCGTCTAAATTAACTTTTTCTGTTTCTTTTTTAATATCTTTTTTAATATCTTTCTTTTTTTCTACTGCCTTACTAGCTTTTTTCTCTCTGGCTTTCTTAACTTGTGCTATTTTAGCTGTTGCAGAGTCTTGTGTTCTTCCCCTAGTTAAGCTTAGTTCTTGTGCTGCTAATGATACTTGTTCTACTAGTGGAGAGTTAGCTAACTCATAAGCTAAATCACCATCTTTAGTCTTTTTAATAACTGTCTCCATCGCTTTCACTAAAGAAATTCCATTTAATCCTGTTGGAAGTGGCACTTCTCCCCTTACCATAGCTCTAGCATTATTTATATCTTTTTTTATAACTTCTGATGCTATCTTAGCTTGGTCTTTTAATGTCGTTCTTTCAAAACTAGCCAAACTATCAAAACCACCTTCTATTAAACCTTGCTCTATTGCCTTTGTTTCAATGCTTTTCGCTATTCCAGCAGTAGCAGTCCCAGTCGGTCTTACTGATGGTTCTTCTATAGGCACATACTTTACAGGTTTAGCAAAATCATTATAAGTAGTACCTTCTATATCATTCTTAGCTTTAAATATTCCTTTGCTTGTTTCTTCAAAAGATTTAGTCAATTCAGACGGTTTTATGTCAATATAAGTTTTCTTTTCTGTAGATAAACCTCTCGCTATGTGTTCTTTTAATAAAGTATCTACATAAGAACCTTTTTTAATAACTCCTCCTGTATCTATCCCACTTGTTTGATAAACCCTTACTTTTCCCTCTTCAATAGGTGGAAGTTTTTCAGCTAATTTATAATTTGCTTTATCGAGTTTATTAAGTTCTTTAATCTCTGGTTTAGTTAATTCAAACTTCTGTATTTCTTTTTCTTTTTTAACAAACTTATCAAAATCTATTTTAGGTTTTTGCGTTTCTTCTTTAATCTTTAATTCAATAATAGCCTTTTCTTCTGCTTTTTTCAATATAGTTTCTGCATCTACTTTATCAAACTTTTTCTCTAGTTCTTTTACCTTAGCTTCTCTTTCTTTTCCTTTAAACATTTTTCCTGCTACTACTATTTGTCCTGCTAAAACTAATACTTCATTTACACCCTCTCTTATATTCTCTGCTGTTTCTTTTTTAATTTTATTAGTAGCTACTAAAGCATTCAATCCCTCGTTACTTAAATTAGTTATAGTGTCTCCTGCGACTGCTAATGGTAAATTTATCAATGATGCGATTCCTCCTAAAACTGGTATATTTTTACTTGCTTCGAATGTAGCTGTTATTGGAGAAAAAGCTAATCCTGCTGTTCCAGCAACTGCTTTAAATACTTCTCCGACTCTTTCACTTTTAGTCCCTGTTTCAGTCGGCTCAAAAACATCAGCTAATCTTTCAAAGTAGTTAATACCAGATTCTTTTATGCTGTTAGAAAAATCTTGAACTGTTTTTTTAATATCAACTTCTCCTTTTTTAGTAGATTCATCTAGGTCTTTAAGAGCTTGTTTTGTTTGTGGATTTGCTTCTATTATTTTTTTAACAGATTCTATCGGATGCATAAATACATCTTTTAATCCACTTAAAAAGCTTTTGCTAGTTCCTTGTTCTGGAATTAAGCCTTTAATTTGTTGCTGTTTATGAGCTATTTTAGCTCTTGCTTCTGGTAAATCAATCTTACCATCCTTAAAATCTTCTATTGTTTTGTTTTCAACAACCACTTTACCACCTTGTCTTAATTCATAAATCCATTTATCGTCATCTCCTCTTGGGCTTGGTTTGTATTCTACATTTTTTATATTATTTGTTCCTCCTAAAGCATAAGATACTATATGGTCTCTTTCTGATTCGTGTGTTGGTGTTAATCCTCCATACGACCTGACAGGTTCTTTGATTAAAGTTCCTGCTCCTGATGTTTTATATTCTCCTCCTCCTAAATGTTCTGGTAGACTAACAGTTCTTATATTTGTTTCTGTTGGTTTTGATGCAATAAATTTATTAAAATCAATACCAACTTTCCTGATAGTTATAGCAGGTGTTTCTTCTTGTGGTAAAAATTTATTAAAATTTATTGACATTTAGTTATTATAATATTTATCTTTTTCAAGCATAGCATCTAATTGGTCATTAGTTGCATCTGGGTATAAGTTATGTAAAAAGTTCCAAGATTTACCCCAATCTCCACCTTTAGCTAACTTCTTTTTTTCTGCTATTAATAATTTTTCAAAAGACGATTCTTCGCTGTTCAATCCTGTCTTTAACTCGTTTATTTCTTCTGTTGTAGCTGCTCTTCTATTTCCGTCTACTCCTATAGCATAATACTTTCCATTTTCTTCATATACATCTCCCTCTCTCCTCGCTGTTGAACTTTGTGATTGAGTTGGTGCATTACTTCCACCGTTTGTAGTAGGAGCGTTACCTAAAGCGACTGACACTGCTCCTCTCAATTCTGACGGAACATTAGTAAGCTTTAATCTTCCAGCCCTAACTTGGTTTGCGAGTGCTTCTACTGAAGCTTGCTGTAATTTAAGATTACCTTCATTGATTTCTTTTGCCTTAGCATCTGCTATAGCCTGTTTCTTTTCTGCGTCTATTGCATCTAAAGCATCTAGCTGAGCTTTTTCATCTCTTGTAACAATATCTCTGATAGCGTTTCTTTGAGCCTGTGCTATTGCTATACGCTCCTCAATTACGCCATATTTAGCCTTTACAGCGTCTTGCACGTTCTTTTCGGCTTGTTCTATGTTATTAAGCAACATATTCGCCTTAGACGTTAATGTAAAGATTTCAGCATTAAGGACTGCTCGGACTTGAGCCTGTGAACCGATGATAGAGTTCATTGTAATAGGCTTGCCCTGTATGTCGGCAAGTAGTCTATTTTTATTATCCTCTACTGCTATAAGTTGATTTTTAACTGACGTCAATTCGGCTTCTAAAGGGTCTACTAATAAAGCATCTTGTTGGGATTCAAATTCTGATTTACCTGCTGTTTCTCCTATAGCGTCTAACATTGTCTGTGTAAAATCATCATTTTTCTTCTGCATTTCAGTTTTAGTGTCTTCTATTAGTTTAAGTTTTGCATCAATATTAGCAATAGCTTTCTCCTTTTCGATTGTAGCGGCAGAATCTCCTACTATATCATCTCCAGGTACTGCATTAACATTCGCTCCTATTTGACTTCCTGCTAATTCATCGGCAGTCATAGTTCCACCACCTTTTTTATTTCCTAGAGTATAACCTTGTCCGAATAAGTCGCTTGCTCTTTGTGAGCCTACTGCTACTTGTACTGTTTTAGTTCCGTCAGCAGATACCATTGTAGCAACTCCACCGTTTCCTTTAGCATAATCTACATTAGCTTGGTCATCTCCTTGAGCATTATTTGCTTCTATTCTATCTAAGGCTGCCTGAAGTCCTAAAGCTTGTTCTGATGCTTTTGGTGTTACTGGAGCTAAAGGGTCTACAGGAGCTATTTTAGCTACAGGTTCCACTTTTGGGAACGCAATAGTTGGAGATGCAGATGAAGCCCATCCTGTTTCTCCTCCTAGACCTATTAAATTAGCAGTATCAGCATATCCTGCACCGCTTGTTCCGCTAGAACTTACAATAGGAGCATTATTTGTGCCTGTCGGAGCAGAGCCAATAACCCAACCAGCGTCAGACATAGCTTGAGTGATAACACCAGTAGTAGATTCTCCAGTCGTTATATTATAAAGATTAGTCGGAGTTATTGCTCCGCCTCCTCCTCCACCACCACCGACATTAACACTAGAAGCAACAGGACTACTAGCTGTATTACCTGTATGAGTAGTCTGTACTCCAGTATTCACATTGTAAGTTTGCCATGCCATATATTTATATTAAATTTTTAATTATATCTTTTAATTCATCAACTGTTTTAGCTTTCTCTATATCTTTCTTAATATTATCTTTCTTTTCTTTGTTCTTTATGTTATCAGGCTTTTCTGTTTTTAGTTTTCCTCTAACTACCTTTAATTTATATCCTTGGTCTATTTCTTCCTGTTCTTTTTTAGTTGGTTTAATATCTTTTATAGCAAAGTTTTTATTAGAAAACTCTATCTTACTTTCAGATATTGATTTTACTTCGTTTGTATTTTTATCGTATAGAAATATCATATAATCATTTGTTTAGTAAATCCTGCTGTTCCATTACCACCATTTCCACCAGCTCCACCGTCTGCTCCAAAAGTATTTGTTCCTCCAATTCCTCCAGTTCCGCCAGTTCCTGCCGTTGTCGATGTCGTTCCTGTTCCTGTTTTTATTGAATAAATAACAAATACTACTCCTCCATGTGCTCCGCCTGCTCCGCCACCTCCACCTGGAGCTGGATTACTACTATTGTCTACTTGTCCATCACCTCCATCTCCTCCATCTCCACCGTTAGCCTCTGCATATACATTGCCATCAACTGTTACTATATTTTTAGCAAAAATCATTACTATACCACCTGGAGCACCTGCACCACCGCCTCCGCCACCACTATAGCTATTTCCATAAGCACCGCCTCCTCCTCCGCCAGAAGAACAAGCACTTGATAGTCTTGCATAGGTGTCGGTTGAGTAAGACATCATTCCATATATATCGTTTAAAGTGCTTAAAGGGTTTTGTCTTGTTTCTGTATTTGCTCCAACAGCACCAGCAGTTCCAGCTGTAGAAAGACCAGTCCCACCTGCTCCTGATACTGGAGAATCAGCATTGCAAGACCTTTCAAATGATTGACCATTACCTCCATTTTCACCAGCAGTCTGTGTTCCAGTTCTGTGACCTCCATTTCCGCCTGAACCTGCTAATCCACTTTCTGGGAGTGTTCCTTCGGTGTTTGCCCTAGCCCCTGCTGCTCCACCAAGATAACCTGCACTTCCGTCTAACCCGTCTACTCCGTCTCCTCCGTTTGCTATTATCTTGCCAGTTCCTACAAAAGTTAATACTCCTGAAACAAATATCTTATAACCATTTGGATTAAGTGTAATTCCTGTATTAATTGTTAAATTATCGTAATAAGCGTCTGCTGTTAGGGTTGTGTTGCTTGATACTGTTAAATCATTGTCTGAACCATCTCCGTATATATTTTGAAAAGCTAATGAACTGCCATTCAACGTAACATCGTCAGCCACTATAATTAGTGAAGCTGCTGATTTATCCCATTTAACATATTTAGTTGCATTTCCTATTGTAATATCTCCTACATTTGCTCCGCCTACTTCTGCCTTAAATACATCTCCTGCTGCATCATCTATAATTTGGATTCCTGTATTAGCATCTGGGAAGATTCTTACTCTTGCTCCACTTGCTGCACTATCATAAGCTCCTCCAACTTCGTCAACCTTATCTGCTGGGTCATATCCTGAACCGAAAGTAGTAGCCGCATTTATTGTTAAGTTGTCTGCATCTATTGCAATTCCTTCTGCACTTGCATTTATACTAGCGATAACATCTGTTCCTTGTACTGGTGTAAAATTTAACTGTGTAGTTGCAATCGTATTAGCTGATATTGAACCTCCGTCTATCTTAGTAACATCTCCTGTTTTTCTCCAATTAGATAAGTAAACTGCTCCGTCTATTAGAATCTTATCTCCCGCTATCTGTGTTACATCAGTATCTTCAACATTTCTTGGTGTAGCTGATTTAACAGTAGAAAAAGCAGTTGAAACAATACCAGATGTATTTATTGCCTTAATCCAGTAATAGTATATTTGTCCTCCAGTTAATCCTCCGTCTACAAAATAATCTGTTCTACAGTTTCCTATTAAAGTTGCTGAACCACTAGTATTAGATGTGTGCCTGTAAATATTATAAGAAGCTAAATCTGGCTCTGTGTTGTGTGTCCACTCTAAAACTACATATTGTATGCCTGCATTAGCTGAGCCTGCTGTAACGGTTGCTGGTGCGACTGTAGTGGATGCTGTGTCGCTTGTTATGTTGTCTGTAAAAGCTGATTCTGTTCCAAACTTGTTTACTGATGCTATTCCGAAGTTATATGAGGTATTAGGAGTTAAGCCTTCAATCGTGACTGTATTCTCTGTGCTATTTATATATGTATAATATGTAAAAGAATTTTTCTTATATCTTATTTTATAAGAATTAAAAGTATCAGATGATATTGCTGTCCAAGTTAATGTTACATAAGCAGTCTGTGTCCCGTCTATCGCTGAAGTAATGCCTGTTTCAGATATCGCAAAGCCTGTCGGTACTATATCTGCTGTCGAGGTTGCTATCTGCACTACATAGCTTGTAGCTACTCCTCCAATTGAGCCTGATGAATGAGAACCTATAAAATCTATAGAACCATCTGATACTGTGTATTTTAATCTTGTAGTGTCGTTTAAGGCTCCTATGTATACGCCTAAGGGGCTTATAATGTAACCTGCTGCTGTATCTGCAAAAGATGTTTTACCATATAAAACAGTCGCTGCTGATAATGTTCCTGTAAATGTTCCACTAGCACCAGTTATATCTCCTCTAAAATATCCGTTACCGAACTCTACATCTCCTGCTGCGTTTATTCTCCAACCTGAATTTCCTTTAGAGTAATTAGTAGACTGCATATAGTTAGACTGCAATATTGAAGCTCCTCCTACTGTAGCTATGTTCTCTCCTGAAAGTGGTACTGCTGGGCTATTAGACGCAACATTCTTATCAATCTCTGAAACAGCTAGGCTGATAGGATAGTAATTATATTCTACTGTTTGTTTATCTGCCATGTTATTTAATGGTTACATTTTTTAAGTTTGGAGTGGTTGTAGTTGTCCCTAACAATGAAACACGCATCTGTATTTGCTCTGAAACTTTTATTTCTGTTGGCAATTCTGTTACGCAACTTTTAGATACTACAGCTCCGACGTCAACATCGGCAAAGGCATAAGTTACTATCTCTGTAAAATCATCTGTTAAGTTATTTCTATATTCGAATTTAATACCTTCTCCTGTTCTTAGTGGTTTAGATAACTGAAACTCTAACGATGTAAACTTATGTTCGTTTAAAGCACTTCCTGTAGTATATAAAGGACTTGTAAAAGACCCTGAATAGTCTGTTCCGTATGAATAAGAAGTTGCAGAAGAAAGGTCTATTCCGTATTCGTCATCATCTCTCCAACCTGTAAGTAAAGTATCTCTTGTAATAGGCAATAAAGCACTAACCTTTAAAGGTTTAAGTGTTCCGTCATTTAATGTAGAAACTTCATGTTCTAGATTTAATATATTTCCTTGTCCTGTTTGTAAAAGTGAGTAAACTCCTTGATTCGGTATAGCAGTAGTTCCTCCGTTACCAACTCCAAAGAATATCTTGTCTTTGTATTGAACGATTGCTCCAGGATACCATTCTAAATATTTACCACCACTTAAATCTGTTGGTATTTTTCCGATTGCATAAAGATTAGCACCATCACATCTTGATATTATTCCTGAAACACCTGTAAGGACTACTAATAAGTTTCCTACGTTCTTCATAGCGTGTACTCCGAAGTCTGATGATATTATTGGTTGTCCGAATGATACCGAGCTTCTATCCCAAGGATAAATATTTCCTACTCTATTTTCAGTTGCTAAGGTTGTTCCTTGCCAAGTTCCTAGCATTAAGTTGTTTCCTAATTCTTCTATACATTTAATCCGTTGAGGGCTTGGTAAGTCTAAGGCTTGTTCAGACCAATCATAAGTCGCAAGAGTTCCAGGGTCAAAGGTTTCTCCTGTATTTTCATCTAGTGAATAAACATACTTACCAGCTCCACCGTAAAGTTTATTATCATTTGTGCTTATTAACATTGGATGCCAAAGTAAATCGCTATCTATCGCTTGCCATGAATTAGTCCAGTTAGCATTTACTATTCCTGTAGCACTTCCGTCTCCACAAACATCTAAAAAAGCATCTCTAGCTACTATTAGGTAGTTTTTAAAGATTGCTAGTCCGTTCCCATGTCCTCCTGATGTAAATCCAGTCATTAAAGCCCATGTGGTGCCATTATTAAGTGATTTGTATACTTTGCCACCATTATCAAGAGCATAGACCTCTGCTGGCGTTACAGGGTTTCTAACAAACCAGTTAATCTGTCCTGTTACTGTGGATGCAGACTTCTTATCCATTATAGTATTTAATTTAATAACTCCAGGTTCAGAATCAATATCCATATTACGAATATCAGAAAAGCCGACATGAGCAGACTGTGATACGCCTTGACGTGGTGCATTTATTGTAATTGGTTTTATTGCCATAAGTTTATCTATTATCTTCTACAAAAGGCTCAATTCTTGCTCTATTTGTTTTAATCCATTGATGTACTCCTGAACCGTCTGCTGTTGTAGCTAGTGCAGTTCCACCTCTTGTCGCTGATATTTGCCATGTATTAGCTGTAATACCACTTAAAATAACGTGATAAGTAGTATCTACTACCAAGCCTGTAGGTAAAGCTCCACTTGTTATAAACTCGATTGTGTCATCAGCATATAGTTCGTGAGCATTAGAGGTTATTACAGCAGGTGTAGCTGTCGTTATGGTTGCGACTATATAATTTTGCTTACTAAATTTCATAGTGTTTTTATATTAGTTAATCTATTTACTCCCCCAAGAATGAGGGAGTATAAGAGCAATTAATCTGCTGCTTGATATTCGTCTACTGAAACAGTTACGTCTGTATCAGTTTCTCTACAAAATCTTAAGTATGCTTCGTTTCCACCTTCAATAACTACGTCTCCGTTTTCATTCTCTACTAAATCCATACCAGTTCCTGCTGCAATAGTTGTACTAGATGCAGATGTAGTCGATACGTTTCTAATTTTGAAATCCATACAGTTACCAGCATTTGGGATAATTCCCTTTAATGTTGATGTAGCCATTAGGGTCAAAGTGTTCGCTGCGTTTGTAATAGTGTAGTCTAGTTGCTTATTAACTCTGAATTGAGCTGCTGTTAGTGTTCCTACAGTTGCATCAGTTGAACTTGCTAAGATGCTTCCACCCTGCATAAATCTTCCGTAAACTTTTAGATAACTGAATACATCTGGGCTTGTCATGGAGCCTAAAGGTGCTTCCATGTCATTAACAGGTGCTTCGTTATAAGTTTCTATGTTTACGTTCTCCATTACAGTATTAGCTTGATTGTTATAAGCCATAGCTACTAAACCAACACCTAAAACAGCAACTATGCAAAAGATAATCATAGCAATATTGCGTTGTGCTACGAGTTTTTTTAATTTAGTCATTTTATTAGTTATTAGTTAATAGCCTTTTAGTTCTCCTCTATCCCATTTAATCTTGAATTTTCTGGGATTTTGTTTTTTATAAGCTTCAAGGAACTCGCTTAGTTTAGCTTTAGTAGGTTCTTTAACTTCTTCAACCTCCTTAGCCTTATATTTGTTTCCCATAGGTTTAGGTTTTATGGAGAGTTTAGTAGAGCAAAGTATCATTGCTAGTCGGTGGAGAAGCTAAATAGCTATGCTCCACAAATACTCTCCATAAAGGTTAGGTTAATTAATCTGTTAAAGTTACGTCTACTAATAGGTCTGCTTTAGGAGTCCATACTGCTGCTCCGATATTAGCCCAAACTGCAATTTCTCTACCTGTTTTAAGTGTTACTTTCTTTTCATCCATTTGTACTCCACGAGGTGCTGCATAAACTGCTGTGTTTTTAATACCAAATAGTCTGTGTCCTGAATTAGTTGCAGATAGTGTTCCTAATGTAGCTGTTACAAAAGTTCCAGTTCTGATTACATAGATTTCAACTCCACCATATACACCAGCGAATCCATTATTCAATGTTGCATCTGCGAAGTTAAATCCATTACTCATACCAGCTTGGATGAATCCTGGAAGGTCTGTGTTCTCGATTACTAAGAACATTCCGTTACTATAACTTTCTTTGTATCCTGCTACTTTAGCTGTTAAATTAGCGATACATTCGTTAATGTTTGCTGCTGTAGCGAATCCTCCTGATGGAGTATCATAACTTTCTCCTGCTCCGTCTAAAACCTTGTTTAGAACATACTGGTCAGCCTTAGTAGCTACTGCTGTAGAAAGTTCTTCTACAAAAGAAGTATAAAGGTCTACTCTTGATAAAGTTTGTTCAAACTCGTAAAGGTGAGTTCCGTAAGTTACCTGTTCGCTAACTGTTAGCTTCTCATCAGTAGTTGTCATTGTAGAAACTGCGTAAGTTCCTGCGATTGCTGCGATTGCTGCTGTTGCTTCAGTTAAATAAGGATTAGAGATATAACGTCCGTCTCCTCTGTCTACCTTAAAAACCTTTTCAGCAACTAAAGCATTTCTTAAGTACATTTCTAGTGTAGATTTAAAATACTTTATTCTCCATACTTCCGATAAAGTGCTAGTACCAATTGTATTTGCCATACTTTTATTTTTAGGTTAGTTAATATTCCACCGTCTCCCTAAAAATATCTCCACCACTACTTTTAAGTCCTTTTTTTGGCTTGTTTAGCCTGCATTTGTGCCTTAACAAGTCTTGCTATTCCTTTGTCAGAATCATCAACAACTCCTTTCTCAAAGTCTTTGATAATATCTTCATCAGATTTCTTGCTAGTACTACGTCTGCTTCCTCCTGTATTGGAGGCATCAGATGTTTTTCTAGTTTCTTTCTGTTGACTAAGATAAGTCTTTATTAATGGTGAGTTTAAAGCTTCAGATGGTTTAATGCCCTTTCTCTCGGCATATTCTAAAACTTCCTCTCTATCTTCTTTCGGAATACTTGTTAATGCTGTTATATCCTCTATTTCTGCTAGAGAATATCGCTTGTCTTTAGAATCTTCTTTAGAAGTTTCCTTAGCTTCTAAGGCTTTTAATTTCTTTTCAGCCTTTTCAGCTCTAATCTTTTGGTTATCAGCAAGTGTTTGAGTTCTAGTTAACTCATCATCTGTTAGTTCTTCTTGCTGTTCGTCATTTGTAGAAGTTTCCTCTTCCTCAGTATTTAAAGTCTCCTCAGACTCGTTGATATTTTCCATAGAATTCATTTTAGGTCTGAAAGCTTGACCAATTATTTAATTATTTAGTGCTATCCTTTTTAATTGCTTCCTCTTTCTCTTCATCTGTCGGTTCTTTCTGGTTAGCTAGGCTGTTTAAGTCTCTAATCTGATTCTCTACTAATAAGATGATAGTGTTTCTTGCTACTAAGTTAGCAAATTCTACATGTGGATTCTCGTTGCTTTCTGATAGTTTACTGAACTCTATAATATTTTCTTTCTTATTACCACTTAACTCTGCTAACTGTTGCTTCATATAAGCGATTAATAGGTGCCTACTGTCTAAGTGAGCCTTAGCTTCTTGTGGTGTCTTATTCACTACGTCAATCGTCATCATTAGGTCTACTACTTGGTTTAGAGGTTCATCTCCTGTAATTACAGGTAAGAATGATTTTTTAATAAACTCTAGGATTTCACCTTTGATAGTTGTCCTTAAAGCTATTTCCTCTTTCTCTGTCATTGATAACTGTAAGAATGATTTTCTTATAGCCTTTAATAAAGCTAGGTTATCTTTAAAGGTTTCCCTTATAAGAGCTAACTCTGCTTCATTATACCTTGCATTTTGTTCTTCCATAAGTTTATTAACGGTGCTTTTTCCACCGACTATTAATTAATTATGCAGGCTGTGCAACTGGTGCTACAGGTTGTGGCTGTGCAGTTGGTTGAGCCTGTGGTGCTTGTTGTGTTGGTACTTGATTTATCTCTAAAGGAGATATTTCTCCTGATAATGATAGAATCTTGTTAAATACTAACTTCATTTCTGGTGGCATTGGTTGCCCTCCCATTCCTGCTATTACTTGCAAGGCTGTTCCTAATGTTGCTAGTGCTCCACTTTTATCTTTATTTTCGCCAGTTATATCAATTTCTATTTCAAATTCAAAGTCTTTTAACATTTCTTTCCAAGTTTTACTGCTCACTTCGCTTGGCTTAATGAATCTTTGGTTGCCATCTTCTTTTAACTCTTTCTCTAATCCCATAGTAGCGTCTTGAGTGTCTAAAGCTTCTTGTTCTGGCTCGTAAATCTGTTCTGATAAGATAGTGTTAATCTTCTTTTGGTTTACTCTTTTAATAACTTCTTTAGGCAAGTATATGCTATCAATCTGATTTATTTGTTGTTCTGATAATAAAGTAGATATTTCATCACTTGTATCAAGCTTCTTTTTAAAGTTAGGTAAGATATATTTCCTTAACATATTCTCTAGTGCTAAGCCTTTATTCTCTGTCATTAACTCAAATAGTGAGTGTGATTCATTCAATAAAGCTTGTGTTTGTCTCCATGCTGCACCTGCCTTAACTTCTCCTGATGCCATAGCTTCACTAATACCGTTAATTTCGCGCCCTAGAGCCTGCCATTGACCTTGAAAGCCTTGTAAGCTAGTTATGTCGTGAGATGAGCTATTAACTTGTGTAAGGGGTTCGTTCTTAGCATGTACTAATACATCGCCATTATCCATATTGCTAGTTGCGTTCTTACCTACAAAGTTACCATCGGAAGTTTGGAAGAATACCTTGCTTGCTAATTCTAACTGGTCTTTAATCTTCTTAGCGCTATCATTTACTATCCATTGAGCGTCAAATAAGTGTTCTACAGCTCCAATAGACTGACTTCTTCCATCTTCTTTGATTAAGTGGTCTAGCTGGTAAGGGTCTTGGCTTTCTCTTCCTTTAAATAAACTAAAGTCTTCATAGTAAGTCTTACCGTCTTGATCTTTGCTTTCAATAAAGCATACTACATTCATCTGTTGCACATACTCGTCTTCGTCTTCAAACTTATCTGTTAGATATGAAAGAGGTAATTCTCCATGTACTTCATAGACAGGTATATAATCATACATATTGTCCTTAGCTTCTCCGTCTGGTATTTCCCTTGCTTCTCCTGCGTTCTTTTCTAGTATCTGTTCTACATATACTTGGTCATAGTTCTTGTTGGCTCTTAGTTGAGATGGTGTGAAGTATAGTTTCTCAATCTTAGGATTATTCTCGAAGTCCACAGTATCACATATTATTCTACTCCAGGGGATTACTTCTGCGTGTAATTCTCCACCCTTATCAACAAACTTAGAGATAGCTGAACCGTATCGTGATAGTGTTCTACCCCATTCATTCAAGAATTGTCCGAAAGCATTTTTATTCATCCAATCAGTTAGTAATACTGAAGCCAATAAAGCTAATACTTTCTGTTTCTTCTTGGTAGCCCTAAACATTATATTCTTTCTGTCTATGTCAGTAGCTCTATACCATATATTGACTGCACTTGTAACAATGTTAAAAAAAGGCTTCTCTCTGCCCTTGCTATCAGTTGAGCCTGATATGTGTTTGCTATTCAAATAAGCATCAATCCTGTTTATATTCTCATATAGATCAAATTGAACATACTTAGATATAGTTGTTTCTGTTCCACTTGTAAAGTTCTTTTCTTTTTCCCTTACAAGTTCTTGAACCGTTAATTGTTTCATATTTTATTATCTCCAAAGTACAGTCCAGCTTCATGCAAAAGCAAAGCCGTTAGCAGATTGAACCATTAAACCTCTATTAAATGAAGTGTCAAAAGTGTAAACTCCCTCTGCTTGTGCATCTTGAAAGGTTGCTATTTCTGTTGAGTAAGTTCCGTCTGTAATCGCTGCTGTACTTGTAGCGTCATAAATAACTACCTCTCCAACTTGGTCTTCTGTGATAACAATAGAGCCTAAAGTTCCTCTAGTTACCTTAATAGCTGTTGAAGTTGCTACGCTAGTGCCTGAAATTTGAGTATATTTGTACTCGCTACCTTGCTGTACGCTTCCGAATTGTTCTGTCGCTGGCATTCCATTGTAAATGATACCTGCTAATAGAACGATTATGATTCCACCGATTATTTCTAAGTTTCTTAGTTTCATAAAAATTATATATTTAAGTTATTTATCTCTTTTTTTATGTTTTCTACCTCAATCTGTAGCTTTTTAAGTTTGTTAGGGTTGTTTCTGTTATCAAACATCTTGCTTTGGTATTCCTTAAATGATATCTTGTGCTTTTTAAAGGTTAAGTCTGATTTAATCTCGTAAATAGCATCCCTTAATATATCTTCTATGTTTTTACATTCATATACCTCTGATTGATAAACGTAATCACCTACTTTGATTAATACTTCCACCGATTTTTTCATAGTTTTATTTATTACTCTCGTTTTTATAATTATATTGATTAGTTTCCATTATTTGTTTTTGCATTAGTATAACCTTGCTTCTCTCCTCTGATTGATTCGGTAGCATCTTACCCATTATTACAAAATACATACGCATCTGCCAAGTATCTGAATCATCAGGACTTCTTCCAATCGCTGCTTTAACATCTTCTTTAGCTGTTGCGAATCTCTTGCCATCGCCTTTACTTGCATCTTGATAGTTGCTTAGTTCTTCTATTATGTGTTCTTTGTCCTTTCCTGTTACTCTACTAGCTATCTCGTGATTATTTACCATTTTAGCTAATGTAAATATACATTGACATCTAAGGTTCTTATAATCAGTTGTTAAAGGCATATCTTTAAGTGTACTTACATTAGGTAGTCTTACTATGTCTGTATCTGTCTTAATTGGTGAATAAGAACCTTTATAACCTACAACACCATCTAATAGTGGATTCTTTGGTATAAATTCGCCTATTCCTATGGCATCAACAGCAATATGACTAAATGGTATTTTGTCGCTTGCTGCATACTCTCTTATCTTATCTACAATACTATTTTCATTCATTCTAGCAAAGGTTTCTCTCCTGTATTCTTCTAAGCCTTCCCAAAAACTAAACTTAGTCTTATCGCTTCCATCTCCTGCTATGTCTACTATTAAATATTTATCTGTTGTTTTATCTATTGTGTTAGAAAAGGCATCTATCAATCCATTAAAGCTAAACAAAGCTCCTGCATTCTCTATGTGTTCTGCTAATACTTCTTGTTGATATGATTGCATATCCCCCTTATACTCTTCTCTCATCAGTTCTAATTCTTCTCTCGGTACATGTGGATTATCAAAAGATGTAAAGTGAAAGCTCGCTGCATTGTCTTGCTTGTCAAAGTCCTTTTCTAGTCTTCTAAGGTTAGGGTTCTCCTTTTTGGGTGTTCCTATAAAGTCTGCTGTTCCCTTAGTATCAATAAACAAAGGTCTGAATATGTCCTTCCATGATAAGAAGAAGTTTTTTAGTGTGTCTACTTCGTCAACTGTTATATGAATTACATCTGTTAATCCTCGGTAGTTTTCTCTGTTCTCCCAACCACCAACCATTATAAGAGACTTCTCTCCGTCTTCGTTAGGTACTGTCATCTCAAGCTTCTGCTCGTTAGACTTTACATTTACTTCTCTAAATCTATTCTTTAGCTGAATCCATACAATCTTTTCTGCTTGAATCCTTGTTGGTGCTATATATAAAACTTTTCTTATTGTCTTGTATTCTTTTTGTACTACGTCTAATCTCTTTATACTTGCAGTTGCTTTAAAAGCGATGGTTTCAACTTCTAAAGCTGTCTTTCCACCTTTTCTTCCAGCCCTTATAGCTTTGAACCTAGCTTTGCTTTTCGCTATCGCTCTCTGTTTTAGATGTAGTATTAAATGAATCATCAAAATTTAAGTTTAAGTTTAAGTTGCCTTCTACTTCTAAGCTTTGTGGTGCTTTACCATAAACTTGCTCTAGTAAAAACTTAAGCATTACAACGTCTCCTTCTTTCGCTTTACTCATTGCCTTTTCAGTCAGCTTAATAATATCTTCTTTGCCGATGAAGTCTTTTATTTGTGGTCTAGTTGTACTCCCTAGTGGTCTTGCCATAGTTTTGGTTATTAACTATTTCTTTTATGTAATCTTAGTATTTATATAACAAAAAAACACGCCAAAAATTAGCCTGTTATCTCTTTAAGATTTAAGTCTATTGTATTCATAGTTCAAAGGTTACGTAAGCCTTTCAACAGTATTTAGTTGTGTGATTAATTGTTTGCTAAAAGCGGAGGTCTAAAGCAATTTAAAGGTTATAGCCTTATAATCACTATTTCTATACTTCGTCTATAAACTAATATAAAAACCTCCTCTGTTAATAAACAATTATTCTATTGTATTCCTTTAATGAGCTTTAATTCACAAACAACGACTGCCGATAAAGGTAAGTAAATACCAATAGAGTTATTAACTGTTCTCAATATTAAAGCTGTCTAAATCAGAAGCCTGTGTTTGTATTAAAGTTCTCTTGTAATTACAAGGGACTTTTAATCCCTTTCAATTAAAGATATTATTTATTTAATATCTTAAGGTGCTATCTATATTATAGCACGACTGTATCTTATGTCAATACCAAAGTATGAAACCAATGAAGCAACCGAACATATATAAGGCTATTGCTGTTAGTAGTAATATTAGTTTATTCATAACGCTTTATATTAATAATTAATCTTTTTTATCCAACTTTTCTCTATATTCTTTGATTTTTTCTGCTCTTTCCTCTTTGCTTAAAAAGTCTTTTTCTTCACCACAATAAGAACATCTTTTTTTGCCATCATATACTTCTTTAGGATAACCACATATTTCTTTCCAGTCGTGTTCTTCGCCATTTAAGCAAGGTGTTTTATGCCCTTCATGATAAAAAGACATAGATGTGCTAACCATAAAATATTTATCACAATGTTCGCATTGCATTTCTTCAAGATTATCTTCTGTATAAAAAGCACCATCATCGTGATTTATTTCACATTCTTCATCGCAATTTGGGCAAGTTACTTTATCCATATAATTTTATATTAATTATTAATCTTTAAAAATAGAGAGCAAGTTTTTTATTACTCTCTGTGTGTTAAACATACTTTACCAGCATGTTGTTTCCCATTGGTTCAGCGAATTGTACATATTGGCATTTATCAAATAGCCAAGTATTACTGGTGTTGATTCTGGCTCTTACCCACCCACCGAACTTAGGTGTCCATTCAATAGTATAACTGTAATGCTTTTTTGGTGTTATACCCCACCACTCTTTGTCAGGAAGCCTTACTACTTTAGATGCCTTATCCATTTTGTTACCTCCTTTATGTTATTTTACTAATAACTTAGTCAACAATTTTATTGTTTCAGGACTTTGCCCGCCTAGGTCTTCTTTAAGATTCCACGCAATTATTTCATTTTCTAAGATTGGCTCACTAAATAATATATCTTTTGCTGTAATTGAAAATTGTATTTTTTTATTTTTGAATTGTTTCTCTAAAGCAATAAGAACATCTGCTAGGGTTATTGGTCTTCCTATTATTTCCTTTATGTCTTTAATATATAATCTCAAAGGTGAAGTTAAAAGATTATTTGATTTATTTACTCCTGTATAAGTATCTTCTTCTTCATTATTTTTTCCCATAAAAATAACTTCAAGTCCTGTGTTCTCTAAAATCACACACCCAAATTCCAAATTCATTATTGAAGGGTTTGCTTTTTGTATTGCTTCTTTTAGTTTTTTCATATTTTTAAACCTATCTATTATTTAAGTTAAACCTATACATTATTTTATGTTTTCTATTATATCGGCTATTGTTAATTTATAGTTTTCATATAATTTCTGATTTGCTTTGTGTTCCATCGGAAGTAATTTTGGTAAATTATATTTTATTATCCAGATACTGAGTAATTTTTTACTTTTCATTATCACCTCTAAAGGTAAATATGTATTAAGTTTTGTCATATATTTATACGCCCAAATTATTTAGTTTTTTGGGCTTGTTGTTAGTATTAGACCTTTTAGTGGTCATATATTCTTTTATAATTATTTATGACCGTCTATTCTTTGGTCTGTTGGGGGTTATTTAATTTGAATATATATTTTTCTACTTGTTTGTATTTTCCCTTTATCATCTTTAAATTAGATAGACCATTAATATTTAAAGATTTACCATTTTTAGATAATGTAAACTGGCTACCTTCAATAATTTTTATAAAACCATTCTCTTCATCAATAAATAAGTCAATTTTTTTAATATCTTTATAGTCTTTAGATGCCTCCATGTTTATATATATAGCCCTGTTATTAAAACTTATGTATGGCTTTATATTAAGTCTTGCAAACTTTTTTCCTATAGTTTTAAATTGTATAAACTTATATTCCATATATCTAAATTTATTATTAGTAAAATTACAGGCTTTTTTAGAGTGCCTGTTTAACTCTTTTAGTCTTCTGGCACAAAATACGAATGGTGGGTGCATCTGTAGACTCCGTCAACTCCTACCATAATTCTATTACATCCCTTAACAGGGCAGAAGTAAGCATCTTCAATCTTCTCAATCTTCCTTAACCTAGTTTTTTCTGCTGTGGTCTTTCTTCCCATTATCGTTACTTCTACTTTCATTTTTCAATCTCCTCAACTAATTCTTTCTGTTGTTTGTTTGCTTGCCTGATTGCTTTCCGAACTATCTCCTCCTTTTGTTTCTTTGACATTTTTTCGTAAATTGATTTGTTCATATTATTCTAATTGACTTTTTTCATTATCTATTATCTTTTCCATTTCTTCTTCTCGCCAAGTATTAAAGTTTCCCTTACCGTCTGTTTGTTTATTCCATTTAACAAATAATACTGCGTATAATCTTTTAGATGGTGTCTTTACATTCTGGTCTATCTTGGCTGTTTCAGTTGGTATGTCTTTTGTTTGGAAAGTGTTCTCCGAGAATAAAAACCAGCCTTCCTTCTGCTCCAAATCGAACAACTTAGCTTTTTCTTCTCCTGCTAGTTCTTTGGCTATATAAACAGTTAGCTTTAAAGTTTTATCACGGAGCGTACTTATTCCCTGTATAAAAGCAGGAGCTTGGAATTTATTTGTCATAGTTTTTATAATTATTATTTTTAATATCAAATTGTCTATGGCAACGCCTACAACGTGGTGTATAATCTTCTTCTTTTCTTTTATATTTATGGTCTATATTAGACCAATCCATAGCTTGCTTTCCACATTCGCATTTATGCAACTTAGCTTTCCCATTAATTTTTACTATCCATTGATGTTTCGGTTTTATACCAGCATTTTCTCCTTTCCAATTTTTGCTTTTCTCGCCTATTAATCCTTGTTTAGATTTAGTATTACTTATTTTTAATTTAGTTTCTTCTGTATGTTCTTTCCCATAAAAAGGATGCTTGTTGCCAATCCTGCTATCACTCATTTTCTTTTTAGTTTCTTCTGGCAGTTTTCTACCCTTTAAAGCTAAAGATATTTTTTCCCTATGCTCTTTTGTAAAAGTTCTTTTCTGTATGAATGATGGTGCTTGAAATTTACTCATATTTTTGGTTTATAAGGTTTTAATAATAAAAGTTTATTATACATTTCTCTGTAATAAACATATCCTGCTGTCATTCCTATTCCTTGTTTCTTTAGTGCAAGTATTTCCTCTACCCATGCTGCGCCTTTGATTATATCTATTCTAGCGTGTACTGTGCTGTCTTTGTGCTGATGGTGGTTTGTGTGGCATCTTCCGCATATAGGGATTAAATTCTTCCAGTTATATCTAAGGAATGTACTGTGGCTTTTAAGCACGTAGTGATGGCAACAAGAATAGTCATTACCGCATACTAAACATCCATCATCTCCGTACATTTCCCTAGCTATATCCTGCATTAAAGCGTCTGCCTTTCGTTGCCAATATCCTAAAGTTTGGTTTCTTTTCTTCTTAGGTTTTGCTATTGGTTTTATTTTCATTTATTTTTTCGCTTAAATTATCAATATCTTCAAATAATACTATTATGTTGCTATCCATTGCTTCTACTTTGTCATTTATATTTTTATATTTCTGTATTGATAAAAGTTTTCCTACTTCTACAAATATTTCTGACCAAGATGGTTCCTCTAATTTTGGTTCATTTTCATAATGTTCTTTCTTTTTATACCAACAAAAAGCCTTAGCAAATTCTTTTCTTAATCCTAATTCTCCTTCTTGTGACGTTTTAAGCTCTTGCTCTAATTCAGTGTTTTTGATTATTAATTCTTCTTTTGTCATATTTTTATGTTAGTTAATTAAGTGGCATTTCGTTAATGGCATCATCTACATTAATATCATCTCCAAAAGTTTCTTTAGCTTCTTTCAACTGGCTATCGAATGGATTTGCTCCGTCAAATAATGCTTCAAGATTGATATTAGCTTCTTTATATTCTGTTTTTGTTTCTTCGTCTAATTCACTATGAGGTGATGGGATAACTGAATATTTAGTTTCCATTTTTTCGCCTGTTTTATTTACAGCTAAATCGTAAGATTTTGGGTCTCCCCATTTTACATTTTTAGTTAATGCGAAGATTGAACCTTGAATAGTTGATTGAGTAATTTCCATAATCTTAATTTCTCCGTCATCTAAATCTTTTACAATAAAAGCCCAAAAGTGTTTTGGTTGTCTCTCTGCATTAATAGCCTCTTGTCTCTCTTTAGTTCTTACTGGCTTTTTTTCGTTGCTCCAGTCAAGCCAACCGATAATCGCTGATGATAAAATACGAAAGTTATTATCGCCTTGTTTGAATCTGTAATAATTTCCCCCTTGTTTAGGTGCTTCATAATTGTTTGGTAAAAATGTCATAGTTTTTTTTGTGCCGTTGAACCTTTAAAGGCTACTGTTGGCTTATATTAATTATTATCTCTTATCCATCTATCTTTGTTTGATGTGTAATTTGCCCATTTAGTCCATTGTTTTTTTGTTGGCTCAATGTTTTTCTTATCTTCTTTTTTCATATTATTTTTTTGCATTTATTACATTTATATTTGTTGTCTTTCGTTCTTTTAAGAATACCCCCACAATTTTTATGCCATAAGGTGTCGTTAAAACTTGTTCTTTCTTTGCTTATTCTTATTCTTTCCATATTATTATTTATTAAATTCTCTATTAAACATATTCTCAATCATTCTTTCAATCATTGATTTTCTATTTACTTTCCACTCTAAAGGTTTTGCTACTTCTGTTACTTTGTTTTTTAAATCTATTGCTAAGTTTTTATACATCATATAATTATTTTAGTAAGTTTTTAATTTTCTTTTTTTCTACTAATGTAAATTCTTTCTCTTCAAACCAAGCTACGACTTTTCTTTCTTCCCATTCCTTGTCAAGGTCTTTTGTTGCTAATTGTGCTTGTCTATGGTCAAAAGGAGATCTACCTTTTATTCTTATTCCGCAATTATACTCTAAATTAAATCTGTAAGTCTTAGCAACAGCCATAGTTTTAGTTGTTTTCAAAATAGTTTCAAAAGATACTAAATCATCCCAACTTCTTATATATATTTTATCTCCTACTTTTAATTTCATATTTATATTCTTTCTAATTTAAGTATTTTATTAGATTCGCTTTTAGTTATATTTGGATGATAAAGTGTTTGGTCTACATGCCCTTCCATCTTTACACCAAGCTTTGTAGCCCAAGTCAATGTATTAAGTTCTTGTTTAGCTGTTTTTTGTTTGTTTACTTTTATTCCCTTTTGAGAATAGTAAAGTTTGTCTTTTAGTTTCATATTATTATTGGATTATTTATTATCGCCTATACACTGCTCGTCAGCCAATTACACGGGTATTTATACCGAAATGCATTCAACCTCTTGTAATCAAGTGGTTTAATGTATAGGTGGTAATAAATAATTATTGGATTAGTGGAGAGTTCAAGATAATTCCTAGTGTTATCCTAAACTCCCACCTTTCCATTTAAAAGCTATTGCTAGCTGATTTATTTACAATTATTAGTATACCCATACCATGCCTCCCAATTCCTATCTCTTATTCTTTTCTCTATTGCTTTTTTAGTGGCACATTTATAATCCCATCTACATTCTACTGATACTGTTGCTTTATTCACGCTATTCCACTGCCAGAGACCAAAATCCGTAGAGCCATTAGTATTTATTCCATACTTCCAGTTATCCCAACCACTTTCATTTTGTATAAGACAATTTACTTCTTCCCAGCTTAATCCTGCTTTTTCTATTTCTAGTTTTACATATTCTTTCATACTCGGCTCTGCATGTACGCTAGGCACTAATACTTCTGCTATCATTTCTTGCTTTATAGGGTCTGTTACAAAGCTATATACTTCTATTAAGCCTGTAAGTGTAATCATTAAGATTAAATAAGATGTTAAAATGTAAGATGCTAGTTTTAGTTGGTTTTTGATTTTTAGTAATTTTTTAAGTTTCATATTTTTGTTTCTTTTTTTATTTTTAGTATTTCATTGGCTTTTCGTTTGATTCTCGATTACTTACTCTTTACGTCTGGATACTTGTAAGGTCGAGTTATGGATTGCCTTTTAATGGTGTATTTAAACTTCTAAATAATCTTTTATTGATAGTCCTGTTTCTTCAAAAATTCTTTGGCATGTACTTGCTCTAGTGTTCGGTGATTTATCTCTCAATAGGTTATCTAGTGCTACTGGGGTTATTCCTATCTTCCTTGCAAACTTTGCTTTATTAATGCAGTTGTCTTCTAAGTATTTTTTTAACATATTTTTGTTTAATAATTATTTCTATTAAGCCCTTAAGTCTTTTAAGAGCTTTAAGATGTAATTACTGATTATATTTTGATACTTTAGCTCTCATTTCTCCTACTCTATAACCGTTATCTTCTTTATACGCTTTTAATCTGAAGTCCATTCTTGCCATCCCATTATTGTAAAATGCTATATCTTCGTCTTTCATTCCTGGTCCTGTATGACTGTTTAATTCAAGTCCTATGTCATATGTCTGGTAATCATCGCTTAAGTTTAACATTATGTTGTCTTCGTCTTTGAATTTTGATAATGCTT
>Ga0208900_1000334_pt1 | contig 30412 bp, 27 predicted proteins | sample AntAceMetag02UKK_FD_184763 | JGI IMG/M metagenome (GOLD analysis project Ga0208900, IMG submission 184763) | Saline lake microbial communities from Ace Lake, Antarctica - Antarctic Ace Lake Metagenome 02UKK (SPAdes) (version 2) | ecosystem: Environmental > Aquatic > Non-marine Saline and... | reverse complement strand
TAAAAGTTCCGGCAAATAAAAAACGTTGGGCTCTGTCTGCATGATTTCCTCCATGCCTGTTTTTTTGACTCAATGACCCATTTTTTGGTGCTAATGTCTTAAAAAAACGGCATCATTGAGTTTGAATAAAAAAAATGTAACTATTCAGTATCTGTTTAGCCGTGCCCCCATCGCCCAGTCAGGACTTAGAAGCATACTATTGCTATTCGAGAAGGCCTGAATGGGTGAAGATGGGGTGCTGCTGAACAGATACAAAAAAATCAGGTTTTCCCAGCATTATTTCGCTGAAAAAACCTGATATCAACCTCACAAACCACAACTGCAACTTCAGGACTTGACGATTCATCCATGAAACAATTTAGATCAAACTTCACATTTCATTTATAAATCCGGCAAATGTTTTCCAGCCCACCCCAATAAGAAGGAATGCCTGGAAATCAATTCAATCAGCTTTCGATGGCACCAGAGCGAACGCCTTTCAGATAATTTCCACAGAATTGGTCATTTCCGATGAGCATATCAGCGGTCTTTATGGTGGCCATGATTTTGGCATCCAGGGGATCAATAATGGCAGAATCCATGCCTGCATCCATCATCAGTGCCACAAAGGTTCTATTGATGACGTGTCGCTGGGGAAGTCCGTAGGAAATGTTGGACAATCCACCAGTGATGTGAACCTCGGGATATTTGGCTTTAATGGCCCGCACTGCATCCAGAACCATCGTGCCTTTATTACTGTCGGTGCTGATGGGCTGAACCAGGGGATCAATGTAGATGGCGTTGGTGGGGATACCGATCTTGTTCAGTTCTTCCACCAATGTGGTGGCCCGTGCCAAAATGTCATCGGCAGAACCGGGCATTCCGTTATCATCCATGCAAAGGGCAATAACCTTGCACTCTTTTCCCTTAAGAAAGGGCATCATGGCATCAAACCGATCTTTTTCCAGGCTGATGGAGTTGATCATGGGGGTCTTTTCCACCATGGCAAAGGCCATCTCAAGTACGGCAGGATCAGGGCTGTCCAATGTCAGGGGCACTGTGGCAATAGGCTGGATGGTATCGAGCAACCACTTCATGTCCTCTGTTTCATGACCAATGCGGGCTCCGGCATTGACATCAATGAAGTTGGCACCGGCTTCCTGCTGTTTCTTAACATCATTAATGATATATTCTGCATCCCGTTCTGCCACAGCAGCCTGGACCAACTTTCTGGAGGTGTTAATTCTCTCTCCGATTACTTCAAACATCTTAATACTCTCCTTTTTATAGCCTATACGAAAGACTTGGCCATCTTAGCTGCAGAACCTGCATCAGGAGCAAATCCATCAGCACCAATCTCATCACAGAATGCCTGGGTAACAGGCGCGCCACCCACCATGATTTTAACCTGATCCCGAAGACCACTCTCAACAATGGCATCCACGGTTTTTTTCATCATGGGCATGGTGGTGGTCAAAAGAGCAGAAAGACATACAATCTGAGCATTTTTGCTTTTGATCTCAGCAACGAAATCTTCAGGAGCAATATCCACACCCAGGTTATGAACGGCCATGCCAGCACTTTCCATCATCATCCTAACCAGATTCTTTCCAATATCATGGAGATCGCCTTTAACGGTACCAATAAGCACGCTGGCACTTTCCCTTCCCTCTCCCTCACCCAAAAGGGGTTTCAGGGTCTCAACACAGCTTCCCATGGCCTGGGCTGCCATCAATACTTCGGGGATGAACATGTCGCCGTTTTCCATCTTCTCGCCAACAATGTCCATACCGGCAATGAGGCCTTTGTTCAGAATGTCTGCGGCCGGAACGTTCTCTGCGATGGCTGCGTTTACCAGCTGGGTTACTTTCTCCGTATCACAGGCTACCAGTCCTTCAATGATTGCATTAAAATCTAACATTTTTCTCTCCTTAAAATCTGTTTTTTTGAGATACCCAAAAATTGAGAACCTCTGTTGATTTTTCATCAAAAGTTAAAATGCAAAGTATATTTGCATTTGTTTATGCATATAACGTGCCAAAATCTTATATGTTTTATCGTATCACAATTCGACGATTGTTTTTTTTATAATTTTATAATTTCGATCACTTTGGGGAGGGATAACTCCAGGAACTGTTCAGTTTTGTCAAATTCAAAATCAGCCTGCCCATAAACATCTATGGAACAGTGAACAGATAAATCAACTCAGATAGAATGGTAAAACTCCACCGCAAATCATAAAAAAAATTTAATATTTTCTAAAAAGTTGAAAATTTATCAGACAGAATCATAAAAAAAATTTGAGTTTTGACGATATCCGTTGTCTCCTGTTTGTCAGTAACTATTCAAATAGCACCCCAGAATTGGGAAAACCACTGTTCAGTATCTGTTTAGCAGTGCCTCATATTCGCCCAGTTAGGACTTCGAAGCATACTATTGCTATTCGAGAAGACCTTAATGGGTAAAGATGGAGTGCTGCTGAACAGAAACGTTTATCAAACCTCTTTCTCTTGCAATAACATGGACCCCTGATGCCGCTTAAAAAGGGTGGTGGAATATTTTTCAAGTTTCCAGTCCGGCACGCCACATTTGGGACACACCCGGCTGAACCATTTATTTCTCAACCAGCGTGCAGCCCGGCCATTCCCGGAATTACTGATGGTGAATTCTTTATTACAATGGGTGGTAAGGCGGGCGGTGTCACCTGTAACGACAATTGAACGCACACCATGGAGCTGCCCTGTTCGAGAGGGCCACAGCTTGATCTTATTGATCAGACTGAAAAGTGGCACCCGCTTCCGGTAAAACCTTTTTTTAAGGGCCTTGGGTTGCTTTTCTGTTGTCATTATATATACCTCCTTCACCAAATAAACAAAGCATTTCCTAAAAATTGTGGGCTTCATATACGCTGGTTCTGATTATTTTTCAAGAACAATTCTTATTTTCAAAGATTACTTACAAATTTGGCCTTTTAATGGGATTGGTGCCAAACTCATTTTTCTCATTCCCCTGGGGTGCACAGGGCAGGATTGGAAGGGGAAGGTCGACCCATTTGTCGATTGGTGGTACCAGGGTTGTGAGAAACAATCTGTCAACCTTAACAGATGTGTAACTGTCAGCATTAACAAGTCTTAAAAAGAAACTTTCACAACACCCCCGGACGGTAAATGGTCGAGATGCGAACCACAAACGCATCAAAAAGTGCAATAAAAAGGAATAATAACGAAGCCTTAAATGCAAAGTTCAAAATCGAATCAATACAACAGCTTAAAATAACAAACAATTTTTTAATAAAGACATCATATCGAACCATAATCAATTCAAAGAAAACAGTTCCCAAGGCAACAAACAAAATATTCGAAGAGCACTTTGTTTACCAGAGGGGATACCCATCAATCATGAAGAATGCCAATTTTTCAAATATGTTAAAGAGTATTTAAAATGATTGATGGCGGAGAGCCCGGGAGTCGCACCCGGCTGTATGGATTTAGAGTCCATGTGATCACATCCGATCCACCCTCCGCAATTTAAAGGATGTCTAACATGTCTGTACCGCAAATACAATATTTATAGTTACCCCACATAACTTTATAGACAATCCTCCGGCAACTGGTCCAGCACCACATTTTCACGACCATGAAAAACCAGAAAACGCGATTGTTTGGCCCGGCCAATGATGGTCATTTTCAAATCCCGGGCCAACTCCAGGGCCATATTGGTAATCCCGGATTTGGAAATCAATACAGCAATGCCCATCTGGGCTGCCTTGATTACGATCTCCGATGTGACACGACCCGTGGTGTAAAGCATTTTGTCACGGCCGGAGATATTCCTGATCCACATCCTGCCGGAGATGGCATCCGTTGCATTGTGCCGACCCACCTCTTCAATGAAAATCAACACCTTGTCTTTTTCACAAAGAGCGCAGGCATGCACAGAACCTGCCCGACGATACACCTCATTTCTTTTGGCCAACCCTTTTAAAAGGCTGTACACATGGCTTTGCAACACCGTAACCCTGGGCAGGTCCACCTCATACAATTTATCCAGACTACAACTAAAAAGGGTGCCCTGGCCGCATCCACTGGTGACAATGCGCGTGGATAACTTGCTCTCAATATCCAGGGGGGCCTTTTGTCCATGGGTTTTGACCTCCACTGTCTCGTGGGTCCAATCCACCATCACCTCGGCGATATCGTCAATATCATCCATGAGTTTTTGATTTCTCAAATACCCCAGTGCCAATTCTTCGGGATTGGTGCCAATGGTCATCAGGGTGACGATCTCCTGCCCATCTACCTTTATGGTCAATGGATACTCACTGGCAACCCCGACCTCTTTTATTTTACCGGCATGGTCCATCACCTCCATGGTGCGGGTGGGATCTAAACTGGCATTACTCATTTTTATTTTCATAACAACACCCTTCCTGGGGTTTAAACTTCAAAAAACAACAGAATCCATCCTAAATATCATGGCTGATTTTTACAGGTTTATCAAAATCATAGCCAAGCCCAAAAACTACAACATGGATGTATAATAAACATGATCAACTCATCTGGAAATGGCATATTTTTATTTTTTTCTAACTTGATAAATACAAACTTTGCAGATATTACCATTTTCACATAATATAAGCAGATAGTTGCGACACTGTCACAACAATTGAGCTGGTCGCACATGGTTGAACTCATCAAGATAGAAGATCCCGTCAAGCGTGATTTTTACATCAGCATGTGTACCCAGGTCCGCTGGTCGGTACGCACCCTGCGCGAGCGTATGAGCAGCAGCCCGGTGAACAAATCCCCCATCGCCATCCATCATCCTGTGCGGCGGCAAGGATACCGAACTGGTCGAGCTGATGGACCTGGAGCCTGACAACATCCACATCGCCGAATATTGACTGAAACTGCCGCCCAAGGAGGTGCTGCAGGCCAAACTGAATAAAGCCATGGTTGAGGCCAGGGCGCGACTGGAGTTTCGGCAGAAAGGGGGCGGATATGCGTAAGAAGGCTATTCATGTCCCTTAAAATTCGTTGTCAACAACCCCTGAGCTAAAGACTCAGGGGTTTCCTTGCCAATTTTATATGAAAACGCCTGTCCGTCCCTTCCAGAGGGCCCATTAGTCGGGCATTATCTTATAGTCGGGCATTATCTTAAAAAATGATTATCACCGATGAATGATCCTTATATGCCGGGCTTTGAAAAGCCTTAACAGGAGACCTGTATGCGCCTGTTTCAGAAGACATCTTTGTCCAAATACAAATGGAGAAGCGCGAGGGGTATATTGAATATGCCTGGGCCAACCCGGATGAAGAAAAGAAGCGTGCCAAGGCCTTGTACATGGTCTATTTTCAACCCTGGGACTGGATTATATCAGTCTCCAGCTACCGGGATGAATTTCGGGATCTTTTGAAGGTGGATTATTTCCAGGAGCAGATTCTGGATATCTCCTTTGGGGAAACCGGATACGCCTATGTCATGGACACCCGGGGACTGCTGGTAATCCATCCGGAACTCCAGGGCACCAACATCTATGATGCCACCGATGACAACGGCAGGCGGTTCATCCAGGAAATCTGCCAGCAGAAGAACGGCCGTATCATCTACCCATGGAAAAATCCCGGGGAGACTGCCCTCCGGGAAAAACTGGTTATTTTTAGTTACATAAAAGATCTGGATTGGATTGTAGCCTCTTCGGGATACCTGGACGAGTTCTACCGCCCCCTGGAAACCATCGGGTATTCCATTGTCATTGCCATCATTTTCATGGTGATGGTGATGATTCCGGTGACATGGCTCATCAGCCTGCGCATGGCAAAACCTTTACGGGTGATGAGCCGGATTTTCATGAAGGGCGCCGGGACCGACACCATGGACAAGGCATGCAAAATTGTAAAAGGTGTGGCCCAGGACCTTGTGATCCATCATGGGGAGATCTCCCTGTCCATAACGATTTCCATCGGCATGGCCCTTGCCGGACCGGAACTGAGCCTTGAAGAGGCGATGACCGCGGCAGATGCCGCATTGTACTGGGCCAAGGAACAGGGACGCAACCGGGTGGTGTGGCATGTTCCAGAAGAGATTTCCAACCCACCGGTTATATGAAAAATGCATACCTTTCTGATCATTGCACCCGACCGGTTCTCCAGAATTGCAAGAAATTAGGAGCAAGCAAACCTCGCCGGGAAATTGGTAAAGACCCCATCCACGCCCATATCTCTCAAAATTTCCCTGTCTTCCAAATCATCTACGGTGAACACTAAAAATTTGTAACCCTTTTCATGGGCAGACCGAACAAATTCAGGGCTGGCATTTTCAATTTTCAGAATCAGGGACCAAAGATCCAATTTGTCCGCCTGAATAACATCTGCATAATTCAAAGGGATATGCACCATCAGGGCTGCCATGCGGCATTCTTTGTTAAATCTTCTAAAATTCACCAGCTCATGATGATCAAATGAACTAATAACAAAGTTATCAAAGGTGTACTTTCCTTCTTTAACATACTTGTCCAAAAGAGCTGCTGTTTTCTCACTGGTTCCGGCACTTTTTAACTCAACGTGAATTTCAATGCGGTTATCCACCAGATCAAGAGCCTCCACAAGGGTGGGAATTTTTTCTTTGTCCCCGGCGTCAAGGCCACGCAGTTCAGAAAAAGTAAGTTGGGAGACCAGCCCCTTCCCATCAGTGGTGCGATCCACCCTCATATCATGGATGACAACAAGCTCTCCTGTTTTGCATATCTGTACGTCAAACTCCAGGGCATCTGCCCCGGACAGCACCGTTTCTTCAAAGGATTTGAGGGTATTTTCCGGTGATGTTCCAGGAGATCCTCTATGACCAATTATCAACATATTACACCTTATTTTACTCAAGTTTTGGACTTCAATTGTGCGTATGGGTCCAAATTTGTATCATTAACCCTGAAGCAAGGATCTTTTGAAAAGAAAATATCAAAAAAATACAAATTAAAATGAATGATGCCAAAAACACAAGCATAAAATTCAACATAGGTCAAAGACACAATTTTGCTTATTCAGCATTAGACGTTTAATAATTAAATCCTACATTCTAAAAAAAATCCTTGACAGACATGTTGCGTGTAATATATCATATACCTTAAGTTTTATTAAAAATGTTAATATCCTTCATTGTTACCTTAAACGTGATTTACACTTTTTATAGCAGTGGCCCTGAAAATAGGGAATTGATTCAGCAAAGGTAAAAGGGTGATGTTTCCCAATGTTTGCAGGCGATATAGCAATTAATCAAATTTCCCGGCATTGATTCTCATTCTGACCTGAATTTGCCTTAATCTGTTCCCGCAAGATCAACCTGAAGAACTTGACCATCGTGTGCAAACTGCAAACTAACAACAAATAATGTCAATCCAAAGGCCCATATGGGTTTTCATTTTTTATGATGATATATTAAATACCTTAAAAATATAAATGTTTGTTTAACCGTCGTTAAGGTCGATAAATGTAAAACATCACTAAATATCAAAACAAAAATGGTTCATGCAGAAATATCCTTCAATTTTTCTGGAAAAATTCCATATCACTAAGAATGGAGATATTGAAAGACGGAAACTGGTTGAACACTATTTTTCCAAAAAATTAAATCTCAGCAACGGAGTAAGCGTTATGAAACCTACCATAAAGTATTTGTCACAAGAAGAAATCCTTTATATCCATAACCAGTCCCTTTTAATGCTCAGTGAAATTGGCATGAAAATGCCCCATGAAGAGACATTGGCACTTTTAAAAAGTGCCGGTGCCGATATCGTGGATGGTAACATCGTAAAATTTTCGGAAAAAATGGTTGAGTCGGCCCTTGCCACCGTTCCCAAAAGAGATGAAGTGGTGCTCTATGCACGCGACCCTGCACAGGATATCCGTTTTAATACCCATGATCCCAGTCTTGCCTGTATGACCATGGCGGTAAATGTCATGGATCCCCACACCCAGTTAAAACGACCCGCCACCAATGAGGACCTTGCGGTTCTTACCCGCATGGCAGATCAGCTTGACAATGTAGGTGTAAACGGTGGCCTGGTAACACCCCAGGAAGTTCCGGGTGCCTATAATGACTGGTATACCTGGGCAACCACCATAAAGAATACCACAAAACACATCACAGGCGGGATGTTCGGGGCACGGTGCGTTCAAGATGCGGCGAAAATGGCATCCATTGCTCTGGGAGGAGAAGCCGAGTTTCGAAAACGACCCTTTATATCCGGCTGGGTGCTCACCCTGCCTCCCTTTGGTATCAGCTCAGAAACCATTGATTCAATGGTGGAAATGAATCGATGGAATATCCCGGCCATCGTCAGTTCCGGCCCCATACTGGGGACTTCATCCCCCATCACCATTGCCGGAACCATTGCCCAGGCCCATGCGGAAATTTTGGCCTGCATCGTGGTGTCCCAACTTGTCAATCCAGGCTCTCCCATCATATACACCAGCTTTGCCCGGGGCATTGACATGAAAACCGGCAACATTTCTATGGCCTGCCCGGAATTTGGGATTCTCAAGGTGGCCATGTCCCAAATGGGCCGACACCTTGATCTTCCCATTCGCATGCCTTCACTGCTGCGGGATGCCAAAGTGCTGGATGCCCAGGCCGGTTTTGAAACAGGCATGATCGGAACCATGGGAGGTATGGCCGCTGATCTGCTGGATTCCATGCAGCTGGATATGGATATGGTGGTAGATTTTGCCGACCTTGTTTTCTGTGATGAGTGCATGGCTGGCATCAAGCGCGTGGCAAAGGAACTGGTGGTGGATAGCTCAACCATTGCCATGGACGTCATGAAAAATGTGGGACCCGGAGGAAATTTCCTGGCCCAGCCACACACCTTTCAAAATTTTAGAAAAGAGCTGTGGATGCCCGAATTGCTGGAACGTCGTAACTGGGACCTGTGGGAACAAGACGGTGCCAAAGATATTTACACGGTTGCCCGGGAGCGAATGTTGGAGATGATCAAGGCAACACCGGAAAATCGCCTTTCCCCATCTATTGAAAAAGAGATTGACAATATTGTCGACCAGGCTCAGGTCTGAAATCGGTAAAGTCAAAAATAATATTGAACCTAAATTAAGGAGGTAACAGTGGAAAACGGACAGGAAACAACATCAAAGGGTATTGACTGGGCTGTGTTTGGATGGAGTGGTGGCATAGTGCTGGCATTTGTTGTGGCAGCCCTTGTGAACATTGATTTTGTATCGGGAATGGTCAATAAAGGCTTTGGCTTTTCATGTAAATATTTCGGCGCTTATTGGCAGGTGCTGCTGCTGCTGACATTTTTGGTCAGCATTGTGCTGGCATGCTCCAAATACGGCAGTATTAAACTGGGTAACATAGACAAACCGGAAATGAGTACCTTTCGCTGGATCTCCATCATCATGTGTACGCTGCTTGCCGGCGGTGGTGTATTCTGGTCGGCGGCAGAGCCCATGTATCATTTCACCTCCACTCCGCCGCTCTTTCAGGGCATCGAATCCGCCACACAGGCGGCGGTGGCACCGGCCCTGGCCCAGAGTTATCTACACTGGGGCTTTCTTGCCTGGGCCATCCTGGGAACGTTAAGCGCTGTTGTGCTTATGTACAGTCACTATCATAAAGGGGTGGCGTTAAAACCCCGCGCATTGCTTTATCCCCTTTTTGGTGAAAAAATCATGCACAACTGGCTGGGTGTGGCCGTTGATGCGGCGTCCATTATCGCCGTGGCAGCCGGTACCATCGGTCCCATTGGTTTTCTGGGTCTCCAGCTCAGTTTTTCCCTTCAGCATCTTTTTGGTATTCCCGATGTCTACTTCACCCAGCTGTGCATTATCATTGGCCTGGTGATCATCTACACTATTTCAGCTGTCAGTGGACTTCAAAAGGGTATTCAGATATTAAGCAGATTCAACATCTTACTTACCGTTGCCCTCATCGCCATTATTCTGCTTCTGGGACCCGGCGGGTTTATCATTGACTCCTTTCTCACTGGGTTTGGTACCTATATCAAAGAATTTCCCCTGTTGACCCTTTACCGTGGAGATACGGGTTGGCTTAGCTGGTGGACGGTTTTTTTCTGGGGATGGTTCCTTGGATATGGTCCCATGATGGCCGTGTTTATCTCCCGCATTTCACGGGGACGCACCATCCGTGAAATTGTAATGGCCGTGGGTGTCATTGCCCCCATTGTCACCAACTTCTGGTTTTCTGTTCTGGGTGGATCCGGCATCTTTTATGAGCTGGCCAATCCCGGTTCTGTGTCCAAGGCCCTGACCGATAACGGCCTGCCAGCAGCGTTGCTTGCCATTGTAGAGCAATTGCCGTTGCCCTTTATCATGGTGCCCGCATTTTTAGTGCTCATCGTAGTATTTCTCACCACCACCGGCGACTCCATGGCGTTGACCATCTCCATTGCTGTGACCGGTGAAGATGATCCCCCAACGGGAATGCGGGTTTTCTGGGCCGTCATGATGGGTGCTGTGGCTGCTGTACTGCTGGCCATTGGTAAGGGTGGTATTTCTGCCCTGCAGTCCTTTATCGTTATAACGGCTGTGCCTGTTGGTTTTATCCTTCTACCCAGCCTGTGGCTGGGACCCCAGGTGGCTGCAAAACTTTATAAAGAGCAGTTCCCCACGGAGAAATAAATTTTGCGTTAAAATAGCATTGTCCTTCATGCCTTTTAAAGAGCCGTTTACACTTTTTGTGTGCAGGATGACTCCTCCCACAAGTGGGCGGAGTTGTGATCAAGCCCTATGTGTAAGCCACCAAATGAAGGATATCAAAATTGGTTAAATAAAAACGGCCATGGGACCCTTGGGTGCCATGGCCGTTTTACGTTAAAAAATTAATCTAAACAGACTGGGCTGCCTTTTTTATAAACTGCAGTAATGGCACCTGTATCTGACAGCGTGCGGATCCGGGCTATGGGATCGGTGTTCAAAAGAACAAAATCTGCCTGTTTGCCTTTTTCAAGTGTTCCCACAAGATCATCTTTCATGATGGCCTCTGCAGCCGTTTTTGTTGATGCCTGGAGGGCCTTCATGGGAGCAAGGATATCATTTTCCACCAGATAGACAATCTCAGCCGCATTTTTTCCATGAAAGTTGTAGTTGGTACCGGCATCGGTACCCATGGCAATTTTAATATCCATCTGGACCGCTTTTTTAAGGATGTCTATGAAGGCAGTCTGCATCTGACGGCTTTTTTCAATCATAAATTTAGGGATTTCATCGCAGTGGGCTTCAAACAGATCATGCAAGCTGATGGTGGGTACAAGATAGGTTCCAGCTTTTGCCATGGCTTTCAAAGCCTCATCATCGGCCATGCTGCCGTGCTCAATGGTTCTGACCCCAGCCCTAACGGCATTGATGATTCCCTTGGCTGCATGTGCGTGGGCGGCTGTATGTTTGCCAAGATTAAGACCTTCTTCAACAACAGCCCTGATTTCATCCTCATTAAGTTGAGGTGCTCCGGGGACCCCGCCTGGATTCATGACAGCACCGGTGGCCATAACCTTAAGGAAGTCGGCGCCGGCCTTGAGCTGCTCTCTGGCAGCTTTTCTGCACTCATCCACGCCATCTGCAATACGGTACATGCCGTCAAAGTATTCGGTTCCCGAACAGGTCATGGAAATAATCTTACCTGCAGCAACAATATCAGGCCCTTGGAAAAAATTCTGATTAATACCTTCTTTGAGAGCAAGATCAATCTGGTTCACGGATCCCACACTTCTCACTGTTGTGAAGCCTGCCTTTAGGGTGTCGGTCATCTCCTTTGCGGCTCTTAAGGTCCGCACTTTATCTTCCACCAGATTTTCTTTAAACGTGTCGGCGAATCCGTGTAAATCGCAGTGAATATGGCAGTCGATGAGGCCAGGTATGGCAAAAAGGCCTGATCCGTCAATGGTAGTGATATCCTTGGGAACAGGCGGCAGGTTTTCATTACCGGCAAAAATAATTTTTTCATTTTCAATCAACAGCGAAGCGTTTTTCAAAGGGGTATCCGCAATACCGTTGATCAGTGTAAGGTTTTTAAACAAAGTATAATTTTTCAATTTTAATCTCCTTTAAAGCATATCATGACGCAACCGACCGTCAAAAATCGTACCTAATACTTGGGTTTCAAGGAGATCTTCACCGGAAACCGTGAGGATGTCCCGATCCAGAATCACAAGATCGGCCAATTTTCCTGGTTTTATGGATCCCCTTGTCTGTTCCTCAAAACTGGCATAAGCACCCGTCAAGGTCCATGCTTTAAGGGCTTGAAAACGGGATATTTTTTGTCCTTCTCCTAAGATTCTGCCCCGGGACGTTTTCCGTTCGGAGGCGCAATAAATACTTTCGAAGGGCTCTGGTTCTATTACGGGAAAGTCTGTGTGCATGACATAGGGAACGCCCAATCGCTGGGCATCGCCAGCAGGGTTCAGTGCCTGTGAGCGCTCCGGTCCCAGATAGATATCGTGGTGCGCGTCCCCCCAATGCCAGATATGGGAGATGAAAAAATTAGCCACGATACCCAGTTCTTTAAAGCGTCTTAACTGGTCCATTCTTGCTGTCTGGGCATGGATGATATGGTGACGCAGGTCCATGGGTTTTCTTTCCATACATTTTTCAATGGCCATCAATGCGGAATCAATGGCACCATCCCCGTTGGCATGAATGGCCAGTTGATTGCCACGGCTGTGGTGCCACCAGGTTTGTTCATTAAGAACGTCCTGCTCAATTAAAAGCCGGGCATTGTCCCCGGGAAGGGCATGATAGCCCTGGGTGAGCACAGCCGTTTGAACCTGATAGGACCCATCTTGGATGAACTTAACACCCCCCAGCCGCAACTTGTCAGAGCCAAATCCCGTGCCAAGTCCTTTCTCAGTCAATTTTCGAAAATCATATTCCATGATGGTGAGGTAAACCCGTCCCCACAGCTCATCTTCCTGTTCAAGTTCATGGTAGGCAGCCATGACCTGAGCACAGTTTTTTCCCCATCCCACAGCGGCGTCATGATTGGCGCAGATCCCTTTTTTTAAAAGGGCATCAAACCCTTTTTTAAAGGCTTTTTTATTGTCGGTCTTATCGTAGGCCGGAATTTTACTGACCACAAGATCCGTAGCCCCCGGTTCCAGCAGAACCCCTGTGGGCTCGCCCTTTTCATCACGTTCAATAACACCATCTGAAGGCTGAACTGTGTTCTTGTCAATTCCGGCAATTTTTAATGCCTGGCTATTGGCATAGCCGCAGTGACCTGTGTTGTGGAAAATAAAAACAGGTTGGTCCGGTGCTGCCATATCCAGATCATACCGGGTGAGGTGTCGATTCTCGCCGCATTTGGTCGGGTCAAAACCATACCCCCGAATCCAGGATCCTTCAGGAAGCTCTTTTCGTTTTTTTATGATTGCCTCTATGGCGTCATCAACGCTTCGGCTAAGATCCACCCGTGCTTCCAAAAAACGGGAAACGGCCCAATCTGAAAAGTGTCCGTGGGGTTCAATCAGACCCGGGATAACGGTTTTTCCCTGCAAATCAATCACACGGGCATTGCCAGCCTCTTTTTTTATCGCTTCAGTGGAACCCACACCTAAAATCCGGTTACCGCCCACCAGGACAGCTTGAGCTTTAGGGTTATCTTCCTCAATGGTAATCACGTTGCCATTGACAAGGGCAAGGGATGGTTTAAGGTCGTATCCTGTTATTTTTCTGCGCATTAAATTATCCTGATTTATTTTTATAAGAAAACACAGCACTGAAGTGCCGATAACAGAGCCCCCGGCAGCTGGCCTGACCGGAACATTGGGAACCAAAGGGGGAGGATTTTTGCCCTTCCAGGCGTTAAGAAGCACAGACTCTGTTTGAGGACACACTTGCCCGCAGTTTCTGTGGTTTAGCCTGGAAGGGCAAAAATACCCCCCGACGTTCCCGTTCCGGTCAGGCCAGCTGCCGGGGGCGGTATAGCACCATTTTCAATCTCTGTTGTGTCGTTGAACGACATGTCCGTTATTGAAAATTTAGTTACAGTGGATAATGGCAGGTAATACGATGACCCGGTATAACCTCGGTAACGGGTGGCGCCTCAACCTGGCAGCGGTCCTGAACAAAGGGGCAGCGGGTATGAAACTCACATCCGGCGGGCCGACTCATCAGGCTGGGCACTTCTCCTTTCAGCTCAATATGTTCTTTTTGTTTATCCGGATCCGGGTTGGGATTGGCAGCCAAGAGCCCCTTGGTATAGGGATGACAGGGATGGGCAAAAATGTCCTGGGAGTTTCCCTGCTCAACAAAGCGGCCCAGATACATGATGGCCATACGATGGCTGATGTGGCGCACAATGGACAGGTTGTGGGTAATGATCAGAAAACTGACCTTTGTCTCATCCTGGAGCCTGGCCATGAGATTTAACACTTCACCCTGAACCGACACATCCAGCCCGGCTGTGGGTTCATCGGCCACAATGAGTTTGGGGGAAAGGGCCAAGGCACGTGCCACACCCACCCTGCGGGCCTGCCCACCGCTGAGCTGGTGGGGATATCGTCCGGCAAAGGCTTCAGTGAGCCCGACCATTTCCAGCAGCCGTATGGCTTCAGCCCTGACATCAATATTTTTAATCCCATGAATTTTAAAAGGCTCGGTGACCAGAGACCGTACCTTAAGCCTGGGGCTTAAGCATCCTATGGGATCTTGAAACATCATGGCAATATCTTTACGAAAAGGCTTAAAAGCACGGTCGGGCAGGCCGCACAGCTGCTGGCCCTGAAAAAGTATGCTGCCTTCCTGGGGTGTTTCAAGACCGATGATTGAACGGGCCAGGGTGGTTTTGCCGGCCCCGCTCTCTCCCACAAGGGCTACGGTTTCTCCTTCTTTGATATCTAACGAGACACCGCAAACCGCGTCAATGAATGGGTCCGGGTCACGATCCAGTAACGCACGAACCTTGTTTTTACTGCGAAAGCGTATCCGGATATTTTCAGCTTCAAGCAGAGCCGTCATATGTCACCTCCTTTGGCCAGTAGAAAACAGTTTGCCGTATGGGTAGGGCTGATGCGGTACCCCGGCGGTGATGAAGTCGTGCATGTTTTAATTTTCTTCGAACACCGGTTTTGAAAAATACAGCCGCGGGGAAGGTTGACCAAATCAGGAATGTCTCCGGGAATTGTCGGCAGGTTCCGTGTTGCTTCTTCTATGCGGGCCGGGTCGCATAGAAGCAGTGCCTGGGTGTATGGATGGGCTGCCCGATGAAAAATGTCGCGCACATCTCCTGCCTCCACCACTTCTCCGGCATACATCACCACGACCTGGTCGCATAGCTCGGCAATGAGCCCTAAATGGTGGGACACAAAAAGTATCGAGCAGGCCAGGTCTTTTTGCAATTGCCGCAAACGATGGACAATCTGTGCTTCCAGAGTGGCATCAAGGGCAGTGGTGGGTTCGTCGGCCAGCAGCAGGGCCGGTTTGGCCAACAGGGCCATGGCAATGGAGATCCGCTGGCGCATTCCCCCTGAAAACTGATGGGGGTAGCTTTTGAGCCGATGAATGGCATCGGGTATACCCACATGATCCAGCATATCGGCGGCACGTTTTCGTTTTTCTTCCTTATTTGCAGAGGACCTGTACTGGATATCGATCATTTGGGTTTCAATGGCCAAAACCGGATTAAGTGAGGTCATGGGATCTTGAAATACCATGGAAATCCTGTCCCCCCGCAAGCTTTGCAATTGCTGGGCAGACATTTTCAGGATATCCTGGCCTTCAAAAACAACCTCACCATTGGTAATGGACGCGTTTTCTGCCATAAGATTGAGTATGGAAAAAATGACCGTGGATTTCCCGCAGCCGCTCTCTCCCACCAATCCTACAATTTTCTGCTTGGGTACGGTGAGCGTCACATCGCGCAGCGCCTTTAACCGGCCCCGGTTGGTGGAAAATTCAATGGACAGATTACGAATGTCCAACACGTTTGTGTGGCTTGAGTTCGTCATTTATATATCCTTTCTCAATTTAGGATCGAAAATGTCCCGAAGTGATTCACCCAGAAAGGTAAACCCAAGTGTAGTCAAAATCAGTGGAATCCCGCCTGCAATGATCAACCAGGGCGTATTCCGGATAAAGGAGTACCCGTCGTTTAAAATGCTGCCCCAACTGGGTGTGGGAGGCCGAATACCGACCCCCAGAAAACTCAATCCCGCTTCAATGGTCACCACGGCTGGAATATCCATAGAGGCGATAATCAGCAGCGGACCAATGATATTGGGTAGCATGTGCACCAATAGGATTCTGGGTACACCCGCACCCATGGCCCGTTCGGCAAGAATGAATTCATTGTTCTTCATGGACTGGGCCTGGGCCCTGACAATACGTCCATATACAGGTATGGTGGTGATGATCACCACCAGGATGATGGTATTTAAACTTGGGCCCACCAGGGTCACGATGGCCAAGGCAAAAATAATGGTGGGAAAAGAACGGATGGTGTCAAAGAACGTGATCATCAGCCGGTCCACCCATGGCGATCCGTATCCGGCAATCAGCCCCAGCAGAAGACCACAGCTCAGAGCGACGGAGATGGATATCAATGCAACCTTCAAGGCGATGCGGCCGCCCATGATAACCCTGGAAAAAACATCCCGGCCCAATTGGTCCGTGCCCATGATATGTTCAATTGAAGGCGGCTCCAGTCGATGCAAAATATCCAGAGCAATGGGATCATAGGGGATGATCCAGGTGGCAAAAACGGCACTTAAGACCATCAATACCACCAGAATCAGCCCGCAAAGCCCCATGGGATCCCGGGTAAAACGGGCGATAAAAGTATACAACTCTGATTTTTTTGCCCGGGTCGTGGAAGTGTTTATCGTCTCCATTATAAGTTCTCCCGCATACGTGGATCAAGAATCGCATTGATAATATCGGCCATCATGGTGCATAGTACGAAAATAATTGTCGTAATCAAAACGCTGCCCATGATAATGGGGTAGTTCCGGGTTAACACAGACTCGTAGATGAGCTTTCCAATACCAGGGCGGGCAAATACAATTTCCGCAAAAACCGAGGACGATAGCAGATACCCCACCCCCACCCCCATGAGAGCGACGGTGGGCAGAATGGCCAATTTTAAAGCGTATCGAAAAACAATGAGCTTTTCGGGCAACCCAAAGGCACGGGCCGTGCGGATATGGTTTTCCCCCAGAACCTCCAGCATGGATGCCCGGACCAGGCGTGACAGGTAACCGACCCAGCCAAGTCCTATGGCAAAGGCTGGCAGAATCAGGTGTTTGATCTGATCCACAAGATCCCCTTCTTCACCGGCCCCAATGGCCGGAAGCCATTGGAGATGGACCGCGAAGATCAAAAGCCCGTAAAGGGCAATGACAAACGCGGGAATGGCAATAGTCCCGACACTGAAAACGCCGGTCAGCTTATCAATAAAACTGTTGCGGTTAAGCGCTGAATAACACCCTAAGGGGATTCCAAGGACAATGGCCCAGGAAATTCCAGCAAAAATTAAAATCATCGTATAGGGCAATTGCTCAAATACGATTTGAGAAACCGGTCGGTTGGTAAACACATCCGTCCCCATATCGCCTTTAAAAACCCTTAGGATGAAACTGCCAACCTGGACGATGGCCGGTCTGTCAAGTCCCATATCAGCCCGAAGGGCTTCTCTCATTTCAGGCGTTGATCTGGGACCCAGAATCACTGCGGTGGGATCACCGGGCACCATGAGTATCATGCTGTACAACAGGCTGATGGCAATAATGACTATGACAACAGCCAGACTCGTTCTTTTTGCCAGATAAATCCACATTTGGGCAGTTCTCCTTAAATTTTACTGAAATTACGCAGCAGCGGGGTTCCATCCGGGCGGAATGCCGGTTTTATGTCGTCCCTATATGCCACAGGGATAACTTCATTGGTGATGAAAGTGACGCAGCCCGACTCTTCCAAAAGTTCCTGCATCCTGACGTACATGGCTGCCCTTTTCTCCTGGTCGGTTTCCCCCAGGGCTGCTTTGTCAAGTTTGTCATATTCATCGTTGCTGAAACGTTCCCAGTTCCAGATACCCACTTGGCTGGAAAGGTGCCACCGGGTATAATAGGAGGGATCCGGAACACCTGAAAACCGGCCCACAATCAATTGGATACTCTTCCAGCGGTCAGAGTCTTTTTCACTGCCCAGAACCCAGAAAGCGCCACTGTCATGGATATTGATTTGAACCCGTACCCCGGCCGGAGAAAGGACGGCCTGTATAACCTGGGCAATGGTGTTGAAAGTGGACTTGTTCAACACATCCAGGGTAAGATCCAGCCCATTTGGGTATCCGGCCTCGGTCAACAATTTTTTAGCGCCGTCGTAATCAGGTTTATCAGGCAGGGTTGTTTTCTCACGATGCCCCAACAGACCCGCCGGTACATTACCGTTGGCCACTTCGGCAAATCCGAAATAGGCAGCCTCTACAATGGTCTTTCTGTCCAAGGCCATCTGGATGGCTTTCCGGATGCGTTTGTCCTTAAGCACTTCGTTGTCCTGGTTCATTCCCATCCACAGCCAGTAGAGGGAAGGAAATTTCTCAGTTTTAGCTCCCTTGGGAGGTGTTTTGGTATAATTTTTAAGAGAGGGGATACTTAACCGGGTAAAATCAACATCACCGGATTCTAAAGCAATTTCAGCGGTTTTTTCATCGTCAATGGGGAAAATCCGAATCTCGTCAAAGTAGGATTTTGGTCCTTTCCACACAGGGTTTCTTGTTAGCACGGTTCTTTGGTTGGGTTTCCATTCCTTAAGCATGTATGGGCCATTAACGCTGGGCGGATCATTGGAATATTTACCGCCGACCTTTTCAGTGGCCTTCATTGAGATGATATTACCGGTGGTATATGGCAGGGTGGTCCACCAAACCGGCTGGAATGGTGATTTAAAAACGATTGTCCCGGTATATTTACCGGTCACTTCTACTTTTTCAAGGGGACCCCAGTCGTCAATATTTGGTGATTTATTGGCCGGATCCGCAACCCGCTCAAAAGAATATTTAACATCTTCGGCAGTCATTTCACCGAAACCGCCTGAGTGCATAATGCCTTCCCTGAGTTCAAATGTGATGTGGGTCGGGTCGACCTGCTGGATGGATTTGGCCGCCTGTAGTTCCCACTCCCATTTTCGGCCCGGCTTAAACGCAATCAACTTATTGTAAATACAGGCATTGATATTCTCTTCCGGCACAGACAAAAAGAATGACGGGTCAAGGCTTTTAATATCCGAATAGTCCCGGATTTTAAGAATCCCCCCCTCGGCCGACCACAAAACCCCGGGCTGAAGAATGGGGCATATGCCAGCAGCAGCGGCAGCGGCTGACATTTTTAAGAAATTACGACGATTTAGTGGATGCTCTGATGCGTTTGTCTTGTTAAACATAAATTGGTCTCCTGGTTAGTTAGATTATTTATGGTTCCTGACTATTGCCATTCTGTTTTAGTATGACGAGCCTGTTCAACCTGTGGACTTGAAAAACCGCCACATGGGAACGCCGTCCGGCCTTAAAGCTGGCTTAATGGTATTCCTGTACAAGGATGGAACAGCTTCATGAGTAAGGAAGGTATAGGCCCCACTCTCCTCCATCAAGTCCATCATTCGCCGATACATTTTATCTGCCATTGCCGGGTCTGTTTCAACTGCCGCAGCCTTGTGCAGTGCATTATACTCTTCATCATTGAACTGCTCCCAGTTCCAGATGCCGATCTGATCTTTTGTAAACCACTGGGTCGCATAGTAGGGTTCCGGTACGCTGGAGAACCGGTTCAGGATCAACTGCATCCGTTCCCAGTCATTGCTCCTGGAGGCATTTCCTAAAGTCCAAAAAGTTCCGGAATCATGGACATTGATAATAAGGTTGATACCCACCCGGGCCAGGGAATCCTGGATCACCAGGGCTGTTGAAACAAAGGTCGTCTTGTTGAGCAGATCAATGGTCAGGTCAAAGCCGTTGCCGTACCCTGCTTCTTTCAGCAATGCCCTGGCTTTATCCCTATCTGGTTTGGTGATCAGGTTGGAGGGCCGGTGGCCGATTATGCCAGGTGCCAAAATGCCTGTGGCACGTTTTGCAGCACTAAAATAAGAGGCTTCAAGGATCGCTTCAACATCAATGGCATACTGGATGGCTTTTCGGACTTTTTTATGTTTAAGGATATCATTTTCAACGTTCATCCCCAACCAGACATAATGGAGGCTGGGTTTGGTGATCAGGGTGGAGTTGGGCTGGGGAGATGAGATATAACTTCCCAGGCTTGATATTGAAATCCGCGTATAATCAAGTTCGCCTGCCGCGTAGGCTATTTCAGCTGTTTTTTCATCATCAATGACAATGACATGAATTTCATCAAAATCAGCAGGTTCGCCTTTCCATAGTTCATTTTTTACAAGGATGGTCCTTTGTCTGGGTTTCCAGGATTTGAATTTGTACGGGCCGGAGGAACAGGGCGGTTCGGTGAACGTACCGCCTTTTTCAAGGGTGGCCTTTTTGGAAATAATACTCCCCGCCATGTAGGCAAGGCCTGTCATCCAGATGGGAGGGAAGGGTTGATTTAAGACAATGACACCGGAGTACCTGTCTAAAATTTTAACGTGGCTGAAACTGCCCAAGTCTCCTTTGAGTTGAGATTTGAGTTTCGGGTCCATGTGTCGTTCCAGACTGAATTTAACATCTTCCGCTGTCAGTTCACCATACCCGTTGGTAAACTCAATGCCTTTTTTTAGTTCAAATTTAATATGGGTTGGGTCCACCTGGGTCATGGCACTTGCGGCTTCCAGGCGCCATTCCCAAGTGTCTCCCGGGGTATAACTGATCAATTTATTGTAGATGGCATGCCGGACACTTTCTTCCGGCAGGTGGGGACGAACGACAGGATCAAAGCTTTCTACCGGACCATAATCCCTGACTTTCAGGATTTTTTTTCCATTGGCCCACAGAACTTTGGGCAGGGTCATTGCCGCTGCTCCAAAGGCACTGGCCTTAAGAAATTGACGTCGGTTGATTGCGGGTTGAATCCATTCCATCTTTTTTCCAATCATTGGATGTTTTTTTTATACCAGATTACGCTCTATGGCATGGTTAAAGCTCTTATGAAAAATCTGTTTTCCATTTTCCAGCGCAATCACATTGGCGGTGATATGAAAATGGGTTTCATCGGCCTTCATCCGGGTGGATATCTGTGTGGTGATCTGCCAGTCGTCCCGGCCTGTCAGGGTTTCATAATAAATGTCAGCGGTTGCACTTAAAGGGTCATCCGGATTTATTTTCCAGGCTTCCGTCCCTTTGAGGGCCGTGCGAAGACCCAGTTCGGAAATAATTCTATCTCCGTAATCATCCAGAATATGGGTGGTCAGACTTCCGGTTTCCATATCCTCCTCCACGGTCCATGCCCCGCTGGAAGGCCTGATCCAGGTCTGTTCCAGGGCCGGTCCGTTCTCAGGTTCAGGCATGGGGTGTGACGCCGGGGACGCATGATCCTGGACCGGCAGTTCAAGGCTGGTCTGTGCCTCGTCCAGTGTCAAGATGGTCTTTCCGGGCGAGGGCCAGACCATGGGCCAATAGGTGTTGGAAAGCGACAACCTTAAGCCGTGCCCCTTGGGCAGGCACCAGGCAGTTTCGTTCAACTGAAGATGGACCGTATAAAATTTGCCCGGAACAAGGGGTTCAGGCGTTTCATGGCTTGCATGATGGGTCAGGTTGATGAGTCCGTAACTCATTCGGGTAATGCTGCCGTCGGGCCGGACATCACTGATACGGGCACACAGAATCCCAAAGGGCTGGTCTGAACTCAGCCTGATTTTCAGCACCGGCGCCCCGCAGATCACCACCTCCTCTTCCAAGAGTTCAGTTTCAAAAACCACCGCGTCTTTGTCATCCGGCGACTGATCCGTAGGCAGATCGGGTTTGACACCGAAGGAGAACCATCTTCCACCGGTTTTTCCCAGGGTCTGGGGGGTTTGAATAACAATTCGTTCTTCTCCAGCCGTGTCGCAAAGCGTTCCTTTACACGGGTAAAGGGAAAGAGGGCTCACATTGGGCGGAGGCCAGGCCGAATGGGTTTCCCAAGTTCCTGGCATGTGGTCATACATGGCCTTGGGGGGCACGGAATCCTGAATATAGGTGCGGACCGGTTCGTCCACGATGCTGTTTTTTTGGTCCTTGAGCCAGTGATCCCAAAATTTTATGCATTCTTGAAGAAAACCGATGGCAGGCTCAGGTTTTCCAAAATTGGGATAGAGGTGGCCCCAGGGTCCGACGAGGGCCGTGACCGGGCATGTCAGTCCTTTCAACATTCTGAAAATGGTGTTGGAGTATCCGTCGGCCCAGCCGCCCACCAGAAAGACAGGCACCTTGACGGCGGTGTAGTCTTCACAGATAGAACCGTGCTTCCAATAATCATCACGGTGCTGGTGTTCCAGCCAGGGCTTGATGAGAAAAGGCAGATTCTCAAGGCGGTTCATCCAGATATCCCGCCACTTTTCCCCGACAATGACCGGATCCGGGGGCCTTGACGAATAGGCCAGCATAACTGCAGCCCAGCCAAGATTGTAATTGAGCAGGGTGCCGCCCATGTAGTGAATATCGTCGGCGTACCGGTCATCGGTGGAACACATTGAAATAACCGCTTTAAGCGCTTTGGGCTGCCTTGCCGCAACCTGAAGGCCGTTAAATCCGCCCCAGGAAATACCGATCATCCCGACATTTCCGGAACACCAGGACTGGCTGGAAATCCAGTCTATGACTTCCAAGGCATCGTCCTGCTCCTGCCGGGTGTACTCGTCTTCCATGAGTCCGTCGGAATCTCCATTACCCCGCATGTCCACCCGGATACAGACATATCCGGCAGCAGCGATATAAGGATGAGTCAGGGCATCCCGAATGGTGGTGCCATCCCTTTTTCGATAGGGCAGATATTCGAGTATCGCCGGGGCCGGTTTTGTTTCTGCATTTTCCGGCATCCAGATCCGGGCTGCCAGGCGGCATCCGTCGGACAGCTTGATCCAGGTATTTTCAATTTCACGGACAACGAATTTTTGATTTTCAGCCATATTCATTAACCTTGCTCCAGGTTTGAAATTATATCCTGATGTATTTAAGGAATGAGTCCGAAATAACATCCTCCTTTAAAAATCAGAGGAAACTATCCTTCAACGGTGGTGTGTTCTGAAATGGGCAAGTTATTTAAAATTGATTCCTAAATTAAGTAGGAAAGCAATAATCATACCATCTATAGATATAAGTTGATTGTGTTTGTAATTTGTTTAAACAAAAGGGTTTTAAAAGATATCAATGCGGAGATCGGAATTAAAAACAGCTGATTTTCCTGTATTTAATTCCTTTATTTTAAAAAATAGGAAAAATATCATAAGGGATAGGCAGAATAAATACGGTAATATAAATAAAGTATTGTAGTACTTATCCCAATAGCCCTATATGCAGTGTCCATCTACCACAGTATCCGATAAATTATTTATCAGAGCAGTACAAAAGAGTACCCATTCCAGCAGTCAATAAAACTAATTGATTCAATTGCATTCATCCCAGCACTATACCACCAGTTCCACATCCGGTGCTTCTCTATTTACTCCCTCTCCTTCTTACCAGCACTACTTGTTATTTTTTATCAAAAAGGGTTTCTACGAAGAAACAATAATTGCAGGTGAAGGTTGAATTTTATCGGTGAATCTCTATCTCCAATTAACTTTACTGGGAAATTGGTTCATTTGATTTTGTTTTTTCCCATATATTTGAATTTCTCCACCAGTACCTAAAAAAACAGTCCATACCATATGTGGTGTTCGGAAAAGTTTATAAAAAAGCGAGACTTACAGGGATAGCCTGGGGGTTTTTCTGAACCTTGAAAAGCGTTGATAATAGCCAGTAGTCAACGCTTAAAAATTTATCAAGATTTGATCTGGTATCATCGATACTCTGAACACTTTATGTCAGTTCCCATTAGGATAATTATTCTTGATTCGACGTTTTACTGAAATATGTGAGTCGTCCCAACGCTTTATAATATGAAGTTGTCAGGAATTTCTTGGCAAAAAAGTTCATCCGATTAATCATATCTGTATCAGAAAGAAAAAGATCGGAATAATTGGCAACTAGTATTATGATGTCAGCCTTGTCAGCTTCTTTGAATATTATTTTTCCGATGAAGTATATACAGCCCACTGCTTATAATCAATATGATTCCAATAATCGATTGAAGATCAAGAACGTCATTCCAGATAAAATAACCCAAGACAACAGCTATGGGAACTGCAATGTACTCGAACGGGGCAACCGTTGACGGTAGTTCCAACCTATAAGCCTGAATCAGACAATATATACCCACCCCAGCGAGTAAACCAATGCTTAAAAATAATATAAGATCGCCTTTTGCAGGTAGTTGCCATGTCCTGAAAAAAAAAGCCAGGCTTTGATGAGAGCTAATATCCAAGGTAATCTTGCTTAATCCAAATGCCAGAATCGTAGAGCTAACAATATACACGACCATCAAATAAAATACCAATGACAGGCCACTCTCGGTTTTTCCAAGGTCTCTTGTCATGACTGAACCGATGGCATAAAGCAATGCCGCTAACAAGGCTAAAAAGGCTGCCGGGTCGATTATTTCAGAACCTGGCTTCAACATAATGATTACCCCTATAAACCCAACAATGACAGCTATCCAGGAGGTGATCTCAACCTTTTCTTTTAAAAACAATACCGACAAAATCATAATAAAAATCGGACTGGAAAAAAACAAACTGATTGTTACGGCAAATGGCAAGGCTGATAGAGCCAAATAAAAACTGATATATGCGCCAAACATCAATAGTGAACGAATGATATGACCGGCGTAACACTTGGTTTTCAACTGCTTTAAACCACCACTCCAATGGACAATCATCAATATAGGGAGTATGGCGACACAGCTTCTGATAAAAACAACTTCATGGACAGGATATTTCCCACTAATCCATTTAATCATTACGTCATGAATAGAGAAAAGGAAATTTGCAATAACAATATAGTATATACTATTGAATGGACCTTTAACTTTTTTAATGGCGGTAAGCATCGTACCCTTCTATACCCTGATGAATGTATTTTCAAGATAAAAATGAATGATAGAATATATTTTGAATTTAAATTTTCGGTTGACAAGAAAAACCTTAATGGTATATTCAATTAATTGCTTGAATAATAGAGAGGTGGAATACTATGAATCCAAACAGGCGCTTTAAAGATGAAATATATGATCAATTCTCACGGATTGGCAAGGCGGTTTCAAGCCCAAAACGGCTGGAACTTTTAGATATTCTCTGCCAGGGGGAAAGAACGGTTGAAATCCTTTCAAGGGAAACCTCCCTCACCGTTGCGAATACCTCCCAGCACCTCCAGGTGTTAAAAAATTCCCGCCTGGTTGAGCAGGAAAAAAAAGGATTGTATGTGGTCTATCGTCCTGCCCCCATGGTTTGTGAATTTTTCTTTTCCTTACGTCAGGTTGCTGAAAATCGAATTGCAGAAATTGAGCAGATTAAAAACCGTTTTCTTGAGGGTAAAAAAGGAATGGAACCGGTTGACAGGGATGTCCTTATTAAACACATACAAAATGGTGATGTTACCATACTGGATGTTCGCCCTCTTGAAGAATTCAAGGCAGGGCACATTGATGGTGCACTCTGTGTTCCGTTAAATGAGCTTGAATTCATGCTGGCAAAACTCCCTAAAGATAAAGAAATTGTCGCTTACTGCCGGGGGCCTTATTGTGTCCTGTCTGTCGAGGCGGTCGAGTTGTTAAATGAAAAAGGATACCATGCTGTCAGGCTTGAAGAAGGTTTTCAAGAATGGCGTTCCATTGGGTTATCTGTGGCCTCAGGAGAATAATAATTTAAGGAAAGTGATTTGAAAATAATTAAAAAGAATTTTACGGCGTTGATTGTAATATGCCTGACAGTCAGTTCATTGTGGTTTACCAACCGGGCTGTTACCCCCGAAGCAGCATCTTGGGAAGAGGTTGTATCTGAAGCCAAAACAGGAAATTACAACCTGATCACAACGGATGAACTCAGGCAATTATATTTCGGAAAGGATGTCCCCCTTATTGTTGATACGAGACAGGAATGGGAATTCAGGTCCGGTCATATAAAGGGTGCTGTCAATTTTCCCATGGAGCCCACCTGGCTTTCCAGGTGGCAGAAAAAAACCTCGCTTGAAAAATTTTTAGGGCCGGGTAAAGACATAACCATTATTTTTTACTGAGCGGGTCTTGCATGAGTCCGTAGTGACTCGGCGGCCCGTGTGGCTGTAACGCTTGGTTATACAAATGTTTATCGTGATCCCCTGGGGTTTCCGGCATGGCAGGCCAAGGGATTGCCGTCACAATCCACTCCGGCCGGAACTGCCGGTTTGGATCAAACTGGAGGAACTACTGATTCTTCCTATGGAGTGTTGCACGGGTGGGCCATGATTTGGACACTCCTGGGTATTTTTGTGGGTGGGATGGCCTTGAACTTGACCCCCTGCGTCTATCCCCTCATCCCTATAACCATCTCCTATTTTGGTGGCAGGAGCGGTAAAGGTAGGCCGGTTGTCCATGGCATGAGTTATGTAACGGGAATTGCCTTTACGAATTCAATGTTAGGTGTGTTTGCTGCCTTGACTGGTGGATTGATGGGGGCCTTGCTTCAGCATCCCCTTGTCCTTATCATCATAGCAGGCCTCTTAACTACGCTTGCTCTCAGTCTGTTCGGTTTTTGGGAACTTCGGGTCCCTTATGGACTCATGCAGGCGGCAAACCGATCTCATTCCGGGTATATAGGCTCCCTTTTTATGGGACTTATGATGGGTGTTGTCGCAGCACCATGCATCGGACCCTTTGTCATCGGGTTGCTCACCTGGGTGGCCAGCATGGGAAGTCCATGGCTGGGATTTATTATTTTCTTTACGTTGAGTCTGGGGTTGGGATTACCCTTTTTTTTCCTGGCTATCTTTTCTGGAAACATCAAAAAACTCCCCCGGTCAGGGGAATGGATGCTCTGGGTTAGAAAACTTATGGGCTGGTTGCTGATGGGCATGGCTATCTATTTTGTTCAGCCGCTTCTTTCAAAAACAGTTGGAACTTTTGTCATGGCAGGTTTGGCTCTTTTTGCTGGGCTTCATCTTGGCTGGATCGATAAAACCAAAGCAGCATTTAAATCTTTTGAGTGGATTAAGTTAAGTGTCGCAATGGCGGCTCTTGTATTCACGATTGTGCTTATGAGTTCCTTCATTACAAAAGGGGTGGGAGCCAGCTTTAATCCATATGACGAAAGTCTGCTGGTACAGGCACAAAATAATGGGAAGTCAGTGATCATCGATTTTTCAGCCCAGTGGTGCAGCCCTTGCCGGGAACTTGATGATGTTACATTTCATGACAGCCGGGTGGTGGATCAGGTCGCAAAAGAGTTTACCCTGATTAAGGTTGATTTGACGAGCAAAGGGAACCCTCTATATGAAAAATTATTGCAAAAGTATCGGATTAAGGGAGTACCAACAATTGTATTTCTGGATAGGGAAGGCCAGGAGATCAGAAACTTACGCCTTGTAGACTTTGAACCTCCAGACCTATTCCTGGAACGCTTGAGCAAGGTAAAACAGATACCGTAATTATATTTATAATAGAAAATTTTGAAGGAGGAATTTATGCTAAAAGTTAATTTTTTTTTAAACGAGCCCAATGGAAAGCCCTGAAAACATTTTAAAAAAATGATGCCCGGTCTGGGCAAAAGATATGACATCGAAATTAAAGTCACATCAAAACCTAACGCAGACTACAATACAGATGAATACTTTGAACTGGATCTACCTGTCGCTCCCGCTGTTATGGTGGGGGATGAAATCGTAACTGAAGGTGCAGATGTAGACCCGTATGATTTGGAAATGGCAATTTGCAGGCAGTTGAGTTTGCCTCTTCCTGAAAAAGGGAAAAAGGGATTTCTGGCAAAATTATTTGAAAAATAAAAAACAAACAGCTCATTAACAACCTAAATGGATAATAAAACGTATGGCAATCTTAGAAAAATTTTTAGGTAAGCGAGTGGAGATACCAGAAGACCTGCGTTACCAGATGAAACAGGGACTTTGGGCTAAAAAATTAGATAAGAATATTGTTTTTGGCCTCACTCAACCAGCACTGCTTCTTCTGGGTGGCGTCAAGGATATCGAGGCTCTGGTCAGTGAAGGTACAATTGTTAAACCAGGCGATTCAGTGTTTTTTGCCATTACAACAAAAATTTTATATATTGATGTGCCGATTGGCGGTGCTATCCAATACAACAAAAGCGTTCAAGAAAATCCAGCGGCAATAGGCGATAATCCTTATGGCGAAGGGTGGTTGTTCAGGATTCAACCTGAAGGCGATATTGAAAAATCATATCTGACGTTGGCCTCAACAAAAGAATACATACTAAGCCTGTCGAAGACGGATGGGTTAAGAAATCCGTTGGGCCTGAAAGGTGGGGTGTCCGGAATGTGCAAAGCAGTATATTCAGGCATTAACAATCAGAATCTGTAACCAACCTTTGAAGGTTAATCCACGTGCATGATAAAATGGAAGGATTAATGTCATCTAATAAATTTGATAAAAAGGCTGTTTTAAAGATCTCTATATTTGCAGAATTTATTGTTTTAGCAGTGATTCTTGTTCGTTCTACACCTATTAGGGGATTTTTCAACGCCGACCAACTTGGCTATTTCCTGCAAAGATCTGGAATGCTGGCTCCGATTGTCTTTATGACGATTTATGCAATAGGCGTTTGCCTGTTCGTTCCCGGCACTGTGCTGGGGGGGTAATGGGTGCGGTGTTCTTCGGGACTTGGTGGAGATTTTTTTATGTCTGGGTGGGGGCCTTGACAGGAGCCAGTGCAGCATTTTTTATCGGGCGTTATCTTGGAAGAGAGTTTACCGCCTCATTAATCGGTGAAAAACTCGAGCGGTACGATGATTCCATAGAACGGAACGGATTTACTACCGTGCTGTACCTTAGACTGGTTTATTTTCCTTTCAGCCCCATGAACTTTGGCATGGGCCTAACGAAAGTTCGATTCAAGGATTATTTTTTTGGTACTGGGTTAGGTGTTTTTGTTGGGACATTTATTTTTATCTTTTTTATCAGTACGTCTTCAAAGACGTTTGGGTGAGTGGGAATTGGGATAAGGGAGTTCATAGTAAATAATATACCCGTTTTCACTTAAAACATGCCCGTAAATACTGGGCATCAGGTTTGAAAGTGGGTAGTTTTATTGTTTCTGCTGCAAAGGGCAACATGACAATAACCCCTAAAATAAGACTCCAAGCCGTTACAGCCAAGGCATTTTTTTTTCTACAGATATCCGTTGCCAGAACGGTATATAGCACCCAACAACAAACAGCACCGATCAGCCAAAGATCGCCCAACCTGAGTTCACTGACCTGGGCTCCGGATGCCCAGGGCCTTAAAACGATTATCACACCTGAAAATGCAATAAAAACACCAAGGAGTATTTGGAAAGAAGGGGTTTTTTTAGCAATTGTGCTTGTTAGCATCAGCACCCCAAGGGGCGTCATTGCATAGATTAAGGCAGAATGCCCTGGAACGGAAAGTTCAAGTCCTTTTAAAAAACAAAATTGGTTCATGGGAACCAGAAGTATACCCAGCCCCAAAAGCGAAAGCCATTCCTTAAATATAAAATCAGGTTTAGGAATTTTCCAACCGGTAAACATTAAAAAAATTATAGAAGAGCCAAGTCCTCTTATAACAGTTAATACCAATGGATTGGCAAAACTTAAGACAGCTGCCTTGCTGAAAACAAATGTACCAGCCGCGCCGAGTACATGAAACACCATAAAAAGGTATAGATAATTTCTTGGTATATAAGAATTTTGCATTATTTATAATTAAATAATTCCATGTTTACTTTCCTGCTTCAGGAAAAAATATTCGCCCAGTTTAACTATCATGCTTTTTTCGATAATCCAATCATTAAAAAAAAGAAACTGGGTTCATCATAAATTAAGAACTTGAAAATAGATCAGATAGTTTTGGATGAGATATCAAAAAGTTTTTTAATCAAAATATTTTTTTTTATTATCAAACCTCCTTGAATTTATCCAGTTGTTTTGAACAACTCTTTTTATTTAAATGATGATTGGCGTATATCCAATATTTAGAAATAGCACTTTCAAAGCTGCTAAAATACTCACCCCGCCATTGATTCTTTTTCCACTTATTGATATTGTTGGGCGGTTTTTACTTTCTTCACACTGATCATACAAGTAAACCCTTCAGGAAATCGGTTAAGACGTTTACCACTTTTTCCCTGAAGACAGCCAAAATTAATGCCATTAACCCCAACATTACTCCTGTCGCCTTCAATCGATTCAGTCGTTCCCCATAAATAAAACT
>Ga0208900_1000333_pt1 | contig 30431 bp, 27 predicted proteins | sample AntAceMetag02UKK_FD_184763 | JGI IMG/M metagenome (GOLD analysis project Ga0208900, IMG submission 184763) | Saline lake microbial communities from Ace Lake, Antarctica - Antarctic Ace Lake Metagenome 02UKK (SPAdes) (version 2) | ecosystem: Environmental > Aquatic > Non-marine Saline and... | reverse complement strand
TGCTTCAGTTAATGTCAAAAAGGGTTGTCAAAGACTGACAGCAAGAACCACAACTATTATACAGGAGGTGGCAATTCCTCCCCTACCCTAAAGGGATAGGGGTTTCCTTGCCACAAAAACATATGAATTTTGACATGAGTTTGCTCATTTTACCCCTGGCATTTGGATTGGATCTGCTCCTGGGAGATCCCCGGTGGTTCCCCCATCCCATTGTGTGGATGGGCCATGCCATCTCCGGGTGTGAAAAAACATTTCGACGCTGGATCAAAAATGAATTCAGGGCTGGCTTACTCTTTGCCCTGTTTCTTATTGGTGCCACCTGGATTATTGCTTTTTTTCTGGTACGGGTTTGTTCAACACTTAACCCGAACTTCGGTACATTGATGGAAATAATCCTGCTTTATTATTGCTTTTCTGCAAGAACCCTGGAAAAAGAAGCCACCCTGGTGAGAAAAGCCCTTGAAAGCGGGGGGATTGTTGCGGGGCGCAAACAGGTTGCCATGATTGTGGGCCGGGAGGTGGATACCCTGGATGAAACCGGTGTGGTCAGCGCGGCTGTGGAGACCGTGGCGGAAAACTATGTGGACGGTTTTTTATCTCCCCTGTTTTTCTATTTCCTGGGTGGGGTGCCCTTGGCCTTGGCCTATAAAATGGTGAATACCCTGGATTCCATGGTGGGGTATAAAAATGAACGGTATCTCTTGTTTGGCAGGGCAGCGGCCCGCATTGATGATGTGGCTAACTATATTCCAGCCCGGTTGTCTGTGATTTTTATTTCCCTTTCAGCGGGCCTGCTGTCATGGCACCGAGGTAAACGGACGTTTTTAACCGCCTTAAAAGAAGGCCGAAACCACAAAAGCCCCAATGCCGGGTACCCCGAAGCCTCCTTTGCAGGTGCCTTGGCCATCAAACTGGGTGGCCCCAATTATTACCATGGACAGTTGGTGGAAAAACCATTCATCGGCACTGGGTTTGCCCGGCCCGGGCTTGATAAGATCGCCATGGCCTGCGATCTTATGCTTATGGCCTCATTTTTGGCCCTGCTGGTGCTTTGGTTGGGTCGGTTTATGGCGGGATTTTATTGATGGATTAAATACCAAGGTGGTATCCCCTACCGAATTGGTGATGGAGTTATATATATGAATACGCAAACAAGGCCAGTATTTGAAATTAGCCGGAGAGCCACTCACATTTTATTCAAAGAAATGGGTGTTGTTGACACCATTCGATTTCTGAACCAGTTTACGGTGGGTCAAGGTGACTATACAAAAGAGCGTAATAGTTGGCTGGACGAGATATCCATGGATGATGCCATTGCTCAAATTAAAGCTAAAAAAGATGCATCCCAACCCCCAATCCCCATTGGCTGATATTTTGATAAAATTTGAAAGTTGAGTGATTAATGGAAAATGCACTGGAAAAATTATGTGTGATCATTGATGGGCCGCCAATTGTGGTGCCCTGGCTGGAGCGCTTTTATGAAGCCACGGAAATAGAAATGGCCTTGGCCATGGAACAGGAATGGAAAGCCGTTGCCTTTTTTAAGGATCGTTTTTCCATGGACACTGAAGCCGTTGAGCGTTCTTATGTGCGGGGCGTACTGGAAAAAGACGGCAATAGTAATTACAAAGTGGCAGATTTCCACACCCGATACGATATCTGGGCCACCTTTGAGGGGTTTAAAGACATTCCCCATGACATTGGGCAACAGTTAAATCAATGGGAATTCGAGAATTATTGCCGGAACCATGAAACGGAACTGGAAAAGGTTCGCAAGACCCAAAAACCGGACGATGTGAGCGGCAGCCCCCGGTATCTGCTTTTAGATGAGGCTCTGGAAACCTTAACCCATGTGGATAAAATTTATCTGTGGCCCTGTAATTGTCGTTCCATGATCAAAGGCTGTAATAAGCCGGTTTACACCTGCCTGCGCTTTAATAATAACCGGAATATCGGATTTGAAATCAGCCGGGAAAAGGCCCGGGAAATTGTGCTGGATGCCAACAAAAAAGGCTTGATGCAGTGTGGGGAATTTGCCAGGGAGGACAACGGTAAATTAAGCGGTGCCATCTGTAATTGCTGTTCAGACTGCTGCTTTCCCCATCAGCTTTCCCGAAAAAAGAATGCGGAAAAAATATGGCCTTTTAGCCGTTATGTGGCGTTGTATCAGGCGGATTTGTGTAACCTGTGCGGGATATGCAGTAGGCGATGCCCCTTTGGTGCCATTGCTTTTCAGAAAAAAACGAAGACAGAAGCGGCCTGTTTATCCCTGGATACTGATCTGTGCCGGGGGTGTGGACTTTGTGCCACGGGCTGTCCCACCGGGGCACTTTTGATGGAGAGTTTGCAGAAAGCCCAGTAGTAAGGATCTGCATAACTGTCATGTGGTATCGACAGGTTGTTACGGAACTAAAAATATCTTCACGCAATAATTATATGTAATTATTGCGATGCTAAATAAATACTATATGTTGTGATATTGTTTGTGAAATCATGTATTCCGTAACAGCCTGTTGACAGAAGCAAAAATAAAAATGGTATTATGCCGCCCCCAACGGCTGCCCTGACCGGAACGGGAACGTCGGGGGGTATTTTTGCCCTTTTAGGCTAAACCACAGAAACTGCGGGCAAGTGTGTCCTCAAACAAAATCTGTGCTTCTTAACGCCTAAAAGGGCAAAAATCCTCCCCCTTTGGTTCCCAATGTTCCGGTCAGGCCAGCCGTTGGGGGCTCTGCTGTCGGTATTTTCATATGAAAGGCAGGGACGTTTAGGCGCTCCCTGCATGGTGATAAGACTTTCTGATTAATCTCAAATTAATGAGGCTTCAATCAATGACAAATCAAACACCAGAGGAAAAGGCACGAGACAACATTGATAAAATGCTCACTTCTGCCGGATGGGTGGTGCAGCCAAAAAAGAAAGTGGACTTGTCAGCGGCAAGAGGAGTGGCCATTAGAGAATATCAGACAGACATCGGGCCTGCTGATTATGTGTTGTTTGTGGACAAAAAACCTGTGGGAATCATTGAAGCCAAACGGGTGGAAGAAGGCGAAAAAATAACCGTTCACGAAGACCAGTCGGCCTTTTATGCAAAGGCCACCTTGAAATATAATCTCAATGATGCAAAGCTTCCCTTTGTTTATGAAAGTACCGGCATTTTAACCCGTTTCACCGATTATAGAGACCCAAAACCAAGATCAAGATCTGTGTTCCAGTTTCATCAACCAGACACCCTGGCCAAATGGGTGGAGCAGCCTGAAACCCTGAGATCAAAGCTTGGGAAAATCCCGGAACTCAATAAAGAGAGATTACGGGATGCCCAGTTTAATGCCATTAAAAATCTTGAAATTTCATTTAAAGATAACCGTCCCCGGGCATTGATTCAAATGGCCACCGGTGCCGGAAAGACATTCACCGCCTGTACCTTTGTCTATCGCTTGTTAAAACATGCCCATGCAAAACGCGTTCTGTTTGTGGTGGATACCAAAAATCTTGGAGAGCAGGCAGAACAGGAATTTATCAAATACCAACCCACGGATGATAACCGAAAATTCACCGAGCTTTACAATGTACAAAGATTGACTTCAAGCTATATCGCCTCGGACAACCAGGTGTGCATCTCCACCATTCAAAGGCTTTACGCTATTCTTAAGGGAGACGAGCTGGATTCCTCGGCAGAGGATGAAAATCCCAACGAATCTGAATGGATGTGGAAGAAAAAAGATCCCTTGCCTGTGGAATACTCAGCAAAAAATCCCATTGAACAATTTGATTTCATCGTCATTGATGAGTGCCATCGATCCATTTACAATTTATGGAAACAGGTGCTGGATTATTATGATGCGTTTTTAATCGGGTTGACTGCCACCCCTGACAAGCGCACCTTTGGATTCTTCAATGAAAACGTGGTGAGTGAATACACCTACGAAGCATCGGTGATTGATGGGGTGAACGTACCCTATGATGTTTTCACCATTGAAACTGAGATCACAAAAGCCGGTGCCACCATCAAGGCCAAGGCATATGTGGACAAACGGGAAAAGCTCACCCGGAAAAAACGCTGGGAGCAATTGGAGGATGATTACCAATACGCCCCCAATAAGCTGGACAAGGATGTGGTAAACCCCAGCCAGATACGCCACATCATAAAGGCGTATAAAGACAATTTGCCCGCTATGTTTCCGGATCGGTTTGATGAAAAGGGTGAATTTGAGGTGCCCAAAACATTGGTGTTTGCCAAAACCGACAGCCATGCCGATGATATTATCCAGATTATCCGGGAGGAGTTTGGCCAGGGAAACGAGTTTTGTAAAAAAATCACCTATAAGATTGAAGAAGATCCCAAGTCGGTGTTGAACCGCTTTCGCAATTCCTGGGCACCGCGCATCGCTGTAACAGTGGACATGATCGCCACCGGAACGGATGTGAAACCCCTGGAAGTGCTGCTTTTCATGAGGGATGTCAAAAGCAGCAACTACTTTGAGCAGATGAAGGGCCGGGGCACCCGCACCATTCAGTTTGATGATTTAAGGCGGGTGAGCTGCACCGCCAAACATACCAAAACCCATTTTGTCATTGTGGATGCCGTGGGGGCAACCAAATCCAGGAAAACCGATAGCCGCCCCCTTGAACGTAAACCCAGCGTGTCGCTTAAAGATTTGCTGGGTGCGGTGGCCATGGGGGTTCAGGATGAAGATTTGTTCACATCTCTGGCCAATCGGTTGATCCGTTTGGAAAAGCAAGTCTCTGAAGAAGAAAAAGGCAGGTTTGAACAACTCACCCATGGTAAAACCCTGAAGGCCGTTGTGAAGAATCTGTTCAATGCCTACGATCCGGACACCATTGAAGATATAGAACAAAAAATTCAAAATGAAAACAGGGGAGGGGCTCCGGCTGACATTGAAAAGGCCGTTCAAAAAGAGCTGGAAAGCCTTCGAACCCAGGCAGGTAAGCCCTTTACTGGCCCATTGAATGAGTACATAGAAAATGTCCGCAAAGTGCATGATCAAATCATTGATTCGGTAAATCAGGATAAATTAGTGAAGGCAGAGTGGGACAGCTATTCCAAAGACAAGGCCCAGGAAGTTGTCAGGGATTTTTCTGAATACGTCAAAAACCATAAAGATGAAATCAGCGCTTTGAGTCTCTTTTACGCCCAGCCCTACCGCAGAAGGGAACTTACTTTTAAGATGATAAAAGAGCTGTTCGAAAAGCTGAAACTTGAAAAACCCCTGTTGGCCCCGCATTATGTGTGGGATGCCTATGCACAATTGGAAGAGGTCAAAGGCAACAATCCCAAAAATGAACTGGTGGCTTTGGTCTCATTGATTCGCAGGGTAGCCGGTATTGATGGACAATTGACGGCCTATAATAAAACCGTTGATAAGAATTTTCAGAATTGGGTGTTTGGCAGGCAGGCCGGGCCGGTGAAGTTCACCGAAGAGCAGATGAACTGGCTGAGAATGATTAAAGATCATATTGCCGCAAGCTTTCATGTGGAAATGGATGATCTGGATTATACGCCCTTTGATGCCCAGGGTGGCAGGGGTAAAATGTGGCAAATATTTGGTGATGAAATGAAGGATATTATGGATGAATTAAATGAGGTACTGGCGGCTTGATGAGAGATGACTGGATTGAGATGGAATTGGATAAAGCTTGTGGTATATATGATAACCTTCGAAAGCCAATAAATTCAAAAGAAAGAGCTAAACGCATTGAATGTAAAACACAGAGAGAGCTTTATCCATACTATGGTGCCACAGGGCAAGTGGGACTTATTGATGACTATCTTACAGATGGCGAATATATTTTAATTGGTGAAGATGGTGCGCCGTTTTTAGATTACAGCAAAGACATTGCTTATATAATTCAAGGCAAAACATGGGTAAATAATCATGCACATATTTTGCTTTCTCATTTTAATAACAAATTTCTTTTACACTACTTGAATCAGTTCAATTTTCATGGTTTTGTGTCTGGTACAACTCGCTTAAAATTAACCCAAACCTCTTTAAAAAAGATTCCAGTAAAACTTCCCCCCATCCCTGAACAACGAGCCATAGTCGCCACAATAGATCAACTCTTCAGCGATCTGGACAACGGTATCGCTAATTTAAAAGCAGCCAAAGCCAAACTGGAAATTTACCGCCAGGCTGTGTTGAAAAAGGCGTTTGAGGGTGATTTGACGAAGGAATGGCGTGCAAAGCAAACGGGCTTGTCTACTGCGGATGAATTGCTTGAACAGATCAAAGAGGAAAGGCTGGAATATTACCAAAAAGAACTTCAAGAATGGGAACTGGCAGTAGTGGAATGGGAAAAAAATGGAGAGGAAGGCAAACGGCTGAAGAAACCCAAAAGAGGAAAACAGGTATCTCGTGCATCCGTTGAAAAGGTAATTGAATTATACGATATACCTGATACTTGGAAATTCATTTCTCCTGAAGAAATCGCCTCTTTTGACAAATATTCAATTGGTATAGGGCCTTTTGGAAGTAATTTAAAAGTCATGGACTATAAAGATTCTGGAGTCCCAATAGTTTTTGTTAAAAATATCACCCAGAATAATTTTTTTTTAGATCAGAAATTTATTAATGAGAATAAGTATTGTGAGTTAATAGCACATTCAATACAACCATTAGATATTTTAATTACTAAAATGGGGAACCCTCCTGGAGATTGTGCAATTTATCCTGTAGATGCCCCGGTTGCAGTTATCACGTCAGATTGTCTGAAATTTCGAGTTTTTGAAAAATATGGAGAACGACGTTTTTTTAAATATTGTATTGAATCAATTTTTATCAAGAGACAGTTGGGCTTAATTACCCAAGGCGTTGCTCAAAAAAAAATAAGCGTTGCAAGATTTAAGACTTTATGGTTTCCGTTTTGCTCATTTGAAGAGCAAACCCAAATCGTCCAAGAAATCGAAACCCGCCTATCCGTATCCGATAAACTGAAAGAAGGCATAGACCAAAGCCTCGAAAAATCAGAAGCCCTACGTCAAAGCATCCTAAAAAAAGCCTTTGAAGGCAAGCTGCTAAGCGAAGCCGAACTGCAAGCCTGCCGCCGGGAACCGGATTGGGAGCCTGCGGAAAAACTTTTGGCCTGCATCCATAAAAAACAGACTACAAAATCGTCAAAAAAGAGAAACTCATGAACGAATCAAGTTTAATATCAAAAGTCTGGAATTTCGCCAATGTACTGCGTGATGACGGGGTCGGTTATGGTGATTATTTAGAGCAGATCACCTACCTGCTGTTTTTGAAAATGGCAGATGAAATGTCCGGGCCGCCCTATAACAAAATCATTGATTTTCCGAAAGTTAAAGATGAAACAGGCCATGAAATAACAGACGGAGAGATCTGCAACTGGCCAACCCTCAGCCAGAAGCGGGGGGCGGAGTTGGAATCCTTTTACATCCAAATGCTGCGCTCACTGGCCTCGGAAAAAGGAATTTTGGGGGATATCTTCACCAAGTCCCAAAATAAAATCCAGGACCCGGCCCGGCTGTTAAAAATTATTGACATGATTGGCACAGAGCAGTGGACCATGGTGGGGGCCGATATCAAAGGCGATATCTACGAAGGGCTGCTGGAAAAAAATGCCGCAGATACCAAGAGCGGTGCCGGTCAATATTTTACCCCCCGGGCATTAATCAAAGCCATGGTTCAATGTATCGCTCCAGTGCCGGAAAAAAAAATCCATGACCCTTCTTGCGGAACGGGCGGATTTTTTTTGGCGGCCTATGACCATATTAGCAGCTATCCCGAACTCAATCGGGAACAGAAAGCCTTTTTGAAGAAAAACACCTTTTCGGGCAATGAAATTGTGGCAGCCACCCGGAGACTGTGTTTGATGAACATGTTCCTTCATAATATCGGAGAAATAGATGGAGAGTCCTTAATTTCTGCCAACGATGCGTTGATAAGCGATGAGGGAGTCCGGGTGGATTATGTGCTGGCCAATCCGCCCTTTGGTAAAAAAAGCAGCATGACCATCACCAGTGAAGCCGGTGAGCAGAAAAAAGAGGATCTGAACTACAACCGCCAGGATTTCTGGGCCACCACAAGTAACAAGCAACTCAATTTTTTGCAGCATATCCGCAGTTTGCTCAAAGTAAACGGGGAAGCCGCCGTGGTGCTGCCAGATAATGTGTTGTTTGAGGGGGGCGCAGGTGAAACGGTGCGTAAGGAACTCATGCAAACCACTGAGCTGCATACCATACTCAGATTGCCCACTGGTATTTTCTATGCCCAGGGAGTTAAGGCCAATGTGCTGTTTTTCGACAATAAACCCGCATCAAAAGATCCCTGGACAAAAGAAATCTGGGTGTATGATTACCGAACCAATGTGCATCATACCCTGAAAAAGAAAACCATGCAGTTGGAAGACCTGAAAGACTTTATTGACTGCTACCAACCCGCAAACCGCAATGACCGGAAAGAGACATGGTCAAAAGAGACTCCCCAGGGTAGATGGCGAAAATTTGCCTATGAGGAGATCATCGCCAGGGACAAAACCAATTTGGATATTTTCTGGCTCAAAGACAAGAGCCTGGCGGATTTAGATAATCTTCCAGATCCTGATATCCTTGCCGGTGAGATCATTGAGAATATTGAGGCAGGGTTACAGAGTTTTAAAGAGATTATGGAAACGCTTAATGGCATTGCCGGGGAGGATGAGATCCATGAGAATTGAAAAAAAATGGCCCTTTAAAGTGGGGACGACTTCCTTTATTGATCCGGGCACCATTGTTGACAATGTGAAAAAACTGGGGCCGGTGTTTGATGAGATTGAGCTGCTTGTCTTTGAAAGTTTGCCTTTTATGACAAAGAACGGCCCTGTGCCGGTGCTGCCTAAGCCCCATGAAATCAAGGAGCTGGCGCGGCTTTCCCGGGAGTTTGGGGTGACTTATAATGTGCATCTTCCGGTGGATGTTTCCCTGACATCGCCCTCTAAAAAGGAGCGTATCCTGGGAGTGGATACCATTAAGCAAGTGGTGGAGCTGTTTGCCCCCCTGGCTCCTTCCACTCATACCCTGCATTTGGAATGGATCCCGGACAATGTCGGGGATGGAAAAGACGGTCTGAATCAGTGGCAAAATTGGGCAGTGGAAAGCCTTGAAATCCTTTCCCCTTTTTTACATCACCTGTCTGATCTTTCCATTGAAACTCTGGAATATCCCCCGGAATATTTATTTAAAGTTCTGGACACCCTTGATGTGGATTTATGTATTGATGCCGGTCATTTGATTAAATACAACTATGATGTCAAAGCCTTGTTTGATCGGTATGGCCACCGGGTGCCCTTGATTCATCTCCATGGCGTGGATTTTTCCCATGAAAATCCAAAGGATCACCAAGGGCTTGATAAAACGCCCATGGATCGATTTTTGCCCACATTGGAGGTGTTAAAGCAGTTTGAAGGTGTGGTTTCCCTTGAGGTGTTCAACCGGGGCAATCTCCAGAATTCCGTTAGTTATTTGAATCAGCTATAATGTGATGGGGATTCACAGGTTATACTGGGTTTTGGGTTTTGTCTTTTGATTTCTGAAGGAGAAAAATAAATGAAAATTTCAGACTGGCTGGATGAAAAGGAAGAAGATGGCGTGGACGTGTCTCAAATCGAATTGCCCACCAATATGGATTTTGATGAAAACCCTGATGAAATTCTTTTTTTTAAAGAGATTAAACCGTGTGGGTTTTTATGCACAAAGAACCATCCATTCTCTAAGGTTGAGCGTTTTGGGCATTGGTATTATTGTAAAGGCCAAGACAAGAAAGCAGGCATTCATTCATCAAAAATGAAGTGGAGACTGTTTACAAAGAATAAAGATACTGCGCTTCAAGTTGCCAAAACGCATATAGAGTCAGTAACCCAAGGGTGATCACCATCAATTTAAACATCCTGACAAACAGGGCAAGGTAACTGTACCGCATCCCAAAAAGGATCTTGCCATGGGGACGCTGCGTAGTATTTTTCGACAAGCCGGTTGGATTTGGAGGTAATAAATGAAATATCCTATTGTAATCCATAAAGATTTAAACTCTGATTTTAGTGTCACCATCCCTGATCTTCCAGGTTGTTTTTCTGCAGGATCAACCATTGACGAAGCAATAAGTATGGCACAAGAGGCGGTTGAATGTCATATTGAGGGGTTATTAATTGATTCAGAGCCTATTATTCCTATGCCTTCAAATATCGAAGTATATAAGGACTATTCTCATTTCAAAGATGGTATTTGGGCCATAGTTCAAGTAGATATCAGTAAATTGTCATTAAAATCCAAACGAATTAATATTACTATGCCAGAAAGGCTCATCAAAACAGTGGATCTGTATGCTAAACGTTCTGGTTCAAGTAGGTCAGGTCTTTTGTCTCAAGCGGTTACTGAATATATGTCATTGCATCAGTAGGATGTTCACTTCATTCAAGTCCCTGATCGGAAACTTATGGTTGTCTTCAGCTATAAAAAATGATAGAAGTATCCGATCGGCAACTTTAAAACGGAGGGGATTTGAAATTATCAACAAAAATCAATAATCCCAAAGAGCTGGGGGAATATCTCTGCAAAGAACGTAAACGCCTGCAATTAACACAGAAATAAGTATCAGAATTCACCGATGTCGGTAGAAAATTCGTATTGGGGCTGGAAAAAGGGAAGGTAACCCTTGCCTGCGACGGTTCTGAACCGGACGGATCTACACTGCCTTTAAAACTTGCTGCGATCCGGGTGGGACTGGGGTGGCAGGGAAAACATTGGAATGAGTCCTAAATAACAATACCTTCGCCAATTTTATTTTGGCCTAAATTCCAATCAATATATAGCGCATAAAAACTGTATTTAAACAATATGTGGTAGGCGGATTATAAAAATTCAAACCAATTTAAAATTTGGCGAAGGTGTTGATAACATCCCTATTTAAAAATTGGGGATACATTTTTCTTCAACGGTAGCGTATTCTGAAATGAACAAGTTATTTAAGATTTTTCCTGTAGTCCATGAACCGACTTCCTTTCGTTTGACAGTCCGATCAACTTATATTTTTCTTGACACGGCAGAGTCATAACGCATATGGTTGAATTCATTTAGGAACCTTAACTCGTCATAAAAAACTTAAGGAACATCATTGAAAAGCCACAAAAAAGATGCCGTCAAGATTGAGGATCTTTATAAAAATTTTGGAGACCTCAAGGTACTAAAGGGAATATCTCTAACTGCCAGAGAAGGGGATGTGATTTCACTTATCGGCTCCAGCGGTTCCGGAAAAAGCACCTTTTTAAGATGTATTAATCTTCTTGAGAAACCGACCTCTGGAAAAATATACGTGGGAGAAGAACTTATTCGTTTGAAAAAGAACCGCCAAGGCAAGGTTGTTCCTGGGGACAGAAAGCAGGTTGACAGAATCAGGACAAAACTTGGCATGGTGTTCCAGCATTTCAATCTGTGGGCACATATGACGGTTCTTGAAAATATTATGGAGGCGCCGGTTCATGTGCTTAAGCGGTCAAAAAAAGAGTCAAAAACTTATGCCATGTCACTCCTTGAAAAAGTTGGTATTGCCGATCGATGCAACTATTTTCCCTCCCAGCTTTCAGGCGGACAAAAGCAGCGAGCAGCCATAGCCAGGGCGCTTGCCATGGACCCTGAAGTGATGCTCTTTGATGAACCCACATCCGCCCTTGATCCTGAACTTGTTGGGGAGGTATTAAAGGTGATGCAGGATCTGGCAAAGGAAGGGCGTACAATGATTGTTGCCACCCACGAAATGGGATTTGCCCAGGAGGTCTCTTCGGATGTTGTCTTTCTTGACCAAGGCGTTATTGAGTCAAAGGGCTCTCCTGAAGATATCTTTAAAAATCCAGATTCCCAGCGTTTAAAACAGTTTATAGCAAATTTTATTTGATGATAAAAGATTGTTGGAAGGATTCGCTGCGCTCACCTTCCAACCAAAAGTTGCAACAGACACGCTTCGCGTGCTGATGAACTTTTGAATAGTCTTTTAGAAAATATAATCGCGTAATTTCTCAATAAGTCCGGGTTTTCAGGCCATTCTTTTTAAGAGCACCCGGTGTTTAAGGGGTGAACAGGCTCTATCATCCTGGGTTATTGAGATCTTGCATAATCGCAAATTAAACACCTGATTGTCAGCAATTCTAATTATGACACTTGATGGCTTTCCAAACTGCAAATTTACGGTTTCACTCAACGTAAATTCAGCACGTTACACATCATTGGTGCCGTTTGGAAATCCATAATTAGAATTGCTGCCTGATTGTATTTTACGACAACCCCCATAGCACAATAACATCAATTCTCTAAGGGAAAAGAAGGAATGTCAAAATGAAAAAAGGAATTCTGGTTTCTATTATTGTCTGTTTTTTGATGGCTACAGTCACAGCCTTTGGCGGCGACATTAAACAAGTGCGTATTGGCACAGAAGGGGCGTACCCTCCATTCAATCTCATTGATAAAAACGGTGACCTTCAGGGCTTTGATGTTGATATTGCAAAGGCGCTTTGTGAAGCCGCCGGTGTCGAATGCAAATTTGTTGTGCAAGACTGGGATGGCATGATCCCAGGGCTTCTTGCAAAAAAATATGATGCCATAATTGCTTCCATGGCCATCACACAGGAGCGTGAGAAAAAAGTTGCCTTTACCAATAAATATTATATGACCCCTGCAAAGTTTGTGGCAAAAAAAGGGGCTGGCATTGAAATTACCCCTGAAGGACTCAAGGGAAAGGTTGTTGGCGTACAGCGGGCCACCACCCATGAAAATTTTGTACGGGATAAGTTTGGTAAATCTGTAACCATAAAATCCTATGCCACCCAGGATGAGGCAAACATGGATCTTGTTTCCGGCAGGGTGGATCTTGTTATCGCAGATTCTGTTGTGCTTCTTGAAGGGTTTGTCAATACGGATCAGGGAAAAGAGTGTGAATTTACCGGCCCGGGTTTTACAGATGAGCAATGGTATGGAAAGGGCATCGGCATTGCCATAAGAAAAGGGGATAAAGAGCTTGTGGCGCTTTTTAATGATGCCATCACAAAGATAAGGGCAAGTGGTGTGTATAAAACAATCAACGATAAATACTTTGACTTTGATGTTTACGGAAACTAAAAAGGGAAACGATTATTGTTTGATCTTCAAGGATATGGTTCTCTTTTAATAGAGGGGGGAAAGCTGACATTGGCCGTTGGTGTCTGCGCCATGATAATTACCGTATTGGTGGGATTGGGATCCTCTTTATGCAAGCTGTCTGACATAAAGACGCTTCAGCGCATAGCCGGGCTCTACACCACAGTGATTCGAGGGATACCAGAGCTTGTGCTCATTCTTTTGGTTTATTATGGCGCTCCCACACTGATGCAAGATACCCTGAATCTTTTCGGTATTGATATTTATATCAGCATCAACCCCTTTATAGCCGGAACCTTGACCATAGGGTTTATTTACGGGGCCTTTGCGACGGAGGTATTTCGCGGGGCCTTTATGGCCGTTCCCAAAGGACAGATTGAGGCGGCCCGATCCTGTGGCATGGGAAGCGTTTTAACTTTCAGGCGCATTCTTCTGCCCCAGATGTGGCGCTTTGCCATTCCCGGTCTTGGCAACGTATGGATGGTTTTGATCAAGGCCACGGCATTAATATCTGTAATACAGCTCCCAGAGCTGATGCGCAATGCAGATATTGCAGTCAGAAGCACCCGAAAACCCTTTACCTGTTATTTTGCAGCTTCTTTGATTTATCTTGCCATAACCATCGTCTCTCTTTTATTTCAGCAGTGGGCGGAAAAAAGAGCAAGCCGTGGAATAAAGAGGGCCCTATAATGGATATCGGCATCATAGTTGAAAGTCTGCCCCGCCTTTTAGGCGGCGTCATGGTTACCGTTGAGATTACGGCCTTGAGTGTGATTCTTGGGCTTATTCTTGCCATTCCTCTCTCCATCATGCGTGTGTCATCAAATCCTTTCATCCGTCTGCCTGTTTACGGGTTTAATTTTTATTTCAGGGGAACCCCCCTTCTGGTACAGCTTTTTTTGATTTACTACGGCAGCGGACAATTCCAGGAAGTCTTTTCAGATTGGGGATTATGGCGTTTTTTCAGGGAGGCTTACTTTTGCGCGATCCTTTCCCTTACCCTTAATACCGCAGCTTACAGCAGTGAGATTTTTCGGGGAGGCATTGAAGGTGTTTCCAGTGGAGAGATAGAGGCCGCAAGGGCATGTGGCATGTCAGGGTTCCTCCTTTACAGGAGAATCATCATGCCTGCGGCCCTTAGAATCGCCTGGCCAGCCTATACCAATGAGGTGGTTTTTCTTTTACAGGCTTCTTCTCTTGTGTCGATTATCACCCTCATGGATATTACAGGGGTGGCAAGGGTAATTGCCGCAAGATCCTTTGCATTCTATGAGATTTTTATCACCGTTGCGCTTATCTATCTTGCCCTGGTTTACGGATTGATTTATGTCTTTAAAAAAATGGAAAATAGAATCCTGGGATATCTTAGCCCTGATAGCCTGTCATCCTGATATTCTGTTTTTCCAGCTCATCTTAAAATTAGATCACTAATGGTTTAACCTGTTAAATATACTTATGATTGATAAACTTGATACGATAATGCATTCCCTTATTCAGCATGGGAAACTAAATGACAGAATTTATCTGTTAAAACTTGCCCATGAAGATTGTCCTGGGATTGTTTTTCACCTAAATGATCTTGCCCAAAAAAATGACTACTCTAAATTGATTGCCAAGGTTCCATCCAAGTTTCGGCAATGCTTTATAGATGACGGTTATTTGGAAGAAGCTTATATCCCTGGATTCTTTAATGGAAAGACTAATGAAAAAAGCAATGGAAAAGAAAACTCTGGAACAGATGTTTTGCTTATGTCTAAATTCAGGGACGCACAGCGAAGCAATAATCTTGAAAAAGATTCCATTGATGCCGTGTTGGCACTTTCCCGCAAAAAAGGACAACTTCAGAAAACACCTCAATTGAATGCTGGGTATACGTTCAAGATGGCAGAAAAAAAAAATGTTTTTCACATGGCAAACTTGTATGAAAAAATTTTCCCCACCTATCCTTTTCCCGTTGATGATCCAGAATATCTGGCTCAAACCATGGAAGAAGACAGCCTTTACTTCAGTATCTGGAAGGAGGATAGATTAATTTCCCTTTGTTCTGCTGAAATGGATAAAAAGGAAAAAAATGCAGAAATGACCGATTTTGGAACATTGGCCGGGCATAGAGGCCGGGGCTTTGCCCTTTTTCTTCTTGAAAAAATGGAAAGAGAGATAAAAAAAAGAGGCATAAAAACAGCTTACACCATTGCAAGAGCCTTATCTTTTGGCATGAATATCACCTTTGCCCAGGCAGGATATACCTATTCCGGTACAATGATTAACAATACCAATATCTCAGGTCAGATTGAAAGCATGAATATTTGGTATAAACACCTAATATGATAATATCTAAGTAAGATTGTCATAAAGGAGATAAGGTCCGCCCGTGGCGGTTATTTTGAAATTAAAGAATTAATTTCATTGAGTGCCAGGGCCGCATTGGATGCGAATCCATCCGCACCGATATCATTGGCATATTTTTCAGATATTGTATTGCCCCCAACCATGACTTTAATTTTGTCTTGGAGGCCACGGGATCGCACAGAATCCAATACTTTTTCCATGCCGGACATGGTTGTATTCACCGAGGTTGACACACAAATGATGCGGGCTTTTTCTTTGATGGCAGCTTCAATGAAAACGGAAGGAGGCACGTCTTTACCCAGATCGATGATACGATGGCCGTAAGATGTCAGGATGGCTTTTACAATATTTTTGCCGATGTCGTGGATATCCCCTTCAATCACCCCCATCACAATGCTACTGTCCGGTGGATAAGCTGGCAGTGACAGTTTGGGATTTAAAACGCTCATGCCTGCATCCAAAGCACTGGAAAAGTCAATTAACTGGGGAAAAAAATATTCACCGGTTTCACATTTTTCACCGACAATTTTCATTCCTTTGCAAAATCCGTCCTGGATAATTGAACGCGGATCTAATTTAAGTTCCATGGCCTGGCTGAACCGTGACAAGGTTTTGTTTTCATCTAAATTTATAATAGCCTGACATAATTGTGACAGTATGATTTTTCCCTCTTCTGAAGTAACCATCATGAAATTTCCATTTTTTTAATGTTTGATGAAGAACCTGCCAATGTTTCGCGGATCCGGATGGGGTATTTTTTTACGCGATGTTTCCATTTCCCGAGCAAAAGAGTCTTAAGGCCCGCTTTGGCAGAAATTGCCTCATTTTTATTCAAATAGCCGTGGGGCAGATCATCCAGAGGATAAACGCTCTGGATGCGCTGCCATTTGTTGGGGGCTGTTTTGGCTTCAAGGACAAAAAATGATTGCTGCGCTTCCTGCATAAGGCCGATGCCGTTAACCGTTGGTGATTTTAGCCGGGTAACGGCACCATTTGGGGGCAGGGTGGGGGCTGTCGGTTGGAGCTGATGACGGCATTTGCAGGTTTGTCGCATCAAGAATCAACTGCCACCAATGATAATCCCAACCGGCTTTCTGCGGATTGTATTTTTTCGAGTTTTGCCTTATCCAGAATAGACGGAGTAGTGCTGTGACATGAAAATGCCAGAAGCGTAATTCCCAATTCTGATTCCAGCTGTTTGATCTCATCAACATGTGTTTGTTCCAAATTTGAAAGACTGCAAAGCATAATACCCTCCTTAATGATTTTGAGTGATTTTCATCGAGTTAAGGAATGAGTCCGCAATAACATCCCCGTTTAAAAATTGGGTAGCACTATCCTTCAACGATAGTACGTTCTGAAAAGGGAAAGTTATTTAAGACTGACTCCTAAGTCAACTTTTGGGCTGACCTATCTGTACGTGATTAATCTCCAAAAGCTAATAAACAAATTAACCTGAAATCCTGATTTGAGCAAGAAGGGAATAATGGCAGTTTAGTGACGGGTAAAAACTATCACTACGTTAATGATTTCAAGAAGGTGCTTAAATTGGTTCCTGTATGTTTTAACCCGAATTTGTCTCGCAGGTTACGTCGATGAAAATTAACCGTTGTCATGGACAGATTGAAAATATCGGCAATTTCCTTGGAAGATTTATCCTGTTTGATCAGAGACGCTATTTTTATCTCCTGGGATGTCAGAACCGTTTCAGCATTGGATATATGTCGTAAAAACGGGGATGCAATCTCTTCTAACCCGGATTGGATAAGATTGATTAAGGCTATTCCGGCGGTCTTTTGGGGGGTGTTCTTTAACTGATCAATATAGGGTAAAATGGAGCGTTTTAAATTTTGAAAAAATGTTGTTTCCAGCTCTTTTAAGTCTTCGTCCCTTTGTCGAAGCAGAACCCGCAGGGCCGTGTTGGTCTCTTCAAGATGAAGTGACTTTTGTTTGAGTTCTTCTTCTCGTTGGCGGACTTTTTGTTCGGCCAGTTTCAGGGGGGTAATATTTTCATGGCTGATGACAATTCTCAGGGGATTAGATTCTGGGACTCGGATTGCCCGCATGTAAAACCATCGTTTCTCCTCCAGAGAATGACAGGGATAATCCATGGTAAACTCTTCTGTTTCTCCTTGTATGACCTGGCGGATACCCTGGGCCACCAGACGGGCGCTGTCGCCGGATTCGTCACTGGCAGTGTCACAGATTTCAAGATAGTTGATATTGAGCATATCCGGCCGCATTCCGATTTGATTGCCACTGGCAAATTGCTGCCATGCCCGGTTGGTCTCCATTATTTTTCCGTTATGATCAATAACGGCAATATGTGCGGATAGCGAGTTCAGTATGGTTTCTGCATAATTGAGTGTCATTGTTCCCCCATTCCCGGATAAATGTTTTTCGGGCTTAATTATAAGCTCGGCCACCCGTCACAGTGGGTGCGCCAACGGGATACATGTTGTGATCACCCCCCAAAAAATGCAAGCTTGACCAGGATTACAGTATTTGGCTACCCACTTAAGGCGGGATAGCCTTTAAAATCAAGCGTCTTACCATCCTTGATTTTAGGGGTTAAAAGCAATTACCCACATAAAAAGTCTTGAAAATATCCCGCCTTAAGTGGGTAGCCCAGTATGGGTACTCACTTAACCCACTATCCGGGGCTTAGCCTGGTCATCGGTGATGGATTTAAAGATACCTCTGGTTAGCTTTTCTAAATCACCGGGGAGCAGTTCTATTTCCAGCCCCCTGCGGCCCGCACTGACATAAATGGTGGAAAAATTTTGGGCCGAGGCATCAATGATGGTGGTAAGGCGTTTTTTTTGGCCCAGAGGGCTGACCCCGCCCAGTACGTACCCCGTGGAGCGCACCACATCAGATGGGGTAGCCATGGCTGCTTTTTTGGCACCACTGGCCTTTGCCATGCGTTTCATGTTCATCATGCAAGTCACCGGAATCACCCCCACAGCAAGCTGACCATTGTCCAGGCTCACCACCAGAGTTTTAAATACTTGTTCCCCGGGTATTTCCATTTTTTGAGCGGCTTCGGTGCCATAGGAATCACTTGCCGGGTCGTGATCGTATTTGTGTATGGTATATGAAATTTTAGCTTTTTTTGCTGCATTAATGCCGGGTGTCATGGAAAGATCGTCCTTTTTTACATAAATATTTCTTGGGTGATGGCCTCACCAGGGGCGATGTGAAGGAAATATTCAGGATCATGGGGACCGTAAATCGTCTGTTTGAAAAAATTCAGATCACTTTTAACCTCTGTCAGGGCCATGCCAAAGAATGCGGCATTTTTTTGGGCTTGATCTCTAACGACATCCATATCCTTTCTGGGGGAGGTAATCAATGCAAAATGGGTGTAATTTTTTAACTCTTCCTTCATGCCCCATTCAGATGTTTTTCGGCCCATTTTGGGAATGTACTCAAGCTCCATTATGGACAGGGGATCCTTTTGATTTAATATGGTTCCTGGTGTCAGGTAGTAGTGGGCCGTTCCCAATCCAATTCTTGATTTTCCTTTGCCCACAAATCCCAAAAAAAGATCCAGGCAGTCATGGACTCTGGGAATGATCAATGTGGATTCCGGGGCACTTACACCCACCACCCCATTGGAACACAAACCATAGCCTAATATAATGGTCTCATAGGAGCCTGATATTTCATCAATCTTTGCCTGGAGCACCTCTGGAATCCTGGCAGGGGTACGATGAAGATCCGTGTCCAGATAGTGGATCTCTGGCCCCGTATCATCTTCCATCAGGGATTCAAATTCATGGCGAAGAGACCCGCAGGCAATGATGGCATGGGAAGAGCTTGAGGTTTTATCAGGAGTCATTGGCTTCCAATTCCATATTTTTTTTCGCCGGAGGAAACCCCAGACTTTTGACAAAGCAGTCCATGAAATCTGGAGATTCTGCCAATTGGAGATGTTCCATTTTATCCAGAGTGTTTTCCAGAAAAAGGCGCTGGGCTCCCTGGGTCAACAAAATGGTGCTACCGTCAATGGAGGCATTGCCGCAAAAGATCACTTTATCCGCTGCATTTTCAGGTAAGAGCCCGATTCTTTCCATGTTGGCCGGTTTTAAATAGTTGCCAAACCCCCCAGCCACATAGATGCTGTCCAGATCATCGCAGGTGATATCACAACTTTGGAGGATCAAATCAATACCGGTGCGAACGGCACCTTTGGCCAGCTGGATTTGCCGGATATCTTTCTGGGTCAGGTGGATACCGTCTCCATATTCAAAGGCTGGCTGGTCGACCAATGTCATCACAGCGGCATTTTTTTCATCTTTGTTTGAAAGCCTTCCCGAAGGATCCAGAAGACCTGTTTCCAGAAGTGCGGCAATGAAATCCACAATACCGCTGCCACACAGCCCTTTTACCTTGCCCCCGCCAATGGTCTGGAATTCAAGAACGCCGTCTTTGGTGATATTTACCCTTTCCACAGCACCATCCGTGGCCCGCATACCCGTGGAAAGCCCCATGCCTTCAAAGGCTGGCCCTGCTGCGGTGGAGGTGGTAAACCTACGGCCTTTGACGTTGAGACACATCTCTCCGTTGGTGCCCATGTCAATGTATAGAATAGACTTCTCATCATTAAAAAAATCCGGACAGAGAATAAGCCCTGCGGTGATGTCTGTGCCCACAAAGGCGTGCATCACCGGTGGAAGATATACCCGGGCTGCTTTGTTCACATTAAGGCCAAACATCTCTGCCGGGTGGGTGGTGCCCCCCTTGATATCAAAGGTAAAGGGAACCCGTCCCAGGGGGGTGGGGTCTATTTTTGCGGCCAGTTGAAGCATGGTGGTGTTGGCGCCAATGGTGACATCCACGATTTCATCGGGGTGGGTGTGGGTTTCTTCGCAGGCATGGGCCAGCAGATTGTTTAATTTGTTTCGCACCAGGGATGCCATTTCATCAAGACCTTCCGGAGTTTCTGCATACTGAATGCGGGTGAGGACATCATGACCATGAACCACCTGGGGATTGAGACTGGAGCCCGATGCCAGAATTTCGCCGGTGTTCAAAGAGACCAGGGAAATCACCATTGTGGTGGTACCAATGTCAATGGCAAGTCCCTTGGGGGTGTACTCAGGCTGCCACGTATCCAGTATTATTTCATCGGTGCCCCGGTCATGGACAAGGGATATCTTATCTTTATTTCTAATGATTTTTATGGCCGCTGCTGAACCGTTTTTTCCAATTGTATTATTCTGAAGAAGAATGCGGCCCTGGTTTCGGGTTGCCTTATCGTAGACAAAATTATCTTCCAAGTGGATGGTGATATCTTTTTCTGGGATGGCCTGGCAGGCCAGCCTTAAGCCTTTTTTGTCATCCTCCTGGGAAATATCCTCATGGGGGGTGGAGGGAACATGGGCTGGCATATCCACCCACACCCTGCATGCGCCACATACCCCCTGGCCACCGCAGGGGGTTTCAATGCAGATACCTGCTTTTTCCAGACCATCATGCAGGGTTTCACCCTCGTTCATTTCCACCGTTACGCCAATGGGTTCCACAATTATATTTATCATAAAAAATCGCCTTCAGGCCGTGAAATCCAAATGCTCAGATTTGGGAAATACGCCTATATTCCGGCAGTTAACTTCTGCCAGTTTGTTTAAATATAAGACTTGGATTTAATGTCGTCCATTTGGATCCATTGGTGTGATGGCCAAGTCCAAAATATATATAGCCGCCCTTGAAAACGGACGGCTGGCGGTACCAGTTAAAACACCGTAAAAAATAGTGATTTAACAGAATCTGTCAATGTTTTTTAAAATAAATTCGGGCATCCTTCACGAAGGCGGGGACTGATTTAAAAATCTGTCCCCTAATCATTCAATTAAGCTCCAGCGTTTCGGCTATATTTGAGTCGTTCCCGATTCTCACAGCCACAATTTGTATGGAATTGATGCATCAGGCAGGCTCAAATTTACCTGAAAAGCTGGGCTGTAAAAATCAACATCTGTGGCCACCACAGCGACAGATTCTAAAAGAGATTTTCCTGGGTCTTAAACCATTGGAAAATCTCTTTTTTTTAGTGTTGACATAATGAACAGTTTCGTATACAAGGCATCATTCTAAATGTGACTCCCCAGACTTTTTCGGCATGATAATGCGTCTTTAACCGATCCACACCCTGGGTGAAACTTTTTTTGGGATTTGATCATAACGCCAGCCATTTATTCTAAGATGACTCTAATCTGGCTTGGCTATTATCCTCCTTTTTTTATGGAAAATGCCATGTACATCATTTCTGCAGCCAGCCCCTTTTTTCTTTTGTTTTTATCCACCCTGATGCTTTCCATGGCAGGTTCCTTGCAAAATACCCTGTTAAGTGTCAGATTAAGTTATGCTGGCTGGGATGAGCAGATTATTGCCATTACCATGTCGGGATATTATATTGGCATGATTTTCGGGTTTTTCGTTTGTCAGCAGACGGTTAAGCGGGTGGGGCATATCAGAGCCTTCACGGCCTTTGCGGCCATCACAGCCTTTGCTGCCATTGCTCATGGGCTGTATGATGCCCCCCTTTTCTGGTTTGTTTTGCGGGTATGCAGCGGCATCTGCATTGCATCCCTGTACATGGTGGTGGAAAGCTGGGTCAATGAACGGGTGGAGTCCGATGTCCGGGGCCGGGTTCTTTCCCTTTATATGGTGGTGGTTTATTTTGGCAACGGGCTGGGACAGATGATGCTTAATTTAGCACCCATTGAAGAAAATTTGCTTTTTATGGTGTTGGGGATGCTTTTTTCCCTGTGTATTGTCCCCATCTCCCTGACACAAGCCATTTACCCTAAACCATTGGATGTGGTGCATTATAATTTGTTAAAGCTGCTTCGACTGGCCCCTTTTGCCATGTTCGGCAGTTTTATGTCCGGAATGATTAATGGCTCGTTTTACGTGATGGGGCCATTGTATGCGCTTGGCATTGGCCTTGACATTACCCAGGTGACGATGTTCATGACCCTTACCATCTGGGCCGGGCTCTTTTTTCAATGGCCCATGGGCATTATTTCAGACCGCTTTGACCGGCTGGCGATTCTTTCAGCACTGAGTTTTTTTACGGCGATGATCTGTCTTGCCATTGCTTTGATGGGCCATGTGGACTATTCCATTCTCATGGGGTTATCTGTTTTTTTCGGGGTTGTTTTTTCCATCTACCCCGTGGCGGTTGCCCGGGCCCAGGATAATATCGATGTGGAGAACATTGTTCCCATCAGTGCGGCTTTGATTCTCTGCTATAGCGTGGGCTCCGGCATTGGTCCGTTGATTTCTTCGGGCATTATGAAGGTGACATCGCCATCGGGATTTTACTTTTTTTGTGCCGCCTGCTCTGCCATCCTTGCCACGACAGCCCTTTATTTTCGGAAAGATTTGCCTGTGGATACCGATGAATTATCTGTCTATGTCCCCATGCCCAGAAAATCAGCGGTTATAAGTTCCCTGCATCCTGACAATTGGGATGACGATGACAACCCAGAGTGATCAAAACGATGACCTGGCAAAAAGGAGGCTTTTGTATGTGTGAAATAAAGGGAGTAAATGGGAAAATAAAATTAAAAAATGGCATGAACCTAACCACAGCCTGGGCATTTTTCATTGTGATGGGACTTCTGATCATCCCCCCAACGGTTTTTGGAGCTGACCCTGAAAAAATTGAGGTGTTTGTCAGTATTGCGCCCCAGGCATATTTTGTCCAGCGCATTGCTGGAGACAGGGTAGGGGTGTCTGTTCTGGTTCCCCCGGGTAAGAGTCCTGCCACCTATGCCCCGGGATCTGCCCAGATGGTAAAACTTTCCCGGGCGTTATTGCTGTTCACCATCGGGGTTCCCTTTGAAGAGGCATTAATATCCAAAATCCGAGCCATGGCACCGGGACTTTCCATTGTGGACACCGGTCAGGGGATTCCACTGCGCCAGCTGGATGGAGAAAAAGAGATCCTTGAAGAGACCCATGGGAATGGAAAAAAGAACTTAACCATTGCAAATGGGGGAGATGGAGAACATGGACATTTGGGAGAAGAGGGTGAGGAGAATGATTCTCATGATCATGGGGCAAAGGGGAATGATCCACACATCTGGATGAGCCCCCTCCTGGTGAAAAAACAGGCCCAGAACATATGTGATGCCCTTATTACCCTGGTGCCGGAAGATGAAGAACTTTTTCGTAATAACCTTCATCTTTTCCAAAGGGATCTGGATCTCCTGGATCAGAAGATTGCAACAGTGCTCCAGCCCCTTCGAGGGGACACGATTTTTGTGTTTCACCCGGTGTTTGGTTATTTTGCAGATGCCTATGGGTTAAGGCAATTGGCTGTGGAGCGGGGCGGTAAAACCCCCAAGGGCAGGGATCTTGTCTCATTTATCCAGCTTGCAAAAAAAAATAGTGTGCGGGTGATTTTTGTGCAGCCCCAGTTTGATCAACGGGTGGCCTTAAAAATTGCATCGGCCATTAATGGTGTGGTGGTTCCCCTGGATCCCCTGGCCCAAAATTACATTGACAACCTTTCCCAGATGGCGTTGACCATCCAAAAAGCCTTGGTGAAAAAGTGGTTTTTGTTTCCTTTGCTGGAAATCGTCTCAGGTGATTTTATCGGGTATGGGAACGCCCAGGCTCAGAAGTTCCTGGAGTACCCATTCCACCATGGCATCCACCTTACTGGCAAGGACGGGTGTTAATTCAGGATTCAAAGTTTCTAAATTTTGGGGCTCCACACCAAGAATGATGGTTTCTGGAATATTGTCCATGAGTCGGCACAGGGTCAAAGCCTCCAGAAGATCCACTTGGTGCATGGAATTTTTAGCCAGAATCCTGTTGGGGATCTCTTCGCCTTCAAGGCGGTGAAAATCACCAGGATTGCTTTTATTTAAGATAGTATCAACCACAATTAGCTTGTGGGCATGGGAGATAACCCCCAGCAGATTTACCCCCAGGACACCACCGTCCACAATGGTGACATGATCCGGAAAAACATAATTATTTTGAAGTTTTTCCACTACTTTAATGCCAAAACCATCATCGGAATAGAGAATATTCCCCACGCCCAACACCATGATTTCTGGTTTCATCAAATCCCCTCTGTACAGCAAGAAAAAACCCGAACCATGGCCCGGGTTTTGTTGAATTGCTGATATGTTTTTTTATATGAAAGAGTAGACACGCCTAACATTCTTTCATGCTTCGTTGTGGACAGGCCGAGGCCAGAATACGGTCTGCCCGTGGCAGTTATATGAAAATGAAGTGTCCAAGCACCCTCAGCAGAGCCCCCTCCGATGGGTAATAGGAACCGGCCAATTGGGCTGTCTAACAGTCCCGGGCCGGGCACATTGCCCGTCGGAGGGGGCGGCATGATATGAGTGTACCCTTTTTGCAATAGGCTCTCCCTCTCAACTCTTAAAAAGGGGATGAGACGAGCTATTAAGAAGGGTTTCTCAGGCTATTTCCCCCGGGCTGACCTAAAAAGGGTACACTCGCATGATATCATTTTAAATATTCGTTGTATCGATAGGGCATCTGGGTTTTAAATAAAATGTGACACCCCCTGGGAATTAATCCAGGGGGTATATTTTTAAATTACCTGAACTTTATACGTCTCATTGGTATGAGGATCAATGACATGCACAGCACAGGCAATGCAAGGATCATAGGAATGAACCGTTCTTAAAACTTCCAGGGGTTTGGATGCGTCAGCAATGGGCGTTCCAATGAGGGAGCGCTCCACGGGTCCCTTATTGCCCTTGGCATCTGCGGGTCCAAAATTCCATGTGGAGGGAACCACATACTGGTAATTTTTGATCTTGCCATCTTCGATCTCTATCCAGTGTCCCAGGGCACCCCTTGGCACATCGTTGAGACCAAAGCCTTTGGCTTTGTCCGGCATTTCCCAGGATTGGTAGGTTTTTTTATCGCCCTTGGAAATGTTGGATTTCAGGCTGTCAATCCAGCCGCCCATGGCACCTCCGATCAACTGGGTTTCAACGCCCCTTGCAGCAGTCCTTCCCAGGGTGGAGAACAGTACATCCGCCCCCACGCCAAGTTTTTTCAAGACACCGTCCACGGCTTTTTTGGCAGCGGGATCTCCCTTTCCATAGGCCACCAGAACCCTGGCAAGGGGGCCCACTTCTGCGGCAAGCCCGTCATAGCGGGGGGCTTTTATCCAGCTATATTTATCTTCTGTGCTGTAATGGGTTTCTCCCTGGATGGGTTTTGTCTCTCCATTAAAGGGGTGTTTGGGAGTTCCCTTCTCATACCAGGCCCGGGTGACATCTTCAGTCACCTGGTCGGGATTCATCTCTTCTACTTCAAGACCTTTACGGATGAAACCAGCGGGCATGAGTTTGTTTTTTTCTGCCGCGTCATTGGCAAAATCACCATAGGCAAGGAATGCCTCGTTGTTGCCGCCAATAGCTCCCCAATCTTTATAAAATGAAGCTACTGCCAGAAGATCTGGAATATATACCTCATTAACAAAAGCGTCAGTCTCTTTCCAGATGGTTTCAAACTCCGCAATGCGATCTACGTTGAGATCTGCCACCGAGGTGACGCCACCCACCACCAGGAACTGGGGATGGGGGTTTTTACCGCCAAAGATGGCGTGCATTCGGGCAGCCTTTGCCTGGAGCTGTAGGGCTTCAAGGTAGTGAGCTGTGGCCATGAGATTGGCCTCCGGGGGCAGAACATAAGCAGAATGGCCCCAATACCCATTATTAAAAGGCCCTAATTGCCCACTGCCAACAAAGGATTTTAATTTTTCCTGGACTCCTTTGAAGTATTCACTGTTCTGGGGGCGGCCGCTGACATTTCCTGAAAGCTTGGCTGTCTTAAGGGGATCGGCGCTCAGGGCACTCACAATGTCCACCCAGTCCAGGGCGTGGAGATGATAGAAATGAACCAGATGATCGTGCTGGAATTGGGCACCGTGCATTAAATTTCGGATCAATCGTGCATTTTCAGGAATGGTGATCTTGCAGGCGTCTTCAACCGCTTTTACCGATGACAGGGCATGGACATAGGTACACACCCCGCAGGAACGCTGGACAAAATGGTGTGCATCCCGGGGATCACGACCTTTGAGCATCATCTCAATGCCCCGGAACATCTGCCCGGAGCACCAGGCATCTTTTACCTTTCCATTTTCAACTTCCACCTCTATCTTAAGGTGCCCCTCGATCCGGGTGATGGGATCGATTATAATTCTTTTACCCATAGTAATATCCTTTATATAATGAATTCTTTTCAGCTATTTGTGGATTCCAGAAAATTGATTTTTTTACAAAAATTATGAATAATAAAAACATCTCATTTGATGTGCGATGTTATTTGTCCAGAATACCATATAATAAAATTGTGTTTTCAAGTATGGGGGTGCTGCCATGCCTTGAAGACGAATAAAAAATTTAGTGATCGGTTATAGTCTTTTGGGAATTCCGCCTATGCTTCTTCATAGAACGGTGTCATGCTATCCCAGAAGCCGGGCTCGCTGCATCCAATGCAGGGGTGACCTGCCTGGATGGGAAAGCTGGTACCTTCATTAAATTTTGCTGTGGGACAATTATTATAGGTTTCAGGACCTCTGCAACCCATTTTATAAAGGCAATAGCCCATTTCCGCTTCTTTTGATCCAAACTCTTCAACAAATTCATCATTTTCAAAATGAGCGAGTCTGGGGCAGCGGTCATGAACCGTATCTGCATAGGCAAACAGGGGGCGACCCACTTCGTCCAGTTCAATTTCTTCTTTGTTAAGATACTTCACTATGGTGGAAAGAAGATTTAATGGATTGGGGGGGCATCCGGGAAGGTTGATGGTGTCAATGCCAATGGCATCTTTAACCCCTTTGTAACCACCGGGATTGGGTGCGGCTGCAGGAATACCCCCATAGGCGGCACAACTACCAAGGGCAATGGTTGCTGCGGCTTTGGGAACAACGGCTTTGGCGATTTCAAGAAAGGTTTTGCCTGCGACTTTGCCATAAGATCCATTATATTTTGTGGCAATGGAGCCTTCGACAACACAGATAAATTTCCCCTTGTATTTTTCAACGGCATCATGCAGGGATTTTTCTGCCTGGTGTCCTGCTGCTGCCATAATGGTCTCATGGTATTCCACGGAGATGACCTCAAGGATGATGGCGCCCACATTGGGGGTTCTTAAAAAGGCTTCAGAACATCCGGTGCATTCAGCAAAATGCAGCCAGATAACCGGTGGACGGGGTGCAGCCGCTGCCTTCTCAATGGCTTTGACTACCTGGGCTGTGCAGGAGGCTGCCAGGCCCATTGATGCGGTGAGGGCGGTACAATATTTCAGAAAACTTGGCTACCCACTTAAGGCGGGATATTTTCAAGACTTTTTATGTGGGTAATTGCTTTTAACCCCTAAAATCAAGGATGGTAAGACGCTTGATTTTAAAGGCTATCCCGCCTTAAGTGGGTAGCCAAAAACTTCTTCTTGAAACCCCTTTTTTTTCCAGATTTTCATAAAATTCATGATTCTCGTGTTCTTTTTCCATAGCACCTCCTTGATGCTGTTGCGGTTACATTTTGGATTTGAGCAGTTGTGCGATATGGCCATATTATCTTATGTTATGTATCCTAAAGTAAGGCAAAGACGATGTGAAGGATACCTTTGAATCTATGTTTTTTATAAAAACTTGTAACATTAACTATATTATTTGGTGTGCCTTTTTTGGTTACCCGTCTAAAGCGGGATAATTTTTAGCCTTGCGATCTATGAATATCAAGATCATTGATTTGACAGCTTCTCCCGGCTTAGATATTTTTTCCAAAGGCAATAATAGGCAGTAAACATAGTGTTCAATAGCTAAGGAGGAGGGGTGCTTTATGGCGCTGTACGCCTCTCCTTTTGAATAAATTATGCAAAGTATGCATATTTTAAACTCTACAAAAAAATAATTCTGAATTCGTATGTCTTTATACTCAATTTGTCAATAAAAAAATAGTTTCGACTAAGATTGCAAAGATGTTTTTATTTGAAATTTAAGGGTTGGGTCTAACTCTGTTTTACAAGGGCTAAAATCCTTGACATCTCCATTAAACTTGAATATTTGTCCATCCTTTGATATTCATAAAGTTTATAATTTTGTGCCAACAAAGACATGATGGTGTTTTTGAGATGAAAGAGTAGATGTGTCTAATAGTCTTTCATGCTTCGTTGTGGGCAGGCAGGCCGAGGTCAGAATAGGGGCTGCCCGTGGCATTCTATTAGAAAATAAAACGTCCGGGCAACCTCAGCAGAGCCCCCCCCCGATGGGTAATAGGAACCGGGCAATTGGGCCGTCTACGGTTCCGGGCCGGGCCCATTCCCCGGCGGGGGGGGGGGGCGGCATGATATCATTTGGCTCCGCGTCTACGACCCAATATTCGTTGTGGGCAAGCCGAGGCCAGAATACGGTCTGCCCGTGCCAATTTATAAGAAAGTCTCACCAACACGCTGGAATTAAAAGACTTTCATTTTTCGTTGTGGCTGGTCTTACAGCCATGTATGTTATATAAAAAATAGCTGTCAGACCGTTCAGATCTGTAAGCTGTGCGAGGATAAAACAATAAATGAGCTTTGTCAAAACAAGACAAAAAACCCGCAGTATAAAGGTTGGCAGTGTCTTTGTGGGTAATGCGGCCCCTGTTGCCGTACAGTCCATGACCAACACCTATACCCAGGATGTGGCAGCCACGGTGGGGCAGATTACGGCCTTAACCCGGGCAGGATGCGAAATTGTCCGGGTGGCGGTTCCTGACATGGAAGCGGCCCTGGCAATTAAAAAAATAAAGCAACAGATTGAAATACCCCTCATAGCTGATATCCATTTTGACCATAAGCTTGCCATTGCAGCGGCTGATGCCGGGGCCGACGGACTGAGAATCAATCCCGGGAACATTGGCCCGACCCACAAGGTTAAAGCGGTGGCAGACTGTGCAAAGGCCCATGGTATCCCCATCCGGGTAGGGGTCAATGCTGGATCTCTGGAAAAAGATATCCTGGCCAGCATGGGAGCCACCCCGGAAGCCATGGTTGAGAGTGCCCTTAGAAATATTGCCATATTGGAAGCGTTGGATTTTAATGATATTAAAATATCTTTAAAAGCCTCTGATGTGGAACGTACGGTGCAAGCCTATCGCCTTATTTCCACCCGCACCGATGTGCCCCTCCATGTGGGGGTCACCGAAGCAGGCGGCTTGTATGCCGGTATCACCAAGTCTGCCATTGGCATTGGCATGCTGTTGTCCGAGGGCATTGGTGATACCATCCGGGTCTCCTTGACCCGTGATCCGGTGGAGGAGATCCGTGTGGCCTGGGAAATTTTACGATCCCTTAAAATTAGAAAACGGGGGCCGGAAATTATCTCCTGCCCCACCTGTGGCAGATGTAAAATTAATTTGTTTGACATTGCCCGCACCGTGGAAGATGCACTGCTCAACTCCACCACAGATATCAAGGTGGCCATCATGGGCTGCGTTGTAAATGGCCCCGGTGAAGCAAGAGAAGCAGATATCGGCATTGCTGGTGGGGATGGTATGGGTATTCTTTTTAAAAAGGGAAAAATCATCAGGAAAGTGCATGAGGATCGCCTTGTTGAGGTGTTGTTCCAAGAAATCAAACAATATGAATTAGATCAGAATTAAAGCAAACACCCTTGAGATAGAGATTCAGGGGTTTTCTTGCCTAATTTTTATAACTGTCACGGGCAGACCGTATTCTGGCCTCGGCCTGTCCACAACGAAACATGAAAGAATGTTAGAGGCGTCTACTTTTTCATGTAAACACCCATGCCTTAGCGGGCACAACGAATATTGGGTCGTAGACGCGGAGCCAAATGATATCATGCCGCCCCCCCCGACGGGCAATGGGCCCGGCCGGAACCGTAGACGGCACAATTGGCCGGTTCCTATTACCCATCGGGGGGGGC
>Ga0208900_1000332_pt1 | contig 30438 bp, 14 predicted proteins | sample AntAceMetag02UKK_FD_184763 | JGI IMG/M metagenome (GOLD analysis project Ga0208900, IMG submission 184763) | Saline lake microbial communities from Ace Lake, Antarctica - Antarctic Ace Lake Metagenome 02UKK (SPAdes) (version 2) | ecosystem: Environmental > Aquatic > Non-marine Saline and... | reverse complement strand
ATGCTCTTGGAACTATCCCTGGTTTTAAAGCAAATAAAAATGAAGTGTTCCCCGTTCCAATCGAAGAAATCGAATTCTCTGCCGGAAACTGGACACAAAATGATGGTTATTAATAATCAAAAATATAATTAAAGATGAAACGACTTAAAAATATAATAGCTTTAATGATTATCCTCGTTTTTGCAGTTGCCTGCGAAAAAGAGATCGATAATCTGGATAAACTAAATGGTGTTACCGCACCGACCGATGTTACCACAACTTTTGATGTTTCCCAGGACAACAGCGGTTTGGTAACCATACTTCCCAACGCAGTTGGAGTAACCGCGTACTGGATTACTTTTGGAGATACCGTACCCGAAACAGCTACTAAATATGGCCTCAATGAAGCAATTACACATAAATATTCTGAAGGTGTATTTACGGTGGGTGTTACTGCTGAAGGATTAACAGGATTAACTACAAAAATTGAACAGGAACTTACCGTTTCGTTCAAAGCCCCGGAAGACATTGTGGTAACAGTTACCCCGGATCCTACAAATCCACTGATTATATCAGTATCAGCAACGGCAACTTATGCTACCGTAATGGACATTTATTTCGGGGATGTGGAAAATGAAGAACCTGTACTTGTACTTCCCGATAGTGTTGCTATGCATACCTACGAAGAAGCAGGAGATTATGTACTTACAGTTGAAGCAAAAAGTGCTGGTGCTGCAAGCACAGTTTACAGCGAAACAATTACCATCAGCGAAGCTTCGGATCCTGTAATGCTTCCGATTGGCTTCGAATCATTTACCATAAACTATGCTTTCGGAAATTTTGGCGATGCTACTTCCACAGTTATCGACAACCCGGATGCATCAGGAATTAATACAAGTGCAAGGGTTGGCCAATTGGTTAAAGCCCTCAACGCCGATACCTGGGCCGGAAGTCTTTTGACACTTGGAAGCCCCATTGATTTTTCAAGCAAAAAACTTTTCAAAATGAAAGTTTGGTCGCCAAAATCTGGTATAATTGTTAAACTCAAAGTTGAGAATTTGGATGATGATCAAATAAACCACGAAGTGGATGCAACAAACACTGTATCTGACCAGTGGGAAGAATTGTCGTTCGATTTTTCAGGTATCGATATGAACAATGATTACCAAAAAGTAGTTGTGTTTTTCGACTTCGGTAATCCAGGCGATGATGCCATTTATTATTTTGATGATATCAAATTAACCAGTTCAGCGCCAAGTACCGGCATTGCAGGAATTTGGAAAGTAGCCCCCGAAATCGAATCGCTGGGAGTTGGCCCGAACCAGGGGGATATTTCATGGTGGTCGATAGGCGAGGCTGACCTTACTGCAAGAGCATGTTTCTTTGACGACACCTACGTTTTTGGTGCTGATGGTTCTTTCAGCAACGTGTTGGGGGCTGAAACCTGGATAGAAGGATGGCAAAACGGCGGTGGCGATGAAGGTTGCGGAGCCCCGGTTGCCCCCCACGATGGAACCGTTGCAGCCACTTACATTTACGATGCCGGTGCAGGTACTCTTGCACTCAATGGAACAGGTGCCTACCTTGGTATTCCTAAAGCATTCAATGGCGGCGAACTTGCCGATCCTTCCGAAGCTCCCGAATCGATAACTTATATTACCGAACTTTCGGAAGATAATTCTGTAATGATAGTAGATATTAATGTAGGCACTGCCTGGTGGAGGTATAAACTTATAAAAGAAGGTGGTGGCACAGAACCTACACCACTCGAAGGAACATGGCAGGTAGCACCGGAAGCCGAATCGCTCGGCGTTGGCCCCAACCCCGGAGATATTTCCTGGTGGTCTATAAGCGAGGCTGACCTTACTACAAGAGCCTGTTTCTTTGACGACACCTACGTTTTTGGTGCTAATGGCTCATTTAGTAATGTGGTAGGAACTGAAACATGGATAGAAGGATGGCAAAATGGTGGTGGCGATGAAGGCTGTGCAGCCCCGGTGGCCCCACACGATGGATCACTTGCAGCTACTTACACTTACGACGCCGGCGAAGGCACCGTTACCCTCAATGGGACGGGTGCTTACCTTGGTATTCCTAAAGCATATAATGGCGGCGAACTCACTGCTCCTTCCGAGGCACCGGAATCGATAACTTATCTTATCGAACTTTCGGAGGGTAATTCAGTAATGATTGTGGATATCAATGTAGGCACTGCCTGGTGGAGATATAAGCTTGTAAAAAATTAAAAATTAAGAAATAATGAAAATAATAAATCTAAATATTCTATCCATTTTTGCCGGGCTGCTGCTCATCATGAGCGCCTGCCAAAAAGATCAATACGACCTCGGCGAACTTGTAACACCAACAAACCTAAGTGTAACTTACGAAATTGTTGGCGTGGATGCTGATAATCCAAACGGTGATGGAACCGGAGTGGTAAATTTTACTGCCACCGCCGACAATGCCATAACCTTCACTTTTAATTTTGGTGATGGAAGCGACATTAAATCTTCGCCAAGTGGAAAAATAACAAAACAATTCTCGATTACCGGGGTGAACACCTACCAGGTAAAAGTTTCGGCGGTAGGTACCGGTGGAATCACAAGCGATAAAACCAATGCCCTGGAAGTACTCAGCACTTTTGAAGATGCTGAAGCATTATTGTTCCTGACTGGCGGGAGTTCAAAATCATGGTTTTGGGCAGCCGACCAACCCGAACATGTGGGCATGGGACCCACATCAGAAGATTATGGAGAGTTGGATTATACCTGGCCCAATTGGTGGAGAGCCGCTCCCTGGGAGAAATCATGTATGTACGATGCAGAATTTGTTTTTACGAAAACAGGTCTTGGGTTAAGTTTTGAGCAAATTGCCGGCCCTGCATATATCCCCGGTACTTATGCCGGAGATATTGGCGTGCCAGGTGATAAATGTTATTTAAGCGACACCGTTCCAAACTTGGTCGGGGTTAAGAATGTTTTTTTCTCACCCTCCTCCTCCAAAGCATCAATTGATGGCGGATACAGAGGTACAACAATGACATTCTCAAACAATGGTTTTATGGGTTGGTGGGTTGGAACCAGCGAGTACGACATCATCGAAGTAACTGAAAATATTCTAAAAGTTAGAATAAAGGAAGATGAAACCCAGGCATGGTACCATATTTTCACCAATGTGAGACCTATAGAAGAAAAATAAAAGTTTGTTAAACCCCACCCCCTTTCTCTCTTATGAAAAGGGTGGGAGTTTAACTTACCCATATTGTAATTGCTTTTTTTAAATTAAACACATAAATCGATGAGCCATCAAAAATTCGCTTTAGCCTGGACAGGCACAGGAATTATCCTTTCATCACTGATGATACTCTTTTTCTTTGCCTTGATATCTTGTGAAAAAGATAATGAAGATGCTGCTTTTAATGCAGATTTTAACTTCGAATACATTGATGATAATAATGTACAATTTACCAATGCCTCCAATGGTGAATATTATTCGATGATATGGAATTTCGGCAATGGCACTTCTGACACTACCACCGAAAAGAAAAAAAATTACCACATTTATTATTCCGAGGCCGGTGATTATGAAGTGTCGCTTAGGCTGACAAATTTCACGGGTACCAACAAAACCATTAGCAAAACAGTAAGCATTTCAAACAGCTTCCTGGAACTTTCTTTTACCGCGGTGGTCGAACCGGAAAACCCAAACGTAGCGTTACTTACAAACACAACTCAAGGATCGATCGATTCGTTTAAGTGGCTATACCTCGATGTTGAAGTTGAAAATGAAACGGAACACCTTGCCTTTTTTCCGTTGGCCGGAGATTATGATGTGGAACTGGTCGTTACAAAAAACGGCACTGATCACTCCATGATTCATTCGGTGAACATCACGCAGGATGCTCCTAACGTTGAACCTTCGTTTACGGCTGTTGTGCAATCCGGCAATCCAAACCAGGTACTGCTCACAAATACAACACAGGAATCCATCGATTCGTTTAAGTGGCTATACCTCGATATGGAAGTGGAAAATGAAACCGAGCACCTCGCCTATTTTCCCTCTGCCGGAGTTTTTGATGTGGAACTCATCGTAACAAAAAACGGTGCTGATTATTCACGAATACAGTCGGTAAACATCACCCAGGATGACCCCGACCTTTTATGGTCAGAAGAATTTGATTACACAGGCTCACCTAACACTGCAAAATGGAACATGGAAACCGGCGGTGGTGGCTGGGGCAATAATGAGCTCCAGTATTACAAAAACACGCAAAGCAATGCCAAAGTTGAGAATGGTTTACTTACCATTACCGCCAGGGAAGAATCTTTCGGTGGCCGAAATTATACCTCGGCTCGTATAACTACCCAAAGTAAGTTCGATTTCAAATACGGCAGGATTGAAGCCCGCATAAAACTCCCCTATGGTAAAGGGCTATGGCCTGCGTTTTGGATGCTGGGAAAAAATATAAATTCAGTAAGCTGGCCTGCCTGTGGCGAAATCGATATTATGGAAATGGTTGGCGGCACAGGCTGGGACAACACCTGCCATTCCACACTGCATTGGGAAGATATTAATGGTAACCATGGTTCGCATGGTGATAGCCACCAGCTTTCGTCAGGGATTTTTGCCGATGATTTTCACGTGTTTTCCCTTGAATGGGACAGCGAGGTAATCAGGGCTTATGTGGATGATATACATTACTACACCATCGCCATTAACGAACCGCAGTTTGACGAGTTCCGTCAAAACTTCTTCATCATTCTCAACCTTGCCGTAGGCGGCAACTGGCCGGGTTCGCCCGATGCTACCACTACCTTTCCCCAAACTATGCAGGTGGATTATGTAAGAGTTTATCAAGAATAATTTTTTAATAATGTTAGCTTCATAGCGAAATCAATTACCCCGACTTTTAAGTCGGGGATTATAAAGGCATAGGCAATCCCCTCCTGTTTTTTCTGTAAAAATGCCTTCGGCATTTTTATAGAAAAAACAGGAGGCCGAAGCCATCGAAAAATTCAAATAGGATAGTATTCATCACGAATAGTGTAGAAATTTATAATTCAATAATATGCTAAAACAGCTACTAAGTCTTGCATTCATCATTTTTCTACTAACATCCTGCAATATGCAAACCACAGACAATTCCGGGGAGAAACATGCAGAAAATAATGCAGGATTTTTTGAGCTGGTGTGGCAGGATGAATTTGATTACACGGGTCTGCCTGATTCTACAAAGTGGCTGTACGACACCGAAGGAAACGATGCCGGTTGGGGAAACAATGAAGCACAGGTTTATACCATAGCCAAAAAAGAAAATGCGCATGTTGAAAATGGAATCCTATCCATCCGGGCGGTGAATGAACTTATCGGAAATAAAGATTTCACATCCGCAAGGCTGGTTTCAAAAGCCGACTGGAAATATGGTAAGGTTGAGGTAAATGCTAAATTACCTGCTGGCCGTGGAACATGGTCGGCCATCTGGATGATGCCGGGTGGATGGACTTTTTATGATGGAAACTGGCCCGACATTGGCGAAATCGACATCATGGAACACGTGGGCCACAACCTGGGTATTATCCATGCCTCGGCTCACTCCAGGGATTATCAATGGCAAAAGGGAACACAAAAATCGGCAACGATAGATATTCCTGATGTCGCCGAAAAATTCCATTCTTACATTGTAGAATGGACCCCGGGGCTAATGACAGCCTCGGTTGACGACAGCGTATATTTTGAATACCACAACGAAGGTTTGGGCGAAACAAAATGGCCCTACGACAAACCCTTCTACCTCATCCTAAACCTTGCCGTTGGCGGTGCATGGGGAAATATGCACGGAATAGATACCACAGCATTCCCACAAACAATGCAAATCGACTACGTGAGGATTTACAAAAAGCAGGGCTATTAATATTTCAGTTTACACAAATGAAAAAAGGAAAAATATATCTGGGCGAAAATGAAATTAAAACAGCCCATGCCGAGGTATCAGGTAAGATTGTTGAAATTGATGGTGAGAAATATTACCAGATCAAGAACTACCATGAAATGCCTGATTTTTTTATCAGCGTTGTTAGCGACTCCAACCATTGGATGTTTATTTCTAGCACCGGTTCTTTGTCGGCAGGACGAAAGGATCGCGAAAATGCATTATTCCCTTATTATACCGATGATAAAATCCATGACTACAAAGGCATCACCGGAAGTAAATCTTGTTTTCTAATTAAAATAAATGGGAAAAAATGCCTCTGGGAACCCTTTACTTACCATTCAGAAAAGTTTTATAATATTAGCACGCGCCTCTATAAAAGCATTTATGGAAACAGTATAATTTTTGAAGAAACAAATAATGACCTGGGCCTCAGTTTTAGGTATGGGTGGTACAACAGCGAAAAGTTTGGCTTTGTAAAAAAATCCACACTCATAAACCTTAATCAAGCCAATTGCAATATTGAAATACTGGATGGTATTCAAAATATTATTCCACACGGTGTTGGTTACAACTTTCAAAACGAGTACAGCAACCTTTCGGATGCCTACAAAAAAAGTGAGCAGATCGAAGGAACTACTTTGGGCTTATACATGTTGAGCGCAATTCCTGTTGACCGGGCCGAGCCCAGCGAAGCCTTAAAAGCAAGCACTGTTTGGTCGCTGGGTTTTGGCGGGCAAAGCCAAATACTCATTTCCGATAAGCAGGTCGAAAATTTCAAAAATGGATTTGAGCTTGAACCTGAGTATGATGTTCGCGCAAAACGGGGAGCATATTTTATCCATGCAAATGTAGTACTTGCCCAACATAAAAAACAGGAATGGTTTACAGTTGCCGAAATAAACCAAAGCAGCACGGATGTTGGAAATTTGAAGCACTTCATCAGCAACACTCCCGGTATTAACGCATTGATCGAAAAAGACATTCTTCAAGGCACTTTGAACCTGAAAAAAATGGTGGCTTTTGCCGATGGTTTTCAATTAACGAATACCGATTTGTGCTATGCACGCCATTATACCAATACGCTTTTTAACATTATGCGTGGAGGTATTTTTGTTAATAATTACACCATCGATATCCAGGATTTCAAAAAATATTTATTTACAATTAATCGGTCGATCGCAGAAAAATACCAGTCCTGGATTGAAAGCATCCCAACCGGGATTTCATACAATGCCCTGGTTGATTTGGCCCGCGAAAATGGCAATGCCGATTTGCTTAGGATTACCTTAGAATATTTGCCACTAACCTTTAGCCGGAGACATGGCGACCCCAGCCGGCCCTGGAACATGTTTTCGATAGAAACAAAAAATGATGATGGTTCTATAAAATATTACTATGCCGGAAACTGGCGCGATATTTTTCAAAACTGGGAAGCCTTGTGCTATGCTTACCCCGATTTTATCGAGGGGATTATTGCCAAATTTGTGAATGCTTCAACCATCGATGGTTACAACCCTTACCGCGTTACGCGCGATGGCCTCGACTGGGAAAGTCCCGACCCGCACGACCCCTGGGCATATATTGGCTACTGGGGCGACCACCAGATTATTTACCTCGAAAAATTACTGGAGCTTTCAAATAATTTCCACCCCGGCAAGCTGGATTTTTGGCTTACCAACAAAATCTTCACTTACGCCAACGTACCTTACCGGATTAAATCTTACGAAAAAATTTACCAGGATCCTAAAAATACTGTGGATTTTGATGATGGGCTGAATACCAAAATCAAGGCTGAAACAGAATATATGGGAGCCGATGCCAAACTGCTGAAAAATAAATCGGGTGAGAAAATCTATAAAGTAAACCTGAGCGAAAAAATACTGGCAACACTTTTATCCAAGCTGAGCAACTTTATTCCGGAGGCCGGAATATGGATGAACACCCAGCGCCCCGAATGGAATGACGCCAACAATGCGCTCGTGGGTAACGGAACTTCGATGGTTACGCTGTATTACCTCAGGAGGTTTTTAAAGTTTTGGGATGATAAATTTTCCACAGCTAAAATCGACAGCGTAGTTGTTTCGGTGGAAATAGCTGAATTATTTGAAAATATTCAAGGCTTTTTGCACGAAAATGCTCCCCTATTGGAAAAAGGATTTTCAAATACTGACCGCAAAAAATTTGCCGACCACCTTGGCAACGCCCACTCGGAGTACAGGAATCAAATTTATGGTCATTCCTTTTCGGGAAAATCAAAAGAACTCACCATAAAAAATCTTGCTGATTTCATTATTTTATGCCTGAAATATATGGATCAGTCCATCGTGGCAAACAAACGAAGCGATGGCTTGTACCATGCCTATAATTTGATTTCATTAAATGATGATAGTGTTTCTATTCGCCATTTGTACGAAATGCTCGAAGGCCAGGTTGCAGTATTGAGTTCCGGCTTTTTATCGACAAGCGAAAGCCTCGAAGTTTTGGATGCCTTGAAAAAGAGCCAAATTTACCGTGCCGATCAATACAGTTACATGCTTTACCCCGACAGGCAGTTACCGCGTTTTATGGAGAAAAACACCATTCCTCCCGAAGCTGTAAAGGCATCCCCACTATTAACAAAACTTATCGAAGACAAAGAAGCAACCATCATCCAAAAAGATGATTCAGGACAATACCATTTCAACAGTAATTTCAGAAATGCTGATATTCTTGCATCGGCACTCGAAACCCTTGCAAATAGTGAATACCAGCAATTGATTTTAAAAGAGAAAAAAGAAATTCTGGCTATTTACGAAGAAGTTTTCGACCACCAGTCCTTTACCGGACGATCTGGAACTTTTTTCGGTTACGAAGGATTGGGCTCTATTTATTGGCACATGGTTTCCAAGCTTTTGCTTTGCACACAGGAATATTTTTTTAGGGCGATTGAAGAAGGCGCAGCACCTTCAGTTATTGGGCAATTAAAAAATCATTACTACGAAATAAAAGCCGGGATTGGCTTGTACAAAAAACCGGACTTATATGGCTCCTTCCCTACCGATGCCTACTCGCATACACCGGCAAACGCGGGTGTAAAACAACCGGGGCTGACCGGCCAGGTGAAAGAAGATATTATTTCACGCATTGGCGAAATGGGTGTTATCATCCAAAAAGGAAAAATTATTTTCAAACCGCATTTACTCAATCATGAGGAAATATTGGATAAGGAAGGCGTTTTTGAATACTTTTCGCTCAAAGGAGAAGCCCGCCAAATATCCCTAAATAAAAACCAGATCGGTTTTACAATTTGCCAGGTGCCCGTGGTTTACAACTTTACAAACAAAGACATAATAACTGTTGAATATGAAAATGGCACAAACGCTTACCTTAAGGGAAATTCGCTGGACAAGCAAACAAGTAATTCGATTTTTAGCCGGAGTGGAAATATAAAGCAAGTCAATGTATCGATAAACACACCAAAATATGTCTAGCTACAACGAAGAAAAGATTTTGACCTTAACCGGGATTCAGGTCCTGCCAAGAAAACAGGATGAATTATTCGCGCTGTTTCATAAAGTGATAGAACAAAAAATGCACGGCTTATGCTTTAGTCCCTATCTTGATGGGCAAGAACCCGGTTTTCAATTGTCGGAGGAACAAATACGAAGAAGAATAGAAATCATCAAGCCACACACGAAATGGATCAGGACTTTTTCGTGTACCGAAGGCAACGAAATGATTCCAGGAATTGCAAAAGAATATGGCCTGAAAACCCTTGTTGGAGCCTGGTTGGGTGAAGATGAAAGTATCAATGAGCAGGAAATTGTGAACCTCATCAAAATAGCCAAAGCCGGCCATGCCGATATTGCAGCTGTTGGTAATGAGGTGATGTACCGTGGCGATTTAACCGAGGCGGAACTATTGGTTTATATAAACCGGGTAAAAAGCGAAATCCCTGGAATCCCCGTGGGTTATGTTGATGCTTATTATCAATTTGAAGATCGCCCAAACATTACCAAAGCCTGCGATGTAATACTCGCAAATTGCTATCCTTTTTGGGAAGGTTGCAACCTCGATTATTCTTTGCTCTACATGAAGGATATGTACCACAGAACCCTGAAAGTGGCAAATGGTAAAAAAGTAATTATAAGCGAAACCGGCTGGCCAAACCAGGGCGAAGAGTTTTATGGGGCAGAACCATCCTCAAAAAATGCACTCATTTATTTCCTCAATACCCAAAAATGGTCGCGGGAAGAGGATATTGAGATGTTCTATTTTTCATCTTTTGATGAAGCCTGGAAAACCAGTGATGAAGGAACTCTTGGTGCATTTTGGGGACTGTGGGATAAGCAGGAGAAATTGAAATATTAATGAGGGTTCGTTGATAGGTTTTAGTTTCCCGCAGATAACGCAGAATATCGCTGATAATAATTTGTAAAAACCAGCCTTGCCTGCTTCGCGAGGCAGGCCTTGACCTTTCTCCGCCAGATGGCGGAAAGGGAGGCCAGCCGCAAAAGCGACTGCCGTAGCCAATGCGGTGGCATCCTCTCCACCAACTGGCGGAGGAGTTAGAGGGGGTCTTTGTTAAAGGTTATCAGAAAAATCCAACTGCACAGCGCAGGATTGCAGATGAGTTAGAGGGGGTCTTTGTAAAATGTAATTTGAGTAGAAAGTAATAGCTAACTAATTTCAATAATTTTCAATAGAAAAAAAGACAAATTTAATTATGAAGTATGAAAACTGGGATAATTAAAAGATTGAGACTTGCAGGTTTAATGCTCTTTATAGCAGCAATACTAAGCCTGACAGCTTGCAATCAAAACATGAATTCAGATAAAAATTCGATGGAAAAATCTACACAAGAATCAAAAGAGGTTTTGCAAGCAAAAGGTGATTTATTAATGGGAGTTTCCGAGGCAGTTTGTTATTCGGGTTTCAGGAGCGGGCAGCATCCCGACCGGGGCATCGGAGCTGTGAATCCATCCTACGAAGAAACCCTGGAAGACCTTAACATGCTCATCGATCAAACCAATTTTAGGTTAATCAGGGTTTACGATTCGGGTGATAATACGGAGATGGTTTTGCGTGTCATCAACGAAAATAAAATCCCTATCAAAGTAATGCTGGGCATTTGGCTGCAAGCCGAATTAAGTGCCCACGAAACCTGTGAATGGTTAACTGAACCCATCCCGAATGAAGAGCTACAAAAAAATAAGAAGGAGAATTTACTCGAAATCGAAAAGGGAATCAAACTGGCTCGTGAATATAAAGATATTGTGGTGGCTGTAAATGTGGGCAACGAAGCCCTTGTGGATTGGAACGATCACAAAGTGGATACCGACACAATAATTTCCTATGTTCAAAGAGTAAAGCAAGCCATCAATCAACAAGTTACGGTAGCGGACAATTACAAGTGGTGGGCAGACCATGGAACTGCGCTTGCCGATGCCGTAGATTTTATTTCGATACATACCTACCCGCTGTGGGAAGGAAAAGATATTGAGGAGGGCATGTCGTTTACCATCCAAAATGTAATGGAGGTAAGAAAAGCCCTGCCCAATGCCAGAATTGTAATCAGCGAAGCAGGCTGGGCCTCGGTAGCTTCCGAATTTGGTGACCGTGCCAGCGAAGAAAAACAACTCCAATACTACAATGAATTCATGGGCTGGTCGAAAGAAAACAATATCACCACTTTCTTTTTTGAAGCTTTTGATGAGGATTGGAAAGGAAATCCGAATGATATGATGGGAGCCGAAAAGCACTGGGGGCTTTTTACAGTTGACCGCGAGCCGAAGAAAGTAATGAATACATCTTTAACAAAAAACTAAATGGCACATTTTAAAACAGCAGCGAGAGATAGAGTACCCATTGGGCAGAAAATGGCTTTTGGATCAGGTCATTTTATACTTAATATTTTACCTGGTACACTTGGTGTTTTTATTCAATTCTTCCTTCTGACAGCTTGGGGAGTTGATCCTTTATGGGCTGGCGTTTTGGGTGGAGTACCAAGAATATTCGATGCTTTAACTGACCCCATAATGGGTTTCATTTCAGACAATACCAAATCCAGATGGGGACGCAGAAGACCCTACATTTTTTCAGGAGCAATCATTAGTGGCATACTCTTCTTTTTGATGTGGCAGCTCGACGATAATGCCTCACAAACATATATTATTTGGCACGTAATGGTTCTTCAAATCCTCTTCCTTGTTGGTAATACAATGTTTGCAACACCACTGGTGGGTCTTGGCTACGAAATGTCATCTGATTATAATGAAAGAACAAGATTAATGAGTTTTGCCAACAGCATGGGACAAATCGCATGGATCATTGTGCCCTGGCTGTATGTTATCATCCCAGACTCAAATACCTTTAATACGCAAACTGAAGGTGTGCGGACTATGGCTCTTATTGTAGGTGCAATGACTATTTTCTTTGGAATTCTACCGGCACTGTTTACAAAGGGCATTAAGTCGGCAAACATGGGAAATCGGCAAAAAATTACTTTCAAAACACTTTCCTCCAACATGAAAGAATTGTTTGCAGGTATTGTTCAGGTTTCTAAAAACAAACCATTTATGAAATTATGTGGAGCTACATTTTTAGTTTTTAATGGCTTCCAGCTTGTAGCGGCATTCGGCGTTTTTATTATTGTATTTTATATTTATAGCGGCAGTTACGAATTAGCTGGAACCTGGCCAGCTTGGTTTAATACAATTAATGCAATGCTTACTGCTTTTCTGGTTATACCAATAATTTCAAAAATGGCAAATAAATGGGGAAAGAAAAATGCCTTTTTAATCTCAACTGCCCTATCCATTGTAGGCTATATACTAAAATGGTGGGGCTTCGATAAAGAACTAAATTTTAAATTTAACGAAACAAGTATAGGGCAAGGATTAAATTCAGCCCTAGGCTCTCTCTTCGAATATTTAAACCCGATATTGGATAATGTTGGGATGTCGTGGTTTTCTATTGATCCGGGTAGTGAAATATCATGGCTTATGTTTTTACCTATCCCATTATTTGCTTTTGGAATGGGAGGATTATTCACCTTAATGATGAGTATGACAGCCGATGTTTGTGACCTGGATGAGCTGGAAAACGGAATGCCGCGTAAAGAAGGAACCTATGGTGCTATTTATTGGTGGATGGTAAAATTAGGGCAAGCCATCGCCTTGGTGATTGGAGGATTGGTGCTAAAATTAGTTGGTTTTGATCCAAACGAAACTTTGCAATCTGCTGAAACAATGACGCGTCTTCGTGTTGCCGACATTATTATTCCAGCCTTAACCGCTTTTTTGGCTCTGTTGGTAATGTGGAAATATGACCTTACCGAAGAAAAAGCCCATGATATTAAAACTCAATTGGTTGAACGAAGAGGAGAATTGTAAACTAAAACCAAGCAGATATGAAAATCTTTAAATTTATCATTATCATTTTTCTAATGGCCAGCTTAGGTGCCTGCAATCAAAATACCCTGTTGGTCGATGTTTATGAAACTTCCGCCGGTGGGAACAAACTTAATAAACTAACCGAGTTTTCTTCAGGAAGCAATGCTGTTAATGTACAGTTGTTTCCAGACCAAAAATATCAAACCATCACCGGATTTGGTGGTTCTTTTACCGAATCCTCGGCCTATTTACTTAATCAGTTAAGCAAAAAAAATCGTGAATTGATTTTGAATGCGTATTTTGGATTAGGTGGCGCCAGATATTCCCTAACCCGCACACACATCAATTCATGCGATTTTTCATTGAGCAATTATTCCTACGCTCCTGCTAAAGATAAAGAATTAAAAGACTTTTCCATTGATGAAGATCGCGATGATATCATCCCAATGATTAAAGAGGCCATGGCTATTTCAGAAGATGGTTTCAAAATCATTTCCTCACCCTGGACTGCACCTCCGTGGATGAAGGACAACAACAATTATGTAGGTGGTAAATTGCTGCCCGAATATTACGACACCTGGGCATTATTTTTCTCAAAATATATAGAAGCCTATAAAAACGAAGGGATTGACATTTGGGGACTAACAGTAGAAAATGAACCTCTGGGAAATGGCAACAATTGGGAAAGCATGCACTTTTCTGCCGAAGAAATGGGCCATTTTGTAAATAATTATTTATCTCCGCAACTCAAGGCAAACGGCCATCAAACAAAAATTCTTGCCTACGATCAAAACCGTGATGAGCTGGAAGAATGGGCAGATGTTATTTACGGCAATCCCGAATACAAAAGTGTTTTTGATGGTTTTGCTTTACATTGGTATGCCAGCACCTTCGAATGGTTTCCCGAAGTATTAAACTATACACATAATACAGCACCTGATAAATACCTTATCCAAACAGAAGCCTGTGTAGATTCCGAAATCCCCCACTGGAATGATGATGCCTGGTACTGGAGCAAAGAAGCAACTGACTGGGGCTGGGACTGGGCACCCGAAGATCAAAAAGCCCTACACCCGAAATATGTGCCCGTTTATCGCTATGCAAGAGATATTATTGGTTGTTTGAATAACCATGTGGATGGATGGGTTGACTGGAATATGGTACTTGACAAACAGGGCGGCCCCAACTGGTTTGAAAACTGGTGCTTGGCTCCGGTTATCGTTGACCCGGAAAAAGATGAAGTATATTTTACGCCTTTGTATCACACTATGGCACACTTCAGTAAATTTATCAGACCTGGGGCTGTTAGAATAGGATTTGAAAACCAGGATTCGGAATTAATGATTACAGCAGCTCAGAATCCCGATGGATCGATTGCCATGGTAATTTTAAATATGAATAGTACACCGAAAAATTTAAAGATTTCATTACAATCTCAATCTGTTGCGATTCAAATCAGCGCACAAGCCCTGCAAACTATCATAATTCCATCATCAAAACAATAATTAGCTATGAATACGATCAAGTATATCCTACCCACATTATTACTTGCCAGCCTCTTAGTTTTCTGCACCAGGGCAAAAGAAAAGGAGACGGTTAGTGTTTCAGGACGCCAGATATTGGTAAATGAAGTTCCATATTTTATCAAAGGCGTATGCTACCATCCTGTTCCAAAAGGCAGCAATGATAGAAATTTTGACGGCCTGGCCACAGACCTCGCCCTGATGCAGGAAGCCGGTATAAATACGATCAGGGTGTATTCGCCCATTGACGACAAGGCTGTTTTGGACGAAATAGATGCTGCTGGTCTTAAACTCATCATTGGTTTTGGCTACAACCAAAATGGCTACTATGATATTTTATCCGGCTCATTTCTCGATTATATCGAAAAATACAAAACCCATCCGGCCATACTTCTTTGGGAATTAGGTAATGAGTATAACTACCATCCTGAGTGGTTTGGGGGGGATATGAAAAACTGGTATTCAGCATTAAATAATGCTGCGGAAAAAATCCATGAACTTGATCCGGATCATCCGGTTACCACTGCTCATGGAGATTTACCAAATAGCCAGACCCTTACCTTGTGCCCAAGTATTGATGTTTGGGGAATGAATGTGTATCGTTGGGATGATCCGGGCAATATTTTCCAGGAATGGAAAGCCCTTAGCGAAAAACCCATGTACCTTGCCGAAGCTGGTGCCGACAGCTATATGGCTGCCACTATGAATGGTTACGAAAAAGGACTGAATGAAAAAGCACAAGCCGATGCCACTAGAAATATTTTGGGTGATATTTTTAATAATACCGAGATATGCTCAGGTGTAACATTGTTTGCTTTTAACGATGAGTGGTGGAAAGCCGGCAACAACAACACCCAGGATCCTGGGGGCTGGGCTCCCGAAAGCGGTGGTGTTCCTTATGACGGCGCAGCCAATGAAGAATACTGGGGAATTGTAGATATCAACAGAAATAAGAAACAGGCTTTTGATGTGGTGGTGAATTTTTATACAAAAAAATAAACTACTAGTATCAAGTATATCGGCATTAAGCTTTCATTCAAAGCAAAATTGAATGACAAGACTCTTGGGAAAATCAAGATAGATCTTGAAGAAAAGAAAATTGGAAATGAACTTGATTAATACTGACGATTACTCATTTATAAATTATTTACTAACAAATAAAAATTTAAAATTATGAAGAAACTTTTATTAGGATTAATGATGCTTTTTGCAGTAACTTTTGCTTTCGCACAAGTAGCTGGAACATGGAAAGTTGCACCAGTAGCCGGTTCACTTGGTGTTGGCCCAACTCAAGGCGACATAAGCTGGTGGTCAATTGATGCCGCCGGTATTATTCAAAGAGACTGCTTTTTTGACGACAAATATGTTTTCAATGAAGACGGAAGTTTTAATAATGTTATGGATGATTGGACATGGGTTGAAGGATGGCAAGGTGTTGCTGCCGATCAATGCGATGTACCGGTTTACCCCCATGACGGATCAAATGCGGCAACATGGGTTTATGATGAAGGTGCTGCTACGCTAACTCTCGATGGTACAGGAGCATATATGGGAATTCCCAAAGCAGTTAATGGAGCTGAACTTACTAATCCCTCTCAAGCTCCTGCATCCATTACATATCTTGTAACAGCAATTAGTGCTACCGAAATGACACTTGATATTTCGTTTGGAACTGGATGGTGGCGTTTTATCATGGCCAAGGAAGCTGCATCCGGAGAAGATGCAAGCTTAAGCGACTTAAAAGTTGATGGAGAAACTATTGATGGTTTCTCATCAGGTATTGTTGACTATACTTATGGCCTTCCTGAAGGAACTGTTGATGTTCCTCAAATTACCTCTGCTACACCAACTGATCCTGCGGTAACCAGTGTTGTGATAACACAAGCAACAACAATTCCTGGTGATGCAACCGTTGTGGTTACTTCTGCCAATGGCAACGTAAACACCACCTACACTGTATCTTATGTTTTTACTACCGAATTATTACTCCCCGTTACATTTGATGAAGGTTTAAATTATGATTTGACTGATTTCGGAGGAAATGCATCCGAAATTATTGTTGATCCCACCAATGCAGCAAACATGGTTGCCAAATCCATTAAAACTGAAACCGCCGAACTTTGGGCGGGAACAACAGTTGGCGGAGCAGCAGGTTTCGCTGTTCCTATTCCTTTTGCTGAAGGCTCAACAACAATGACGGTAAGGGTTTGGTCGCCAACAGCAGGAACACCCATTCGTTTGAAGGTTGAAGACTTTAACGATCCCACAAAAAGTGTAGAAACCGAAACTCCAACCACCCTGGCCGAAGCCTGGGAGGTGATAACTTTTGATTTTAGTAACGAAGCGCCTGGCACCGAACCCATTCATTTTGAATATTATTTCAATAAAGCTTCCATCTTTTTCAATTTTGGAATAACCGGTGCTGTAGCCGGCGAACAAACCTACTACTGGGACGATATGGAATTTGGTGGCGGTGTTGAACCCAAACCTCTTCTCGCTGTCGATGTTCAGGATAATTTTGAAGATAATGGATGGGCAACCATCACAACCTGGCAATTCCAGGATCCTGATTTAATGGACATCACCATTAGTCCGGATCCGGTAAATGCCCAAAATTATGTGCTGGATTATATGAGATCGGGTAGTTTTGAATATACCAACGCCCAATTTATTTTAGCCCACCGTATGGATTTATCTTCACGCAACATGTTTGAAGTGATGGCATATTTTCCTTCAACAAACGATTATTCGGGTGATCTGACACCAACTTTAGCACTAAAATTACAAAACAGTTTGTTGGGTGGTGAAGCATGGACAACACAAACAGAGGTAAAACTTACTGTTGATCAATTTGACACGTGGATTCCATTAATTTTTGATTTTAGTGTTGCAGCTGATAGGGATGATTACGATCAAGTGGTAGTTCAATTTGGTGGTGAAGGGCACTTGACTGCAGGGCAATTTTATCTTGATAACCTGATGCTTCAAGGCGGGGTCTCTATTTTTGAACCTCAAAATTCACTGCTGGAAATTTATCCAAACCCGGCCAATGATGTTATCAACATTCCACAATTTAATAATCTTACACAGTTCGAAATGTTTAACATAAGCGGACAAAAAGTAATGAATTACACCAGTGTTCCCCAACAAATTCAGGTGAGCGATTTACCCGAAGGCGTTTATATGATTAAAGCCACTAATAATAGTGGTCAGCAATTTACAACAAAGTTCGTTGTTCAATAAACATTTACCTCCGGCCCAGGATTTCAAACCTGGGTCGGATTTTTTTAATTCTTGCTACCCGGCTTTAACCGGGGTTAAAGCTTGTTCAATTTAATTTACACTTAATTTAAAAACCTCTTCTTATGAAAAATTTATTACTTGGTTTAGTATTATTTTTTACGCTTAATGCTTATTCTCAAAATACGCATACTGTCAACTTCGAGGTACTTGGTTCTGGTGCTAACTGGGACTGGACGATTGAAGAAAATGGGGCTAACCCACCCCTTGAGTTTATTGCAAACCCTGTAGGTGGTGGCATAAATTCAAGCCCTACCGTTGCAAAATTTATTGCTATGGCTGGTGGGGAACCCTGGGCTTTGTGCTATACTGATGATGATGGCGAGTTTACCTTCAATGCCTCTAACTCTACCGTTAAAATTTTAGTATATAAAGAAATTACCAGCAATGTGGCCATTAAATTCGAAGGCTTTAGTCCCGCCATTGAAATTCAAATTCCTAATACTTTAACCAACCAGTGGGAAGAGCTGACTTTCGATTTTTCAGCATCCGAAGGGAATACCTATAACAGGCTTGTTATAATTCCTGATTTTGAAGCACGCACCGAAGATCATATCATTTATTTTGATAACATTCAGCTTCCTAATGGCGTGGTAGTTGGCCCATTACCTGAACCATCAACCGCACCTCCAATCCCTTCCCAGGAACAAGTTGATGTACTTTCGGTATATAGTGAGGAATACACCAATTTACCCGGAACAAACTTTAACCCGAATTGGGGTCAGTCAACTATCGTAACATTAGATTATAATGTTGCAGGAAATAACACCATAAAATATGAGAACCTGAATTACCAGGGGACTGAATATACCAACCAGGATGTTTCTGGATTTGATTATATTCATGTTGATTTTTGGACCCCAAACTCTACTGCGCTAAATTTTTTCCTTATCAGTCCGGGACAAGAAATTGCATACCCACTTCCAATAACACTTGAAACCTGGGTGAGTGTGGACATTCCATTATCTGCTTTTGTTCCCCCGGTTATCCTAAGCGATGTATTCCAGTTTAAGGTTGATGGTAACGGCACCGTTTATTTCGACAATTGGTATTTTTGGAGAAACCCTGTAAATCCCGGGGCGGATGCTACCTTGAGCGACCTTCTTATTGATGGAGAAACCATTGATGGATTTTCACCTTTAACCCTGAGCTATTCTGTCGAATTGCCATTTGGCACAACCGAAGTGCCTACAGTTTCAGCCATAACAAACAATCCCGCTGCAACATTTGAAATTGACGAAGCAACTGCTTTGCCCGGAACTACCGAAATAGTTGTAACCAGCGAAGATGAAACCAACACCTTGACCTATTCGATTGCTTTTACAGTTGCTCCTGAAACTCCATTATCAGAATTCTGCGAAACTGAAACCTGGCATTTTATGAACCCGGCCGAAGTTCCATCTGTAATTTATCTGACCATTACAAATCTGGATGCAACTTCAATGTTTATTGAAATAGAATCAGCCAATGACGACCCAGTAGATTATCTACTCGTAAATGGGGGAAGTGGTGCAACAATTTCACCTGAAAACACTTCAGTCCCCGGTAAAATTAGCAGAACCTTAACCTGGACTGAAACCCCTCCTGAAGATGTTGTGCTGAATGTGTTGTGGAGCAAGGAATCGTCTATAGGAAACTGGCAATTGAGCCAAGGTGATATTACTGTTCCTTTTGATGCAGCTTGCGGCCCTACAGTACCATCTGTTTCTTTTAGTCCCAATGACGGGGCGATTGATGTGTCGGTATCTGTTCAGCCTGCAATAACATTTTCTGTACCCGTTGAAATGGCTGATGGCAGCACAATTACAAATGGTGATATTGCCAACCTGGTAATCTTTAAGGAAACTGATGCCTCTGGTGCAAACGTTCCGTTTGTAGGTTCAATCAACACCGAAAGTACTGTGATTAGCATCGATCCTGTTTCAGATTTGGCAATTGGCCAGGCATATTATTTTGCATTGAATAACGAAGTGATAAGTTTCACAGAAGGTAACCTGATTCCCGGACAAAGCATAACATTTACAACCGTTTTAGGAGTTGACGCCACCTTGAGTGATCTTAAAGTTGATGGTACAACTGTGGATGGTTTTTCTCCCTCAATACTTAATTATGATTTTGAATTGCCCCTTGGAACTGTCATAGTACCTGTGGTTACGGCAACTACCAACGATCCCGAGGCCTCAATGGTAATTACGAATCCACTTGCACTGCCAGACACAGCCCAAGTGGTAGTAACATCCCAGGATGGAACTACCACCCTGACTTATAAGGTGAACTATATACTGGGAGGCATCGAACCAACCACAACTCCACCAGTTCCAACACATGCAGAAGCTGATGTACTTTCGATTTATAGCGATGCGTATTCCAATTTACCCAACGTTAACTATAACCCGGCCTGGGGCCAGCAAACCATTGTAACGGTTAATTATAACATTGCCGGGAATAACACAATCATGTACGAAAACCTGAATTACCAAGGCACTGAATTTACCGTGCAGGATGTTTCAGGATATGAATTTATCCATCTTGACTTTTGGACAGCCAACGCTACCGAATTAGGCTTTTCTCTTATTAGCCAGGGACCACTCGAAAAAGAATATGTCCTAACCATCGAGCCTGAAACCTGGGTGAGTGTTGACATACCTCTCTCATATTTTGTACCCCCGGTTTCCCTTGGCGATGTATTCCAGTTTAAGGTTACCGGCGATGGAGATGTGTGGTTTGACAACTGGTATTTCTGGAGAAATCCGGTCAATCCGGAAGGTGATGCCACTTTGAGCGACTTGCTTGTTGATGGAACTACCGTTGAAGGGTTTTTACCTTCAGTTTTAGATTATGATGTTGAATTGCCTTTCGGCTCAACTGAAGTACCCACAGTAACGGCTGTTACAAACTATGCCAATGCGAGCTACATTATAAATATTGCTGCTGCACTACCCGGAACAACCGAAGTGGTGGTAACCAGCGAAGATGAGACAAATACCTTAACTTATTCTATTGACTTTACAGTAGCCCCCGAAACTCCATTATCAGAATACTGCGAAACTGAAGTTTGGCACTTTATGAACCCTGCTGAATTAGCTTCTGCAATTTATCTTACCATTACCAATGTGGATGCAAGCAGCATGCTTGTTGAAATAGAATCGGCCAACGACGATCCTGTTGATTATTTGCTGGTACTCGGTGGCAGTGGTGCTACAATTTCAGAGGCCGACACCCTGATTCCCGGTAAAATTAGCAGAACCCTTACCTGGACTGAAACTCCTCCTGAAGATGTTATGCTGAATGTGTTGTGGAGCAAGGAATCATCTATAGGAAACTGGCAGTTGAGTCAAGGTGACATGAGTGTTCCGTTTGATGCCATTTGTGGCCCTGCAATACCCTCTGTTTCTTTTAGTCCCAACGATGGAGCAATTGATATTTTGGTAAATGTGCAACCCACGTTAACATTTTCGGTTTCCGTTGAAATGGCTAATGGCAGTGAAATTACAAATGCCGATATTCCTTCCTTTGTTAGTTTTAATGAAGATGATGCTCTTGGCCAGGCCGTTCCATATTCAGCAAGCATAAATACCGGGAAAACACTCGTAACCATTGTTCCTGACAATGATTTAGAAAATGGGCAAACCTACTATTTCGCCATTGCCGACCAAATGATCAAATACATGGATGGCGAACTGCTGGGAGGTCAAAGTGTAACCTTTACCACCGAAGCCGGCCCCAAGCCTTACCTCGAACTCGATGTACAGGACAATTTTGAGGGTGATGGATATGCAACAATCGACAACTGGAAATTCCAGGACAGTCCCGATTTGGTTGACCTCACGATTACTGAAGATCCGCTTAATGCTACCAACAATGTTGCCGATTACAACCGTTCGGGAACATTCCTCTACACCAATGCCCAGGTAATCCTCGACCATCGCATGGACCTTACCGAGCGCCACGTATTTACTTTGAAGGCGTATTTCCCATCCACAAACGATTATAGTGGCGACCTTGCAAAAACTGCAGCTATCAAACTTCAAAACAGTCTGCTGGGCGCACTTGCATATACAACCCAGACAGAAGTAGTGAAAACCGTGAATGTACTTAATGCATGGGTAACTCTTACTTTCGACTTTGGTGCAGCGGCTGACAGTGTAAACTATGACCAGATTGTGGTTCAGCTTGGTGGCGAAAACCATTTGGTTCCGGCACAATTATATTTTGATAACCTGCTACTTAAGGAAATCCTAATAGGCCCGCAAGCTGATTTCACTGCAACACCGGTCAATGGATATGCTCCACTTACAGTCCAGTTTACCGACATGTCAACATTTGTTGCATCAAGTTGGCAATGGGATTTTGATAACGATGGAACGGTAGATTCAAATGTAAAAAATCCATCTTATACTTATGTTAATCCTGGATATTACTCAGTAAAACTCATTGCAACCAATCCATTTGTCGGAACATCTGAACTTATAAAGGTGGACTATATTTTTGTTTCGGAGGCACCCCAACAACAACTCATCCAAATTCCACCTGGCTGGAGCAGTATCTCCAGTTATGTACTACCTGAAAATGCAAGTATTGAGTCGCTGTTTGGAAGCATCGCCGATAAAATTGAAATCATGGTTGGAGATGGTGGAGTATATTATCCATCGCAAGGCATTAACACCATTATTGATTGGAATTCGCAAAGTGGGTATGTTATAAAGACCACAGAAAGTGCGGAAGTAACATTCAACGGTCAGGAAGCAGCCTCGGGTACAATCACTGTTTCAGCAGGCTGGTCGCTAATACCAGTTACTATAAGCTGCGATGTAAATGTGGCAGATCTCTTTGGTGCATTTCCACAAGTTATAGCCATCAAGGAGGTTGCTGGTATTGGAATGTATTGGCCTGAAAAAGGAATCAACACAATGATAAGCCTATCGCCGGGGAAAGCTTACTATATCCTGACCAACGATGATTTGACTTTTAGTTATCCAGCTTGTTTGGAAGGTTATGAATTAATATGGTCGGATGAATTTGACGAATCTGAAATAAATACCGACAACTGAACTTTCGAAACCGGAGCCCACGGATGGGGAAACGGAGAATTGCAAAATTATACCGATGGTGAAAATGCTGAAATTGTAGATGGAAAACTGGTGATTACTGCACAACTTGTGGATGAAAATTATCAAGTGGGTTCCTATACTTCCACCCGGATAAAAAGCCAGGGGAAAAAAGAATTCCAGTATGGACGAATGGAAATTAACGCCAAACTGCCATCAGGTGTTGGGATTTGGCCGGCAATATGGATGCTTGGCTCCAACTTTAGTACGGCAGGCTGGCCGGCATGTGGCGAAATGGACATCATGGAATATGTAGGTTACGAACCCAATACAGTTTTTGCAACGGTACATACTCTGGATGGTTTTGGTGGCAATGCTAATGGCAACAATATCACTGTTGAAACCTGTGAAGAAACATTCCATCTGTACGGGCTTGACTGGACAGAAGAGTCGTTAACATTTTGGGTGGATATTCCTGAAAATGTAGTACACGTTTATGCACCGGAAATTAAAACCGGCGAAAACTGGCCCTTCGACCAGCCGTCATTCTTTATTTTGAATGTGGCTGTTGGAGGCACCTGGGGTGGAGCACAGGGAATCGATAACTCAATCTTCCCCCAAAGTATGGAAGTGGATTATGTGCGGGTTTACCAGGAAGTTAAATAGTGTTTGTCCATAAAGTAGCTTTCTTGAAACATCCGTTGCCCCGACTTTCAAGTTGGGGGTTGAATTAATGATATGAATAATCCCCTCCTTTTGGCTGTCAATGCCTACGACATTGACAGCCAAAAGGAGGGGGAATTACCGCCAAATTTATTATTCCCTGCCTAACTCGCCTCGCTGCGAAGCGGGAGGACAACCTGTCCCGCTTTTGCGGGAGGGCTATTGATAATTCAATAGACTTGCTAAAAAGACCGACACTAAATAGTGTTTTAATATTATTAAATGATTACAAATAATCAATCTTCAATTAATAGGTCGCTTTGACCAAATTACTAACCTTTAATATTTAAAATTATGAGAAAATTATTACTAGGATTTTTGGTGCTGATAACATTCACTGCCTTCGCACAAAACACGCACACGATCGATTTTGAACCGGCTGGAGTTGGTGCCGACTGGGAATGGACTATCGGGGAACAAGCCCCGGGTTTTACAATTATGAACAACCCGGTAAGTGGAGGCATAAACACCTCTGCAACTGTGGTAGAGTTTATTGCCCATGCAACCGACAACAACTGGGCCCTTTGCCACACTACCGGCGATGGCCAGTTTACTTTCGATGCCGTGAACTCCACTATTAAAATTATGGTTTATAAACCAACCATTAGTAATGTGGGAATCAAGTTCGAAGGCCCTAGTGGCCAGCACGAAATTAACATTTCCAATACCTTAACCAATGAATGGGAAGAAATAACTTTTGATTTTTCAGGTCAAATTGGGAATACATACAGCAAGATTGTAATTATCCCTGATAATATTCCCTGGCTTAATAATGGTTTCGACAGAACCGAAGATGTAACGCTGTATTTTGATAATATCCAGCTTCCTGATGGGGAGTTCGTAACTGATCCTGCTCCTACCACTCAACCCATGCCTCAGCCCTCTGCTGCTACTGAGAATGTAATTTCGATTTTTAGTGATGTTTATCCAAACTTAGCAACAACCTGGCATCCTGGATGGGGACAGGCAACTGAATATTCGAATGAGGTCATTGAAGGTACTGATCCCCCGGATAATGTATCTAAACTAAAAAACTTTGGTTACGAAGGAATTCTATTCCCATCAACTGATGTTACAAGTATGGATTATGTGCATTTTGATGTTTGGTCGTTCGATGAAACTTCTATTAAATTTTTCCTTTTGGCAGGCACCGAACCGATGGTTCAAAAAGACCTTACCGCAGAAAGCTGGAATAGCTTCGATATTCCTTTATCAGAATTTGTTGGTGGGAATTTAGCTACAGTATCCGGTATGAAACTGGAATCAGGAAGCTGGAGCTGGCCTGTTGGTACTTCCCTTGTTTTTGTTGATAATATTTATTTCTGGAAAGAACAAGCCCTGGCAGATGATGCTACCCTAAGCAATTTGATGGTTGATGGAACAACCATTGAAGGTTTTATATCAGATGTTTTCAACTATAACGTTGAACTGCCCTTTGGAACGGTTGATGTGCCGGTGCTTACAGCTACCACCAACAACCCGGAAGCTAGCTACATGGTGAATGATGCTGCATCTCTTCCCGGAACTTCCGAGCTTATAGTTACAGCCCAGGACGAGCAAACCCAACAATCATATTTTGTAAACTTCACTATTGGTGAGGAGCCTGGTGGATCGGAATATTGCCAAACAGAAGTAAGCCATTTTAACATTCCTGGCGAAGTACCTTCAGCCATATTACTCACCATCACAAATGTAGATGCCGGCTCAATGCTCGTTGAAATTGAATCAGCAGATGCTGATCCCGTTGACTTGTTAATCGTAACCAATGGTAGCAGTTCAGCAATATCAGATGAAGATTTTTCCATTCCCGGAAAAATAAGCAGGACTTTAACCTGGGGAACAACCCCTCCCGATGATGTGATGATGAATATTTTGTGGAGTAAAGATTCATTTGATGGAAACTGGATGTTAGGCCAATCAGATATCACTGTGCCTTTCGAGGCAGGCTGTACATTTGAAGGCCCTGCAATGGTAACTTTCAAAGTGGATATGTCGCAATATGCAGGCGAGTTTACAAATGCTTATGTAAGCGGTTCCTTTAACGGCTGGTTGGGCGAAGCAAATCAGCTGCTCGATCCTGATATGGATAATATTTACCAGACTACACTGGAAATTGAAGATGGTGAATATGAGTACAAATTTACGCTCGACAGCTGGGCTGTACAGGAAGAATTTACAGGTGACGAACCCTGCGTTGTTACAATTGGTGGATATAATAATCGTCTGCTTGTGGTTGACGGATCAGAAACATTGCCTGCTGTATGCTGGAATAGCTGTGAAGCATGCCCGGAAATCCTTTATGATGTTACCTTTAGTGTTGACATGAACGAATACACTGGAACATTCGATAATGTTTATGTGAGTGGTTCTTTCAACGGTTGGTCCGGTGATGCAAATATGATGCTCGATCCTGAAGTGGATGGTGTTTATGAGCTTACTCTTCCAATAGCTGAAGGTACTTATGCTTACAAATTTACACTTGATAATTGGGCACAACAGGAGGGCTTCAATGGAAGCGAACCTTGTGTTGCTGATAATAATGGAAATTTCGACCGTTTGCTTGAAGTAAGCGACAACACTGTTATGCCACTGGTTTGCTGGAATAGTTGTTATGCTTGTGGCGAAGGCCCTCAACCCAAAGATGTTACTTTTAAAGTTGACCTTTCACAATACAATTATGGTTTTGGAAATGCTTATGTAAGTGGCTCTTTCAATGGCTGGTGCGGCGAATGTGATTTACTTACCGATGATGATATGGATGGTGTATATGAAGGTACTTTATCCTTGATGGCTGGAAGCTACGAGTATAAATTCACCATGGATGACTGGGCTTCGCAAGAACAATTTGCCGGGGGTGAAGAATGTACTGTTACTGCCGGAGGATTTACAAATCGCCTGCTGCTTATTGAAGAAGAAGATGAAGAAGTGGTACTCGATATTGTTTGCTGGAGCAGTTGTACTATTTGCCCGGATTACCAGGCAGGCTGGGGGGGAATCTCAAGCAATGTAATGCCCGGAACCAAAATTATGCTCGAAGAACTGTTCGCCCCAATTGCAGATGATATGGTTATTCTTATAGGGCAAACCGGTGTTTACTGGCCCCTTCAAAGCATCAACACTATTGGCGAATGGGACACCTACCAGGGCTATAAAGTGAAATTTGCAAATGGGGTAAACTTTGAATTTTCAGGCGCTCCGCTTACCAACAGAACCGTAACTTTTGAACCCGGCTTGTATTTCGTCCCCGTTTTAAGTGAGGAATCCGCTAATGTTAGTGATGTTATCATGCAACATAGTGGCATTGAATTTATGTTTGATATGACAAATAATGAGGTTTACTGGCCCGAAGGTGGCATTATTCCCGGAGTACAGGGAGCGCTCGAAACACTCGAACCCGGCTATGCATACATAGCAAGATTTACCGAAACCACCACCATCGACTTTAGCGCGGAAAAAGGAAAATCAAATGCTAAGCCATCACATTATAATAAACCAGTAAATACTACAAGCTGGAATAATGTTTCGGCCACAGGCTCACAACATATTATTTCTGTAAATACTTCCCAACTCGAAAGCGCTGACTTTATTGGCGTGTTTGATGCTGATGGAACCTGCACGGGTATGGCTCAATATGAAGGCAGTGAAACAGTGCTCCCATTACTTGTTTTTGGTGATGATTTCACTACTTCCCCAAAAGACGGGATGGCGGAAAACGAATCCATGACTTTCAAAATTTTCCGCAATGGACAAGCACTGGAAGTTACGCCAACCTACGATCAATCATTAAATAACCATAATGGTTTGTTTGTTGAAAACGGACTTTCGATAATTAAGGGGTTTAAAACGGGAGCCACATCAATCAAAGATCAGGAGGCTTCCTCATTCAGCATTTATCCAAATCCAAACAACGGACGATTTACCCTTGTTTCAGGTAGCGATGATGCTTATAATTTCGTAGTGGTAAACATGCAAGGCCAGCAGATTCTCACTTCTGAGATCAGCGGCACTGCAAGCATCGACCTAAGCGACCAGCCCAAAGGAGTTTACTTTATCAGGCTGTCGAATACTACCTCAACTTCAATCGAAAAGTTAATAATTGAATAGTGAATAATTGAAGTAGGTTTTATTGGGGTATTTAATTTGTAAAGATTACTTACCCCAATTTTTTTTTTAATCTTAAACAATTGTAAAATGGAGTATTCAAGCAAATTTGTAACACTTTCAACCTGCCTCAACCCTTCGGAGGGCATGAATAAAATTTCATTCGTGCATCCGTGGCCATTTTTTATACAGATGAAACTTAAAATTTCCACAAACGCAAAATCAACTCTCCTTTACATCCTTATATTTTTCTTAGGCTTCCAGGCCATTGGACAAATAGTGCCGGTTGGCAGCGGTAGCTACACTAATGTTTTTCCGGGGGTGGATATTTTAGGCCGAAATACTTACCCTTCCGGTACACCCTACGTTATCGGTGAAGCTGCAACAAAGCCTGTCCCTACCAACGACTGGTGGTCGGCGAAGGTTAAAGAACCCCATGTAAACAATCTTTTCACCTACCCCATGGCACTCCGAACAGTAACTTCCGGCCTGGTGATTAGTTATATCGAAGCACCATCAACACCCAACGGCAGCAGCCAGCCTATGGACGAAATGATGCCAATTATTGTTGGAGTTACCAACCTAAATGCTGCAAGCGCCAATGTTTCTGATTTTTCCGATTTTACTTTTACCATGAACTGGGCTAATGCCGGGCACAGCTTTAATGCCACCGCCGGTATCGCCATGCCGTTTATCTATTTTACTAAAAATGATGGCGATGTTGCACAAGTTACTGTAAACGAAGGAACGGCCTTAGTCAACAATGAAATTTTAACTGTTGAAAATGCACATTATGGTGCCGACTTTGCCATTTACGCGCCCTCAGGATCAGAATGGGTTCAGAGCGGAAATACCTATACTTCTACACTCAACAATAAAAATTACTGGTCGGCAGCCTACCTGCCACCCTCCGCTTCAAGTATTTCGGCTGTTGCCCAGGAATATAAAAAATACGCTTATGTTTTCCCGACCAATACCATCACTACCTGGAATTATGATGAATCAACATCCATTGTTAGTTCGGGTTTTACGGTTACCACCGAAATTAAAGAAGGTAGTAACACCAATGTTTTATTGGGATTATTACCACACCATTGGGCTCATCTTGCGCCAACATCGCCACAACCCGAAGGCTATAGTTACACTTCGATAAGGGGGGAGATAAAAACTTTGGATGGCAACGAATTTCAAATCGAAAATACTTTTCATGGCATCTTACCAACCCTACCCTATATCGACCAATACAGCGAAGGGTTCAGCCCTTCGGCACTCAACGAAAAAATTCAATTCATCGAAAACGATGGCCTGGCCACCTGGACCGATTCTTATAACGAAGGACAGGTGATGAACCGCCTGATACAAACCGCCAGAATTGCCGACCTGAGCGGAAACCTGGTAGGACGGGATAAAATAGTAGCCACAATTAAAGAAAGGCTTGAAGATTGGCTCACCGCCGAACTTGGAGAAGTAGCCTTTATTTTTTACTACAACTCCGACTGGACTGCATTAATTGGCTACCCAGCGGGCCACGGCCAGGATGGAAATTTAAACGACCACCACTTCCATTGGGGATATTTTATACATGCCGCTTCGTTTATGGAGCAATTTGAACCCGGTTGGGCCGACGACTGGGGCGAAATGATTAACCTGCTGGTTGATGATGCAGCCTGCCCTGATAGGGATAACACGCTATTCCCCTTCCTTCGTAATTTTAGCCCTTATGCCGGGCATAGTTGGGCCAACGGATTTGCCACTTTTCCTTTTGGCAACGACCAGGAATCGACTTCCGAAAGTATGCAATTTACCTCCTCGCTCATCCACTGGGGCACCCTCACCGGCAACGATGAAATCCGTGATCTCGGCATTTATTTATATACCACCGAACAAAATGCCATCGAAGAATATTGGCTGGATGTAAACGAACGCACTTTTAAACCTGAATATAATTTCAGCCTTGCTTCACGTATATGGGGCAATGGCTACGATAACCAAACTTTCTGGACTGGGGATATTGCCGCGGCTTATGGCATCGAGTTGTTCCCCATCCATGGAGGATCGCTCTACCTGGGCCAAAACCTTGAATATGTACAAAAACTCTGGACTGAAATAACCGAGAACACCGGCATTTTAAACAATGAGCCCAACGATAATTTATGGCACGATGTGTATTGGGAATTCCTTGCGTTTCTCGATCCGCAGTTGGCTATTGAGATGTACGATTCTTACCCCGATCGCTCGCTCAAGTTTGGCATTTCCGATGCGCAGACCTACCATTGGCTCCATGCCATGAACGCCCTGGGTCATGTTGACGCATCATTAACCGCCGATTACCCCATTGCTGCCGCCTTTACCAGGGATGACGAAACAATTTACACCGCCCATAATTATACTGATGCTGCCATTACGGTTTCATTTTCGGATGGCTATGAGTTGGAGGTGCCGGCCCATAAAATGGTAAC